>Ga0099829_10001719_pt1 | contig 12298 bp, 9 predicted proteins | sample CZO8metaG_3_FD_79336 | JGI IMG/M metagenome (GOLD analysis project Ga0099829, IMG submission 79336) | Vadose zone soil microbial communities from the Eel River Critical Zone Observatory, Northern California, USA - CZOApr15con2H2.8 metaG | ecosystem: Environmental > Terrestrial > Soil > Vadose...
AACTTGCTCCGTCCCCCCGGGTGTCTCGACGGAAAGGTCTTGCTCCCACTCCGAAGAGAGATCAATTTCCGCAGCCTGCTCCTGGGTCGAAGAGATTGAAAGTTCCGGTGCAGCTTCCTCCGAAACCGGCGAAGACGGCGCTGCACCGTGAAAAAACAGTCCAGATGCAGCCGCAACTGGCCTGGTTACAGTTTCCGCCTCCGGGGTCGATATTTCTTGAACGGGCTCTTCAGAAGACGCTCCAGTAGCCGTTGAAACTTCGAATTCCTGCACCGCAGCCGCATGCCCCATTTCAGGAGCGAGGGCTTCCTGCAACGGAGCGCCGATCGAACTGCCGGCGCTACGTTCCTCGTATTTCGCAGCCAGATCTCCGTAACGTGAAGCCTCTTCCGCATGTCCGGCATCGTGATAAATGCTCTCCAGTGTGCGGCAGCAGACTCCGGCTTCGGTAAACCTTCCCGCCCGCGTGTGCAGAACTGCAAGCTTTTGATTCAGGCGCAGGTCCCGAGGTGCTTTGGGCAATGCCGAGACCAGCGGGCCAAGAGCCTTGGCTGGCATGTTGTAGGAGATGAAAAGCTCAGCGTCGGTCAGGGCGGCCCGCACCGCCAAAGCAACCTCATCCTCGTACCGCTGATCGATGAGTGGAGCGGTAGCTTCCAGTTCATCCACAAGGACTGCACCCTCCTCCGCCGTAATAAGACGCGGGGCATTGGGGGACCCTTGTTTTTCCAGGACCTGCTGATAGTTTTGCGCATGCATCTGGTTCGCGGGCTCTAGTTGCATGAGCTTTAAGTAGTACTCCCGCGCCTTCTCCAGATCGCCCGACTGAACGTATCCATGCGCCAGTAGCTCATAGATTTCCGTCAGGTGCGTGTTTTCACCAGTCTTCTGGAACAATCCAAGCACAGTCTCCAGCGCCTGTGGATCGTCTTGCACATGCCGGATCACCGACCGCAAACTTTCCAGAAATTTTCCTGAGTCCGCGCGCAGTAGCCGGTCAGAAAACTGCTCGTAGACCTGCAAAACATCGCGGTATTGTTCGGCTCCGAGCAAAGCGCCGGTGTACTCGTCTAATGCCGAAAGGTCGTCGTGAACATTGGCAAGCTTGGTTGCCAGAGTAAATGCATCATTAAAGCGCTTGGCGCGCAGGTAAGCCTGGAACAAGGCCCGGAGTCCGTCAGGATTGCTATCCAGGTCAGAAACTTTACTCAGTGACTCGATGGCCGCCGCAAAGTCGCCCGCTTCAAGCGCTGCGCGTCCGCGCAGTACCAGCGCGTAGCTGTTTCCCGGTTCCAGCTTTAACATGCGCTGCAGAATTTCTTCGGCCCCAGCAAGTTGTCCTTTGGCCCGGAGGGTTTCAGCGGCGGCGGTCAGGATCTTCCAGGCTTCAGGTTTTTTCCCCAGCCGAACATAAACCTCCGCTAGCCGCGTGCGCATGGGAACGTTGTCAGGATCCATCTCCAGCGTCTTCTGGAAAATCCTGACCGCCTGGTCAAGCTGTCCAGACTTAAGAAAATCTTCGGCAACTTGAAGGTATTGCGCCCGCGCATCATTGAACAAACCCTGTTGCGTATAGAGCTCGGCCAAGCGCAGTACGCATTCCATCGATGCCTTGAGCTTGCTGAGCTTTTTGTACATCGCGATCGCCTTCACGGTGAATCCTTGCGTAGCATAGGCGTCGCCAACGCTCTTGAAGCACTCCCCAGCTTTATCGCTTTCTCCCAGGCGCGCGTGCAAGTCCCCGATCGTATTCAACACAGTCAGGTCTTTAGGATCGGCTTTGAGAACTTTTTCGTACTCAGAGATGGCGTTCTGGAGCTTGCCCTGCTGGACGCATTTCTCCGCAGCACTGAGGACTTTTTGTTTGTTGAAACCGAAACCAAACGCCATAAGATTGCGGACTCCGCTCCGTGCTTCTCCCGAAGTTGCCGGAAGAACGAATGACCATCCCGGCGGCAGCACCTGGTCAACCCTGGGACGGCCGTTCGGACATGGTCATTCTACGGCTGGCCAGTCAGAATCGTATGGTTACTAAGGGTTACCGGAAGGGAGTGTACGAGTGGGTAAGCTGTTCCTGCTGTCGGGGACACGTGCCCTAAAGCTCGCCGCGAGCCATTTTCCGTAATAGAAGTCAGGCGCGCGCAGCCGCAACCAATACAAATAGGAGAATTACCAGCAGCAAAGGCCTTGGCAGCCTCCGCAGAATTTTCCACGCCACGAAGCTCATCGACGATCCCTCCGCGCGGGGAGCCCGCGAATGAATCTGTCGGCCAGAGAAGAAGCTGGACTGAAAACCTGAGGTTTTCCTGAACGCCGGGATTTTAGGCGAAAGCTCAACCCGAGCGCAAGCGCTTACCGAAACCCCGTCGTTAGGTCACGATCCGTCAGGTGAAGCAGATCTTGACAGCGATCTTGCGACGATTTATAAATACATCCGTCACGGATATATATGGTGACTTCTGACATCAATGCGTCTTGGAATCCATCGCCTCTCACCCCAGCGGTCTTCCACATCCTGCTTGCGCTCGCCGACGGACAGAAGCACGGTTACGCGATCATGAAACAGGTAGACAAGGACGGCGGAGGTTCTCTGCGGATGGGCCCCGGGACTTTATACGGTTCACTGCAGCGAATGGCGGCCGCTGGCTTCGTAAGAGAGTTGGAAGAAGCTGATGACGATCGCCGCCGTTACTATTGCCTGACTGGCACCGGACAGCGGGCGCTCGACGGTGAACTTGCCCGTCTCCGTCAGGCATTGACCGCAGCCAGACAAAAAGGTCTATCAGCCGCGACTCGAGCAATCACCCGATGAGTATGTCCCGGCACATGCGCCGTTCGATTCTAACTGCATACGGTCTCGGACTACGTCTTTATCCAGCGGAATTTCAAGGACGCCATGCCGCGGAAATGCTGCAGTGTGCCGACGCTATGCTTTCCGAAAGTAATTCGAATCACCGTACTGTGTTGTTGCTGGTCGAGGATTTTTTTCGATCGTTGCTAACAGAGACCTTCGTCATGACGATACCCAGAATTCCGCAGCTTGCCATCCTGCTAACCTTGACCACCTTCATTGCAGGTACCGGTTACCTCATCTCACACCAAGTTTTGCGGATGTCAGCTAATGATCCTCAGATCCAGCTTGCCGAGGATGCTGCCAGTCGGATGACCGAAGGCGAGAACGCCACCGACGTAGTACCCGAGCGTCGAGTAGATATCGCCTCCAGTCTCGCACCATTCGTTATCGTTTATGACGACTCTGGTCGCCCTATTGCATCGTCAGCATACCTTGACGGATCCATTCCGGCGCCACCACGTGGTGTCTTCGAGTTCGTGCGCTCCGATCATGAGGAGAGGGTAACTTGGCAGCCGCGGCCCGGTGTCCGCATTGCCTCAGTCATGACTCGGACGCCACGCGGGTTCGTGGTTGCCGGACGCAACATGCGCGAGGCACTAGTGTTCAAACTTGCGGCCATGGGCTGGCTCGTAGCCAACGTTGCGCTCACCGCGTTGTGGCTGCTCATGCCGCTGTTCGGTGGAAGCAAGACTCCTCAGCTGCAGGTAACGGTCTAAAGCAGGCTGCGGGGCCTGCCGCTGGCCTAATGCTAATTTGAGCAGTTAAATGAGTTACGCTTAGATTATGCGTGCCAGTGTCGCCGAGTATCTGTCTGATTTCGCGCGCCTCGGCAGCGAGCAGGCCTACGCCGATCGCAGCGGCTATCGCACGGTACGCTGGACCTATCGTGATGTCGCTGAAACTGCCTTCCGCTTCGCTCGCGAATTATCTGCCCGACATATTGGCAAAGGTGACCGCATTGTGCTTTGGGGGCCCAACTCCGCCGCCTGGATCGCTGCTTTCTTCGGGTGCGCGCATCGCGGCGTAATTGCTGTGCCGATGGACAATGCCTCTCCACCAGAATTTGTAATTCGGGTTTTTCAGGAGGTACGTGCACGATTGCTGGTTTGTTCCCGTAATCAGCCTCACGGGGTAACTCCCGCACTGTTCTTCGAAGACCTCCAAGAATCACTTAAACGCCAGTCTCCTGCGCCTTTAGGAGGCGCGAAAATCAGTCCCGAAGACGTCCTCGAAATTATCTTTACGTCAGGCACAACCGCCGAACCCAAAGGCGTGGTCATCACCAATGAGAACGTGCTGGCAAACGTCTCGCCGCTCGAAGCGCAGATCGGCCCTTACCTGAAATACGAGCGCTTCGTGCATCCTGTACGGTTCTTGAATCTTCTCCCGCTCAGCCACGTGTTCGGTCAGTTCCTCGGGATGTATCTACCGCCGCTCCTCCGCGGCACAGTCTTCTTCCAAGAGACCCTCAAGCCGGCGGAAGTCATCAACACGATCCGTCGCGAGCGGATTTCCGTCTTGGTTGCAGTTCCGCGAATGCTGCAATCGCTGAAAGAAAAGATCGAACGCGATCTGGAAGATTCCGGTCGAGTAGAGGAGTTCAGAAAACAATACCAGGCCGCGGATCGCAAACACTTCCTGCGCCGCTGGTGGATTTTCCGCAAGATTCATCGCCAATTTGGATGGAAATTCTGGGCCTTCATCTCGGGAGGGGCCGCTCTTGACCGTGAAACCGAAGAATTCTGGCGACGGCTGGGTTTCGCGGTGATTCAAGGGTACGGGCTGACCGAAACCACTTCGCTCATTAGCGTGAATCATCCGTTCAAGACTGGCAGAGGCTCGATCGGAAAAGTTCTCGCTGGGCGTGAAGTCAAGCTCGCGCTCGACGGCGAAATCCTGGTTAGAGGCAGCGGGGTTGCTTCCGGCTACTGGAGCGGGGGCGAGTTGCGTCCCGTTGTGAACCAGGAAGACGAAGGCTGGTATCGCACCGGCGACATCGGAGAGCTCGACACTGAGGGCAATCTTTTTTTCAAAGGACGCAAGAAGAACGTCATCGTCACCCCAGCGGGAATGAACGTCTATCCCGAAGATCTGGAGAACGCACTCCGCCAGCAACCGGAAGTGAAAGACTGCGTTGTCGTCCCCTTGGCTGTTGGCGGAAATGCTGATCCCTGTGCAGTCGTTCTCCTGCGGAATAAAGCCCCGGGGAATGAAGTAGAACCAGCTCGCATAGTGGATAACGCTAACCGAACTCTCGGGGAATACCAACGTATCCGCCAATGGATCGTTTGGCCTGAGCAGGATTTTCCGCGGACCTCCACCCAAAAACCACGCCGGGCTGAAATTGCCGAAGCCGCGAGCAGAATCATCAGCGCACGCGGAGAAGAACCCCCGGGCCGAAGCACGCCCTTGTCAGAGTTGATCTCCCGCATCACGAAACGTCCGGCCACTAATCTACAGGAAAGCGCGCGGCTCGACTCCGATCTGAACCTCAGCTCGCTTGATCGTGTCGAACTGCTCAGTGCAATTGAGGACCGCTACCAAGTCGACCTCAGCGAAACCCGGTTCTCCGCGGTGAACACAGTCGGCGATCTGGATCGCATGCTGAAAGGCGAACCCCCGCCCCGGGTCGTCTATCACTACCCTGCATGGGTCGAGCGCTGGCCCGTCACCTGGATTCGCTTCTTCGTCCACTACCTCTTATTACGTCCGGCAGTCTTCGTCCTCGGATGGCCGCGCATTCAAGGTAGGGGAAACTTGCACGACCTGCACGGCCCCGTGTTGGTCATCTGCAACCATATAGGAGACGTTGATGTAGGTTTCGTCCTCACCGCCCTTCCCGCGCGCATTCGTCACAAGCTAGCCACCGCAGCCGGAGGAGAAGCTCTCGAAGCGCTGCGAACTCCGCCTCCTGAACGTAACATCTTCGCCAGAATCTTCGATCGGATCGAATGGGCCCTGGGAGTCTCCCTGCTGAATCTTTTCCCCCTCCCCCGCGACGCCGGCTTCCGCGACAGCTTCGCGTATGCCGGAGAATCCGTCGACCGCGGCTACAGCATTCTGGTGTTCCCTGAAGGCCGTCACACTACCGACGGCAACATCCGCCCATTCCGCTCTGGCGTCGGTCTGCTGGTGAAGAACTTAAACATTCCAGTAGTTCCTATGCGGATTGATGGCCTGTTCGAACTCGAGCAAGCCGGCAGAAAGACCGCTCGTCCGCATCAGATCACCGTGAGGATCGGGCCTCCCATACGATTTGAGCCGGGCATCGATCCCGAGCGCATCGCCGCCGACCTCCAAAACAAAGTTGCGCAACTCTGAGCAACCCGCAGCCAAGTTCCACAGGTTCAACACCTTATCCACAGTGCTGAGCCTAAAAACTACAGTCTTGACCGTATAGACCAGCCATGACACAGGCAAAAAAGCCTGGCAGCTAGGTGCGAGACTCACACGCGTTCGCCCTGAATTTCCTTCGGTTTCGTGCCTGTATCGGCTGAAATCCCGCCGATTCGACCCACCAAAAGACCCTGTCCGATCTCACGCTCCTGGTCTTCTTATAGCCCCTTCTGAGTCGTCCTCCTGATATCTGGTCGAGTCCCGCCTCGCGCCCTAGCCTAACTTCTGAAGGAGCACGCCCCCATGCGCACGAACCGGAAGCAGTCCCTGCTGTTCGTAGCCGTTGCCGTTTGTGTTCTATCTGTCCCTAGCCTCGGCCAGCAATCCGCCAAAGGCAAAGCCGCCGCAGACGCCACCACGGCGCTCATGCAGATGAACTCGGCCTACCAGCAGGCCAGGAACGCATAGTGACACTCCTCGGTCAGAGTGGCGCTGACCAACGCTTGCAAACTAAGTTCTTTGTTTTCGTGGATGGCTGGTCGTGCGAGCCAAGTACGCGAAGCTGCAACTTACGTTGTCCGGCGTGTGCAGTCAATTCCCAGAAAGTTGCAATTTGACTACGACTTTTTGTGTAGACGCGTGAGCGAGAGGTTAGAGCAGAAAAAGGGGGCTGGCCTGGAGACAATGGAGGCCAGCCCCAAGACGAAGGAGCCGCGCGCTACGGAGTATTCAAACGCTGCGCAATGCCTGATTCGCGTTGACAGCGCCCCCAAGCTGAAACTTACGTCCGCACGTGGCATGCGGTCAATCCCGCAAAAGTTGTAACTTGACTACAACTTTTGGTGTAGGCTGCGACGGCTTTTAGCTGGGTGCCCGCTGCATCTCGCTAAGAGCTAAAAGCTGATAGCTGAAAGCTGGTTCAGGCTATAATCCTCGCGATGCGGCCGGTGCCTTCAGTTCTGGATCTTGCAAGTCGCCGGCTGAACCTCCCCCGCAGCCGCCGCGGACTCATCGAAACCGAGCGCGTGCTGGCGGCGGTCCGCGTCGTGCTGGCTCTCAGCTCTCTTCTCCTGCTCGAGCTCAGGCCGTCCGACGTTTCCCCGTTCAACGAAGTCGTTTTATTTCTGCTGCTTCTGTATCTGGCCCACGCCGTTTGGCTGCTGATTCTGGTGCATTTGCGCGGCGAGATTTCCAAGCGCTTCTCGGTGCTGGCGCATGCAGCTGACATTGTCTGGCCTGCGATCATCAGCCTGTTTGCCGGCGGACTGAATAGTCCGTTCTTCCTTTATTTCATCTTTGCGCTGCTGGCGGCCGCATTTCGCTGGGGCATGCGCGAGACGTCGATCACTACCGTCGCCGTGGTTGCCACCATGGCCGCCGACGCCATTGCCCTCACCCAAACTCCGCTGGCGAAAATCATTGGACAGCCTTTCGACGTCACCCATTTCGTCATGCGCGCGGTATATCTAGTGATCTTCGCGTTTCTGATCGGATACATTGCAGAGTCGGAGAAGCGGCGCGCGGCTGAGGCGCTGAGCATCTCACAAATATCCTCGCAGGTCCGTATCGAGTCTGGACTCAAGGGCACCGTACAGACCGTGTTCCAGGAGTTATTGAAGCTGTTTGGCGCCCGCGAACTCCTGGTCGTGACCCGTGAATCCGATGCCGAACGGGTCATGTTGTGGCGCTCTGAAAAAATTACAGGAACACCGGACCTGGTCTTCACCTGGCGGCAACTGGATGAGTCTGAACAGCAGGAGTACTTGTCCGTCATGGGCGAAGAATCCGCCGGGGCAGTCTGGCGCAACCGCAACACCGTGAGCTCGATCACGCTGGACAAACACGGGACCCGGACGCGCGGTCAGCAATGCTATCTTGCAGCTAGATTTGTGGCCGAACATCCTTTCGATCTGCTACTGATGTGTGCCATCTCGGCGGCTCCCGATGTGTCGGCGCGCATCTTGCTGTTCGAGCCCCGTCTTGGCGGACGCGCCGAAACACAATTGCGATTCTTGCAGGACCTGGCGAACCTGGTGGCGCCGTCGGTGTATAACGTCTATCTTCTTCGCCGTTTGCGATCGCGCGCCGCAGCGGTCGAGCGCGCCCGGGTTGCCCGCGAGTTGCACGATGGCGTGGTACAGTCTTTGCACGCGATTGCTTTCCGGCTTTATGCACTGCGCACGCGTTCTTCAGTCGCCGCCGCCGAGCGGGAACAGGAGTTGCTCGACGTCCAACAGTTGGTACAGAACGAGGCCGCCAACGTGCGCCATCTGATCCAGCAACTCGAACCACTCGACTTCGATCCGCGCCATCTCGTCGATTTTCTCGCTGGCATGGTCACCCGTTACCGGCAGGACACTGGCATCGGAGCGCAATTTGTTTGTGACGTGCCTGAGGTCAATCTTCCTCCGTCGATCAGCCGCGAGATTGCCGGCATTCTTCGTGAAGCCCTGGCCAATGTGCGCCGCCACAGCGGGGCGCAAAATGTGCTGGTGCGAGTGTCGCGCCAGCGGGGCGGATGGGTGCTCACCATCGAAGATGATGGCCGTGGTTTTGAATTCAGTGGACGCTTTTCGCACGCCGAGTTGGAGGAGTTTCGCCGCGGGCCATTAGTGATCAAACAGCGCGTACGTGCCATCGAAGGAGAACTGACCATCATCTCGAAACCCGGGCAGGGCGCTCGCCTGGAGATCAAGGTCCCTGACTTCGCGCGTGCCAGCATCGCCTGATATATGGGAATAAATCCAATTCGTATCCTGATCGCTGATGATCACGCCATCTTCCGCGACGGACTGCGCCGTCTGCTGGCCACACAGGAAGATTTCTCGGTGATCGCCGAGGCCTCAGACGGAAAGGAGGCCGTTGCACTGGCAACCGAGTTGAAGCCCGATGTTTTGCTGCTCGATCTGGCCATGCCACGGGTACCAGGAATGGAAGTGTTGCGTGAATTGGCCCACCAGGAATTTGCTGTGCGCACCATCCTGCTCACCGCCTCAATCCAGCCTTTTGCCGTCACGAGTGCGCTGCAGTTGGGCGCGCGAGGCATCGTGCTTAAAGCATCACCTCCTGAATTGCTGCTCAAGAGCATCCGCGCAGTTTGCGAAGGTCAGTTCTGGGTTGGAAGTGAACCGGTGACTGCCTGGGCCCGCACCGGACAGCCATCCACCAGCGGCTTCGGACTCACTACCCGCGAAATCGAAATTATCTCCGCCATCAAAGAGGGAAACAGCAACCGCGAAATTGCCAGCAAGCTAGCCATCAGCGAGGAAACCGTCAAACGCCACTTGAGCAATATCTACAGCAAACTGGGCGTTTCCAGCCGGCTTGAACTCGCTGTCTTGGCAAGCGAGCAACGTTTAGGAACCGATTGAGGATTCAGGAATGCAAATCAATAAAGTTGGCGTTCTCGGTTGCGGACTCATGGGCTCCGGCATTGCCCAGGTCGCAGCCACTGCTGGATTCGATGTCACCGTACTCGAGGTTGAGCAAAAGCTTCTCGACAAGGGCTTTGCCGGGATTGACAAGTCCTTGGCGAAGTTTGCCGAGCGGCCTCCGGAAAAGGGCGGGATTACGGCGCAGCAGAAAGATGAGATTCGCGCGCGGCTGAGGGGCACGACTCAGAGACAAAACCTGGCCGACTGCGACATCGTCATTGAAGCCATCATCGAGAGCGTCCCGCAGAAAAAAGAAATGTATGCGGCGCTCGATGGCATCGTGAAAAAAGATGCGATCTTCGCTTCAAACACTTCGTCCATTTCAATCACCGAGTTGATGACCGCAACCAAGCGCCCTGAACGCTTCATCGGACTGCATTTTTTCAATCCTGTGCCGCTGATGAAGCTGGTTGAAGTGGTGCGAACGATTGCAACGGCGACCGACGTGTACGAAGCCGCTTACGAGTTTGCGAAAAAGCTGGGCAAGGTTCCGGTGCGCACCAGCGACAAAACTGGGTTCATCGTCAATCGTCTTCTGGTGCCCTATCTGCTCGATGCCATACGCGCCTACGAAGAGGGCGTGGGCTCGATCGAGGATATCGACAACGCCATGAAGCTCGGCTGCGGCTATCCCATGGGGCCGTTCACCCTGCTCGATTTCGTCGGCCTCGACACGACCTATTACATCACGCACGTGATGTATGACGAATTCAAAGAACGCCGCTTCGCATCACCTCCGCTGCTGAAGCGTCTGGTGATGGCGGGCTGGTACGGGCGCAAAACCGGCAAAGGCTTCTACGATTATTCCGATCCCAACAATCCGAAGCCGAATAAGCTGTGAGCTTGACTACCGTTTCCATCTGGAAGCAAAAGGCGATTGCTCGATTGGGTAAGACTTTTCCCCATCAGCAGGTCACGGAATTCATACGGCTTGCCGATATCGCCTCGCTGTTTCCCGGTTCAGACTCGGTCTTCCGCCGAATTTCCCACGCGAAAGAGGACGAAGCAGTGCTCGATTATCTTGCCGAGATTAGATTTGGGTTAACCTTCGCGGGGCTGGAATTCGACTTGAGGTTCGAGCCTGGCGGGGAAAAAGGTCCGGATTTGTTGGTATCGAGGGATGGACAATCGGCGCATGTCGAGGTCAGACGGATTCGCCCTTCGCTCCTTGAACCGGATCTTCCTTTCTTAGATCTCAGGGATGACTCGAGCGATGCGATGCTCGTGCCTTATGGAGACTTCGAGAAGAGCGTCAAAAAGTTAGAGGACGAGTTGTCTGCCAAATTCAGCCAGACAGGCACAGGCACTAGCATCATTGCTTGCTGGAGCGATCGGTTTTCGGTTGAGGAGGTCGACTTCAAAGTAGCTATCCGACACCTGCTCATCGATGCTCAAACGGGAGCTAAAAGAATTCCTGCGGGACTCCTCTTCTGTATTTTTGGATGGAATTGGTTCACCGCACGTGGCCAGGGACTCCGCCGTGGAGTACTGAAAGACTTAGCAGAGCCCTTTGCCTCCTGGGCGAGCGACTTAAAAGGTGCTAGATTTTCCCTCGAAAGCTTTCCTGGTTCAGTCGGTGCTCCCCAGCAGCAGAGGTGACGGACATGACCTTCTCCAACATCCTCTTCGAAAAGAAAAACTCCATCGCTTACGTCACCGTGAACCGGCCGAAGTAGCTCAACGCGCTCAAGATGACGACGATGGAAGAACTGAGCGCACTATGAATTACAATCTGACAGCCTATGCCCCGCACTCTCGATCCCAATCTTCGCCGCGCGCTCACCGACCGTGTTCGCTACTACAACGAACTCGGCATATACGACTTCTACCGCCACCCGGTTGCCGCCGACCTACAGGATGCTCAGACAAATGTAGCGCGGGTGCCCTCGCCCACGGCCGTTGCTGTTCGAGAGAAGCAAAACTTGTCCGCTATCACGAACCTTGAATCACCGCGCGCCGATCCTGCCTCTTCCCTCCGCCTGATCCGTGAAGACCTCGGCGATTGCACCCGCTGCCGCTTGCACAAACAAGGACGCAAGCAGATCGTCTTTGGCGTGGGAAATCCCAACGCTGATCTGATGTTCATCGGAGAAGCTCCAGGCGCCGACGAAGATGAGCAAGGAGAGCCCTTCGTAGGGCGTGCCGGGCAACTGCTGAACAACATGATCAAGGCCATGGGCATCCGCCGCGAAGATGTTTACATTGCCAACATCATCAAGTGCCGCCCCCCGGGCAATCGCACACCCGAGCGGGACGAGTGCGAGACCTGCTCGCCATTTCTGATGCGCCAGATTGAAGCGATCCATCCCAAAGCCATCGTGGCGCTCGGGGCCGTCGCGGCAAAGACTTTGCTGGCAATCAATGCGCCCATGTCGGAGTTGCGGGGCCGCTGGTACGACTTCCGCGGAACCAAACTCGCCGTGACCTATCACCCCGCGTTCCTGTTGCGCGATCCGCGCCAGAAGAAAGAAGCCTGGAAAGACCTGCAGATGGTGATGAAGGAGTTGGATCTGCAAGCGCCGGCGAAGCCCCCAGAGTGAACCCAGATTAGGTGGTGGGCGCTGTAGGATTTGAATCAACACTTAAACGTAGTTTCAACACTATGCATGCCAGCGGATGACACCTAAGGCCATGAAAAGCATTGTTAATCGATTAAACAGAGCGCAAATAGAGC
>Ga0099829_10001723_pt1 | contig 12281 bp, 10 predicted proteins | sample CZO8metaG_3_FD_79336 | JGI IMG/M metagenome (GOLD analysis project Ga0099829, IMG submission 79336) | Vadose zone soil microbial communities from the Eel River Critical Zone Observatory, Northern California, USA - CZOApr15con2H2.8 metaG | ecosystem: Environmental > Terrestrial > Soil > Vadose...
ACGCGCAGTTCGGGCGCGACGCCCGTCAGGGCCCGACGCCGTTCAGCGTCCGATGACGACGCACGCCATGAGAGCGCTCGCGTCGGCGATCGCCCTGACGCTCTGCACCGCGCTCGGCGCGGCGACTCAGGAGCGGCCCGCGCCGGCCGCGCCGTCGAGCGATCTGGACCGCGCCCAGGCGGCGTTCCAGGCCGGCCGCCACGCCGAGGCGCTGGCCTCGGCGCGGCGAGCGGCCGACGCCGCGCCCACGTCGGTGCGGGCGTTGACCGCACGCGCGGGCATGGCCGAGTTCATGGGCGAGTTCGACGAGGCACAGACCTTCTACGATCGGGCCGCAGGCCTGGCACCCGACGATGCCGAGACAATCTACCGCACGGCGTCGTTCACGGTGCGCGTAGGCGAATACGATCGGGCCCTCACCCAGCTCGACCGCCTGCTGGCCCTGCATCCACGCCACGTGCGCTGGCTCTTCCAGTGGGCGCCGACCCGCTTCCAGGCTGCGCTCCTGCGCGATCACCCGTCGCTCGAGAGGATCGTGCAGATCAAGCTCGACATCTTGACCGAAAAGGGCGACCTCGAGCAGGCCCGGCGGCTGGCGCGCGCCTACGCGATCGTACAGCCGGGTCAGAACTACTGCGCGCAGGCGCGCGCGCGGGCGGGCGCCGAGCGCGATGAGGTCTTCAAAGCGTTCCGGCTCGCCACGCTCGGGCAGCCCGACGCCGCCGATTGCATCTGGTGGTACGGCCAGTGGCTCTCCGACGAGGGATACGTGCGCCTGGGACGGCTCATGGTCATCGAGGGCTCGCGCGCCACGGCCTCGCCCGCGAACAAGGAATCCGGCGCGCGCTACGTCCGCATTCGCCTCGGTGGCAACCGCGAGGTCCCGAAGCGCGCCGAGCAGCTCTTCCTCATCGCTCGCCAGCGCTATCTTCGCGACGGCGACATCAACGGCGCGTCGCGGCTGTTCGACGAGTCGATCCGCCTGGCGCCGGCGTTTGCGCGCCCGTACAACTACCGCGCGATGATCGCCGCCGACCTGGGGGATCGCGAGGGCGCCATGGCCTGGCTCCAGCGCGCGCTCCGGGCCGATCCCGACTCGTGGCGAACCCACCGCAATCTCGGCAGGCTGTTCGAAACGCTGGAGCGATATCCCGAGGCGGAAATGCACCTGAGAAAGACCGTCCAGCTCTTCGGCGACGACGCCGGGGGACGCCTGGCGCTCGCGCGCGTGCTCTACGCGCAAGGCAAGTACGACGATTTCGCGAAGGAGGCGCGCGCTGCCGTCGCCTTCCTCGCCAACTGGCGGGCGCCGGTGCCCGAGGTGCGCGACTTTCTCGCGAAGTTCGATCGCTGGGGACCGGGCGCGGCGCTGCCGCCGGCGCCCGACCCACACGTCATCATGGGATGGAACTATGACTGACCATACCGCGGTTGTCCTGCTGCTGGGCGTGGCGCTCGCTCTCGCCCCGGCAACGATCGATGCCGGGACGTACCGCTCGGTCGACGAGCAGGGCAACGTCACCTACTCCGATCGCCCGCCGCAGCCGGAGCAGACGCGCGCGCCGGCGCCTGAGGCCACCCCGGTGCCGGAAGGGAAGGTGCCCGACGACGCCAGGCCGGCGCTCGGGGCGAAGGCGCGCGACGTAAAAGCGCCCGCGCCACCGACGGCGATCGCGAGAACGGGCCCGACGAAGGTCGACGAGCTGCTGGAGTTGTCCGGCGCGCGGGCTCAGCTCGTGGGGCTTCTGAGCGGGCTCGCTGGCGAGCTGCGGCCGGCCCCGGGGCAAATGAGCGCCAAGGACCAGGCCTCCGTCGATCGGATTCTGCGACAGGCGCTCCGCCACGAGGCGGTCTTCGCGCTCGTACGCGACGCATTTCTCCTCCAGGTCGACCGGACGAATCTCGAAGCGACGGCCGCGTGGCTCCGCTCACCCCTGGCGCGCAAGATCGTCGCCCTCGAAATCGCCTCCTCAGAGCCGGGCACGGAGCAGAAAGTCGCCGCCTACGCCGCCACGATCAAGACGAACCCGCCGACGAATCGCCGCGTTGAGCTGCTCCAGCGGCTGGACTGGGCGACGGCCGGCACCGAGATCTCGGCCGACCTCGTCGCGGCGGTCTCGCGCGGCATCACGATGGCCGTGTCCGGGGCGGGGCCGGCCGAGCAGCAGCTCCGGCCGGGCCAGATCGAGGACCGGGTCGCGCAGGTCCGGGCGCGGGCGAATGGAGCTCTGCGCGAGGCGCACATGGCGTCGACGCTGTACACGTACCACGGGCTCGAGGACGAGGAGCTGGCTGCGTACGTGCTCTTCTCGGCGTCCGAAGCCGGGCGCTGGTACAACAGCGCCATGCGCAAGGCGATGGTGAGTGCGCTGGGCCGGGCGGTCGAGCAGACGGCTGCCGAGCTGGTGCGGGCCGTGCCGGGCGACCGCTGGGCGCGCGCCATGACGACGGCGCCGCAGCCGGTGAAGTGATGGCGACCACGTGCCCTCGCTGCAGCGCGCCCGCCGTCGAGCGCGACAAGTGCGCGCGGTGCGGCGTCGTCGCCTCGGTGTACGCCGCGGCCCTCGCGAAGATGCGCCGCCCGCCGACGCCGCCGTCGAACCCTCCCGCCGTGGCTCGGGCGGACGCACCGCCCGCCGCCGCGCCCGCCGGGGCCGTGGCCATAGCATCCGCGCCGCCGCGGCCGGTCACGAACGGGTCCGTGCCGTCGGCGACAGCAGCATCCGCGTCCGCAATCACGGCCCCGAGCCACCGCCGGAAGCTCACGTTCCATGGCTCGGGCGGGACGCTTTTCGGCATCTATGTCGTGAACGTCCTGCTGACCATCGCCACTCTGGGCTGGTACCGGTTCTGGGGCAAGGTCAGGGTGCGCCGCTTCATGCTGAGCCAGACCGGATTCGAGGGCGACCGCTTCGCCTATCACGGCACGGGCAAGGAGCTGCTGCTCGGGTTCGTGAAAGCCATCATGTTCGTAGGCATGCCGATCACGGTGCTGGGCATCGCGGCCGAGCTCTCTCACGACAAGATGATCCACGGCGCCACCCGGTTCTTCACCTCGCTCCTCGTCTTCCTGTTCTTCCCCATCGCCATGGTCGGGGCGCGACGTTACCGCCTGAGCCGCACCTCGTGGCGCGGAATCCGCTTCTCGTTCCGTGGCCGGGCGTCGGTGTTCACCAAGCTCTTCGTGGCGGGATCGATGCTGAGCATGCTGACGCTCTCGCTCTACTACCCCTTCTTCCAGGCGCGCCAGCAGCGCTTTATGGTCTCGCATTCGCACTTCGGCCGCCGCCCGTTCCGATTCGACGGCCGCGGGCGTGATCTGTTCGGCGCGTACGTCCTGACCCTGCTGCTGTTCCTGCCTACGCTCGGGCTCTACTGGTTCTGGTTCCAGGCGAAGAAAACCCGCTACTTCTGGGAGCACACCTACTTCGAGACCGCGCGCTTCCGCTGTAGCGTCACGGGCCGGAAGCTCATGAACCTGACGATCGGAAATCTGGTCGTGCTCGTGGTCACCCTCGGCCTTGCCTGGCCCTGGGTGCTCCTGCGCAGCACGCGGTTCGCGTTCGACTACCTCACCATCGACGGCCCGCTCGACCTGGCCGGGATCGTCCAGGAGCCCCAGCTCGCCACGGCCACGGGGGACGCGCTCTCGAGCCTCCTGGGCGCCGACGTCGACCTCGCATAGCGCCGCCCGATGTCTGGCGTGTTCACGGGCCACTACCTCGACGGCCGTAGCGCGGCGCGCCGTCAGGCGTCGATCCGCCTGACCCCGACCGGGCTCGAGATCACGCTCGAGGGCGGCGCCAGCCTGTGGTGGCCTCTCAGGGAGGTACGCCAGACCCAGGGGTTCTACGCCGGCGAGCAGATCCGCCTCGAGCGCGGCGGGCCGCTCCCCGAGACTCTCCTGGTCGACGATCCCGGCTTCCTCGGGTCGCTGCACGCTGCCGCGCCGGCCCTCGGGCGACGTTTCCACGACCCACGCCGGCGACGCGCGCGGGTTCTCTTCACGATCGTGGCCGCCGTCACGGCCGTCGCCGCCGGCACGGTCCTGTACGTGTGGGGCATCCCCGCGGCGGCGGGCCTGCTCGCCGCCCGCGTGCCCGTGTCATGGGAGGAGCGGCTCGGACAGGCGGCCGTGGACCAGCTCACGGCGTCGAGGCGGCGCTGCGTGGATCCCGAGCGGGAAGCGGCCATCGGCGCGATCGTCAAGAGACTGCTTGACCCGGTGCCGCGGGTCCCCTACACGTTCCGCGTGACCGTGCTCGACGATCGGACGGTGAACGCGTTCGCCGTCCCGGGCGGCCAGGTCGTCCTCCTCCGCGGGCTGGTCGAGCGCTTACGGACGCCGGAGGAGCTAGCCGGAGTGCTCGCGCACGAGATCCAGCACGTGCTCAAGCGCCACGCGACGCGTCTTCTGCTGCAGCATGCCTCCACCGGCCTCCTGCTGGTCGCCGTGTCGGGCGACATGACCGCGGTGATGGCCTACGGGATCGAGAGCGCGCGCGTGCTAGGCACACTGGGCTACAGCCGTCAGCTCGAGAGCGAAGCGGACGTCGAAGGGTTGCGCATGCTGCTGGCCGCAGACGTCGATCCACGGGGGATGATCGCCTTCTTCGAGACGCTGCGCGCCGGGGAGCGAGGCCTGCCGTCCTCGGCGCGCTACCTCGATTCGCACCCGCTCGCCGTAGACCGGGTCGAGAGCCTCAAGCGCCTGGCGACATCCATTTCACATCGATCCCGGCCGCTGCTGCCGGACCGGGACTGGAACGACGTCAGGCGGATCTGCGGCAGCTAGGTGCTTGTCGGGAGATCGAGGAGAACTAGAAACTCTCAGCGGCGGGGGGCGTCGCCGAGGGCCACGACGACGAGGGAGCCGTACGCATCGACCGGACGAACGCCCCGTCCGTACCCCGCCACATGGTCGCAGAGCCAGCCGACGCAGGGTGTACGGGAGTCGATCTCGCTCTTGATCGCGGACCACTCTTCGGCGGCGGCGCGGCCGAGCGCCTGATGGCGCGCGCTCGACTCGATCACGAGGACCAGCCGCGCACCGTCGCCCTCGAGCCGCTTGAGCGCCGTCCGCATCGCTTCGACCGACCCCTGGATGAGGGTCTCGGGGTCCGGCGCCGAGCGCGCCTCGAAGCCTTCGGCGTAACCAAGCCCGGTCGAGTAGGCGGCCTCGAGGCACGCGGCGCTAGCAAGCGGCTCGCTGGATGAGGCGCCGTACACCACGGGCGACGAGAGGACGCTGCAGACCGTCCGCATCTTGGGCCCCATCAGAACGCGCCACGGCTGCAGGAAGGCCTCGGCGGGCGTTCCAAAGCCAGGCTTCACGAACGCGAGGCCGAGGCCTCGTGGATACCGCATCCTGAACGGCCAGCCGGCGAGGATGAGCCGAGCCGCTCCTTGCCCCGCCTCGGTCAGATCGCGGCCACCCGCGGCGGCGACACCGCTCACGGCCCCCTCGCTGTTGGTCAGGCAGACGACGAGAGCCCCGGCCGTGACAGCGCCGTTGTGAGTGAGGATCGCGGAGGTAGCGCCACCGGCGACGCCGACGGGTCCGAGCACGCCCCGGATCATCGGGACGACGTCCTGGGCGGGCACGCCCGCGGTGACGAGGAGCACGAGATCAGGTGAGGTCCCGTGGAGTCCTGAGCGCGCCATTGCGGTCGCGCGCACGGCGGCCCAAATCGCGTCCTGATGCGAGGCGAATCCGATACCGATCTGGAGAGTCTTCGACGCGGTTTCGACAGGGATGGTCGCGTACATGGCCCCAAGGATTTGCACCATGGGTGCCAACCAAAAGGGGTTGAAAGATCAAGGGCTTTCTCTGACGAATGACGGAGGTGGGTGTCAGTTCGGCAACCGTGTGCCTTTTTAGAGCATGCCGTACTCCTTGAGACGCCGGTAGATCGTCCGGCGAGAGATGCCGAGAGCGCTCGCGGCCGCCTCCTTGTCGTCTTTGTAGAAGGCGAGCGCGCGCAGGATGAGGTCCTTTTCAACGTCGGCGAGGCGGGGAACCGTGCCGCTCTGTGGAACGGACGCCGAGGGCACCGACGCGGTGCCGAGGACCGGAAGATCAGCGAGCGTGATCTGCTCGCGCGCGCCCATTGCGAAGGCACGCTCGATGACGTTCTCGAGCTCACGCACATTGCCGGGGAAATCGTGCCCGGCGAGCGTGGCCAGCGCGTCCGGCGTGATGCCCTTCACGTCCCGCCTAAAGCGCCGGTTGTAGCGGCGCAGAAAATGGTTCACGAGCGCTGGAATATCCTCGCGCCGGGCGCGCAGCGGCGGCAGGCTCACGCGGACCACGTTCAGCCGATAGTAGAGGTCCTGGCGGAAGCGCCCGTCCGCGATCGAGCGGTCGAGATCACGGTTCGTCGCGGCGATGACGCGGACATCGACCAAATGCGTCTTCGTCGAGCCGACCGGGCGCACCAGCATCTCCTGCAGGACCCGCAGGAGCTTCACCTGGAGGCCCGGCGACAACTCGGCGATTTCGTCCAGGAAGATCGTACCCTCGTGGGCGCCGCGGAAGAGGCCGAGCGCATCCGACACCGCGCCCGAGAAGGCTCCGCGGACGTGACCGAAAAACTCCGACTCGAGCAAGTCCTCCGGGATGGCGCTGCAGTTCACCGGGATGAAGGGCCCCTTGGCGCGATCCGAGAGCCGATGGATTGCCGCGGCGACCAGCTCCTTGCCGGTGCCGCTCTCCCCCTCGATGAGCACCGGCGAGTCCGTGGTGGCGACCTTGCTGATGATCTCCTTCACGCGCTGCATCAGCTGCGCGTTGCCGACCAGCTCGTTGACGGTGAGCTCCTCGCCCAGGCGCACGCGGAGTGATTGGACCTCGCCCTTCAGGAACCGCTTCTCGGTCACGCGCGCCATGAGGTGGCGCAGCTCGTCCAGGATCAGCGGCTTGGACAGGTAGTCGTACGCGCCTTCCTTGAGGGCCTCGACCGCCGAGGAGATCGTTGGGTAGCCGGTCATCACGATGACCTCGATCGATTCGTCGTGGCGCTTGATCTCTCGGAGGAGGTCGAGGCCGCTCATCTCCGGCATACGGATATCGGTGATCGCGGCGTCATACAGCCCGGTACGGATCGCCTCGAGCGCTTCCGCTCCGGTGCCGACGCACTCCACCTGATAGCCCCACTGAGTGAGGGCTTCCTTCAGGAGCTTTAGGATCGAGGGTTCGTCATCAACTACGAGGATTTTCGCGACTTCCATATCCGTTCTCCGACTCTAGCATGATCAAGATGTCAAACTGACAAGCTATATCTTGGGTTTCCGGGGGGCGCTCTTGCGCCGGAGGGGGGCCCATGTTAGCGTGGGCGTTGACTTTTTATCGAGGAGACCGCGACATGGCAAACATCGAGACCGTCCACCTCACCGAGCAGAATTTCGACGAAGCGCTGAGCCGTGACCCCGGGCTCATGATGGTGGACTTCTGGGCGGAGTGGTGCGGGCCCTGCCGCGCCATCGCGCCCCTCCTGGAGGACCTCGCCAGGGGCTCGGCGGGCAAGGTGACGCTCGCCAAGGTCAACGTAGACGAGAACCCCGGGCTCGCCGCGCGTTACGGGATCCGCTCGATTCCGACGATCCTGTTCGTGAAAGGCGGTAAAGTCGCCGACCAGGTGATCGGCGCGGTGCCCCGGGCGAAGCTCCAGGCAAAGCTGGACGCTCTCGCCTAGCGCGCCCCCGGCGGGGACCGCATCAGCACCTCCGGCACAGGCATCCCGTCACTCTCCCCGAGTCGTGACGAGTTCCGGGCTCTCGCGGCGCAGGGCAACCTTGTGCCCGTGTTCGCCGAGCTGCCCGCCGACCTCGACACGCCGCTCTCGGCCTATCTGCGCCTGCGCCCGGGCCCGTACTCGTTCCTACTCGAGTCCGTCGAGGGCGGCGAGGTGTGGGCGCGCTATTCGTTCCTCGGCGTCGATCCGCTGATGGTCCTCACGGCGAAGAACGGCCGGCTTACGCTCAGCCGGAACGGCCGCACCGAGCGGCTGCCGGAGGGCAATCCGCTCGGCGCGGTGCGGGATCTCCTCCGGGAGTTCCAGCCGGTGTCGGTGCCGGGGCTGCCGAGGTTCCAGGGCGGCGCCGTCGGCTATCTCGCGTACGACATGGTTCACCACATGGAGCGGCTGCCGCGCACCACCAACGACGATCTCGGGCTGCCGGACGCGGTGTTCCTCTTCAGCGATACGCTGCTCGTCTTCGACAACCTTCGCCACCGACTGCTCGTCATCGCCAATGCGGTCGTGGACCGACGCGATCCCGCGGCGCTCGACCGCGCCTACGACCGTGCCGCCGTCCGCATCGGGATGACGCTCGCGAAGCTCGCGCGCCCGGCGCGGGCGCCGTCCACGTTCGCCCTGCCGGCGACGGCGCCGCTCCTGGCCGAGGGGGAGGAGGGCTTCACCTCGACGATGAACGAGGCGCAGTTCACCGACGCCGTCCACCAGGCGAAGGAGCTCATCGCCGCCGGGGACGCCTACCAGGTCGTGCTGTCGCGCCGGCTCGACTGCCGCCTCACGGCCGATCCGTTCACGGTCTACAGGGCGTTGAGGACGATCAACCCGTCGCCGTACCTGTTCTTCCTCCGGTTCGGCCCGCTGTCCATCGTGGGCTCGTCTCCCGAGGTGCTCGTGCGGGTCGAGGGCAATCGCGTCGATCTGCGTCCGATCGCCGGCACGCACCCGCGCGGCGCCACCGAGACCGAAGACCGCGAGATCGAGGAGCGGCTCCGACACGACCCGAAGGAGCGCGCGGAGCACGTGATGCTCGTCGACCTCGGGCGGAACGACGTCGGGCGCGTCTCCGAGCTGGGGTCGGTCAAGGTCACCGAGTTCATGGAAATCGAGCGCTATTCCCACGTGATGCATCTCGTCAGCCACGTGACCGGCAAACTCAAGCCCGGGAGCGACGCGCTCGACGTGCTCCAGGCGTGCTTCCCCGCCGGGACGCTCAGCGGGGCGCCGAAGATCCGCGCGATGGAGATTATCGACGAGCTGGAGCCGACCCAGCGGGGGCCCTACGGCGGCGCCGTCGGCTACGTGTCCTACTCGGGCAACCTCGACTCCTGCATCACGATTCGCACCGTCGTGTGTCACGGCCGGCGCGCCTCCGTCCAGGTGGGCGCCGGCATCGTGGCCGACTCCGATCCGAAGACCGAGTGGCTCGAGACGTGCTCGAAGGCACGCGGCATGGTCCTGGCGCTGCGGATGGCTTCGGGAACGTCGCAACGATGATTCTCGTCATCGACAACTACGACTCCTTTACGTACAACCTCGTCCAGTACCTCGGCGAGCTGGGCGCGACGCTGGAGGTCGTGCGCAACGATGCTGTGAGCTGCGACGCGATCGCCGCGCTCAAGCCCGAGCGCGTGGTGATCTCTCCCGGACCCGGCAATCCCGACCATGCGGGCGTGTCGCTCGAGGTCATCCGCCGGCTCGGTCCCGCAACGCCGATCCTCGGCGTCTGTCTCGGCCACCAGGCGATCGGTCAGGCCTACGGTGCCACGGTCGCACGCGCGAAAACCCAGATGCACGGCAAGACCTCGGCGATCCGCCACGACGGCCGGGGCGTCTTCGCAGGCCTCGGGAACCCCTTCGTCGCTACGCGCTACCACTCGCTCGCCGTCCTGCGCGACACGGTCCCTGACGCGCTGGAGGTAACGGCCTGGGCTGAGGACGGGGAGATCATGGGCCTCCGCCACCGGCGCGACCCCGTCGAAGGCGTCCAGTTCCATCCCGAGTCGATCCTGACGGTCGAGGGAAAGCAGCTTCTGAGAAACTTCCTCAGCGGCCCCGGATGAGCGCGCCCCCTGCGACCGAGCGACGCCTGATCGAGATCATCCGGCGGGCGGTCCGGAGGGCGCCAGGGGTCCGGGTTGGAATCGGCGATGACTGCGCGGTCCTCGAGCCGGACGCCGGAAGCCTGCTTCTGGCGACGACCGACCTGCTCATCGAAGACGTGCACTTCCGGCGCCGCTGGGCCACACCCAACGACATCGGCTGGAAATCGCTCGCCGTGAACCTCTCCGATATCGCTGCGATGGGCGGCCGGCCCCGGTGGGCACTGATCGCGCTCGCCTGTCCTGAGGCCGTTGGTCTCGACGAGGCCGAGGCCTTCTACGAGGGCGTCCAGGCGCTCGCGTCGGAGCACGACGTGGCGATCGTCGGCGGGGACACCGCAGCATCGCCCGGGGGCTGGATCGTCAACGTGACGCTGCTCGGCGAGGCGGCCCGGGCACCGCTCATCCGGTCCACGGCGCGCGCCGGGGACGTGATCGCCGTCACGGGGTCGCTCGGGCGCTCCGCGGCCGGACTTGCGCTCCTCGAGGCGACCCCGGCGCCTCGCGGCGTGGCTGCCGCCGCAGCGGCCGACGTGACGACCGCGCACCTGAGGCCCCGGCCACGGACCCGGGAGGGACAGTGGCTCGCCGCGGCCGGCGGGGTCACGTCGATGATCGATCTCTCCGACGGTCTCGCGACCGACCTCGGCCACCTTTGCGAGGAGAGCGGGCTCGGTGCGCGTGTGGAGCTCGGACGGCTCCCTGTGGACGCCACGGTGCACGCGATCGCGCGGGCGCTCGATCGCGAGGCGCTGGCCTGGGCCACCGGTGGGGGCGAGGATTACGAACTGCTCCTCACCTGCGCGCCCGAGGCGGTCGAGCGCCTGGCCGAGGGCCTCGCGGGTACCACCGGGACGCCGCTCAGCGCGGTGGGCGAGATGACGGCCGCCGCCGATGGGATCCGGTACCTCGACGCCGGCGGGCGCGCCGTCCCCGTCCGCGCCGGGTTCGAGCACTTCGTGACGGGACGCGCCCGTGCCTGACAACCTCGGCCTGCGGTTCCTGGCCCTCGGCATCCTCATCGTCTGCTCCGCGATCCTCACCGGCGCCGAGGCCGCGTACTTCTCCCTGGGCCGCGCCCGGCTCAGACAAGTCGCCTCGAAGGGCGAAGCCAGCGGCGCGTCGAAGCCGCTCATCGAGCGCCCGCACGAGCTGCTCGTCACGCTCCTGGTCGGCATCACGGTGATCAACATCGGGGCCGCCGCGATCGCCGCGACGATCGCCGACAGTCTCTTCGGCCCGAGCTGGGGGGTGTTCGTCGAAATGGTCGTGTTGATCTTCGTCCTCACGACCTTCGGCGAAGTCCTGCCGATGACGCTCGCGGTCAAGTACCCGGAACGGTTCCTGGCATTCGCCGGCCGGCCGGTGGCGTGGCTCGGCGTACTCCTGACGCCCGTGCGTGCCGCCCTCGCGGGACTGACGGCGCTGACGGTGGGGCTCATCGGCCGCGAACGCGTGGAGCAGGTGATGCTCAGCGAGGAGGAGCTGAGGACACTCGTCGACGTCGGCGCGAGCGAGGGCGTCGTCGAACGTGAAGAGCGCGAGATGATCCACAAAGTGTTCGAGCTGGAAGACACCCTCGTCCGATCAGTCATGGTGCCGCGCCCCGACATGGTCTGCCTCGACGTCGAGACGCCGGCGGCGGAGATCCTGCCGGCGCTCCGCGAGCACTTGCATTCGCGCGTGCCGGTGTACGAGGGCTCGCTCGATGTCATCGTGGGCATCCTCTACACGAAGGACCTGCTGCCCCACATGGAAGGGTTGCCGGCCGGATTCGATCTCCGCGCCCACCTGCACCCACCGTACTTCGTGCCGGAGTCCAAGCGCGCGGACATGCTGCTCCAGGAGTTCCAGGCCAAGAGGCTCCACATGGCGATCGTGGTGGACGAGTACGGGGGCACCGCCGGCCTCGTCACCCTGGAGGATCTCCTGGAGGAGCTGGTGGGTGAGATCTCCGACGAGTACGACGAGCCCGAGCGCCTGATCCAGCGGGTGGACGCGAAGACCTTCCGGGTGGCCGGCAAGCTGCCGCTCGAGGAGCTCAACGCCGTCACCGGGCTCAAGATCTCCAACGAGGGCTACGACACCGTCGGCGGCTGGGTGCTCGACCTCTTCGGGCGCGTACCGCGGCGGGCCGAGCGTTTTGAAACGCCCGAGCTGTGGCTGACGGTGGAGAAGGTGGAGCGGACGCGAATTCTCGAGGTGCTCGTCTCGCTCAAGAAGCCCGCCCCGAAGGAGGCGGCCGCGTGAGCCTCCTCTGGCTCGCCGGGCTGTGTCTCCTGCTCACGATGTTCTTCTCGGCGGCGGAGATGGCGTTCATCGCCGCCAACCGGCTGCGCCTGCGGCACCTGGCCGAGGAGGGCAGCACCACCGCAGCGCTCTACCTCGAGGCGTTTCGCCAGCCCGAGCGCGCGCTCTCGACGGC
>Ga0099829_10001730_pt1 | contig 12260 bp, 11 predicted proteins | sample CZO8metaG_3_FD_79336 | JGI IMG/M metagenome (GOLD analysis project Ga0099829, IMG submission 79336) | Vadose zone soil microbial communities from the Eel River Critical Zone Observatory, Northern California, USA - CZOApr15con2H2.8 metaG | ecosystem: Environmental > Terrestrial > Soil > Vadose...
AAAGCAATCGAGCTTCCCGTTGGTCTGCGGACGATGCGACAAACACAGAATGAGCCGAATCGAAAGTATCCGCAGATAGACCTCGAACGCGTTCGCCAGATAGCGTGGACCGCGGTCACTGAGCAGCCGTGCGCTATCTTCTACTGGCACATTGGGCCGTCCCATTGCTATGTGCGTCGCGCCCGCCAAAAATCCTCAATCTCTTCGAGCGTGCGCCCCTTGGTCTCCGGCACGCGGAAGTAGGAGAAAATCCAAGCCGCGATGGCAAAGAGCCCATATAACCAGAAGGTGCGCGCGGAACCTATCACTTCTAGGAGCGTCAGGAACGTCAAGGAGACCAGCAGGTTCGAACCCCAATTGAATGCGGCAGCAAGGCCCTCGCTCGAGCTGCGAATCTTCAATGGATAGATTTCAGAGATTAGCAGCCAAAAAATCGGCCCCAAGCTTATTGCGAACGACGCGACATATACCATCATGCTGATCACCGCAAGCCAAACGAGCGCGCCTGATTTTCCAGACATGTGGAACGCCAAACCCAACAAACCCAAAGTGGCCACCATCCCGGCAGTGCCGACAAGCAGCAGCGGTCGCCGTCCCACGCGATCAATCAGCCACATGGCGACGATGGTCATCAGCACGTTTACCACGCCGATGCCGGCAGTCGCCAGGATCGCGCCTGATTCGGACGAGATGCCCGCAGATTGAATGATCAGCGGCGCGTAGTAGATGACCGTATTGATGCCGGTGACTTGTTGGAAGATCGCAAGTCCAATGCCGACCACCAACGCCGGTCGAACGGACGGAGCGAACAGATCGGACAATCGCCCGCGTTCATCGGCATGTGCCAGGCTGCGTTCGATTTCTTGCAGTTCTGCGCTTACGTCCGACGTCCCACGGATACGTGACAGCATCGCACGGGCCTTTTCGTGGTGCCCGCGTCTGGCGAGCCAGCGCGGGCTTTCCGGCAGGAACAGCATCCCCATACCGAAAATCGCGGCGGGCACAACGGCCAGGCCAAACATCCAACGCCATCCTTGGATCGACGCAAAGGCGTAATCGACGATATAGGCGAGAAGGATGCCGACGGTGATGGCTAGTTGGAAAAGGGAGACCTGCCAGCCGCGCGCGTCTGCAGGCGAAACTTCAGAGATGTAGACCGGGACCGTTCCCGAGGCGAGTCCAATTCCCAAGCCCACAATGATCCGGCCGATGACCAGGATCGCGGGGGATGTCGCTGCGGCGCAAACAATTCCTCCGGCGCCGAAAATAATGGCGGTGACGATCAGCAATTTTCGCCGACCAAATAGATCCGCCAAGCGTCCGCCCAGCAGGGCGCCAACTGCCGCGCCCGCCAGTACGCCGCTGACGATCACCTCCAGGGCGAAAGTGGAGAGAGTGAAGTCATTCTTCAGGAATAACTCAGCGCCGGAAATCACTCCAGTGTCGTACCCGAAAAGCAGACCGCCCAGCGCGGCAAAGGTGGCCGCGATATAGACGAAGGTTCGACCGGTTGACTGCGAATGAACAACGCCCTGCTGCAACGGAGTTTTGCTGCTCACGGTTTCGTTCCTCTCTGCGGATCATGGTCCCGGTGTTCGTGGCGGTATCTCCACACGTGGACCGTTTTTATTCAGATTCTGCCGGGCACTGAGCTGGCCAACTGAGCCAGTCGGCAATGAATGCAATAATTCCAGGAAGACGCCGTTTGTCCACCCGAACCCGGTTACGTTTTGCTTGTATCCGGCTCCAATGTGGGTTATCTCGGACCCGCTAACGACGTCGTATTTTTCGCGGATCGTGTGATCCAGGAGGAAATTTTGCAAGACAGTGGTGAGAAACTTGCTGGAAATTCGATCGGCCTCGACAGCGTATCCGTAGCGGCGCAGGCCTTCCACGGCCAGCAAGTGGATCGGAGCCCAGCCATATGGGTAATCCCATTGCGCCTGGGTTTCGCGCCGGCTCATGGCGAGTCCACCACGCTGTTCGAACAAAGCGAGATTGCGAACCACGGCCCGAGCCCGTTCTTTCGAAGTGAGCCCCGCCCAGAGTGGATAAAACGTGGTCGCGTACTCATACGTAGATCGTGCGCCGGTGACAAAGTTGTAATCGACAAATAGACCGCGGCGCTCATCCCAAAGATACTTCATAATTCGTTTTTGCCGCTCGATGGCTTTTCTTCCCCAAAGCTGCGCTTCTTCTCTCCGTCCAAGAAGCGTGCTCATCTCCTGCAGATCCTTTTCGGTCTTGTACAGCAGACTGTTGAGGCAAACCGGCGCGTAATGGTGCGTTTCGGCACCGAAGGGGCCGAAGCGAAACGTAACATCGAAGCCGGACTCCCGCATGCTCCGGTCACCCTTATAGAAATCAGCGGTCAAAGCTACCTGATCCGCCGGTCCGCAGTCTGTTTCCTCGGATTGAGGCAACGATGGATCACAGACTGTGACGGAGAACAACGGTCCCACGAGGGAGGCAGCGGGGTGCACGTCGTCGACGTGGACCAAGTGGGAATCGTTGGCACCGCCCTGAACCAAGAAAAAATGCGCGACGCCACGGTAGTAGTGACTGGGATCACCCATGATTTCAGGGACTGGTCCATCGCCGTGATCAAAATAGCGCGCGAGCCCGGTACCTCCAGCCAGATGAGGCTGCTGAGTCCATTGTCGATAGTCTTGCACGGCGAATTGATAAGCTTTATCGAGCCACAGCAAGTCCGGCTGCCCTGCCGCTTTCTCTGCATCATATACGGCCAGAATCATCGAGCTCAGGAAAGGAGGCTGCGAGCGGGTCAAGTAGTACGTGCGGTTGGCATTCAGAACCCCGCCGTAGTGCTCAATCTCAAAGAAAAAGTTGTCGACCATCCCCTTAGCCAGGACTTGGCGATGATCTCGCAGCAGACCGCGAATGATAAAATAGCTATCCCAACCATACATCTCATTGAACTGACCGCCTGGCACGACGTAGGGCTTTTCGAGATAAAGCAGGCCGCTCGCGCCTATCTTGCCGAGATCGAAGTTCCCCAAGCTGGTGATCCTGCCGGGCAGGTGCTCCACCCGGACGGTGCAATGCTTCTGCAGTTCGCTCAAAGCGGGCGGGCGCCCCAGCTCGGCGGGAAGATACAGGACGGGCTCCTCGTCTGTCTTGATGTCCGTCAAGCTGGCGCAATTCGTCATTGTACGCGTCAAATCGTCCCAACCGGCCGAGATGTATCGCAGGATGTCTTCCAAGGGCTGGGAGGATTCTGGCGCGCGTGATGTCTGAACTGACGGGTGGCGGCTGAATGCTTTGTTTGTAGGAGCTGGCATGAATTGAGTTGACAGGATCACGATACCCTGGGACAGCAGACAGCATACTATGCGGAATAAGAATGTCCCACGACGCATGTTCGACCGCCCATTTCTAACAGCCTATGAATGTTGCCTCCGGCGAAAGACGGAGGGAGGGAGGGCTGGCGCCCCCGAGGCCCTCATCGGAATCGATATCCCGCTTTAAGCTCACAGCGATAGTCTTTCGCTTGATTCTTCTCCACTCGGATGTTGCAATCCGCCCAGCTTAAAACGGCGGCAGGCCCCAGGGCGAACACCATGCGAGATTGGTTCAGCTCCGCAATGATGCTGGGGCCTTCAGCTCCGGGCGGCAAGGTAAAATTCATCGTCCGACCAAAAATGACAGCTGATGTCTGGAGGACAGTCTCACCAACCTGAGAGCGAAATACGTCGCCCTGGAGTAAGAAAGTTGTGGTATCGGACCAATCAAGTACGGACGCGCTGATCGTGCGCCCGCCCCGGGAAAATCCATCCGAATCGATTCGTGTGAAAGGGCATGGCCCGGCGATGCATATCAACCGTGCATTTCGGAATACATTTCCTTCTCCCGCATCCAAAGATGCAGAACCCACCCGCGCCTGCCATCTGCCGTCAGGAGAACACGGAAACTGTCTGTTGCACGGAATATTGCCGGTATTCACGACTTGAAATGTTTTTACTCCGCTGCCGATATTCTCCGTTGAGTTGATTGCAGTGGAATATCTAACCAAGACGTTACTCACAAGAACTTCTACTTTGTTAGGTTCCGCCTCAACTTCGGTGTGAATTGGCAGCATGCGAACAACATACAGTTTGTCGGTGACAACGTCCTTCAGATCAAAAGGCTTGAAATCCGGATGTCGAAACCTGAGTGTAATGGATTGCCCACGTTTCACTTCCGGACGCAGACGAAGACCGAAGCCACCTGAAAAATTAGAGGACACATCACTGGTAGACAGGCCGTTCTCCACACTCACATCCACATTAGCAATCGGGGACTGGTCTTTAGTGTCGAAATTTTCTTTAATGACCGCGCCCACTAATAGGATCGGCCGGTGCATTCGATGTCGGTGAATCATAATCAGTCCCGCAGGCAGAACTCCGCAGAGGACCACGATCAGTGCTATCCAAATAACGAATTTTCGACTTCGCTTCATCAGCATGGGTCTTTCAAGTTAGCTCGCATAGGGGTACAGATCAATACTGATTTCCATGGATATTGGACCTTCCTTTTTTACTTTTTACGAATGATGACCGATCTGATGCATCCTCTCACTTTTCGTTTCCCCCCCTATACATAGGCTCCTCAAGCGAGAAGAACGTCTATAATTGTTTCAAATGACCGACGGAGAAAACATGTGGCACAGGCTATCACGCCGGGATTTGTTGAAGCGAGCTGCCAGCCTTGGGGCATGCGTCCCATTTTTGCGCCTCGGCATTCTGCCCCGCGCGCAAGCGCGACAGCAACAGGCCAATCACGGTCGTCTGGCTAAGACCTCCTTAACCCCGAGCGACGATGCGTTTTTGGAAGAACTGGAAAGAGCCAATTTCCATTATTTTTGGGGACAGGCACATCCGGAAACCGGAATCGTGCAGGATCGATGTCACGCACGCAACCCGGTGACAAGCGAACTGGGAAGCATCGCCGCTACAGGCTTTGGCCTGACTGCTCTTTGCATTGGAGAGAAGCGCGGATTTGTTGCGCGTCCAGAAGCGCAGGCCCGCGCTCTGAATACAATGCGCTTCTTATGGAAAAAATTGGCGAACCATCGCGGATTCTTTTATCACTGGGCCAATATCAACACAGGTGAAAGAATATGGGAGTCCGAAGTATCCTCCGTCGACACCGCTATCCTGCTCTGTGGAATCCTCACTTGTAAGCAGCACTTTGTACATTCCGACATCAGCGAACTTGCGTCCGAGATCGTCAACCGGGTCGACTGGAAGTGGCTATCGGAAGATACCCCTTTGCTGCCGCATGGATGGAAGCCCGAAACTGGCTTTCTACAATACCGCTGGGGCGATTACAGCGAGATGATGATGATGTACCTCCTGGGGATTGGATCTTCTACGCATCCGTTGCCAGCCGAAGCGTGGAACGCCTGGAAGCGAACCATCTTCGAATATGACGGCATTCGGTATATCGGCTCCTTCGCGCCTGTGTTCATTCACCAGTATTCGCAGGCTTGGTTTGATTTCCGCGACAAGCACGATAAATATACGGATTACTTTCAGAATTCGATCGTCGCTATAGATGTCCACCGCAGATTTTGTGTGGATTTGGCAAAACAGTTTCCCGATTATAGCGATGACCTCTGGGGCATTACCGCTTCGGATTCGGTGAAAGGCTATGTGGTATGGGGCGGTCCTCCGGCAACAGGACCGATTGATGGAACCGTTGTTCCATGCGCAGCAGCGGGATCCCTTCCCTTTCTGCCGGAAGCAGCGATGCGTGTGCTGAGAACGATTAGGGATCGCTACGGAAAAAACACGTGGACACAATACGGTTTTGTAGATGCATTCAACCCGCTGACAAACTGGTACGACATCGACGTGGTGGGAATCAACACAGGAATCACCATGGTTATGGCGGAGAACGCACGCACGTCTTTCGTCTGGGACACTTTCATGAAGAATCCGGAAGCCCAGCGTGGAATGGAACGCGCGGGATTCAAGACTTATCTACCTGAACCATCGCATCAAAGCGGACGAAAATCTTCCACGATAATCCAGCCAGGAGCGCAGCTCCCGCAGGTTATTTAATTTCAATCAGCACAAGCCCTTGAGGCGGCAGCTCCAGCGTTATTTTGCCGTGTGCCAACATTTTCATATCTGGCGCTGGAAGTTCTGCTGCGCGGCGGAGATCTTCCAGTTGTTTAGGAGTCGGGTAGCTGGGTCTGCCCATCGAATCGTACAGGCGCAGGAGAGATCCGTGGGTTGCATCGACCCGAGAAATAACAACTCGATGGGGAGTCGTTGGGCCCTTGACGGTGACGCTGACATCCTTGGACTGACCTTGTTCGTCAGGTAGAAACAAATTCCAGATCGCCACGACGATGGTACCGTCCGCGCGCAGGGTGGCGAGCGCCGATTGTGAATTCACCGCCATTCGCTGTTCTCCGAGGCGATGCAGGAGCTTGAAAGCATTGTAAGAAGGCTTTGGCAGACCTCCTTCCGCGATCAAGCCGTATCCCCCATAGAATGGCTGTTTGACCACGCCCTGTTCTTCGAACACATCCGAGAATGTCCAGTACGACAGTATGTCGACCAAACCTTCGCATTGCCGGATTGTGTCGGCGAGCCATGGTCCCATGAACACTCCGTCCGTGACGGCAGGCTCGTTCTTATAACTCGCATTGTACTCGCTCCAAATTATCGGCAGATTTGGACGAGGTGATGCCTTTACCTCATCGTGCACTTTCTGCGCGGCACGGCAAACCATCTGTGTACGCGGGATGGCTTCGTTTGTGCCGAACACGTCCTTGGCGGAGTCATTGGCATAGACGTGAGTGGAAACAAAATCCAACGGAACTTGATTTTCCACTGTATGAGCGATAAAGCCGTCAACCCACGCAGCCTGAGCTGTGGCTGGACCGCCAACCCGCAGCCGGGGGTTGATTTTTTTCAGCGCACGAGCAGCCGCGTCGTAGAGTTGAAAATACGTCTCCTGTTTGGGCTCTCCCGCCCAGAAATCAAGGTTCGGTTCATTCCATACCTCAAAGTACCAGTGGGATACTTCCTCGATTCCGTAGCGATCCACAAGGTGTTGGGCAAATTGTGAGATGAGCTCTTCCCATTTGCCCGTGTCCTTAGGAGGAGAAACAATTGGTTGGTACCAAAAGGGGTGCACGATCAGCTGGGCGGCAAGCTTCTTGGGCATGAAGCTCAATTCGACGAATGGACGGACGCCATTTTCCAATAGGCCGTCATAAATTTGATCTATATAGGAAAAATTGTAAACGGGGTTTCCATCGACTTCATCGTATAAACCAACTTCGTCGTGAAAAATCGCGTGGAAGCGGACATATTCAAATCCGGTTGCCTGCTTGACCGCGCGCAAGTCCTTTCGATAGCTCTCGCGCAGAGACAGGATGGCTCGTCCAGACCCAAACATGCGCTCCCAATAGTGAGGAAAAGGATGGGTTTCGGCCCTCGGGTCTATTTCTATGGTTTCTGCTCGGGATTGTGCGTGGGCCGCGCGCGGGATACAAATCGCGATGATTGCGATTGTCAGCCAGGCTAACTTGCGGGCAGCCACATATAGCTTCATTGGCTTTGACGATTTCACTTCAGGCTTTAGAAGACATGAAGAATTCCGTGCTTCCGGCCAGGCAAGAATCCTAAGCTGTCAGCGGTAGCTGGCTGCTTGGAGTTCGAACATCTGCGCGTAGCTCCCGCCAATTTTGAGAAGCTGTTCGTGACAACCTTGTTCGGCAATGCTTCCATTTTCGAGAACGAGGACTCGATCTGCCATTTTAACAGTCGAGAAGCGATGCGAAATCAGGAGAGCCATCTTACCCTCCGTCAATTCGGCAAATCGCTTGAAGACTTCGTGCTCGGAGCCGGCATCCAAAGAGGCCGTGGGCTCGTCCAGAATGAGCAATTGTGCATCACGCAGATAGGCGCGCGCGAGAGCAATTTTTTGCCACTCTCCTCCGGAAAGATCGACTCCACCTTCGAACCGGCACCCCAGGCGCTGTTCATAGCGTTTTGGAAGTTGGCGGATCACATCATCCGCCAAACTCTTGCGGGCAGCGGAGCAGATGCGAAACTCATTATCTCGTTCTTTGATTCGGCCGATGGCGATATTTTCGGAAGAGGTCAATTCGTATCGCATGAAATCCTGAAAAATGACGCCGACTTCTCTCCATAAATCTTCCAGGTTGTACTCGCGGATGTCCACGTCGTCCAGAAGGATTTGACCCGAGGTCGCGTCATATAAGCGTGTAAGAAGTTTGACTATTGTCGTCTTACCCTGACCGTTTTTACCGACAAGCGCGATTCGTTCGGAAGGCTCGAGACGGAAATTGATGTTCTTCAGAACGACCCTTGAACTGCCGGGATAGGAAAAGGAGACGTCCTTAAATTCAAATCCGCGGCGAATGGGCCGCGGGGCGAGCAGGGCGTTAGGCTTCGAAAACACCTTGGGACGGACGGAAAAAAATTCCAGCAAATCCGTCAAAAAGAGAGCTTGACCGGCAATACTCGAAAACGTGGACAAAACGGCCTGAATATTTGAGCTTGCACCAGCGATAGCTCCTGCCAGCAGAGTGAGCGTTCCTAAAGTCAGCACTCCAATCAGCGTCTGATAAATTGCGAACGCGTAGGAGCCGTAGTAGCCTACAATTCCAAGAAGCGCAAGGAGCATCCCAGCAAACAACCGGCGTCGGGACAGTGTGACCGTTTCTTTATAAAGGTCATTGGAAAGTTTTGTATAGCGGTCCACGAGAAACGAACTCAATCCAAACAGTTTCAGTTCCTTTGCGCTTTCCTTGCTGCCGCCAAGCACCCTCAAGTAATCCATCTCCCGGCGGGCAGGAGTCTGCCTGGAACTGAGCGTATACCCCAGAAATGCGAAGCGTGTTTCCACCAAAAAAGTTGGCAGAGTACATACGATCAGGACGATCAAAATCCACGGAGAAAAAAGGAAGATGCTTGCAGCCAGGCTGACTGTGGTGATGATTTCCTGAACCAATCGACCGGTGGCCTGAATCATTCCGATGCGGTCAGTGCCCTGCACGCGCGCACGCTCAAGCTTGTCGTAGAAAAAAGGGTCTTCAAAGGACATCAAATCGAGAGACGACGCATGATCCATAATACGAACGTTGATGTAGCGGGTAAACTTGTCGGCAAGCAGGCCATCGCAGAAATCGATCACCCGCGCCGAAATCATCGCCAGACTCGCCAGCGCAAATTCGAGAACCACCAGCCACCAAAACACTTTCGGGATCGCAGTATGGTGCGAAGTGAGGTTATAAATGGAATCGATAATTAGTTTGGTGACAGCCAACATTGTAAGCGGAATCAGGGCGGCAAGCAGCCTGAGGAAGATGCTCGAAGCCACTACTCCCGGTGCGGCTTTCCACACCATTTTGAACAAGGGAGGAACATTGCGCACACCCTTGATATATTCTCGCCAATTCGAGTGTGGCTCTTCATAATTTCCAACCTGCGCCATGGTCATCGATCTTGAATTCCTTTCGAGCCCGCGGAATAGGTTCAAACCATCAGTTTGCGTCCTTGGTCCTTGTCCTCGTCGCATCGACTACGAACCGTCGTTTCACATCAAGAAGGTATTTAGAGCACGCCCAATTCCAAGTCATATTGTCCGTAACTCACTCTCATCGAATGACTTACTTTTGGGCTCTCGACTGCGCTTAAGTCTATTTTTCGCTTTGCGAGAAAATGTTACATCACAGCCACAATGGTCAAAGATTCCGGAATAGGTTGAGTGTCTGGATTCAGACTCTACGATCTAAGGCACTGGTGTTGGGGGGTGCCCCTCGGGCAGGAGGAGCGCCCCTTTTTTTGCGCACGAAACTCGGAGTCTCTCCTCCAGGGGGTCGGACTTGGTTCCGGCCATCGCTGCGCTCATTGTCAGTCTGGTAGATAAAAACTACCCAGCGGAATCCTGCAGGTCTGCCTCAAATCAAATTCATAACGGATTGATTTGATTGTGAATAGTTTCGCGCCTGGGGATGGTATTCAAGATGCAAGGAGCAAAACTAAAGAGTCCACCATTTCCCTTTCGCAGGGGTGGAGAGATGAGTTGCAAATTCGACGTTTTTAAGCGCGATTTGACCGGCCATCCTATTTGGATGGACGCAGTCGAGGGTCTGGAAGAGGCCAAAGAGCGGATGAATCGCTTTGCAGAAGATTCCCCCGGACAATATTTCATATACTCGGAAGAAAGAGGAATCGTATTGAACGCTACCGACGCGGAAAACTGAGCTCATGTCATCTGGGATCTTGGAGAAACGCAATGGGGCCTCCCTCAATTAATACTCCTGAATTGGAACTCTTGATTGGCATAATTGGCGTGTTGATTTTCGTCGCGTCGTTTCTGGCACTGCTCTTTTCCGCAATCTTCGGATTGGGCCTTGCACGACTTCTTTACGTCGGCGGCCGCTGGTGCGTGAGGAAAATCCACCAAACATACTCAATGGGTGGCACGCGACCGATGACTGCCATCGGTCGAATCGTGCCACATCACTGACTTGCGGGAATTCTGTCAGCTGTATGGCTGCTCTTTTATGAAGATTGGATGAACGCGAGAACAGATCGAAGACCTCTTTAGGACTCTATCACCGGCCTACCGGCAGGATGACAGAGGGCGCCCTGCAAGGGGCGCATCCCCCAGCCAAGCGAATATCAAAGACGCGAAGAAACGTTTGATAAGTCTAGCGTCAGATAAGCTCGGCGAGTATGTTATCTGGGATTTGTCCAAACACAAGTTCATCGAGAAATTAGAGGAGTCCGCATAGCGCAAGAAAACTCTTCCAGCCCCATTGAAATCCCCTCATAACCACCAACTTGCGGTTTCCTGCGTATCTAGCCGGATTTCGTGCGAAAACACCGCGGACCGCATGTAATTACCGAAGACAGGCGGTCTAGAATGGGGCGTGACCGGGGATTTTCACGCTTTGAAGGGCAGCTATCCGATTACTGGTGCGAAGGGGGACTTAAAACACCTATTCCTTGCGTCGACCTGGAGTGTTAAGTTTGTTTGGGCCAAGACGCGTCGAATGGAAGGCAAACATCGTGGTCTGGGTCATAACTGTCGCGGTATTTCTAGGAATCCTCGTTGCTGGGGTTTGTACACTCTTCCTTTTCTCTGAACGAGACCAGATTCGAGAAGCACTGAGAAAGCCTGAAAAGAAACGAATGGAGAGGCGGACTCTGGCCCGAGTTGAAGTGGAGCTCCTTAGCACGGATGCACCCTTTATAAACGAAATCACCTCAACCGAGAACGTCAGTCGCCACGGTGCCTGCATTGTTACCAAGATGCGGTGGCAGCCAAACGACGGCGTGACGGTTAAATTGCTCCGGGAGGGCCTGCCTAACCGTGCGCGAATCGCTTACTGTAGTCCCTTGAAGGGAGAGGCGTTTGCTATCGGCCTGCAATTCTCCTCACCGGTTGTGAGTTGGATGGTCTGACTACCTAAACATTAAAGTGCTTTCGACTATTAGCGGGAACAGCGAGCCATGGCAGGGGATTGATAGATACACCCTTTGTTCGATGCTGATCTCAGCCCAACTCTGTGAGCCATTTCTGCAGTATGGCAGACTGGGTGGGCTCGACAGTCCTGAAAGCGACGTCCATCCCCATGTTGGGGACGACAAATACGACCGTGCCAAGCGCGGTGAACGTGGATCTTCCGTGAGAGATTTTGATTCCGACCTCTGCGCCTTCCAATGAAGGATTGAGCATAGTCACGAAACACCCGCCGATACTCAGGTTGCGGGTCTGTGCTCTCAGTCGAGTTTTAAACGCCGTTTCGGTCACTTCGGCATCGGCGACCCACGGATATCGTGGAGCACGACGGCGTTCTGATTGCATCTCTACCTCCGTTTAGTGCCAATGTCTCGTGAGGGACCCTTCTTCGGTGGCGCATGTTATGTCGCGCCCGATGAGTAAGTCAACTAGGTCGCTTCGGCTTGGTTTGGGTGTTCAAAGCGATATAATGCGCCCCACTGGGCGCTTGGTGAGACGAAGCTTAAGTAGAACCCCACGACGGGATGAGCTGGGAGGAGGCAGTTGTGGGCCTTCAGGTCTCGATCCGGGAATCTGCCGATGTCACCATCCTGGACCTTCAGGGGAGAGCGACGATTGGCCGCGGCAATGATTTGTTAAGCAGCCATATACGAAAGCTGATTGGCGACGGCACGCGCAAGGTGTTGCTGAATTTGGCGGGTGTGCCGCAGGTGGATAGTTCGAGCCTGAGCACTATCGTACGG
>Ga0099829_10001734_pt1 | contig 12256 bp, 10 predicted proteins | sample CZO8metaG_3_FD_79336 | JGI IMG/M metagenome (GOLD analysis project Ga0099829, IMG submission 79336) | Vadose zone soil microbial communities from the Eel River Critical Zone Observatory, Northern California, USA - CZOApr15con2H2.8 metaG | ecosystem: Environmental > Terrestrial > Soil > Vadose...
CTGCGGTGCGACGCTCGCCCGCGCCCACGCCCGCTGGGGCGACCGGATCGCTATCGCCTCCTACCTGGGCAAGAGAGATGCTTTCGACCGAGCGATCGCCGACTTTTCTTCCCACTACGCGGGCCAGAACGAGCGGGACTACGAGGCCTTCGCAGCGGCCCTGAAGTCTGGGCGGCTTACTGCCCAGACCGGGCTATAGACGGCGGCGCGGGAACAGGCCGCGGCGGCGAGGCTGGGGCGTGCGAGCGTGCACCCGGCCCCCGACGACGAAGGTGCGCAGCTCGATCACGGGCACACCTGGTGCCGGCGGTACGGGCGGCGGCGAGGCTCCGTCGGCGGCGCGGCGGCCGGTCATGCTGCCGAAGACCACGGCGACCCCCTCCGGGACGAGCACGTGCACCTGGCCGCCGATCGCAGTCGCGTAGACGATCGTGCGGCTGCCCTGGAGCAGCGCTTCCCTGAAGTCGAGCACCACCTGGCCGCCCACGGCAGTCACGGCCAGCCGGTCGGGAACCACCCACCGCCCGTCCCGCCGCTCCCGGCTGAAGAACGCGCTCACCGCCCGTGAGCTGTCCAGGCGCAGCGGTTGCGCCGCCGGTGCCGCCAGGTCGCTGGTGAGCACCACCAGATCGCCCAGCGTGCGGGCGGCATAAGCCCGCTGGACGCGTTCAGCATGTTCGTCCAGGGTGAGCCTGCCGTCACCCGCGGCCTCAGAGAGCGCCACCACCACGCGCTCCCGATCAGCGTCGGAAGCTCGGAGGTTACGCGGGGCCGGACGGGAACTCACCCCATGAAGATATCCGGCCTTGACGCCGGCAGGCCTGATCCCTAGCCTGACGCGGAACACCTCCGGCCTCCCGCCGGCTGGAAGCGGCCGGCCTCGCGAGACCAGGGAGCGGCAATGAACCGTGACGGCGCAGGCCCCCGGGGCGAACGCGACCGCCGGGGCCGGGTGGCCACCGCCACGGCGTTCTTCGTCCAGGGCCTCTGCTTCGCCGTGGTGGTGACCCGGGTATCGGTGCTCCAGGACAAGTTCCACCTGTCCAACGGGCAGCTCACCATCGTGCTGCTGATCGTCCCGGTGATCGCCGGGGTGGGCAGCGTGGCGGCCGGCCCGCTGGCGGCCAGGTTCGGCAGCGCCATCGTGCTGCGCGTCGCACAGCCGCTGGTCTGCCTCACCCTCCCGGCCATCGGGTTCGCCAGTAGGCTGGGCGAACTGTATGCGGCGGTCGCCGTGTTCGGGCTGGTCGTCGGGGTCGTGGACGCGACCATGAACATGCAGGGCGCGGTCACCGAGAAGCGCTACGGGTACAGCATCATCACCGCGTTCTACGGCTTCTGGAGCATGGCCGGGATCCTCGGCGGGCTCTGGAATGCGGCCGCGGGCAAGCTCGGGCTCTCACTGGGTGTCGCGTTCAGCGTCGCCGCGGCGGGAGGCCTCGCCGGGTCGCTGATCAGCGGGCGGGCCTTGTTCGGCAAGTCTGAGGATGTGGCACCGGTGTCCGAGGCCGCCGCCAAGAAGGCGGGCATCACGATCCCGTGGCGGCCGATCATCCTCATCGGCATCGCCATGGGCTGCATGTACGTCGGGGACGCCGCGGTCTCGAACTTCAGCTCGGTGTACATGGACAAGGTCCAGCATGGCGGCAAAGCGGTGCTCCCCCTCGCCTACGCCGCGTACCAGACGATGATGGTGGCGGGCCGGGCCATCGGCGACCACACCGTGCGGCGGTTCGGCGCGGCGGCCGTGGTGCGGGCCGGCGCCGTGGTCGCCGCGGTGGGGCTGCTCTGCGTAGTGCTGGCGCCCTCCCCGTACCTCGCGATCGGTGCGTTCGCGCTGACCGGGCTCGGCTTCTGCGTGGTGCCACCGCAGTGCTTCTCGGCCACGTCCAAACTCGACCCGACCGGGTCAGGCATCGCCATATCCCGGGTCAACGTGTTCAACTACGCCGGCTTCGTGCTCGGCGCCGCGCTCGCGGGGGGGATCGCAGGCGGGGTGGGCGGCTCCGCGGGCTGGCGGGCCGCGTATGCCGCGCCGCTGGTGCTCACCGCGGTCATCGTCGCCCTGGCCCGCGGCTTCGATCCGAAGCCCGCGCTGGGCCCCGTCGGCGATGCCGGGACCGCGGCGGAGGCCGAGGCCGGCACCGCGCCCGCCTGACCCCGCGTGCTCACCGGGGCCGGCCGGGCGGGGCTGGCGGCGCTGGCCGCACTGGGTGCGGCCGGCGGCCACGCCGTGGTCGCCAGCAAGTCGGGCGCCGGCCGGGACCCCGCTGGCGGAGGCTACAGTGCGGGCATCGAGGTCAACCAGCCACCGCGCCGCGACACCGCCGGACGGACGGGTGACCGTCACCAGGAACGCCAAAGGCATCCAAACGGCTGGTGAATGGCGGATGTCAACCACCTCTGAGGGCGCTGTTGGCACCGAAGGCCCCGTCGAGCGACTATCCGCCTTTCCCCCTGGCCGGCGGGTCGGCGCTGGCTGGTAACTCGAGGCTGACGGGTGCGGTGGGCAGTCGCCGCGACTCGTACCCGTGCCCGCCTAGCCTGACCGGCGCGGTTGGGCGGCGACCGCCGTCCTCTGTTAGTTTGCTGATAGCAAGTATCGGCGGAGACGAGGGGAAGACGGCCAGGTGGGCGAGTCCGTGGATGGCCAGCCGCAAGGACCCCGGGCGAACGGGCAAGGCGGGCATACCGACCCCGGCCTGAACGGGGGCGCCGCGGGGGCTCAAGATACGGCCGCAACAGCTCAAGGCACCGCCGCAGGGACTCAGGGCGCCGCGGTCCCGGGTCAGCGCGGCCGGCCCGGCGATCACTACAAGTGGCTGGCCTTGTCGAATACCACGCTCGGCATGCTGGCCGCGACGGTCAACGCCTCCATCGTGATCATTGCCCTGCCCGCGATCTTCCGCGGCATCCACCTCGATCCGCTGACCGCCGGCAACGTGAGCTATCTGCTCTGGATGCTGATGGGATACCTGGTGGTGTCCGCCGTGCTGGTGGTGACGCTAGGACGGCTGGGCGACATCTTTGGCCGCGTGCGCATGTACAACCTGGGATTCACGGTCTTCGCGCTGGGCGCGCTGGCGCTGCCGTTCGACCCGCTGACCGGGCCGGGCGGGGCACTCTGGCTGATCGGATTCCGGGTCGTGCAGGCTACCGGCGGCGCCATGCTGATGGCCAACTCCCCCGCGATCCTGACCGATGCGTTCCCTTCGAACCAGCGCGGCACGGCCATGGGAATCAACCAGGTCGCGGGCATCTCTGGTACGTTCATCGGCCTGATCCTGGGTGGCGTGCTCGCCGCAATCAACTGGCGCCTGGTGTTCATCGTCTCGGTGCCGATCGGAGTCGGGGGGGCCATCTGGTCCTACTTCAGCCTTCGTGAGATCGGCATCCGGACCAGTTCGCAGATTGACTGGCTGGGCAACATCACCTTCGCGGTCGGCCTGATCGGCCTGCTGACCGGCATTACCTACGGCATCCAGCCCTACGGCGGCCACGTGATGGGCTGGACCAGCCCGGTGGTGCTGACCGGCCTGATCGGCGGCGTCGCGCTGCTGGTCGCGTTCTGCTTCATCGAGACGCGGGTCAGCCAGCCCATGTTTGACCTGAAACTGCTTCGGATCCGTGCCTTCGCGGCCGGGAACGCGGCCACCCTGCTGGCCTCGATTGCCCGCGGCGGCCTGCAGTTCATGCTGATCATCTGGCTTCAGGGCATCTGGCTCGTGTTGCACGGCTACAACTACAAGGACACCCCACTGTGGTCGGGAATCTACCTGCTGCCGCTCACCTTCGGATTCGTCGTCGCCGGGCCGGTATCCGGCTGGCTGTCGGACCGGCACGGGGCCCGCGCCTTCGCCTCCGGGGGCTTGCTCGTGTCAGCGGCCGCCTTCGCCGGACTGCTGGTGCTGCCGACGGACTTCAAGTACCTGGACTTCGGGGTCCTTATCTTCATATCCGGTGCCGGGATGGGCTCGTTCTCGGCGCCGAACGCGGCTGCGATCATGAACAGCGTGCCGGCCCGGCAGCGGGGTGCGGCCTCAGGAATGCTGGCCACCTTCATGAACTCCGGCTTCGTGCTGTCCATCGGCATCTTCTTCTCGCTGATGATCGCCGGGCTGGCCAGCACCCTGCCAACCACGCTGACCAAGGGCCTGACATCGCAGGGCGTGCCGTACGCCCTGGCCCATCAGATCGGGCAGACCCCGCCGGTCGCCAGCCTGTTCGCCGCCTTCCTCGGTTACAACCCGGTCCATGAACTGCTGGCCCCCACCGGGGTGCTCAGCAAGCTGCCGGCCCACAGTGTGGCCACGCTGACCGGCAAGCAGTTCTTCCCGCACCTGATCTCAGGGCCGTTCCATCACGGCCTGGTGATCGTCTTCAGCATGGCGATCGCGATGCTGGTGATCGCCGCGGGTGCCTCGCTGCTACGCGGCGGCCGGTATGTCCACGATGAGCACGCGGTCGCCGGGGCTACCGCCGGGACTGCCGGACCCGCTGAGGTGGCCGCCGAGGTTGCCATCGGGGCCAGCCCCGAGCTTGCCGTGGAGGTCGCAGCCGAGATTGGCGGCGAAGAAACGCGCCAGCAGGCGCAGCACGAGGCCGACCAGCGCGGCTAACCAAAACTCTGGGCCAGAACGGCAAGCCCGGGACCCTCGGCCCAGACCGGCAAGCCCAGGACCCTCGGCCCAGACCGGCAAGCCCAGGACCCTCGGCCCAGACCGGCAAGCCCAGGCTCTCGGGCCAGAACGGCTAGCTGGGCCGCTTGGGTGAGAACCACCACTCCTCGAATGCGGCGCATCGGCCGTCGGCGGCGAACCGGATCACCCACAGATCGCGGAACTCCTGCTGGACCGGATCTCCGTACCAGACCTCCACCCGCACCACCGCCGTGTCCCCGTCGACCGCGACGACCTCGCTGGTCATGCGGAACACCTCGGCGGGGCCGGCCCGCTCGGCCTCCCACATCCGCGCGATCGCGGGTAGCCCGGTGACCGGCTCGTCATAGGGTCCTTGCTGATAGGTCGCATCCGGGGTGAAGAGCCCGGTGAGCGCCCCTGTCCCGGCCGACCGCCAGGCGCGCTCGTATGCAGCCACCCAGGCCGCCACCCCATCTCTGTCCACGCGCTCCTCCTATCGATTAACAGTTCGGATTTTGGCCCCTATAGGGGCCAAAATCTTAACTGATAACGATCGTCCATGGGGGACCGGCGGTGGGGTTGACATTGGGGATTTGGTCTTCTAACGTTTTACTAACATCATAGTAAAGCAGTAGTGGGAGGCTGAGTGTTCCGATTCCGCCTGGACAGCGCGTCGGGCGTTCCGCCGTACCTGCAGCTTGTCCATCAGGTACGGCAGTCGCTGCTGCTGGGTTATCTGCGGGAGGGCGACCGCCTGCCGACGGTCAAGGACGTCGTCAGCGACCTGGCGATCAACCCCAACACCGTCGTCAAGGCCTACCGGCAGCTCGAGCACGAGGGGCTGGCGGGCGGCAAGCCCGGTCAGGGCACGTTCATCACCGGCACCCTGTCGCCTGCCACCCCGGACACTCACCACGCCCTGCGGGCGTCGCTGGAGAGATGGCTCCGCGACGCTGATGCGGCCGGGCTCAATGACGACGAGGTGACGGCGCTGATCGCCGTGGCCCGCAATGACATGAGGAAGGAGAAGGTCTGATGATCCACGATGACGTCGTCGGCAACGCCCCGGCGCTGCGGACAGCCGGGCTGGGCAGGCGCTACGGCCACGTGTGGGGCCTGCGCGACTGCACGCTCACGGTGCCGGCCGGCGCGGTGGTTGGCCTGGTGGGGCCGAACGGCGCGGGCAAGACGACCCTGTTGCAGATGATCATCGGGCTGCTCCAGCCGACGGAAGGGCAGCTGGAGGTCTTCGGCGAGACCACGCGCGCGAACAGCGCGAAGGCTCTGGCGCGGGTCGGCTACGTCGCCCAGGACCATCCGCTGTACCGCGACTTCACCGTCGCGGACATGTTCCACCTGGGCCGCGCGATGAACCCGAGCTGGGATCAGGGCGTGGCCACGGCGCGGATGGACGCCCTCGGCATCCCGCTCAAGCGCAAGATCAAGGGCCTGTCCGGCGGCCAGCAGGCGCAGGTCTCGCTGGCCATGGCGCTGGCCAAGCGCGCGCCGCTGCTGGCGCTCGACGAGCCGGTCTCCAGCCTCGACCCGATCGCCCGGCTGGATTTCATGCGGGAGCTAATGGCCGCGGCCGCCGACACCGGCGTCACCGTCATCGTCGCCTCGCACGTGGTCTCGGAGCTGGAGCGGCTGTGCGACTGGCTGATCGTGCTCACCGGGGGACGGATGCAGCTGGCCGGGCCGGTCGACGACCTGCTCGCGGCGCACCGGCTGCTCACGGTCCCCCGCGCGACCCGGGACGCGGAGCTTCCCGGGCTCGCCATCCACCGCGCCGACAGCGACCGGCACTCCACCGTGCTGGTCCGCATCGACCCAGCCCGGCTGGCGGCGCAGGAACGCCGCGAATGGGGGGTCGAGCCGGTGGGTTTCGAGCAGCTCGTGCTGGCCTACCTGCAGCGCCCGTCCGGGGCGAGCACAGACAATCCCGCTCAGGCCGCGGCGCGGCCCGGGCCGGCCACCAAGGAGGTAACCCGATGATCTGGGTCAGCTGGCGGCAGTCCCGCAGCCAGGCCATTGCCTGCCTGGGAGTGCTCGCCGCCCTCGCGGTCTACGCGATCCTGGTCGGCAGTTCGATGCGCACGGCGTTCAGCCACGACGGCCTGGCCGCGTGCCTGGCCCGCAGCCAGGGGACCAGCTGCCCAGCCGCCGTCAGCGCCTTCATGAACAAGTTCGGCTCTGCGGTCAACATCGCGTTCTGGTCCGTGCTGCTGATCGCCCCCGGGCTGCTCGGGGTCCTTGTCGGCGCGCCGCTGATCGCCCGGGAACTGGAATTCGGCACCTGGCGGCTGGCCTGGAGCCAGACGGTCCCGCGGACCCGGTGGCTGGCTGTCAAGCTGGCCCTGGTCACCGGCGGACTCGTGCTGCTGGGCGCGGCGATAACCGCGGTGATCACCTGGTACCGCGCGCCGATGGACCGGCTCACCGGCCATCTCATCAACAACGTCTACGACTTCGAGGGCCTGGTCCTCACCGCCTACATCCTGTGCGCGTTCGGGTTCGCCCTCCTGGCCGGCCTGCTCCTGCGCCGCAGCATCCCGGCCATGATCGCCGCGTTCATCCCGTGGCTGGCCATCCGGCTCGCGGTCGAGTACCTGCTGCGGCCCAACTTCCAGGCCCCCCTGACGTTCCGGCAGAACTGCGCAAGCGGGTGCTCCGTCGGCGCCGGCATAGGCTCCGTGCCACCGGTAACCGGCCACATCGGGGACTGGGTGCTGGGCCAGCCCGCCGGCCAGTCAGGAAACCAGCTCGTCAGCTACCTGTACCAGCCAGCCGACCGGTTCTGGCACTTCCAGTTCATCGAGGCCGGCCTGTTCGTGGCGCTCACCGCGGCCGCGCTCGGCGCCGCTATCTGGCTGCTGCACCGCCGCCCCGCGTGACGCTCACCGGTCAGCGGGCCTGGTCATGAGGGCCGCTGACCGGCAAGCGCGCCTCGAAGGCTAAGCGCGCCTCGAAGGTCCCGGCCCCGCCAATGGGGTCTCCGCGAAGAGGGTCCCCGCCAATGGGATCCCCGCGAAGGGGGTCCCCGCGAAGGGCACCTCTACCAAGCGGGTCTCGGCCGGGGGCGTCTCCTCTACCAGGGGCGCCTCCGCCGCCAAGGGGGCCACCGCCGAAGGGGTCACCCCCGGGGGCGTCACGGCCCAGGGCGGCGCGCAGTACGGTCTCCGCCGCGTCCACCTCTGCCCTCGCGGTAATCGCGCTGGTATGGGCGCGGTCGAGGTTGCCCAGCGCTATGCAGTCGTAGGCGACCTGCGCGTCATGCACGGCCAGCTCCAGCTGACGCGAAGCCTCGTCCAGGCTGATGGCACGGTCGTCGCGGCCTGGGATATTCATGGATGTCCTCCTTTTCCTGCCCCCGGACCCGCGCACTCGGCCAGGCCTGACGGGGCGACAACTACCCGCGTGCGGCGCCGGCATGCGGACCTGACCGTCCCGGAATCCGACCGGCCGCAGGCGATCTACGATGGGAGAATCCCTCAGCCACGCACCCGAGGACTTGCCACCATGCCCGAGTTCACCTATACCGACCTGCTCCCGCTGGGCCCGGACGCGGCGGAGTACCGGCTCCTGACGGAGGACGGGATCAGGAGGCGCGTTTCGTTCGGCAGGGAATTTCTTGAAGTGGAACCTGGGGTGCTCAGCGTGCTCGCCCGGGAGGCGATGCGGGATATCGCCCACCTGTTGCGGCCCGCCCACCTGCGCCAGCTACGGGCCATCCTGGACGACCCTGAGGCCAGCGGTAACGACCGGTTCGTCGCGGGCGACCTGCTCAAGAACGCGTGCATCGCGGCCTGGGGGGTGCTGCCGATGTGCCAGGACACCGGCACGGCGATCGTGATGGGCAAGCGGGGCGGGCAGGTGCTCACCGATGGGCACGACGAGGAGCACTTGGCGCGGGGGGTCTACGACGCGTACACGCAGCTGAACCTGCGGTACTCGCAGCTCGCTCCGCTGACCATGTGGGAGGAGCGCAATACCGAGACGAACCTGCCCGCCCAGATCGAGATCTACGCCACTGGAGGCGGGGAGTACAAGTTCCTGTTCATGGCCAAGGGCGGCGGGTCGGCCAACAAGTCGTACCTGTACCAGCAGACCAAGGCGGTGCTGAATCCGGACTCGATGCTCGCCTTCCTTGAGGAGAAGATCCGCTCGCTGGGGACAGCCGCATGCCCGCCCTACCACCTGGCGATCGTGATCGGCGGCACCAGCGCCGAGTACGCCCTGAAGACGGCCAAGTACGCGTCCGCGCGGTACCTGGACACGCTGCCGTCGGCCGGTTCCGCGGCGGGCCACGGGTTCCGCGATGCTGAGCTTGAACAGCAGGTGCTGGGCATCACCCGGCGGATCGGCATCGGCGCGCAGTTCGGTGGCAAGTACTTCTGCCACGATGTGCGGGTGATCAGGCTGCCCCGGCACGGGGCGTCGTGCCCGGTCGCGATCGCGGTGTCCTGCTCTGCCGACCGGCAGGCACTGGCCAAGATAACGCGCGACGGCGTGTTCCTGGAGCGGTTGGAGACCGATCCCGCGGCCTACCTGCTGGAGACCACAGACTCCGATCTCGGCGTTGACGACGTGGTGCGGATCGACCTGACCCGGCCGATGAACGAGATCCGCGCGGAACTGTCCAAGCACCCGGTGGCCACCCGGCTGTCGCTGACCGGGCCGCTCGTGGTCGCGCGCGACATCGCCCACGCGAAGAGCGCGGAGCGGCTGGCGGCTGGCGAGCCGATGCCGCGCTACCTGGCCGATCACGCCGTCTACTACGCCGGGCCCGCCAAGACCCCTCAGGGGTATGCGTCCGGCTCGTTCGGTCCCACGACGGCCGGGCGGATGGACTCCTACGTGGACCAGTTCCAGGCCGCGGGTGGGTCGCTGGTCATGCTGGCCAAGGGGAACCGGTCTCCCGCGGTGACCGCGGCGTGCGCCGCGCATGGGGGCTTCTACCTGGGCTCGATCGGCGGCGCCGCGGCCAAGCTCGCGCAGGAATGCATCACCAAGGTCGAGGTGCTTGAGTACGCCGAGCTCGGCATGGAAGCGGTCTGGAAGATCGAGGTCCGCGACTTCCCCGCGTTCATCATCGTGGACGACAAGGGACACGACTTCTTCGCGCCTGCGCCGGAGCCCCCGCTGCTCACCATCGCCCCGGGATCATGAAACGCCAGTAGCTGCAGGGACGAAAAATAGCCGCGACACTCCCTCTATTCACAACCGCTTCACAGGAATCTTGATGGCTACGGCGTGTATCGTCCCGGCCATGCACGTTGCGGCCGGGACGGGGCGGGTGGTCGCCGGACGCTATTACCTTCAGGACCCGATCGGGCGGGGTGCCATGGGCACCGTCTGGCGGGCCAGGGATGCGCTCCTGGCGCGGGACGTCGCAGTCAAGGAGGTATTCCTGCGGGGGGCCAGCACCCCTGAGGACATGCAGGTCCGCTATGAACGCACGTTGCGCGAGGCCAGGACCGCCGCACGGCTGAACCACCCGGCCGTCGTCACCATCTTCGACGTGGTCGAGGCGGACGGCAGGCCCTGGATCGTGATGGAGCTTGTGCAGGCGCGGTCCCTGGAGGAGATCCTGGTCCAGGACGGGCCACTGCCGCCGCTCCGGGCGGCTGACGTCGGGAAGCGGCTGCTCGGCGCGCTCGCCACCGCGCATGCGGCGGGGATCCTGCACCGCGACGTGAAGCCGAGCAACGTGCTGCTCGGCGCCGACGACCGGGCGGTGCTGACCGATTTCGGCATAGCGACCCTGGAGGGAGATCCCGGGCTTACCCAGGTCGGCATGGTCATGGGCACGCCCGGCTTCACCGCCCCGGAACGCATCCGAGGTGAGCCGGCGACTCCGGCGTCCGATCTGTGGTCTCTGGGCGCGACGCTCTATGCGGCAGTGGAGGGCCAAGGGCCGTTCGACCAGCGCGGAAGCTCATTCGCGGTGCTGTCCAGCATCGCGAATGAGGACGCGCCCCGGCCGCGATCGGCGGGAGTGCTGGGCCCGGCGATCGAGGCGCTGCTGCGGCGGGACCCCAGCGCACGGCCCGACGCGACCAGCGCCGGAAGGCTACTCGCCGCGGCGGTGAGCCCGCCGGCGAACAACCGGCCCTCCAGTGGCAAGTACCGTGAGGACCACGAGGCCCCCTTTCAGGAGGCCAGGTACCGCGAGGACCACGAGGCCCCCTTTCAGGAGGCCAGGTACCGCGAGGACCCCTTTCAGGGGGACGTGTACCGCAGGGAGGGTTCCCGGGCGGACCGGTACAACGGCGACGCCAGCCCAAGGGCCGGGTACGGCGGGAACAGTGGCTCCGCCGCCCGGCCGGCCGGTGGCTCAGCGGGAACGGCGGCTCTGCCGGTTAGCAGCACATTTCTGCCGGACGCCAGCCCGCGCGGGTCGAGGCCGACCGCGCCGCAACCTCCAGCCGCTGAACTGCCCCCATGGATGAGCTTTCCCCCGGAGGGGAGCCCGCCCGAGGGGATGCGACCTCCCGCAACGAAGGCCGGTTCCGCGCCGAATGACCCGCCGCCAGGCGCGGCCCCGGGCCCGGCGGCGAACATGGCGGGGCGTGTGGGCTCGCCGGGGCGGGTGAACTCGCTGTGGCGGGTGAATCTGCCATGGCAGGCGGACGCGCCGTGGAGGCTGAACCTGCCGTGGCGGGCGGACGCGCCGTGGAGGCTGAACCTGCCGTGGCGGATGAACCTGAACCGGGCAGCCGACCCGCCCGCCCGGAGCGACACGCCGGCGGGGACTGGCCTCTTCGGCGCGGGGATCACCTTTCCCCGCCCGGCCGGGCACCCGGCCGGGCGGCATGGCGTCCAGGCGGCTGGGCACCGGCGCTGGCTGCTGGCTGGGCTAGGTGCGGTCGCGGTTGTCTGCGTCGGGGTGGCCGGCGGCCTGGCGATCGGACACTCCGGACGCTCCTCGCTGCCATCCGGCTACCACTGGTACACAGCCCCGGCTGCCGGAACGGGTACCACGGCCGGCTTCACCATGGCCGTGCCGAACGGGTGGCAGGCGAGCACTCGTGGCCTTATCACTGATGTGGCCGATCCCGTGGGGCACGTGTCCATGCAGGTCGATCTCACGCCGTTCGAAGCGGCCACTGCCCCGGGTGAGGCGAGCCTGCTGGAGGAGCAGGCCCTCACGGACGGCAGCCTCCCCGGGTACCGCCGGGTCGCGCTCCGCCCCTTGCTGTTCCACGGTCGCCTCGGCGCGGCGTGGGAGTACACCTGGCAGGAGCCCGGCATCGGCCGGGTGGATGTCCTCGACGTTCTCTTCACGGAGCGCGGGCGGACTGGCCGGCAGGCCTACAAGATCCAGGTGTCGACGCCTATGGCGGGCCGGACCGCGAGCCACGCTATCTTCGAAGAGGCTCTGCGGACATTCGGTTCACGCTGAGGGTCCGCCGGACGGTCGCCGGGCCATGCATGCTCAATGCGCAGGCGATCATCCCATCCGCCAGCAAGTGATTGATGTCACCTTGGCTCTTAATGCATATCCGCTCACGCTACGGATACAGTCTCGGACGAAGAGCGAGAACGCACGATCGCCGGTCTGCTTTCGCCATCGCGAAGTGACCTGTTGAGTACGCAACGTGGCTCACGTCAAC
>Ga0099829_10001737_pt1 | contig 12242 bp, 6 predicted proteins | sample CZO8metaG_3_FD_79336 | JGI IMG/M metagenome (GOLD analysis project Ga0099829, IMG submission 79336) | Vadose zone soil microbial communities from the Eel River Critical Zone Observatory, Northern California, USA - CZOApr15con2H2.8 metaG | ecosystem: Environmental > Terrestrial > Soil > Vadose...
AGGTCTCGAATCCGTATCTGCAACGCGGACGATCCTTCACGCGGCTTCGTCGATACCAGGCGGCGCGACTGAACTGGGCCAACCGACAGGCCCGCGCACAACTCACCGAGAACATCCCGTGAAACCACTGGGCCAGTTCTCGGCGGCGGACGGGCCTTAGACTTTTTTTCGCAGGGCCTCCGCCAGCATGGGCTTGTCGAGCGAGAGGTCGGCGACGAGCCGTTTCAATCGACTGTGTTCTTCTTCCAACTGCCGGAGCCGGCGCAGTTCACTCACCCCCAGGTGGGCGTACTGTTTCTTCCAGGCGTAGAAGGTGGTGTCACTCCCCCCGAGCTGCCGGCAGAGGTCGCCGACCGGGGTGCCGGCTTCTGCCTGTCGGATCGCGTACACGATCTGTTCCTCCGAGAACGTTGACCGTTTCATGGGTCCGCTCCTTTCGTGCGGGACCGCCGAAGCCGCCATCTTACTCTAGTTCTAACCTGCCGTCGTTTTCCGGGGAGACGTCACCCCTCTACTGACAGTCGTATACGGTTCTAGTCCTGGTGACGATCTGTAACATCCTTTACTCGTCCAGAAAGTTTCAGCCACTTTCCGAAAAGGTCCTCTCCACTGGAGGTCTTTACTGAACTGCGTCATCATTCACCCGTTGTTCTTGGAACTTGAAACCGCCTTCCATAACTTCAGATAATAATGAGCCTTCATCGAGGGAAAGGAATCGGATCATGAACGGAGCAGAGAACTCGACCAAACAATGGCCTGGACACCCCTATCCCCTGGGCGCCACATGGGACGGCAAAGGCGTCAACTTTGCTCTTTTTTCCGAGCATGCCACCGGCGTGGAGCTATGTTTGTTCGATTCGCCGGACGCCGAAAAGGAATCGGAGCGGGTCCGCTTCACCGAATATACGGACCATGTGTGGCATGCCTATCTACCGGAAGTGCTACCAGGCCAGTTATACGGCTATCGGGTGCATGGCCCCTATGAGCCTCAGCAAGGATATCGTTTCAACTCCAACAAGCTGCTATTGGATCCCTATGCCAAGGGCATCGGACGCGATGTGAAATGGGCTGACGAGGTCTTTGGTTACCGGCTGGGCGACCCGGAAAGCGATCTCTCGTTCGACGACCGGGATAGCGCTGCATACGCGCCGCTCGCGATGGTGATTGATCCGGCATTTACCTGGGGGAATGATCGACCTCCGCGGACACCCTGGCACAAAACCATCGTGTATGAGTTGCATGTGAAAGGATTTACACAATTGCACCCGGCTCTACCTGAGCGACTCCGAGGCACCTACGCAGGCCTGGCCTCTGAGTCGGTCATCAAACACCTGACCGATCTCGGGATCACCGCGGTCGAACTGGAACCCGTGCACTATTTCCTCAACGACCGTCATCTGCTCGATCGGGGGCTCACGAACTACTGGGGCTATAACACCCTGGGATATTTTTCCCCGGCCCGCCGGTATGCAGCCAAGCATATTCAACAAGACGCCGTTCAGCAGTTCAAGATGATGGTGGCGGGCTTGCATCAGGCAGGGATCGAAGTCATCCTTGATGTCGTGTACAACCACACAGCAGAGGGAAACCAACTAGGCCCGACCCTCTCAATGAGGGGCATCGATAATACCGCTTATTACAAGCTTACAGAGGCGGATCCTCGCTACCACAGGGACTATACCGGCACGGGCAATTCTCTCAACGTCCGACATCCTCGAGTGCTCCAGCTCATCATGGACAGCCTCCGGTACTGGGTGATCGATATGCACGTGGACGGGTTCCGATTTGATTTGGCCAGTACCTTGGCCCGGGAACTCTATGATGTCGATCGCCTCGGCGCGTTCTTTGACATTATCCATCAAGACCCCATCCTTTCACAGGTGAAGCTGATCGCCGAACCGTGGGATGTGGGAGAAGGAGGCTATCAGGTCGGAAATTTTCCCGTGCTATGGAGTGAGTGGAACGGCATCTATCGCGATAACGTCCGCCGGTTTTGGAAAGGTGATGGAGGACTTCTTTCCGAGTTCTCCACTCGTCTGAGCGGCAGTAGCGACTTATACAAGAGCGATGGACGGAAGCCGTACGCCAGCATCAACTTCATCACCTGCCACGACGGATTTACGTTGCATGATTTTGTCAGCTACAACGACAAACACAACGACGTCAATGGCGAAAATAATCAGGACGGCGCCAACGACAACAATAGCTGGAATTGCGGCGCCGAGGGACCGACCGAAGACCCTGCGATCAATGCGCTATGGCAATAACAATGCGTACTGTCAGGACAATGAAATTACCTGGTTGGATTGGAATATCACCGACGAGCAACGGGCTTTTTTTAGCTTTGTCCGCTCGGTGATCAATATCCGGCAAACTCAGCCGGTATTTCAGCGGCGGAAATTTTTTCAGGGGCGACGCATCGACGGCGCCGACGTGCCGGACATTTCCTGGTTTCAACCGTCCGGGGAGGAAATGACCAACGAATCCTGGAATGCAGGGTACACGCAGTGTCTGGGGGTTCGGTTTCCCGGCGATCTCATCGGCGATGTCAACGAACGGGGCGAACCGATCACCGGAGACTCGATCGTGCTGTTGGTCAATGCCCACCATGAGGCTATACCGTTTACACTACCGTCCCGCGGCAAAGGACAGGAATGGCAGCGGCTTATTGATACGGCTGATCCCGAAGCGGAAGCCATAAAGCGAAAAGGCGGGGAACAGTATGAGATCAAAGGCCGCTCTTATGGTGATCCTACGGTCAAAAACGCCTCAGTTCGCGGAATTGCCTGTCCTGACGTCGTCGGAAGCACGGGCACGCTAGGAGGTCCGCCGAATGCATCGTCTGTTTTCGTCCCGTTCACTTGATTGTTAAGAGATCAGAGGACGATCACATGGAACAGCTGTTAGAGAACACTAGAACTCGATGCGGGGCCATTGTGCAAAGTGATGGATCGGTTCGATGGCGGGTATGGGCTCCGAAGTCGGATCGCGTCGAGGTGGTAATGATCGAGGGTGACGCGCGAGCCCTCCATACCATGACCCGTGAGGAACGAGGGTTCTTTAGCTTCGTCAGAGACAATGTCCGGAACGGACAACGATACGCCTATTGCTTAAACGGAGGCCCGGATCGCCCGGACCCCGCCTCTTGCTGGCAGCCGGACGGTGTCAATCAGCCATCCGCGGTCCTCCGCACCGATGAGTTCACTTGGTCGGATGACGGCTGGACCGGAGTGTCACGAGAAGATCTGGTTTTCTACGAGCTCCACGTTGGCGCGTTTACGCCCGAAGGCACCTTCGATGCGATCATCCCCCGCCTGGCTGCTTTGCGGGATTTGGGCGTCACGGCCCTGGAACTCATGCCGGTCGGGCAATTCTCCGGCACGCGCAACTGGGGCTATGACGGAGTCCACCCCTATGCGCCGCAACACAGCTATGGCGGGCCTCATGGGCTGCAGCGTCTGGTGAACGCCTGCCACATGCACGGCCTCGCCGTGTTCCTCGACGTCGTCTACAACCATTTCGGGCCGGAAGGCGGTTATCTGGGAGAATACGGGCCGTACTTCACAGACCATTACCGCACCCCCTGGGGAGCAGCAGTGAATTACGACGGTCCCGGCAGCGACGCGGTCCGGGAATTCATTCTCGATAACGTCCGCATGTGGATTGAAGAGTATCGCTTCGACGGCCTGCGTCTCGATGCAGTGCACGCCATTTATGATTTGGGGGCTCGGCATATTTTGCAAGACATTAAGGACACGGCGGACACAGCTGTGCGAGAACGCAGCCGCCAAGTCCACATCGTGGTCGAAAGCGATCTCAATGATGTCCGCCTTCTGCTTCCTCCTCAGCGGGGCGGCTATGGGATCGACGCGCAATGGAGCGACGATTTTCATCACTTAATGCATGTCGCACTCACCGGCGAGCGACAAGGATATTATGAGGACTATGGAGCGCCGGAACAGTTTCCCCGATTGCTGGAAAACACATTCGTCTTGAACGGATGCTACAGCGCGCATCGCGGCCGTTGTCACGGGGGCCCCGACGCCGGACTTCCCGGCGATCGGTTCGTCGTCAGCATTCAGAACCATGATCAGGTCGGAAACCGCGCCGTCGGCGAACGGCTGGGCACGCTGATCACGCCGGCGGCGCAGCGCTTGGCGGCAAGTCTGCTGCTTCTTGCACCCCATCTACCGCTTCTGTTCATGGGGGAGGAATACGGCGAAGAGCATCCGTTTCAATTTTTTTGTTCGTTCAGCGACCCGAAACTGATCGAAGACGTCCGCAGCGGGCGGCGTCGAGAGTTCGAGGCGTTTCATGCCAACGGCGGAGACGTGCCCGATCCTCAAGCTGAAATAACCTTTGCTGCCTCCCGTCTCACCTGGTCCTGGGAAAGTGATCTCCATAAGTCAGGGCTGCGTCGGCTGTATCAAGACCTGCTGCGCACGCGACATGAGTGGCCGGCGCTACGCGATTATTCACAGCGTTCCGCGCGCATGCTGCCGGACGCCCAGTCCGGCGTCATCCTGGAGCTGGTTCGGGGGGGGCGGCGTCCGGATACCGGTGAGACGATACAAGCCTTTTTCAATCTCACCGCTCAACCACAGACTATCCCCTTCCGGGATCTTGCCACCGTGCTGTGGACGTCGGAGGCAGAGCGCTATCATGGCGGGCGACGGGCCGATATGGCCAAGGAGTGTTTGTTGCCGTATGAGTGCATCGTCTTCGGCTCCACCCATTAACAGGTAACAGGGCTCGGACGAGGCCAAACCTAGGCGCGACCGATGACAGTGCTGTTCAGGATGCTCTTTTCGAGTCACAGATACCGGAGAGGCCAATGCGATGAGTACCGATCCTTGGGGAATCGATGCTACGTACGAAGACGCCGCTGGAAAAATACAAACGGTGTCCGAACAGGCAATCGAAGGGATCCGAACAGCGATCGGGCGGCCACCCGACCCGGCCCGATCTCTCTATGACGAACGCGTCAAAGTCCTCCAGCAGGGCCAATCCTTATCTCTGCCTGCAGCGGCCGAATTAAAGCTGGAAGATGGTTCGGTAAGGCAGGTACGCAACCAGCTGCCGAACGATCTGCCGATCGGCTACCACCAGCTCGTTCCCATAGGCGGGTCCTCCCCTCTTCGATTGATCGTCAGTCCAGGACGCTGCCATTTGCCTTCCGGTCTACGTATCTGGGGGTGGAGCGCGCAAGTGTATGCGGCCAGAAGCCGCCAGAGCTGGGGGATTGGCGATTTGGCCGATCTGCGCCGCCTGGCGCAGTGGTCGGAAGATCTGGGAGCGGGAATGGTCCTCATCAATCCGTTGCACGCCGCTCTGCCGGTGCTGCCGCAGGAAGCGAGTCCCTATTCTCCATCGAGCCGGCGCTATTTGAATCCGCTGTACCTCCGCATTGAAGAGCTCCCGGGAGCCGCTCGTCTCGAACAGGACCTACAACGACTCGCCACGTTGGGTCGCGCGCTCAACGAAGATCGGCATATCGATCGAGACCGCGTGTTTCGCCTGAAACAAGAGGCGTTCCAGTTGTTGTGGTCTCGTTTTGAGGGGGATTCCGACTTTGAGCAGTTTCGCGTCGCAGAAGGCCGGCCCCTGCATCAGTTTGCCGTCTTCTGCGCCTTGGCCGAGGAGCATGGCGCCAATTGGCGGCAGTGGCGGCTTGCCCATCGCCGCCCTGATTCCCCGGATGTCGAACAGTTCGCTCATGCGCATGCCGACCGCGTGCGATTTCATGAGTGGTTGCAATGGTTGCTGAACCAGCAATTAGCTCGCGCGGCCCAGCATGTCTCCCTCATGCAGGACTTACCGGTCGGATTCTCGTCTGATGGGGCCGACGCATGGGTCTGGCAAGATCTCATTGCAACCGACGTGACCGTCGGCGCCCCGCCAGACCTGTACAGCCTCGACGGTCAAGATTGGGGGCTGCCCCCTTTTATTCCGCATAAGCTGCGGGAAGCGGCGTACGAGCCCTTCATCCAAACGATCCGCGCCGTGCTGCGCCATGCCGGAGGACTTCGCATTGATCATGTCATGGGACTCTTTCGATTATGGTGGGTTCCCAAAGCCCGGATGCCGAAGAACGGCGCCTACGTGCGCTATCCCGCGGAAGATCTGTTAGCGATCATCGCGATCGAAAGCCAACGTGCCGGCGCGGTTGTCGTCGGAGAGGATTTGGGTACGGTGGAGCCAGGGGTCGGTGAAAAGCTCGCCGATCATAACGTGCTGTCGTACCGCCTGCTTTGGTTCGAAAATACCCCGCCGTCACAGTATCCGGAGAAGGCGCTCGCCGCGATCACCACCCATGATCTACCCACGTTGGCCGGCATCTGGACTGGGGCGGATCTCGAAACGCAACGGCGTCTTGGCCTGAACCCGGACGAGTCTGCGAACCAGAAATTCCGAGAAAAATTGCTCGAGACCAGCGGACTCGATGCCGATGCCGATGTTACGCTCGCGATCACTAAAACGTTCGAACAACTCGCCCACGCGCCCTCGGCCATCGTCATGGCCTCAATGGAAGCGGCCTGTGTCGCCGCTGAACGTCCGAACATGCCGGCCGCGGCCGGGAAGTATCCTAACGGTCCTTGGCCCTTCCACTTCCGCTCGAAGACCTCGAGTCTTCCGAGCTTCCACGAAGGATAGCGAAGATTCTCAACCGACGAAGCGGAACGCAGATGCAAAGGGGACTTACCGTGCGGACTCTAATCGCCACGTATCGGCTTCAAATGTGCTGCGGTTTTACACTCGACGACGCGGCCGCCATTGCCGAGTATTTGGCTCAACTTGGAATCAGCCATCTGTACAGTTCGCCCGTGCTGCAAGCCGGGAAAGGAAGCACGCACGGCTACGATGTGTTGGATCATAGTCGAGTTAGTAGAGAATTGGGGGGAGAGGCGGCATTCGAGCGTTTATCCGTGGCGCTCCTCAAGCACGACCTCGGACTCCTTCTCGACATCGTGCCGAATCACATGGCCATTGGCGGGAAGGACAATCTCTGGTGGTGGGATGTGCTGGAAAACGGGCAGTCGAGCCGATACGCGCCCTATTTCGACGTGGAGTGGATGCCCCCGGAAAGCAAACTGCACCATGTGGTCATGCTGCCGGTATTGGAAGACCACTACGGCCGGGTCCTTGATGCAGGCGACATCCATATCGAGCGTCACGATGGGGCGTTCACCGTCCTCTACCATGATCATGTGTTTCCCGTCGCCCCGCCATCCCTTCAGTTTATCCTGACGCGCGCTGCGTCTGGCGCGGCTTCCGAGGACCTGGCGTTCTTTGCGGATGCACTGGAACACCTGCCCTCGTCCTGGGCTACTGACTGGGCAAGCTTGCAACGCCGTCATCGAGACAAAGGTATTTTGGGTATGCTACTCACCCGGTTTCTCCAGGAGAATCCCGGCGTAGCGGCGGCCGTTGACCGCATCATCGAAGAAATCAACCGGGACCACCAGGCGCTGCACGATCTGCTGGAACGGCAGAACTATCGTTTAGCGTTCTGGCGCACGGCCAGGGAAGACCTTGGGTATCGCCGTTTTTTCGACATCAACACGCTGATCGGCTTGCGCACTGAGCATGAACAGGTCTTTGCCGATATTCATGACCTGGTGTTCCGGTGGCTGAGATCGAACGGACCGGTCGATGGCGTTCGGGTTGATCATCCGGATGGGTTATTGGATCCCGAGCAGTACCTGATTCGCCTGCGCGACCGCGTGCCAAGCGGATGGATTGTGGTCGAAAAAATCCTCATGCCCGATGAACAATTGCGCGCGTCATGGCCCGTGTCAGGCACGACCGGCTATGATTTCATGAACCAGGTCATGGGCCTGTTCATCGATCAGGACAGTGAAGAGCCGCTGACCCGATTTTATGGCGACTTTACCGGCGAGACGAGGAGTTTTCCTGATATCCTGCGCGAGAAGAAACTTCACATACTGCGGCAAATGTTGGGAAGCGATCTCAATATCCTGACCTCCATGTTGCTAAATATCTGTGAGCGCCATCCTCACCATCGCGATTACACCCGGCACGGCTTGCATGACACGCTCCGGGAATTGATGGTGGATTTCCCAGTGTACCGAACATACGTCCGCCCTCGCGGCGGCCACGTAACCGAGGATGATGAGCAAGTGGTAACACGCGCGATCCAGAGCGTCGGGACGAGACGAGCGGACTTGGGAGGCGACCTGTTAGGTTTCATCCGCGATATTCTACTCCTCAAGGTCGCGGGTGATCTGGAGAGCGAATTTGTGGCTCGCTTCCAGCAAGTCACGGGGCCCGTCATGGCCAAAGGCGCTGAAGACACGGCATTCTATTGCTATCATCGGTTCATCGCGCTCAATGAAGTAGGAGGCGATCCGGGACGCTACGGAGTCACAGTGGACCAGTTCCATACCTGGTGTCAGGACATGCAGCGGCATTGGCCGAAAACGATGCTCAGCACATCGACCCACGATACGAAGCGAAGCGAGGATGTGCGGGCTCGACTGGTCGTTTTATCGGAAATGCCTACTCGATGGATGGAGACGGTATCTGCATGGTCCAAACGGCACATTCGTTATTGGGGAACCCACACTCCTGACCATAACTTTGAATACTTCTTGTATCAGACACTGGTGGGCGCGTGGCCGCTTGAGCAGGAGCGAGCGTTGGCTTACTGCGAGAAGGCCGTGCGCGAAGCCAAGACCCACACGTCGTGGACCGATCCACATACAGACTATGAAGAGACCATCAGAACCTTCGTGCGGGGTCTTTATGAGGACGAGGAGTTTATACAGGAACTCGGTCGTTTCGTTGGTGACCTGGAGCTGTTTGGGCATCAGACTTCGCTGGCCCAGACCTTGATCAAATTGACGGCCCCAGGCATTCCTGATGTGTATCAGGGCACCGAGCTGTGGAGTTTCAGCTTGGTCGATCCAGACAATCGGCGTCCGGTAGACTATGAGGCGCGACGGAAGTTGCTGCACGAATTGCCAGGATTGTCGCCGGAGGCCATCTGGCAACGGCGTCAAGAAGGGTTGCCAAAGCTCTGGATTATCCGGCAGGCCCTGCGTGTCCGGCATGAGCGGCCACAGGCGTTCGGCCCCCAGGGACATTATTCCCCGTTGTATGCCCAAGGGGAGAAGTCCGCACATGTGGTGAGCTTCCTGCGCGGTGGAGAGGTCATAATCATTGCTCCACGCTTGTTCCTGAACTTACAGGAAGGGTGGCATCACACCGCGATCGATCTGCCTGAAGGACGGTGGCGCCAGGAATTCGATGGCCGGGTATTTAACGGCGGGCTCTGTCGATTGGAGGATGTGTTGCGTGTGTTCCCCGTGGGGCTGTTGTGCAAAGTCGAATAGCCTCTGTACGGAAAACACTCTTCATGAAGAGCGGCCCGAATGCTTGAAGAATAAGGTCGCGAGAGGCGGCAATGTCAGGGTAATCGAATGAGTGCGCCCGTGGAGCGGAATCGGGACAGCTTCGAGGCCCCCGAGGTTACCCCATCCGCTCCCTCCGTACTGAGTCGCGTCGCTATTTAACACCTCCTTCCAGAACCCACCGTGGGGCGCGCCTATCCGATAATTCGGTCTGGGAACTGGGGTGAAGTTACATACGACGAGCACTGCCTCATCCGTGGACTTCCCTTTGCGGAGCAGGCTGACGACACTCGACCCGGCATCTATACAATCAACCCACTCGAACCCCGCTGGATCAAAATCTCGCTCATAGAGGGCTGGCTCATTTCGATAGAGACGGTTCAGGTCTGTGATCCATTGCTGAACACCACCATGTCGGCCGTCTTGGAGCAACTCCCACTCTACAGTACTGTCGTGGGCCCACTCCCGCCGTTGACCGAATTCCCCACCCATAAACAGCAGCTTCTTCCCAGGCTGCGCATACATATATCCGAATAGCAGGCGGAGATTGGCGAATTTCTGCCAGTGATCCCCCGGCATCTTACCGAGTAAGGAGCCTTTCCCATACACCACTTCATCATGCGAGAGAGGTAGAACGAAATTTTCATGAAAGGCGTAGAGCATGCGGAAAGTCAATTTGTAGTGGTGATACTTTCGAAAATAGGGGTCCTGGCTCATATATTCCAGCATGTCGTGCATCCATCCCATGTCCCACTTCATGCCGAATCCAAGGCCTCCCGCATAGGTCGGGCGGGATACCAATGGCCATGCGGTCGATTCTTCGGCGAAGGTCTGAACATCCGGGTAGTTCTCAAATACGGCTTCATTCAGCCGCCGCAGAAAAGCGATCGCCTCAAGATTTTCTCTCCCGCCATACTGATTGGGAATCCACTCTCCCTCTTTTCTTGAATAATCCAGATACAGCATCGAAGCGACTGCGTCGACGCGCAGACCGTCCGCATGGTACATATCCAGCCAAAACATCGCGCCGCTAATGAGAAAACTGCGCACTTCGTTGCGGCTGTAATTGAAGACCATGGTCCCCCAGTCCGGCTGAAAACCTTGGCGCGGGTCAGCATGCTCATATAGATGCGTGCCATCGAAAAAACTGAGCCCATGGCCGTCAGTCGGAAAGTGCGAGGGGACCCAGTCCAGGATCACCCCGATATCATGGCGATGCAGTTCGTCGATCAGAAACATCAAGTCCTGGGGCGTGCCATAGCATCCGGAGGAAGCGAAATATCCTGTGGTCTGGTATCCCCAGGAACCGAAGAAGGGATGATCCATGATCGGGAGAAACTCCACATGGGTGAAGCCTATTTGCTGAAGGTACTGGGGTAAGGTTGCAGCCAGTTCCCGATAGGTCAACGAGCGATTTCCCTCTTCGAGCACGCGTTTCCAGGACCCCACATGCATTTCATAGATAGATATCGGAGCATTCAACGAATTGCGTGTGTGCCGGCTTGCCATCCACGTCTCATCGCGCCACGTATAGTCCAGGTCCCACACAATCGAGGCCGTCTTGGGCGGAATCTCATTAAAAAAGGCGAAGGGATCGGTTTTTTCCACCTCGTAACCGTTAAACCGGGAGCGAATTTGGAACTTGTAGAGCGTTCCCTTCACGACTCCTGGAAGAAAGCCCTCCCAGATACCCGATTTTTCACGGTGGCATAGGGGATGCGCGCCTTTTTTCCAGTCATTGAACGACCCGATCACAGAAACCTGCTCCGCGTCCGGCGCCCATACAGAAAACGAGGTGCCAGCCATGCCGTTGCGTATGACAGGATGGGCGCCAAACTTCCGGTAGAGATGAAAATGTGACCCCTCATTGAACAGATATACGTCTTCATCGCTCATCAACGTCATCTCGTCGGATGTCACTGTTTCCGTCTGACCGTTCTTCATTGGTGCCTCGTTCGTTAAATTGCCTTACGTGTGGTCGTCTCCAGTATTTCCAGCACCGCGCGGATCGGAATCTTTACCCAGCCCGGCCGGTTGTTGAGTTCATAGCGAATCTCATACACAGCCTTTTCAAGAAGGTACGCTTCGAATAGAACTTGGAATTCCTCTTGTGAGCCGGGCCAGAAGGAAGCTCGCCCTGCGATTGCGAGATACGCTTTCAGGAACCCAACGCTGACCCAGCCAGACCAGAACCGGACCCACGGATCGAGCCTTCTTCCGTCGCCCTCTGCGAGCAAATTTGACTGCTGGCGTGATAGTGCGGCATAGGGAGCATAGTGAAATGACCGCAGCATCCCCGCTACATCCATGATGGGGGTATGTTTCATGCGTCGCTCGCTGAGCGGACGGGCCGGCTCGCCTTCGAAATCGCTGATCACAAAATCCTGTCCCGTATAGAGCACCTGACCCAGATGATAGTCCCCATGACAACGGATCCGCAGCGCGCTGGTCTCTAGCTCGAAAAAATCCCGGAATCGATCCAGAATCTGAGGCTCAGAGTTGACCACCAGCCGAGCCTCCTGTTCCGTGTCCGACGGCAGATCGTTGAGTCGCCCCTTGAGAAGCGAAGAGGTTTGCGAAGCCAACCGGCACATGGATTCATAGTGAGACCGACGATATTCCAATGAGAACGGCTCCGGCGTGAAATCAGGATTGTTCTGAACGTTCGCCAAGGCCACATGAAGTTCTGCCGTACGCTGTCCTATTCTGAAACCTGACTCCAGGTACGGACCGATGAGCTCGCGCGCGAAAGTGGGAATCTCTTTTTGTACCATCTCGAGAAGAGGCTCATTGAGTGTCAACTCATCCTCTCGCCCGGTAGGCTGAGCGCGACATCGCTCCAGGTAACGATCGAAGGCCTCCAGGGTA
>Ga0099829_10001738_pt1 | contig 12232 bp, 8 predicted proteins | sample CZO8metaG_3_FD_79336 | JGI IMG/M metagenome (GOLD analysis project Ga0099829, IMG submission 79336) | Vadose zone soil microbial communities from the Eel River Critical Zone Observatory, Northern California, USA - CZOApr15con2H2.8 metaG | ecosystem: Environmental > Terrestrial > Soil > Vadose...
AGGCCGGTTCCACGCAGCGTTGAACGCAGCGATGCCGCCGGAGCTTGACCCAGCGATGGCGTAGTCATTCGGGTCCTTGGATAGGTTGTAGTGCTTGCCGACCTCCGGCAGGATTTCTTCAATGAGGAAGCTGGCATAGCGGTCGCCGAGAGCATCGTATTCGAAGCTGCGGTTGAAGCGGTTCTGCTGATTAGCCCCGAGCGCCTGCATCACTCCGGGATTGATGAAGACCCCGATGGTCACTGGCATATCGCCCTTCTGAATCAGGTTGTCGAAGACGATGGGCACGCGAAAGTTGCCGGCTTCGTCCACCATGCCTTTGCCATCCTGAAAGATCATCACGCAGGCGGGCTTCTCAGCCTTGTACTGCGCCGGCACGTAAATCCAGTAGTCGCGGGTAGTTCCCGGATAAATCTTGCTGGCCGTCCAGGAATATTTTGTGACCGTGCCCTCGGGGACGCTCGGCTGACGCTGCGAGTCTGGACCCAGCGTGTACTCTTCGGCACATAGCAATACAGCAGAAATAACGATAAGGAAAACTAAAAGTAGAATTTTGCGCATGTAGTGAATCCAGCCTTCGACATTCTACGCGACTTTCCCGTAGAGACGCAGCGTGCTGCGTCTCTACGGTTATTTGGCATTGGGGGGTTGGTTCACTATCGTGGAAACTGCTCAGCGTCCCAAACCAGCAGCCATGGTCTTTACCAGGGTGCCGTTGGCATCGTCATCTTTGAACGCCCAGAAAAATGCTCCACCTAAGCCTCTGCGGACTCGTCGATTCACATACAGCATCTTGAGTTGCAGGGTAAGCGGGTCGTCAAAAGTCCAGAAGGTTTGCGTGGTGGCATTGTAGGTCCAGTGGGCCAACCTGTGGGTATCGAAGAACCCCTGGAATCCCGGGTTGGGCTTGCAGTGTGGCGAAGGTGGCCACGCCATCGGTAGCGAGAGTATCACCCGCAGGCGAAGGGGCCGCTCCGGTGGAAGTCTGGTAGAGACCGTGGTTCACATTGGGAACGCCGGTCCAGCCGTGTCCGTAGAAAGGAACGCCCAACAGCAGCTTACGGGCGGGCACGCCAGCATCGAGATAAGCATCAATGGTGAACTCGACGAAAAAGTTATCCGGGTTCGTTCTGGAGCCGAACAGTGGCGCGTGGTGATTGGTGGTGGTCTCCCATGTGCCGTGATAGTCGTAACCTTCTATGTTGAAGAAATCGAGTTGCCTGGCCACCTTGGCGAGTTCGATATTCGAGAAATCCTGCTCCCCGGCCGGCGCGGCGATGGTAAGCAGGTAATGAGTGTCGTTGGCCTCACCCAGAGCATTCAGTTGCTTGCGGAACTCCCGCAGCAGCAGTGTGAAGTTTTGCTTGTCGGCAGCGGCGGGAAACTCCCAGTCAACGTCAATGCCGTCGAAAAGAGTGCCGGTCGAGACGCCCGCAGCGACGTTGCCCTTGATAAACATATCAATGCACGAAGCGGCCAGTTGCGCGCGCAACTGCGGCGTGCTGGCGGCGAAGACAAACCCCGCGGTGTTGGCCGCCGACGCGCCACCCAGAGAGATCAGGATTTTCAGGTCAGGATGAAGCTGCTTGAGCTTCACTAACTCCGCGAAGTTGCCGAACAACGGGGCCGTATCGGCAATGCCGTTGACCGGAGGCAGAAAGGGCGTCTGAAAATCTGCCCATGAGTCGGCGATGTGGCAGGCCGCATCGGGCGCGCCCGAAGTCGGAGCCACGTTAGCGAAAGCATAATAAAAATGTGTGATCTTGTCGGCGACGCCGTTGCTCTGCAGGTCGGCGATGTTGTAGTGGGCGCCGTAGATGCTCCATTCTTCGAAGTATCCGGCAAGGACCTTGGCGTGGCGGCTGCCATGATCTTCATCCCGATCTCGATCTTCATCTTCATTCTGGGCAAATGTCGGAACGCAGGTGAGAAGCGCCAGCACGGCGAAGAACATGGCAAGGAACAGGGAGCGACGAGCTGAGTAACTCTGTGTCATTGAGGCTACCTCCAGAGGGGGGAAATACCAGCGGCGGCAAGTATAGAACTATATAGCAGTATTAGAAACTAATTGTTTTAATTAGCCGTATTACAGCGTTTTACTCATAACGCTATATAGCAATAGGGCTAGTTGCGATGGGATAAGATGGGGGCTGTTTGTTCTTAGCGTGGCTTGGGGCGGGGTGAACCGTTCACGGTCACGCTGGCGGCGCTGCCATCAAAGCTGCCGTTGCCCAGATAGACCGCCTGGATGCTGTGTTTTCCAACACCTTGCAATGGTGAATTAGCAGGCGGGGCGTAACTGGCGTTGCCATTCATATCCAGCGGCGTTTGCCCGAGCAGCGTATTTCCGTCCAGCAGAACCACGTTTCCGCTTGGCGTGGTGGAACCGGTGACTCCTACAGAAAAAACCACCGGCGCCCTCTGATGGAAATAGATAACGGCTGGCGGATTGGAAAACGCAGTTGTAGTGGTGTGCCCGGTTCCCCCCGTCATAACTACCTGCGTCAATATAGGAGAAGTACTGGAGAGGAAGGTAGAGCCCGTGGGCGTGAATGTTGCCGTAATGTTGTGCGGTCCAACAGTCAGAGAAGAAGTTGGGAAACTCGCCGAGCCATTGCTCAAGGTCACCGAACTCAGAGGAGTATTCCCATCCTGGAACTGCACCGAGCCCGCCACATTGGCCGGCGTCACCGTAGCCGTAAACGTCACAGACTGCCCGGCTGTCGATGGATTGCCACTTGAAGCGATCGCAGTCGTGGTTGCTATGGGATTGGTATATGCATAAATGTGTACGCCCCAGGCCGGAAAAGAATCGGTGAAGCTGGAGCTGCTGATGGGAACACTCCGGGATTCGAACAACACGGCGGCGGAATTCAGCACCGACGGCGGCAGGTTGGCGATGTTTGCCGTTACGGTCTGATCGGTCGAGTTGACCGCGATGATGTACGTTTTCCCATTCCATTGCTTTGCGAGAAGATGGATGGAAGGAAACTGAAACGGCGTGGTGTAGCCCGTGGGAATAAACGAGACGGTTTGGGTTGGCCCGGAGGTGACTGTGACCATGACATTGCTCACCGGCTGGCCGTAGAGGACCATGTCTCCCAGCTTCTCACTCCCACTGAGTTGAGAGGCGGCCTGCTGCAGCGCGTTCCAGTTGGGAAGCAATGCTCCACTTTGGTCATTGCGATGAAAGTAAGAAAAAACAAAGATGCCCTGCGCGCCTGACGCGATGAGCTGCCAAAAATCATGACGCGTCTGGTCGGCGGTTGGGGTGACGCCGTTTGTCCCTACAAACAACTGGACCACGCCAACCGGTGTCTTCTGGCCGTGCAGGTAATCTTTGCCGATGATAGCGTTCGCGAGCTGGATGCCGCGAATGGTTTCTTCCATGCGCCATCTGACCCAGGCGTGCGGATGTCCGGCAAAATCCGCGTAGGCGCTTGCCGGGATAATGTCGAGGCAGGGGACGTAATTGCTGACCTGGTCCTGCGTGAAGTGGGTAGGAATATACATGTAGTTGGGACGCTGCTGCGGATCATATTTACGTGTCCAGGCGGTGTAGTCCTTTACGATCTGGAACTCAGTGGGCTTGAAGTAGCGCTGTTCTTCGGGTAGGTCCCAGTAAGCAATGTTGCTGTTGGGATCTATGGCCTGGATCCAGCTTGCCATCATCACTTCGCTCCACTCCGACGAAACCAGACTCGAATCCTGAAAGGCCGGCAGGTGAGGCAGGCCTTCGATCCCGTTGAGCGCGAAGCTCTGCATGAGGCTGTTCAGCGAGCTCTCTCCCGTAGGCGGATCAGTAACCTGGTTCCATCCATATTGGTGGCCAATGTTCCATCCGTTGGGCGTAACCAGTGGCGTGTCGGAAGTTGGCTGCAGTGAGTAAAGTTCCAGGGGAAATACTGCACCCTGGGGATACACGGAAACAGTTTGAGCACCTGCTGTAAAAACGACCAGCGGCAGAAGACAAAGCACAGCCGCAGCCCATCTGTTCCCAAAGCTCGCGAGCCTTCCGTATCCCCTCGCCATTTTCAAGCTCATGTAGATTGTGCTTTATACCTTAAATTTGTTGCATTCGCAGGACCAGGAAATGTTCGCAGCCAAAAGCTCGCCTACATGTATGCGCAGGGTTGTAATGGATTTTGCGCGGCAGGCAAGGCGAAAGATTATTTTTTAACTTTGGGAGCTGGTTTGTCACTTTCCCCGAGTGCATCTGCCAAATGCTTCATCGGGATTTCAATGTTGAAATACCACTTGTGTTCCTGTTTCGATTCAGGATCGAAGGTGGTCATGATGTCGCATTGGGCGCCGGCACATTCAGACAAGGCCTGGCGTTTGACCTCTTGGCCCATCACATGCAGTATGAAATACTCCTCGTCAACGGATATGACCTTCATGGCCGTTGCAGGCGATTGTCCATCGCCGGTACTGCGCAACGATTTCAATAGCCCCATCTCAACCCAGTCGTGAAGCTCAGCCTTCTCTGGCTGGCCAAGCTCTTTGGCGGCGATCTTGGCGAAGAATTGGCCGTCGAGATCGGCATAGTTGGAGTTCAGCACGGCGTCGGCCGCTTCCGCCATCTTCTTGAAGTCGTGTTTGCTGGCCGCGGCCATGAGTTTCTCGCGGGCGTCAACATCGCTCTCGATGCCCGCTTCTCCGGCAGCCGCGCGAAGCTCATTGAGATCTACGGTGCGGTCTCCCGATTGCGCCCGCTGTACCAGCGCCTGGTATTTGGCTTTCGCGGCGTTTTCGGCCCCGCCGGCAGCGCAAACAGCAAGCAGCACCAAACCGATGCCTTTTGCAAAGATTTTCATAAGCCCCGAACCCTCCCATAGGCAGGAACGTCGAGCGACGCTCTTCTTGCATTAGACACCAAAAAACCAGTCCTTAGTCGTTGGTCCTCGATTAAAACCCAGGCAGTGTGGGCCGCAATTTGCTCGTGATATTCTTCCTGTAGATTGCTGCCGCCCGGAACTTTCATTCCCAACCGCCGGCAAGCAGGAGAAAAATCGTGGCACTTATAAAAACTTCGAATCCCGCCCTGAATGCGCAAAGCTTCCAAACCGTAGGCACGGCATTTGGTGAAGAAGCAATGACGCTCCCCGGCACCGTTAACAAGACGGGGATCCTGCTGCTCTGCACCATGGCGACGGCTGCGTGGAGCTGGTACTCCTTCGTGCACGCTCCCACTGCTGAGACCGTCTTTCCTCTACTGATCATTGGAGCGCTCGGCGGGTTTGTGATGGCAATGGTGACCATCTTCAAGAAAGAGTGGTCGCCGGTAACGGCGCCGGTCTATGCCCTGCTCGAAGGGCTGGTGCTGGGCGGCCTTTCTGCCCTGCTGGAGCTGCGCTTTCCCGGAATCGCCATGCAGGCGGTAGCTTTGACCTTCGGGACTTTGATTGTTATGTTGCTGGCCTACAGTTCAGGGCTGATCAAGGCGACTGAACGTTTCAAGCTCGGCGTGGTTGCCGCCACCGGCGGAATTGCGATTTTTTACCTGATTACCCTGCTGCTCGGGCTTTTCGGCGTGCACATGTTCGCATCGGTATATGCGGCGGGACCGATTGGGATCGGATTCAGCGTCTTTGTTGTCATTATCGCCGCCCTGAACCTTGTTCTCGATTTCGACTTCATTGAAAACGGGGTACGCGCCGGCGCTCCGAAATACATGGAGTGGTACGGAGCGTTTGGCCTGATGGTCACGCTCATCTGGCTCTATCTGGAAATCCTGCGGCTCCTGTCAAAACTGCGCAGCAGGAGATAAGGACACCTGCGCCGCTGTTTCCAGCGCTAATCCTCAGCAAATCCAAGCAAAGAACCTTCGAGGGCTTTCGCTCGAAACTGGAAACTTGAAACCCGAAACTGTCTTCTTGGCCACTTTCTATCTATCCTTTATTATCCTTGCCAGAGACATGGCAAGCCCTGCAATTGCAATCCCGAGACCCACGGACGAAAAGCAGTCCTCGTTTCTGGCCAACGGCATGATGATCGTCATCGCCATTGCCCTGGCGGAGCTGGCGCTGCACTGCGTTTTCAACAACCGCTACGGATATTTTCGTGACGAATTCGATTACATGGCCTGCGCCAACCACCTCGCCTGGGGCTACGTGGACCATCCGCCGCTCATACCGTTTTTAGTGAAGATCAGCCGCATGGTGCTGGGCGACTCTCTGCGCAGCATTCGCTTCATTCCCGCTCTGGGTGCGTCGGCGCTAATAGTCCTGAGCGCCATGATCGCGCGCGAACTCGGTGGCCGGCGCTACGCCATTCTGCTCACCGCAATCACGGCAGCGATTGTGCCCATGTATCTCTCGGACGGCAGTCTGATGACCACCAACAGCCTCGAACCGCTGCTGTGGATGGGCTGCGCGTACTTCGCAATCCTCGCCATTCAGCGCAATGACCCGCGCTATTGGCTCGGGTTCGGCATAGTTACCGGAATCGGCATGGAAGAGAAGTATTCCATCGCCGTATTTGGTTTTGGGATCGTGGTCGGGCTGCTGTTGACCGAACAGCGCCGCGTCTTCGCCGGCAAGTGGATCTGGTTGGGCGGGGTTGCGGCCTTCCTGATCTTTCTTCCCAACTTCATCTGGAACCTGCAGCATCATTGGCCGTTTCTGGAGCTGCTGCGCAACATCAAGGCCAGCGGCCGCGATGTTCAACTCTCTCCCCTCGAGTACATCTTTCAGCAGACGCTGTTGATTCATCCCTTCACTGCACCCATCTGGATCACGGGTGTGATCGCGCTGTTTTTTTCCGCGCGGCTCAAGCCTTACCGGATGCTGGGCTGGTGCTACCTGGCCGCACTCACGGTGTTCATTGTGCTGAAGGGAAAGAATTACTATCTCGCCCCCATTTATCCAATGCTGCTGGCCGCCGGGGCAATCATGATCGAAAGCGGTATTGCGCGATTGCAGCGGCAAACCTGGCTGAAAACATCCATCATTGTTATGCTGCTGGTTGGAGCGGCGTGGGCAACTCCGTGGGTGGTCCCGGTGATCCCGGTTGACCAGTTCATTGCCTACATGAACAAGACCCCTTTAAAAACTCCGCGCACCGAGTACAGCCACATGCGTGCCATTCTGCCGCAGAACTACGCCGATCAATTTGGATGGGAGGAGATCGTGGCCACCGTAAACCAAGCCTGGTTGCGGCTTACGCCGGCTGAGCGAACTGACTGCGCGATCTTTGCCCAGGACTTCGGACAGGCTGGGGCGATTGATTTCTTTGGCCCGCGTTACGGATTGCCCCCGGCCCTCAGCGGCCACCAGACTTATTTTCTCTGGGGCCCGCGAGGTTACTCCGGCAATTGCATGATCGTAATGGACGACACCAAAGAAAATCTGGAGCAGAAATTCGAACACGTGGAATACGTAGGAACTTCTGACAATCCTTACGCTCTGGAACGCAACATTCCCGTCTATATCTGCAAAGGCCCAAAGTTCGGTTCCCTGGCCAAACTCTGGCCGCAATTGAAGAAATGGCTCTGACCTACTGCGCTTTGTTGTGCTGCGCGTTTCCGCCCCACTCGTACCAGCCATCGGCGTCTGGGTTGCCGGTTTTCAGGCAGATCACCAGGCCCTGTCCGGTCCCGGCGTAGACGTTGCCGTTCGCCAGCGCCGGTTGAAAGACCATGGGCTGCTTGAAGAAGTAATTAAATCCCACGCTGCCATCTTTTTGGCGGACAGAAACTAAATGCCCCCAGGCGCTGCTCAGGTACATGTAGTCGTGGCCGAGCGCCGGCGGAGAAAATACCTGCGCATTGCCGTTGACCCTGGCGCCGGTGATTTCGGCCTGCCAGTTGGCGCGTCCGTTCTCGGCGTTGATGGAATTTAGATTACGTCCTTGCGCGTTCAGCATCTGGCCTTTGCTGTAAGCTGCCCGTGAGCCCTGGTACGCCCAGGCCCCGGCAACCGTAGCGACACCGACGTTTTGTTCGGCGGCTTTCAGTTTGGCGGACTCAGGAGCATTACCAAAGCCTACGCCGGAATCGAGCGAGCTCTGAGCTTCGGTTGTGATAGCGACTCCTCCGCCGTTACCGGCGTTGAGGTAGTCGGCCTTGTTTTTGGCGATGAGCGTCTTATCTCTGCTGTCTCCAACTTTGGCATCGAGGCGCGACAGGCCTTCGTAGTTGGCGGCTGAGATCTGCTCCCGGCGCGTGATCAGTACTTGGCCATCTGCAATCACCGGCGCGCTGGTGGCCGAATCCATCTTCTTCCATAGAAGCTTGCCGTCATCAGCGCTCATCGCGAAGGAGGTCCCGTCGAAGCAGGTGAAATAAACGTTATCGCCTGAAACTACTGGCGCGGAGATGACGTCGCCGGTAATTTCCTGCTCCCAGAGATGGCGTCCGGTCTTCAGGTCAACGGCGAGCAAAACGTGGCTGCCGGCGGCGTGTTTAGGAACCGCGCTTTCTTTCTGCACGCTTTCTTTCTGTATGGCATTGTTGGATTGCTGCCCATGACCGCCCTGGCCGGCGGGATAGGCGATAAACAAACGTCCCTTGGAGATCGCGGGCTGGCTCATCAGTGGATCGCCCAGCCACTCCTGCCAGATCACCTTGCCGGTTTTTTCATCCACCACGATCAGGGTGCAACTCTCGGTGTTGAAGGCGACATATCCGGCTTCAACCACAGCGGCAGTCGGGCCGTCATCGGTGGTTTGCATCTTCCAAACCAGGTCGCCGGTTTCAGCGTTGAAGGCATAAAACTCATGCGAGCCATATCCACCGCCCACGAAAACCATGCCATCGGCGAAGGCGGGCGTGGCGATGGGACGGCCTCCAGGAATGCGCACCACCCATCCGGATTTGCCGTCGGCGGTCTTGAAGACCGCAGGCTCAAGATCATTCGCGATCTTGGGCAGCGCCACGTCGGTGGCTTTATCAAGCGCGATTTCGATCTTCTTTGGCGGAGTATTGGACGGGGGAGCCTGCGTAGGCTTTTGTGCGGCAGGCTGGGCTTTATCGGTGTGCTTTGTATCGCCGGCCCAGAGGGGCAGCAAACGATGGAACCCGGCGGCAAACACGACCAGTAGCGCGCCAGTCAGGAACAGGGTCAAGAGTCTTTGCTTCATGGAACGTTCTCCTTCATGTCTTTATGAGGAACGTTCTGAGAGCAGAAACTTGCAGAGAACCCCGCGCTGCGCGCGGCGCCCCACAACATTTCTGCGGGCCCATGAAGTGGGCACTTGCTGGAGAGTCTATTTCAGTGTTAAGTCATTTAAATTAAATGACATGCGGTGAAATATATACCCCACTTGCACAGTAGTCTATTTGCAGATCTTTGATTAATCCAGCGCCCCGGCTTCTGGCTCACGCCGGACGGCCTCCGCTATAGCCCTAAACGAATTTTCAAAGACCTCAGGGCACAAGCCCGCATTCTTGAATGCTCTACCCTTGGTTCTAAGTGCTCGCAGCTAAACAGGGTTGCTGCACCTTTGAACTGCAAGGCGTACTTCAAGCGAAATGATAAGGGAGAATTCCTCAAAGTGGAGCGATTTGATACCGTTTTGATATCATTTCTTAGAGCGCAAACTTTTTCGACACAATAGGGATTCCTCCACTTCGCTACGCTACGTGTCGGAATGACAAGAAACAGACTTTTCCGCAACCTCTGAAGCCGTGCCCTGATATTTGTCTCGACTCTGCTGTACAAATCGATTATGAAACAGCCCGAATGTCCTTATGCGCGGCCAGTTTTGAGGCAGTGGGCCCAGTCTGGACGGCCGTTGCGGGCAGCGACTTCGGAGGCATGGTTCCAGTCGTAAACCACCGAAACGTGCTCGACCTGCCAGCCATGCTTATGCCGGGTCAGAATTGCGTAGCGCGCATGTGGGCTGCCGGTTTGCATGGCGTGGGGTAGAGGAAGGTCGTCGGTATACGCCTGCAAGCCAACGCTTCCTGGATTCACGATAAGTGAGCCGTGTGGCAGCATGACAACTCGCGGTATGTGGCTGTGACCGCAAAGAATGAGTGAGTGTGAAACTCCGCCCAGCAGCGAGAGAATTTTTTCGGAAGTCGCCAAGGAAACGCCCTCAGCATGCACCTGTTCCAGCAGGTAAATGTCATCGGCAAAAGGTGTGCCGTGGCATAACAGCACATCCTGTTCCGGCCAAAGCAGCGTGGAGGGCAATTTGCCCAGCCAGGTACGATGTTCTTCACGCAATGCTCGCCGGTTTTCCTGCAGCGTACCTTGAGCGGGAGTAGAGGCGAGGAGTTCACGGTCTTGGTTTCCGCTGATGGAGGGCAGATCGAGCGCAATCAGGCGATCAGCGGTCCCAATTGGATCCAGCGGGCCGTAGAGGTGGTCTCCTAAATTGACAATCAAATCAATGCCACGGCTGCGGATATCGGCAAGCACGGCCTCAAGCGCCCAGATGTTTCCGTGAATGTCGGCAAGTGCGGCGAAGCGGAGTTGCATCGTGCGTTGAGGCTAACATAATAACGAGTGAACTCGAATAGTGCTTGTGGCACCGTCCCTACGGGACTGGCTCAATTTCCACCGCTACCCAGCGCTGAAGCGCTGGGCTATAACACGGTACGAACCGGACACATCCTTTACAGAATAAACCGGGCACATAGTTTACAGATCGATCCGGACACGAAGGCATGTAGAAGAGAGGCATGCCTTGGAGAGCGAGCAGTGTCGTGGAAGAGCGGATGCGATTTGTAGTGGCGTTCCAAAGTGGGGAGTGGACGATGACGGAGCTTTGCCGGCAGTACGGGATCACGCGACCGACGGGATACGCTCTGATCGAGCGTTTTCAGCAGGAGGGGATGGGGGGATTGCAAGATCGTAGCCGGGCACCGTTGCGGCACCCCAATCAAATGCTGGCCGAGATCGAAGAACAGATTCTCGAGTTGCGGCGCGCGCGTCCGAGTTGGGGGCCGAAGAAGCTGCAGGCTTATCTGAAGCAGAAAAAGCCGGGCCCACGATGGCCAGCGCAGAGCACGATTGGGGAACTGCTGCAGCGCGAAGGGCTGAATGTAGCGCGCCGGAAGCGGCGCAAAACCCCGCCCTACACCCAGCCCTTTGTGAGCATCGAAGGCCCCAATCAGGCCTGGTGCATGGATTTCAAAGGCTGGTTTCGTACGCGCGATGGCGAGCGCATTGATCCGTTCACCCTCAGCGACGCGCACAGCCGATATCTACTGCGCTGCCAAGCGGTGGACAAGAGCAACACCGAGCGAGTCCGGGGAGTGTTGGAGGCCAGCTTTCGCGAGTACGGCATGCCGCTGGCGATCCGCAGTGATAACGGAGCTCCATTTGCCTCGCGTGCCGTTGCTGGACTCTCGCGCTTGTCGGTCTATCTGATGAAACTGGGTATTGTTCCAGAACGCATCGCGGCGGGGCATCCGGAACAGAATGGACGTCATGAACGCATGCATCGCACCTTGCAGGCGGAAACCGCCAGTCCTCCGGCAGCCAATCGGCGAGCGCAGCAGAAAGTCTTTGATGGCTTTCGTGAGCAGTATAACCAGGAGCGTCCGCATGAGGCTCTGGAGCAGCGCACGCCGGCCTCTTGTTACTGCGCTTCGCCGCGTGCTTATCCAGCGCGGCTGCCGCAACCGGAGTACGACAGCGGTCTGTTGGTGCGGCGCGTGCAAAAACATGGCGAGTTTAACTGGAAACATCAGCACGTTTTCTTGACCGAGACCTTGGCGGGCGAGGCGGTCGGACTGGAAGCCATCGATGACCGCTACTACCGGATTTATTTAGCGAGCTTTCCGATTGCTCGATTCGACAGTCACAAACGCCGGGTCGAGACGTTGGCCGAGTTGAGAGAGCAACCCCGTGAATCATAAAAGGCATGCGGTGGAAATGACGGAGAGAGGAAAAGCAAAAGCGGCTTTCCCTCTCTCCTTGGAAAGCGCAAAAGACGCGCTTCCCACATTCCCACCGCATCGGCTACTGGCTTATATGCTTAAACCAAAAACCGGAGCCCATCTGTAAAAGATGTGCCCGGATTAAAATGTAAAGAATGTCCCCGGTCGAACAATACTTCGTCCCTTGCGGGACTCTCCGAATTGGTTGTGAAACAGCTCTAGCTGACCAGATGAAGAAATTGTTCCAGCACTTCATGCACGCCCAGCAGCAAAGTCGGGTAAGAGAGCACCAAAAGAAGAGTTGAGGAAGCGAGCAGTCCGAAAAGTAGAAACTGCTTCCGGCGAGTTGCACTTTGGGATACCGCAACTGCTCCGGAAGAATCGGCGGCGTTGAGCAGC
>Ga0099829_10001741_pt1 | contig 12224 bp, 11 predicted proteins | sample CZO8metaG_3_FD_79336 | JGI IMG/M metagenome (GOLD analysis project Ga0099829, IMG submission 79336) | Vadose zone soil microbial communities from the Eel River Critical Zone Observatory, Northern California, USA - CZOApr15con2H2.8 metaG | ecosystem: Environmental > Terrestrial > Soil > Vadose...
CCGTTTCGTTCGATCTCGAGCCGGACGGGCTCGGCTTCCGGTACAAGGACGTACACGACCTCGGGGCGTGTGCCCCCACCCCGGCCGGAATGAAACGCCCACCCCGTGAGGCCGCCGATCCTCCGCTCGAGTTCGGAAAGCTCGAGCTGGGGTGCTGGCAGCGCGACCGCCACCCGACCGCTCCCCGTCGTCCCGATCCAAATCTTGGATTTCCATCGACGCGGTCGGTACGGCTTCGGGGCGGGCTCGTACCCTCGCTCCCGAAGGATCCCCGGCGCGGCGAGGAGGAGGGCTCGCATTCTTTCCCCCAGAGGGGGATAACGACGCACGCCCTTTGCAAGGGCATGCGTCCCGTGCATCCGTCGTATCCCTTCAACGGCCGCTCGACCGTGTGCCATTCTATCTTCCTGTCAGCTCCAACCAACAACCTATAGACAAGCCTCAAGCCCCCTGTCCTATTTCTGTATCCCGAGCGCGATGAGTATAGTAACAGACGACAAACCAGTCCGATGGACGGTGCGCTCGGACATCCCGAGGCGCGCCTACGGTCTCTCGAAAAAGGAATGGCAGCTCATTCAGCAGATCGATTTGGTACTGTGCCGGGAGGTATCGAACCGACTCCGGACCCAACGGACGAAGTCGCCCGCCGAGGCGGCCGACCGAGCCAAGTCCGGGGAACGGCTTTTCTCCTTCGGCGAACTGCAAGTCTTCGTCGGCGGCAATCCGCGAACCGCAAGTCTCGTTGCCGCAAGGCTCTGTCGGAAGGGAATCCTCCGAAAGTTTACGGTCCGCGAGGCCCGCGCGTTTTTCGGGAGGCGCGGGTTGGAGGTGCGCGCACCCAGGTCGGCGAAGCGGCTGTACCAGTTCATCCCGCCGGCCCCGGACAATCCGCTCATCAAGGCCGATCTTCCCGATATGGTCGCTCACTACCTTGCGGCGCGGATCCTTTCAGGGACCGAGAACGAGGGGATCGCGTACGAACCTTCCAAGTACGCGCCCGGAAGACCGCTCTCGAACGTAATCTTCGTCAATCCCCGGACCCTCCGCGTTCTGGCTAAGAATTCGAAGGAGGCGGTCGCGTTTCGTGAGTTCTTGAGGTCTGCGCAGCGGCTCATGACGGCCTACACGAGCAAGACGATCCAACACTACCCGACGACCGCGGGCAGGGCATGGGTCCCCAGCCCGGACCAGTGGTGGTGGAATATGCGCGCGCCGCTCATCGTCATCGACCTGTCGTGGCCCCGCTATCCGTTCGGCGCGTCCGCGTATCCCCTTTTCCTTGGCCTCGAACACTCGTCCTACGCTCGCCTTCACTCTCACCGACGTCCGGCGAGGGCGAAGGGAAGCGAGCCGTCAGCATCGGATGGAAACCCGTAAGACCGAGGCTTCGGGCGGCCTGTCGTCCTGCTCTCTGCGCGAACGAGAAGCGCACCTCGGCCCCTAATTCCGGAAGCCACAGGACCGTGCCGGTCTCAGGGGAAGGGTCGACCTCGATTGTGAGATCCTGGGTGTACAACCCCCGCTGGCCATGGGTCGTGTAGGGTAAGATGATTGATCGCCGATCCTTCGAGCCCATTTGCCAGGAACAAACCTCTCGCACCCCATAGACAGGCGGACCGCCGACTGTCATCGCCCTGTCCTTTTTGTTCTCCATCAGGATGATGACGAGGAAATCGAAGACGTCGTCGAGATTGAGCCAATCGATTCGCATCGGCTGGCGCTCCAGAAAGCAGGCAGCTTATTGCGATCGTGAAAGACTCAGAGGAAAAGCGCAGCGAAGCAGAATCAGCTCTCAGGACCGGGCGGTCTGTATCGCTGGAAGAGGCTGCACAGGGCCCGGAGACTTTCGACGCAGCGCTTGCGATACTCGGTACCCAGATTCTGTTCCACTGTGGCCGGAAGGTCATCTCCGAGCTTCTTCATTCCGCCGATTCCGAACTTGACTCGAGCGACACCGAGACGGTAGTCGCTTGGTGATTTGCCCTTCGCAAACTGATCAATTCGGTGATGCACCGTCCAATCGCCGTTCGTCTCGATTGACGTCACGGCCTTCGTCTCATCCGGCGTCCACTGATTCGCGGACGCCAGGGTCTCGGTCATCTTGCCGATGGAAGGGTTTCGTCCTTCGACTTCGATTTGACGTTTCAGATCGGGAAACCGCATCGACTCCTCCTGGAGGAGACGCTCGAGCGTAACCCTCGCCCAGGCCAGGACCGGCCCGTAGTGGGCGTCCACGAATAGCAAAACCGTCTCGCCGAAATATCGGCCCGAGAATGAATCCAGCGAGAAGACTGGTATCCTCATCCGGTCGACGTTGATGCGGTACTGCTTGCAGAGTTCGCGCCACTCCAGGTAGTTGCCTGTGACGATGTTCAGGTCCGTTGTCGCTCGATTCAAAAGGAAGTCTCCAGCTCCATCAATGTCCTGGTCGGACACGGTCGAAGGCAGGTTGTATTCCTTCCTTATCCAAGCGGGGTCGAGAGCCAGGCGGATCACCTCAGAGTGCCCGACGTAGCCAGTCGGCATAAGGTATTTGGCGGGGTGAGCGAAACGATCTCCGCCCCGAAAAACAACGGCCGCCCGCGATGCCCAACGGGTCCGATGACAGCCCACCGGATGAAACGAAAGGCTGACTATCGGCCTGGTCCTCGAGGCGCATACTTTCTGCCCGCACGTTAGTAGTCAATGGAGCGACTCGCAAGGCCGGGTCCCTGTCACGTTTCGTGGAACGGCCTCATTCGATCCAGGACCTTCGCGCGGAGCTGAGTGGCTAATTCGTGAAGCTCATCGCGCGTCCTCTTGTTTTCTGCAATCAGGGGATCCGCCCGAAGCACGGGCTTGAGCCGCTTGATGAAGTCCTCGGCGTCTTCTCGTTTGTCGGGAATCACGCTCTTCAGAGAGGCCTCGAGCCGTCGGAAGCTGTTCTCCCTTGGGGTGGTGACCGAATCGTCGAAGGTGAACGAACGATCCTCCTCCAACGCGAGGGCAATGTCCGTTTTCCCCTGATCGGATATGCCGTCTAAGTCGGCGTTCCCCCCAATCACCAGTTGGATGCAAACAGTTGCAGCGTCGAAGTACCTCTGGGAGTGGCGGGAATAATCTTCCAGACGGTAGGATAACGCGATGAACAGGTTCGTGACTGTTTCGTCAACGACGGGTCCGAACCGACTCTTGGCGATCCTGGGCCACTGGACGAGAGTCGGCCATCCATTCCCCTTGAGATCATCCGCGACGCGAGAGAGTTCTTCGTAGAGTGGGCCGTAGATCTCCTCGAAATAGCGGACCTCGATGTCCCGGTTGAATCCGCGGTCCTGACCCTGTCGGTTGATGAACGAGTAGGTCCACATGCCGATTCCCGCCGCGGAGAGTGCAGCAAAAGACGCAAGGGAGAGAGTGTAGAGGATTGTGTAATCCGGCTTCTGCTTCTGGAGGAAGTATGTCCCGATTGCGAGCGCCACCGCGACGACCCACAAGACGGGCAGGACCTAGAGCGGAATCACAAACCGTTTCCAGTTCAATGGCGTCCTGGAACGTTAGGGGCGGCGCAGTCAAGATTCTTTCGAATCTCCGCTTGCCCTCATGAGAACCCATTCGAGCGCACGGATCCACCCGCGGAGTTCGTCTTTCGTGGTCACGAACACCATGAGATCCGGCGTGCCCCATTGCAGGAGCTGGCCCCGCAGCTGCTCGAGGCGGACGCGGATCGTCTCGTAGTCCCTCATGCCACCGCGAAGATCCTCTTGCCGATAACTGGCTCGGTCTGGGAGATCGGTGAAACAACTTGCGGCGGCCGCATGGATTATGAAGGGCGAGAGGAATGCGGTCATGTTGGAGGTCCGACGGAGGGATAACCACGGGGAAAACCGATAGCGAGTGGAACACCTACAGCGATGCGAGAAAGCAGGAAGAGGTTCGTTATCGAGGCGACCGCGTCAATGCCTGCCTACTCGGAGGGATTCAATGGCTGACCCTCTTTGTGTTGTTCTTCTTGGCGCTCGCTGCCTTGACTCCGCCCCTTCCTGCAGGTCAAACCGCGTTAGTTCAATGGGCGACTGTTTGGTTTCTTATCATCGGCATTGTCGCGGTTACCGCGATGATTCTCTCAAGTCGAGATTACCGGAGGTTCCTGAACAGGTTGTAACATGGCGCTGCCCAATCCGCCGCCAGATGGCAGAGATACGAATTCCGACACCCCTGCGGAGCGACAGCGGCTTGAGGGCCATGGTGTGCCCATCCTTATGGACCTGATCATCCACCAAGACACCATAACATGGACAGCCCTCTCGGTGTTCCTCGCCGGTCAGGTGGTTCTTAGCGGCCTTGCCTTCCAGTTCAGGATTCCTTTCCTCGCAATCCTTGGATTCGCTCTAACCCTGGCGTCTGGTTTCATCCTGTGGCGAAGCGAAGACTACCTTGAGGAATATTTCGACCTCTTGAAAGACAGAGTTCATCCCCGGGACCTCCCTCTTTTTGATGTCAGAGTTCCCGGAATGTCATCGTATCTTGTGTTACTCGCCCTTCACGTAGTTCTGGGGATCTTTTGGGTCGGCCTTCTGTCGGTATTGTGGCCGCGGTAACTCTTCTTCAGGAAGGATTACTGTGGCAATTTCGCGTCGTCTCGGGCGATATCGACAAGTCGGAGAAGCCAAGCTACGTAATAGCTATATCAACGCGTTTTCTCCATGAAAACCGCCTCTACCTGCTACAATAGGGCAGCAAGCTGGACCCCACTTGAATACCCCCCCGGGGCCACGCGTGGGCCCGATATCGAAATTGAACCCTGCAATGGGGGTCACCTGCGAGCAAATTGGTATTAGCCCCTCCAGGGTGTGGGGCCCGTTCGGATTTGAACTGGTACGAAAAAGGGGAGGGTGAGAGCCGGTTTTCCGGCCCTCGTGCTGGGACAGGACATCGGTAGGTGTCGGCCTTGAGTTCTCGAAAACCACCCGTCCATTGACGCGCATTTCACAGGTATAAGGGCGACTCCGCACGGATTCGAGGGGCGGCAAAGTTGGGACGGAAACGACGACCGACCCGTGTGCACGAACGTCCCGGGTTCGGCGGAACGCTACGACGAGGGATGCCTGCGTAAGCGGTCGATCCAGCCGTCGATATGGAACACCACGTCCGGAGGAGCAACCGTCCGCATTTGGGTGAGAGTTTCGAGTGCCTTTCGGATGTCTCCCGCCTCCTCGTACGCGGTTGCCAGGTTTCCGAGCGACTTGTACCCTAGGGGACTTGACGAACGGATCCGATCGAGGAACCGGATGATCTCTCCCGTCCTACCCGCCATCCCGAGCTGCGCGGTCAAGTTCGAAATCGTGTCCTCAATCTGACGGCGCTCGTACGAGGCCCGCGCGAACTCCACTGCAAGGTCAGGGTTGCCCTTGGCTTGGAAAATTGCCGAGAGGAACCCGAGCGGCCCGTGTGAGCTCGGATACATCGCGGCCACGTCGAGCACTTGCCATAGCCCCTCTCTCTCGTCCTTGAGGTCGTCTTGGTAGATGACGAACATCAAGTTCATGGCCTGCCGGTCTTCCGGGGCCGCGTATACCGCCCGCTTGAGACTCTGCAATGCTTCGTCAACCTTTTTCTCGCGCAATAGGACTTGCGCCATCAGGTAATGCGGATATTCGGAGTTAGGTCTCGCGGCGATCACCCTCTGTAGAATCTCCTTTCCCTCGACGTACTTTCCAACTCCGCACTTCGCTCCTGCGAGGACGCTCAACGCCAAGAAGTTTCCCGGCTTCAGCTCGAGGACGCGTCCGGCGATTTGTTCGGCCTCTGAATAATAGCGCGCGTCCATGGCGACTCCGGCGGCGCGAGCCACCGCCTTAAGATTGTCCCAATTCTCTCTCGCGTACTGTAGGATTATCTTCCGGTCGTCCTCCTCTTTGATATAAATCCAGTTGCCCTGACCTTTGGAGTCGGAGCCGTACAACGTCCATTTCTTCCCGGTCCGTTTCTCGATTTCTTCAGCCTTCGTGCCCTTCGGAACTTGGAGGGCTTCGGTCCCGGCTGGGAGTCGCATCGGAATCACGCTGTGGCCAGGATACAGCTCTTGGATTTCCTCATCTTGTGGCGTGGGCTTTGTCAGACCTCCCGGAATACCAAAGAAAATGAGCCCGTTGATGGCTCCCGGCGGAGCCGCACCCGCGGGGAGCACTTGGCCTGCCGCCAGCGGTACGAGATTCTCTGGCACCACTTCGCCGGAGACCAGCCGGGACTCTGAGATGGCGCGGAAGAGATTGACATGGACAAGCCCGACGAACTCCGGATCGAAGAGATGCTCCAAACGATCTTGCGTCCTCGGCACAAGCACGAGATGACTCGTAGTCCATGGTGGCAGTCCGAGTTCCGGCCCCGTCAACTGAGTTTGGAGCTTTAGGAGAAAAGACCCTTGGAATCGCGGAATCGGCAGAGTCGCGATCACCTCGGCGTCTGCTATCGACATGACTGGACTTGGCAGCGAGATTGCGATCTGTATCCTCCGGCCGATTACGTTCGCAGGTACTTCGCTCGGTCCAAGCGTTGGCCCGGCCTGCAGCTGCAGGCGAACGGTAAACCGTTGAAACGCATCCAAAGATTCGAACTTGAGTTCCCGTCTTGAGCTGTCGATAGGTGTGATGGGAACAGACAGTTCGACGACATAAGTTGGACGCGGTGTCGGAACCACCCTGAGACTAGGTGCCATTACGACGTTCATTAGCGGTATCCCGGCGGGAGTCACAGGCCTCGTCCCTTCCGCTCCCTCGACCCGTAGAATCAGATAGCCAAAGCCGTCCTCCCCTCTGACCTCACGATCAAAGGCCAATCGAAGCCCTTGGAGATTACTCGAGAACCGTGCGGCCCCAACCCGGGACACTCTGCCTGTTACGTCGAAACCTTCGGCCTGTTGTCTTTCCAGCTCAGTTGTCGGATGTAGAGGCACAATCACTGCAGATCGGATTCTTGCCTTCCAATCGATTTCGGGAGTCCTCGGATGGCGCTGCCACTCGGCCTGAATCTTGTCCCATTCTTCCCTGCTTATCGGCGCCCAGACCTCAGGTCCTCGCGACTTGCCCGAGTCTCCCCCCGCCGACATGTAGTGCCAAATCGCTATGGTTGGTCCGACTACATGCCATTAATGGCGGGTCCTGAAGGCGTCCCAGGCCAGTCAGCAGAAGGTCGCGAGGATAGTGGGCGAAAGCCGCACGACAGTCCGAGAACGCAGGCTCAGGCGGACTCGAGGGCATCGTCGTCGACGTTGACGGCATCGGCTTCAAGGTTCGAATCCATCTGGGTCCGCTCGGACGCGAAGGATTGTCGGTCCGAATCCACCGGGGGGCTTTCTCCGGAGTTGGCTAATACTCAGGATAACTCAACTCTCGCCGGTGAGCAATCACGAAAGCGAAGGAAGATCGATCTCAAACGAATCAGAAAGAAACTGTCGACTTGTCTGGCTGGACACGGTCGATCCTGAAATCGAACAACATCGTCTCCCGATAGAACGCACGATCCTTGCTGCGTTGCGAACTACAGGACGATATTCGCAGGGAATCCCTCCATGGCCGCGTGGGATCCTCCCCGAGGTTGAAAGCCACATAAGGGCTTCATCCTCGACCGGGTGACAATCGGACAGCCGGCGGTCAACGGGAAGCGGAGTCGATGTCTGATTCGCCTGCCGGTGCTCTTCATGCAGATCATCCTGAGCAGCCGGCGGCGTTCGGCCTCGGGGAAGCGGGCTATATGGAAGGCGAAGGGCAAATGGTTTAGGAAGGCTTCGGAAAAGTGGTCCTTATCCACAGCCGACCATATTCTCTGTATCGTCAGGTGTGGCCCCTGCCCCACAGATCCATTGACAACTCATCCGCGACCGTCGACACGGACACCAACGCGGACCCTAGGGTGACTCTGGATTGACGGTTTTCCACAAGTCGTGGATAGTCTTCGAGAATCGCTGGAATATTGGGTTTCCTCGAACCTCCGGATTCTTGTCCGCCAGCAGAGTCGGTACCATCATACAAATCTTCGCGATGTCCTGCGCCAAGTCTTTCATGGGAAGACGGGTCGCCGCCAGCACGCGCTTGACGATCGGCCCTGCTCGACGGAGGCGGACGTCCACGTCGCGACCAGACCGTTCAAACTCAAGATATAGTGACTCTGCCCCATCGAGAAGAACTGCTTCCTTGGTCGAATCAGCCAAAAGCCGATCGCAGGCGGCGGCCAAGTTCCAGAAGAAGCTGACGATACGGATGTCTCGCACCGCGCCCTCGTTCGTGATCAAGGGGCTGCTGCCGGGAATCAAGGGCGAGCGACCGTTGAATAGAACACGAACCTCTCCCTCCAGAAAGTCGGGGTCAAAGTGGTCCTTGTCGAATTGAAGGGCCCTCGGTCCGAAGAGGGACCTGAGGGTGACGGTGATCCAGAATGGCTTCGGCTTGGCCTCCGTCTCTCTTTTCTTCATCGGTCCGCTGAACGCTCGATCCAGTTTCTCAAGATCCAGCGGGGGATGGGTCACATGAGTCCATGGCTGTGGGCTCACCGAGGACGATGACAAATCGGGCTCAAGGAGCAGCACGGCGAGCGTCGTGCGTCCGATGGCCTCGAGATCATCGCTCTCCCCGAAGACGACGGGGACGGTCGCCTTTCGGCCTGCAATCTCAATCTCGAGCTCGCCCAACGTGCGCTCGATCGTGCCGCCCGATGGCGTCTCTGCTTGAACGGCACTCAGGGCCCGGGCACCGAGTCGCTCAGCGGTCGCGCGTGAAACCCACGTGTGGGTGGCGAAGAGGTCAACGCGCATCGTGCGCCGATCCTCGCCTAAGCTGCCGCGAAGCGTCACGTCCGCGCGAAGATCCCCTCGGGCGGATTCGGTCGCTGGCATCAAGAGGGCAAACGATGTCCGAGGAAATCAGACTTCTGCCTGATTCCGGGCGGGACGCAGGCAACGGTGCCAAAGGTTCCATCGAGCACCGCCCGTGAAGTTTGAGGACGAAATCGGGCGCGACTGGCAGGAGGTTTGCGAAAGCGGAAGGCGGTCTATGGTTGTTGAGGTAAACAGGGAGTACTTCGCCGAGATCGTACGTGAGCTGTCATCGGTGAAAGTGCTGGGGACGTAGAGGCGTGGGGCGAGTGACTCGGGAGACCCTGCGGCACCAAGCTGGAAAGGTCTCCTGACAAATTCGCCTCCGCGGATGGGTGGTAATACAGACAGCAGTCTGGCTTGCCCGCACTGGACAACCATGCCTGATCGGCAATAAGTTGTCAATCGAGCTCACGGCCCGCGTACGAGAACTGGCTGAACTCTGCATACTGTCCGGAGTTGTCGTACGCCATTCCCGGGACGTTGAGACGGGCGACCAACGACATCCCAATTTCCGACCGCTTGGCGGTGAATCCAGTTGGCTTTTCGAGGTACAACTCCTCCTCGGCGCCGCTGACGGGATTTCGGATTCGCGAGATCGCGAGGTCGTAAATCTTGCCGCCGTCGACTCGCACGGTCGAGCGGATCCCATTGAGCCGAACGTCGAACGGGGCGTACACCGTCGGGAGCCAGGTTTCCGTCGTCTTCGCGAAAATGTCGAACGGGGGGCCGACGCCTCCGCCTTTCCGCACCGTTTCGATCGCCCTTCGCTGAGCCGCCGTGGCTCGTTCGTCGACGATCGTGACGGCGGTCCCATGGCCCAAGTGGATCGGCCCGGGGTGCGATCCTGCGCCGACGAACGCGAGGCCGTCCAGCTTTGTGTCGCCGTAACGGCCCTCGTCGACGACCCAAACGTACACGCCGTTGCACCCGCCTCGGGTCGGCCGCGCGTCGAAGCTGCACGGACAGCCCCAGTCGCAATTGCAGGCGCCCACAACCGAACCGGACATCTGCCATTTCAGGACCATGGAGGAAATCCCCGCCGCGCCATCCGCTCAGCGGCAATAAAGACTCTCGTCAACGCTCCGCCGGGGATCCAACTGTAACCATCCCCGTGGGCACCGTTTTGGGAGCGGGAGCGGCGAGAGCCGTCTTATGCGCTGCCTGCGCATCTGGATTGATGACTAGCGGTGTGCCGAACGTCCTCGGGAATTCGCTCCGCTTCCGTCGTCAGCTTCGGCGTCCGAAGTTCGCAGGCGCGGCCCAAGCGGACCACCGAGCGTAAGGTCTTCCATTTGCCCAAGGCGCCGGGTATGGGCACTTCCGTGGTCTTCAGTTCACGGAACCGCCGGCGGCTCCCGCACTTCCTTGAACCTGGCTGCGGCCTGCAGGAGGGAACTCAAGACAGGGTGCGGATTGTTCTTCGTTGAAGTTAATTGGGGGACGAAAAGTGTCGCCATGAAAAACCGCTTATCCGGCAGCTCCAATATTCTGACCTCGTCGTCTTGGTCAATGCCGGAAACGCCCAACCCAGCATCCTCCAGCGCAGCCCGGTGATGCGGATTCAGGCCAAAGTTGCAATAGTATTGTTCCTCGACTTCCTTTCTTCCATAGACGGCAGAGGCGCCGGAGCCGTCGATAATCCTGACCTTCATGGTTTTCCCGACGAGGGAACACGTCAGGGGCGTGATGAACAGCCGGGAGGCATATGGATCGTACTCCGCATGTTGCGCGTCCTCGAACCCCATCACATTCCGCGCGTACTCGACCACCACATGCTGGAACCCTCCACAGGTTCCGAGGAAGGGCCGGTCGAACTCGCGGGCGAACCGAATGCCGTTTAGGGCACCCTGCATGCTCTTGTACGGGCTGCCCGGAGCGCACAGGAGCGCGTCAAACCGCTCCAATGCCCCTTCGACCCTGCCTGCAAGCGAAGCTGTCGGCAGCCACTCCACGCTGATTGCGATTCGCGCGCCGGAAGCAGCGTGGTCCAAGGCCCGATTAGTCGCAACGTGCGAGCGAGACTCGGGATCGTAGTCGCCGATTACGCCAATTCTCACCGAGGCAGGCATATCGGACGAAGGGAGGTGCACTACAAAAGGCTTGCTTCTCAGAGCGCGACGGACTCAAACGGTTTGCGTGCGGCGCAACTCTCCTCGAAGGGCCGTGGACTAACGGTAGGCCGCTTGTCACGGGCTGGGTTTCGAATCCTCCAGGATTCGTTCTTATGGAGACGCCCGTGCAGATTTTCGAAATTTGAGGAATCTTAGAGGTCATGGGCTCCGTTCCCATACGAGGGCGGTTGGACCGTCCCCCCCTTCCCCTAGTCCGCAAGGTTGGCGACTACCAGCCCCCATATGGGGACGTGCGGCGGTCAGCTGGCCCTCGTACGGAGCCGATTCGGAACCTCAGTCCTCCGGTGGCGCGCTGAAGGTCGTGATTCCCGCTACCGAATGATCGAAGACAACCGGGCCGCTGAGAGTAACGCCCTCTGCGGGAGAACCTGGCGGAACAGTTCCCACATGGCAGGTCGTCGTCAGCGTCACACCCGACGTAGTGCTCCCGTCGTCGAAGCTGAGGCTCACCCGGATAACCAGGATGCCTCCCTCGGCGCGGAGGTTCGCGATGCCGAACGAGACGAAGCTCACGAACTGCGTAGCCGTCCACGTTCCCGATGCGACGGAGTTCGACGACGACGGCGGCAGGCCCGTGGATATGGAAAAGACGCCCGTTCCGTCGACGCTGTTGTCTCCGAACGTCCCAGATCCGAAAATTGCGATGAAGTCGCCTGCGAAGGTTCCCGTGGCCGCGGTGTTTTTCGTCGCCACGGAGAAGTAAAAGGCGGTCTCTCCGGCGTCTGACCCACCCACGCGGAGCAATGCCCCGCTCGCAGTCGCCGCAATCAGTCCTACAAGCACACCTATCAGTACAACCGTCCCCCGATGCATGACAATCCCTAGCAGGGATCATGTTGTCAGTACATAATCGTTCTCGGGAGAAATGGGTACATTCGAGAGGAAACGGGCCCTTCTCGACACGTTGCGTGATCGTCTTTCGAACCGGAGAAGAAAACGATCCTAACGACCGAGTTCACTCTCGGCGCCGGGCGGACAAAGGCGGGGTCGCACACTGCACGACACCGAGAACGCCTCGGACGGGTCCGTCCAGTGAGATCGTTCGGAAAGCGTTGCGTTTCCCATCGCAAGGTCGGAACATTGACTTGCGGCCTGCCGCCTGTCACCACGTTAATTTGGGGGTGTCGTTGCTTCGTGCAGGCTGTGGTTCAAATAGCAGACAATCGTCCCTGAATCCATGGCGAAGAAGAAAATCAAACTCTCTCGAGCCGGTCTGCGCCGCGCACGGCGTCGAAGAATTCAGC
>Ga0099829_10001746_pt1 | contig 12203 bp, 12 predicted proteins | sample CZO8metaG_3_FD_79336 | JGI IMG/M metagenome (GOLD analysis project Ga0099829, IMG submission 79336) | Vadose zone soil microbial communities from the Eel River Critical Zone Observatory, Northern California, USA - CZOApr15con2H2.8 metaG | ecosystem: Environmental > Terrestrial > Soil > Vadose...
ATGGAAGAAGGTCAACAAGATCTTCGGGAGTCTTCCGCATACCTGACGGCGCTGGTCAAAGAGCTGAAACCCGACGTGCTTCACCTGAACCAATTGTGCTACGGAAGTCTTCCGGTTCCCGTGCCAAGGGTGGTGGTAGCGCACGGCGACCTCATCACCTGGTGGAAGGCGGTCCACGGCCGCGAGCCAAAGCCGGACCGCTGGCTGAAGTGGTATCGAGAAGTGGTCACGCGGGGCCTGGCCCAGGCCAGTGTCGTGGTGGCTCCCTCGGTTTGGATGCGGGACAGCGTACGCGCCAGTTACACGCGGGCGGGACACGACACCGTGATCTACAACGGGCGCAATCCGATTTTATTCAATCCCTACGTCGGCAAAGATGATTCCGTTCTGGCGGTCGGCCGTCTGTGGGATGCGGGAAAGCAGGTCTCGCTGCTCACCCAGCATAGCCATCCTCTTCCGGTGTGCATCGTGGGGTCTGATTCTCCAATCCACGATCCCGGCAGGATTCCGATTCGCGCGGACGTCAAACTCTCGATCGACGAGGTGAACGTCGCGCTGAAAGGGCCGCAAACCGAAGCCCAGCTTCGCTCCCTGTACAGCCGGGCGTCGATTTATGCCGCGACCTCGCGCTATGAACCTTTCGACATGACTGCGGTTGAGGCTGCGTTCTCTCGCTGTGCCATCGTCGCCAACGACATTCCTGCGTTCCGCGAGATATGGGGTGACGCAGTCCTTTACTTCCGCCAGAACGATGCGGACAGTCTGGCATCCGCGATCCGGCGCCTGAGTCAACAGCGCGACCTGTGCCGCACCTACGGCAATCGCGCCTTTCAAAGAGCTCGCGAGTGTTTTACCTCCAAGCGCATGATCGATCAATACCTCGAACTCTACGGAAGTTTGCTGGGGACGAATCGGGCGGCGGCGTAAGAGCTTTCAGCCGTCAGTCAGGCGGGCGAGGATGCCCGACCTCCATTGGCTGAAAGCTGCTCTCAAAAACTGTTAATCTTCTTACCGATACTGAAACAAGGGGGGCTTCATGGCTGCAGTCAAAATCACGGTCAGGAAGAACGGCCCGTATCGGGTGGAAGATCCCGAAGGCGCGATCGAGTTGTTCGACGCCGACGGTAACAAGTATGACCTGACCGGCAAGCCGGCGTTTTCTCTCTGCCGTTGCGGTGGATCGGTAACGAAACCCTTCTGCGACGGCACTCACAGCCGTATCGGGTTTCAAGGAGCAGAATCGGCGGTGAAGAAGGCGGAGGGCACCAGCTAGGCACTCGTAGATTCAGTGTGGTCGCGGGCGACTCGCCCGCGATGTGTCGGGCTTGCTCCGAGTTGCGATCAGTCTCTGGCCTGTCTACCGTCGCGTGCGGGCGGGCAAATCCGCATCATACTTCCGAGGGTCCATGTGAGCGATTGGAAAGATCGAGAGCTGGGGATGGATCGCGGCATCACGCGCCGTGATTTCCTGAACGGAGTGGCACTTACCGTCGGCGCGGCAATTCTTCCTTCTGATTTGTTAGCCGCCATCGATGCGCCGGTCGGGGCCGAGAAATCTCCCGATTACTACCCGCCCGCTTTGACCGGGTTGCGCGGCAGTCATCCGGGATCGTTTGACCCGGCTCATAGCCTGCGCGACGGAAGGTTCTGGGATCAGGCCGGAGCGCCGGTCGACACCGGGGAGAGTTACGACCTGGTCATCGTGGGTGGCGGAATCAGCGGACTTTCCACGGCGCATTTCTTTCGCAAGGCCGCCGGTCCCAAAGCGCGCGTGCTGGTGCTCGATAATCACGACGACTTCGGCGGCCACGCCAAGCGCAATGAGTTCCACTCCGCTCAGCGCACCATGCTGGGTTTTGGCGGGACGTTTTCCATTGAGAGCCCGGCCCCGTACAGCGCGGTAGCCAAGGGTCTGATCAACGAACTGGGAATTGATGTCTCGTCTTATCACAAGTATGTGGCCAAAGGCTTGTACCCCTCCTTTGGCCTAAACCCGAAAGTGTTTTTCGACAAAGAAACGTTTGGCGCCGACGCCCTTGCCACCAATCCGATTCCCCGCGTGGGCGGAGAGAGCGAGAACGACAAAGTGCGAGCCCATGCGCTGGAGATGTTCTTGAAGGAGGCTCCGCTTTCCGAACCAGCCAAGGCCGACTACGAGCGTCTACTCACCGGAGAGAGAGACTATTTGCCGGGCCTCGGCTCGGATGAGAAAAAGGCCCACCTCGCCCGCATAAGCTACAACAGCTTTATGACTGACATGGTCAAAGTCAGCCCCGAGGTCGTGAAACTGTTTCAGGCCATGCCCCATCCCTTGTTCGGCGTGGGATTTGACGCCGTTTCCGCCCAGGACGCATGGGGTTTGGGAGCGCCTGGTTTCTACGGGATGAACCTCGATCCCGCGCCAGGAAAAGGTATGAATCGCGATGCCATTCCCAATGACGAAGCGGAGAAGTACTTTTTTCACTTTCCCGATGGCAATGCTTCCATCGCGCGCCTGCTGGTGCGCAAGCTGACTCCTAAAGCGATCCCAGGGAATTCGGTGACCGATGTGGTTCTGGCACGGGCGAACTATGCAGAACTGGATCAGGATGGTTCTGCGGTTCGCATCCGCCTGAACAGCACCGCCGTTCGAGTAAAGCATCAGGGAGATCCGGCCAACTCGAAGGCGGTGGAAATCGCGTACGCGCGCGGCGGCAAGGTATACACGGTGCGCGCCGCGCATTGTATCCTCGCCTGCTGGCACGTAGTCATCCCTTATATCTGCGAGCAGTTGCCGGACAAGCAGAAGGAAGCGCTCGCATTCGCGACCAAAGTTCCGTTGCTCTACACCAACGTCGCTATCCGGAACTGGAAAGCGTTCCAGAAATTGGGCACCAATGCGATCTATGCCCCGGCTGGATACCACACCCACTTGAATCTGGATTTACCAGTGAGTATTGGCGGCTACGAATGCTCGCGCAAACCGGAGGAGCCGATTGTTGTCCACATGATGAAGACGCCCTGCAAACCCGGACGCCCGGCGCGCGAACAGCACCTTCTCGGCCGCGTAGAGCTTTTCAACACCACCTTTGAGACCATGGAGCGAAATATCCGCGAGCAGTTGGTCCGCATTCTGGGTCCGGGAGGTTTTGATCCGGCGAATGACATTACGGCGATCACGGTGAACCGCTGGCCACATGGTTACGCCTACGAATACAACTCGCTGTGGGACAAGTTCTGGCTGGAAGACGGAGAAACTCCGTGTGAAGTAGCCCGCAAACCCTTTGGACGGATTGCAATTGCCAACGCCGACGCCGGCGCCTATGCCTACACGGATTGCGCGATTGATCACGCGTGGAGAGCGGTGGGAGAGATTACGAAGGCGTGAGAGGTAAAGAACTGAGAACCGAAGACTGACGACGGAAACAATGACCGAAAACTAAATAACCACTGCCGCAACCATCCACCTCAATGAATGGTCTTGGTCTTTCGCGACATGTAATCCATCAGCAGATACTGCCCTAGCGTGTACGGCGTGGTGAAGTAGGCTTTGCCGCGGCACATCTCGGTTACCTTCTGCACGAACTGAATCAGCCCGTAATCAGACGCGAGCATGAAGGTATTGATCATGACTCCAGCGCGCTTGCATTTGGACACTTCCTCCAGCGTCTGGCTCACCACCAGCGGGTCGAGGCCGAAAGCGTTCTTGTAGATGCGCCCGTCTTCGAGCGTCAAGGCAGAAGGCTTGCCGTCGGTAATCATGACGATCTGTTTCATGTCCTTGCGCTGCCGCTGCAGGATGCGTTGCGCCAGGCGCAGGCCTTCCCGCGTGTTGGTGTAGTACGGGCCTACTTTCACCCGCGCCAGTTGTGAAAGGGGCACCTCTTCCGCGGAGTCATGAAACAAAATCAGCGACAAAGAATCGCCGGGATATTGCGTGCGGATCAGGTGCGAAAGCGCCATGGCGACTTTTTTGGCCGGGGTGAAGCGGTCCTCGCCATAGAGGATCATGGAATGCGAGCAATCGAGCATGAGCACGGTCGCGCAGGAAGACTGGTACTCGCACTGGTGAACCTGCAGATCGGAATACTCGATGTTCAGCGGCAGCTTCAGGCCTTCGCGCTGAATGGCGCTGGAGAGCGTGGCCGTAATGTCGAGGTTGAGGGTATCGCCGAATTCGTAGCGCCGGGAAGCGCCGCTGGCCTCGACCCCGGTAGCCATGTCCCGGGTGTCATGGCGGCCGAAGCTGGATTTGCCCAACGATCCCATCAGATCGCGCAGGGTTTTGAAGCCGAGAAAGTCCAGGCTCTTGTCGGTGATTTCAAACTTGGCTTGCTGGGCCTCGCCGGCCTGGCCTCCCACACTCGATTGCCGCGACGGATCGTGAGGCTGGTCGACGCTGATGTAATCCTCCTGCTCCATGCGCTCGATCAATTGCTCGATGAGTTCGTCCAGAGTGCCATCCATCTGCATCTGGCGAAGGCGCTCGCGCATTTCCTCTTCCAGCAGATCTCCATCCAGCAAAGCCTGCTCGATGGCGCGGCGCAGGTCGTCGAGGCTCTGCTCGCCGTCCCCCATGTCGTCAAACATGTAGTTCTGGAATCCGCTTTGCAGAAGGTAATCAGAAAGCGCGCTCAGCAGGTCCTCCATGCTCATTTCGCCGGCGGGGTCGGGAACGTATTTGCTGTAGCGAACGCGTTTCATAGAAATGCAGTCGTCGGTCGTCCGTCTTCAGCCGTCAGCAAAAGCATTCACGCTGTCTTGCTGACGACTGAAGACCGAAGACTGAAGACTAGTTATACGGTCTACGTCCTCGGAACGGCAGTTCTTCCCGCTCGAATGGTTTTTCCGCCTGCTTGGGCTGCTTTTCTCCTGCGGTGAAGACCCGCTCTTCGTTGCGCCCGATGCGTTTGTGGGCGTGCAGACCTTCGAGGATAAATTCCGCCGCTGAAACCTGCACTTCGGCACTGTCCTTGGGGCCGATGCCAACCTTGACCGTCTTTTCCATCAGGCCCTGGATGCCGCGCAGCGACTGTAGCGCTTCGGCGGCGCTGGCAGTGTCGGCGAGCTGGATTTCTCCGCCAAGGTCGAACCATTGCACGATCTGCTGCATGTCAGTGCCTTTGAAATATCCGTCATGCGTTTTTGCGACCGCGGCCCGGATCAGTTCACGGCTGACGTGGTCGGCGCCCTTCATTTCGCCTTCGTACTCCAGTTCCAGTTTGCCGGTGATGGCGGGCATGGCGGCGTAGACGTCGGCGATGCGCGGCACCACCAGCTTTTCCTCCTGATGGATGGCCCGGCGCTCGGCGTTTGAAATCACATTCTCCATGCACGAAATAGGCAGGCGCTGGCTGACGCCGGAGCGCTTGTCGATCTTTTTGTCTTCGCGGGCCGCGAAGGCGATTCGCTCGATGACTTCCTGCACATATTTGGGCACGTGCAATTTGTATCCGTCACGCTGTGTCCAGGACTCCTGGGCGGTGATCGTCATGCCTTCTTCGACCGTGGCCGGATAGTGGGTGCGAATTTCAGATCCGATACGGTCTTTCAGAGGCGTAATGATTTTTCCACGGGCCGTGTAGTCTTCCGGGTTGGCACTGAACACCAGCGCGACATCGAGCGGCAGGCGGATAGGATATCCCTTAATCTGCACATCGCCTTCCTGCATGATGTTGAACAGGCCCACTTGAATTTTTCCCGCCAGGTCGGGCAATTCGTTGATGGCGAAGATGCCATGATTGGCGCGAGGCAGCAACCCGTAGTGCACCGTATATTCGCTGCCGAGTTCGTGTCCGCCACGCGCCGCCTTGATGGGATCGATGTCACCGATCAGATCTGCGATAGTGACGTCGGGCGTGGCAAGTTTCTCCACGTAACGCTCGTCCGGCGTGAGATACGCAATTGGGGTTTCGTCGCCAAGCCGCGCGATTTCCTCACGGCAACGTCGGCAGATAGGCGAGTAAGGGTTGTCGTGGATCTCGCAACCGGCAACATATGGAACTTGTGGATCGAGCAACGAGGTCAGGGCGCGGAGGATACGGCTCTTGGCCTGTCCGCGAAGTCCGAGCAAGATGAAATTATGACGCGAGAGAATGGCGTTAACGATCTGGGGCACAACCGTGTCATCGTATCCCACAATGCCGGGGAAAATGGGTCCGCCCTGACGGAGTTTCACGATCAGGTTGTCGCGCATTTCGTCTTTCACCCGCCGGGTACTCAGCCGTTCTTCGGTGAAAGGACTGGAACGCAACTCGCCGAGCGTCCGCGGCAAATTCATGATGGAGACCCCCAAAAAGACAACCTCTGATTCGGATTATACGCCGTTGAGCCGGACGGGCGGGGACGCCCGTCGCTCCATCAAAAACAAATCACTCGATGGAGTGACGGGCGTCCCCGCCCGTCCGGAAGTCTCTCGCGCGACTAATGCACGTGGCCGTTGCCGCCGGCCTTCTGGCGCACCAGCACGGTGCGTCGCAAATTCGGCAAAATGGCTTCGAGGTAGGAAATGATCGCCTGCATCCGCTCCGCTTCTGATTTCATCCCCAGCAAGGTTTGCTTGAAATCGAGATCGAGCGGAAGTGGTCCGATCAGATTGAAAGAGAGACGCGAAGAGTCGATCTCGAGTGGGTCTGAAGGATTGGCGCCAGCGAGTTGAGCGATCTCTCCCTGCAGTTTTACCGCCAGCGCAATTTCTTCAGGGGTGGCCTGGCCGGGTTCATCCTGCAGGTAGAGCACCTCTGCCTGCAAGAACGACCGCTCCTGGTTAACCTGTATGACCTCGAACCGGTCCCGCCCCTCGGTCACGATGTCCAGGCGCCCGTCGGGATATTTCTTTGCGACGGTGATAATCTCTGCTGTGCAGCCGATCTCAGCGACGCCTTCCTCTTTGGCCCGGACAACACCAAACGATTTCTTCCGGTCCAGACACTCGGAGATCATTTCTCTGTAGCGCGGCTCAAAGATGTGTAGCGGCAGGGGCGTGCCCGGGAAAAGCACCACGTCCAATGGAAACAGCGGGAGTAGGCTCACGCAGAAGCTCCAATATTTTCCCGGCGAGTGCGGGTGGAATTCCTCGATTGTACGCCCAGGCCTGACTTGACATAATCGGGAACCGAGAATTTACGTAGGGGAGTTGAACGGTTTTCTCAGCGACCTTGTGCGATTTCTTGGCGTCCTTTGCGGTTAAGGGCGTTTCACCGCCAAGGGCGCAAAGAGCGCAAACACAGACCAGGCATGCTTTACTTCAAACTGCGGAGTTGCCAGAGATCCGAATGAACGCAAGCGAGATGAACACCCAGATAAGTATCTCCGGAAAAGTTGTGGTGATAACCGGCGCGTCGATGGGCATCGGAGAAGCCATCGCACAGCTTTTTGCGGATCAGGGCGCTAAAGTCGTCTTGCTCTCGCGCGATGCAGGGCGCGCGGAGGCTGCCCGCGGGCGGATCGGGCACAGCGAAAACACGCTGGCGCTATCCTGTGATGTTCGCAACCGGGAGGAAATTGACCGCGTCGTCAGCTTGACCCTCCATCATTTCCAACGCATCGATGTCTGGATCAACAACGCCGGGCACGGATTGATGGATACCGTCGCAGAGGTGGACATGACCGCCTGCCGCGAGACTTTCGACACCAATTTCTTTGGGACTGTCGCCTGCATGCAAGCCGCATTGGCGGTGATGAAGCAACAAGGCTCGGGATCGATCATCAATATCTCAAGCGTTGCCGGACATATTCCGCTGCCATTTCACTCCGTGTACAGCGCCACCAAGTTTGCCATGAACGCTTTCGGCAAAGCCGCGGGCGTGGAACTCAAAGGTTCGGGTATCCATGTCATGACTGTGTGTCCGGGGTATGTGCGCACGGATTTCCGCGCTAACGCCATCAAAGGGAGAGAAGCGAAGACGGTAAGGCCCTCCTCGATCCGCGGAATCAGCACCCAGCGTGTGGCTCGCGCCGTATTGCGCGGCTACCTGAAACAGAAACGGGAAGTCGTCGTGCCCTGGACCATGCATCCTGCCATCAAGATGTATCAGTTATTTCCCGGCCTGGTGGAACGAACCATGGTGAAGATGGCGCGGCGGGTGGAATAAGTTGGAGGCTGCTTTTCTTTGCGAACTCTGCTTTCTTCGCGTCCTTTGCGGTTAAAAGCTCTTGACCGCAAAGGACGCAAAGTTATACCAAGGACGCGAAGAACCCCTCCCGCTTAACTCAGTTCTGTCAGCATGGCAGTCATCTCTGATTGCGCATGAGTGTTGCCGGTTCTGCTCGCCGAAGCAATGCCATCCACCAGCATTTTCCTGGCTTCTGCCGTGCGGTCGGCCTTGGCCAGCGTCTGGGCGGCCATGAAGTAGCCGGCAGTGTAGTCAGGGTGCGCAGCCAGGAGCTTGGCGAACTCTTCCAGCGCTAGTTCGACTTCTCCGGAGTTCGAATACTCCATCGCCAGGCCATAGCGTGCGAAAGCGTCGGCGGGGTTCTCCGAGAGGATTTCCGTAAGCATCGCAATCCGGTCCATAAATCAGCTTCTAGCTCCTGGCTCTTAGCTCCTGGCTCACCTACCTTCAATACGAGATTACTACAACACCCAAAGGTCAATGGAGGACGGGGGTCTCGCCCGTCGAGCGCCACTCTCTCCAGGACGGGCGGGGACGCCCGTCCTCCATCAAATCTCTCCTTCGTGGAGCTTCGTGTCCTCCGTGGTAATTGGTTTTGGTTGCTGAATTGGCGAAGCGGCTTTTCGATGAGTACAATGTGCATCACCTGACTACGGAGAAATCAATTTTGGCCTGCCCCTTTTTCATGCCGTTGCAGAAATTGGATGGTGCCTGGCTCCATCCTTCGCGCTTGCCTTTAGGAGGCGGGTGGGACGGTCATTGTTCCGCGCCTGGTCACGAAGACACCAAACCTTCCAGGGAAGAACTTCACGAATTCTGCAATCTGGGATACGCCACGAAATGTTCACGCCTGCCCCGCGAGCGCGAGTTCGATGCCGTCCGTTTCTCGGTCGCACGCGATCATGGTTCACGATTGCTTCTGTGGTTTGTGTGCGAGGCAGGCCATCGTCCGGCAAAACACGGCACGCTGGAATACGACGTCGACCGCGCGGAGTGGCTGTTCACGCATCCCGACCAGCGCATCCAGAAGATGCTGGAGTGTTACGTTCAGGCCTATTTACAGCGTAGAATTCAGTCGGTCACTGTGGACTCTCTACCGAGTGAAACCTTATGACCCAGAGCGAAGATCTCGCATTGCCCCGGCCGGTCCGGGATTCGCAGTCAGAGATGGCCGAAATTGTCCTGCCCAATGATTCCAACGTGCTGGGCGCGCTGCTGGGCGGACGCCTCATGCACTGGATCGACGTGGCGGCCGCCATGGCCGCGCACCGTCATTCGCGCAATTACGTGGTGACTGCATCCATCGACCATCTCGACTTCAAGGTTCCGGTGCACGTTGGCGACCTGGTGATCCTGCGGTCGTCGGTGAATCGCGTCTACCGCACTTCGATGGAAGTCGGGGTGAAAGTCTGGGTGGAAAATTATCTTCTCGACCAATGCGAGCACGTGAGCTCGGCCTACCTGACGTTTGTCGCCGTGGACGCGGCTGGCCGTCACCTCCCGGTTCCAGCGGTGGTTCCAGAGACCGATGAGCAGAGACGCCGCTATGAAGATGCGGGGCGACGGCGCGAGATCAGGCGTGCCGAGATCGAACGCAAACGCGCCGCCAGAAATTGAAAGTCTGTCATCCCGACCGGAGCGAAGCGAAGCAAGCGCAGTGGAGGGATCTGCTGTTCCGCGGCCTACACTGGCTCGTTGATGTAAATAAGACTTCAAACGTCAATATCCATCACATCCATGAACTCTCGCCTGAAAGACAAGATTGCAATCGTAACTGGCGCGGGCAGCGGTCGAAGTGCCCAAGAACCTTGCGGGAAGGAATTCGAATCTTGAAGGGCTGAATGCTGAGGACTGAATGCTGATTGCTAAATTCCACGTATAATCAGAGCATGAGTACTCCTCTCCCCCCGCGTCCCGGACAAGCACAGCCGTCGCCGCAGCCTTTGCCGGGCGTGGGCGCGATCGTCGCCGTTGGTTCCGGCAAGGGTGGGGTGGGGAAGACGACGCTGGCGGTCAACCTGGCTATCGTTTTATCGAAGCTGGGACACAAGGTCGGATTGCTGGATGCCGACGTCTATGGTCCCAACGTCCCGCTCATGCTCGGCATCAACGGCCAGCCCAAAGTCCGCGCCGACAATCGCATTGATCCGCTCGAAGCGCACGGCCTCAAAGTCATCTCGGTGGGATTTTTGACTCCCAGTGACAAGCCTCTGATCTGGCGTGGCCCCATGCTGCATTCCATCATCAAGCAGTTTCTGGGCTCGGTAGTGTGGGGCGAGCTCGACTACCTGGTCGTGGATTTGCCTCCGGGCACGGGAGACGTGGCTCTTTCACTGATTCAAACCGTGCCCCTGACCGGCGCCATTGTGGTTTCCACGCCGTCGGATGTTTCGTTGCAGGACGCGCGCAAGGCCATCGAAATGTTCCGCCAGATGAAGGTCGACCTGGTGGGTATGGTTGAGAACATGAGCTACTTCGTCTGTCCCCACTGCCATCAGGAGACCGACATTTTCTCCCGCGGCGGCGCAGAGAAGACGGCTAGCCAGTTTGGCGTCGCCTATCTGGGAGCCATCCAGCTCGATCCTGGGATTCGCAAAGCCGGCGACGGCGGCCAACCTGTGGTCCTTGCCGGGGAAGACTCCACGGCGGCGAAGTCGCTTTATGATTTCGCCCGCAAGGTCGAGAGTCGCGTGGATGAAATCAAATCCACCGCAGGTGAAAGCGTTATCCAGATTCAGTAGTCCAGCCTGCTCACTCACATGCTGCCATCCTGAGCGTAGCGAAGGACCTGTGCATTGAGGGAGCGGCGGGTGCCCCATTCTTGCGCGTGCCGAGCGAAGCTAGATCTGCACCGTGCCTCCGTCGACAAATAGCTCGATCCCGGTGATGAAGCTGGAGTCATCGGAAGCCAGGAAGAGCGCCGCCTTCGCGATTTCTTCTGAACGCCCGATCCGGCCCATGGGAATGAGGGACACGAACTGGTCCTTGACTTCGCTCGGAACTCCGACGAATACGCCGGTATCGATCGTGCCCGGGCTGATGACATTCACGCGAATCTTCCGCGCCTTCAGGTCGGACGTCCAGCTCCGCGCGAAGGAACGAATGGCGGCTTTGCTCGCGTTGTAGACGCTCATGCCTCCGAAGCTTTTATGCTGGCGATGGAGGCATTCATGATGATCGCTCCGCCGTCCGGCATCAGCGGCAACGCTTTCTGCACCGTGAACAGCGTCCCTTTGACGTTGACGTTGAAAACCTTGTCGAAGCCCGTCTCGGTAACGGACTCAATGGGAACATTGAATTCGCCGATGCCGGCGCTGGCGAAGAGAATGTCAACCCGGCCCTTCTCGGCTTTAACCTTTGCGTAGAGACGGTCGAGATCAGAGAGACTTCCCGCGTCTCCTTGCACCCCGGTAGCGTTCCTGCCGATTTCCTTGACCGCCTTGTCGAGCTGCTCCTGGCGCCTGCCGGTGATAAAGACGTATGCGCCCTCAGCGACAAACAGCTTCGCCGTAGCCAGGGCCATGCCGGACGTCGCTCCTGTGATGATGGCGATCTTGCCTTCCAGCTTTCCCATGGTGTTTCTCCTGTGGTCTTGTTGTTGTGGATGAGCTTGCGGGCGTCCAGGTCTCACGATTTTCGACAGGTCGGGTGCCCCACGTCTCGGCTGTTCGAGACGTGGGTGCCGGTCAAGCCGGGGACCCTTCGGCCATGGAACAAACCTCGGAACCACACCCTCAGAAACCCCCGCCCAAGCAGAGCTTGGACGGGCCACCCTCGAGATTCATTTTGACCGGTTTGAACTCGGATCAGCCTTTTCTTGACGACAGTCAGGCTCTTCCGCGGAACTGGATAATCCTCCGGCGGTCACGCTTTGATGGCCTCCCCGCAGGCAACTCCTCGAACTGCCTCATCGCCTTGCGCTCGGCCGCCACCTTCAGCCGCAGTTCCCGGCTCGCCTCAGTTTCGCGGTAGAGGGTTTGCGCAACCGAAGCCGGCCCGCGCACGTCGCTGAGAAGCAGGACTTCCACCTCAAATTCACCGCCATCGTTCGTCACTCGCAGCATATCTCCAATGTGGATCTCGCGCGCAGCTTTGGCGGGCTGGCCGTTC
>Ga0099829_10001748_pt1 | contig 12201 bp, 6 predicted proteins | sample CZO8metaG_3_FD_79336 | JGI IMG/M metagenome (GOLD analysis project Ga0099829, IMG submission 79336) | Vadose zone soil microbial communities from the Eel River Critical Zone Observatory, Northern California, USA - CZOApr15con2H2.8 metaG | ecosystem: Environmental > Terrestrial > Soil > Vadose...
AGTGGAAGCTCGACACTTACATTCACTGCCAGCAGCACGGCAACGACGGGTACGGTTAACGTGACGGTAACCGCAAGCGGAGGCGGTGTGACGCACATCACGACTGTGTCGTTGACCATTACCTCAGCAGCAACTCCGAACTTTACTATCAGTGCTTCGCCGACGAGTGTTTCGGTGGTTCAGGGCAGTTCGGGCACGAGCACAATCTCGACTACTGTCAGCGGCGGATTCAACTCTGCTGTGTCGCTGTCGGCCTCGGGCTTGCCTTCAGGGGTGACGGCCAGCTTCAACCCGACTTCAATTGCGGCTCCGGGAAGTGGAAGCTCGACACTTACATTCACTGCCAGCAGCACGGCAACGACGGGTACGGTTAACGTGACGGTAACCGCGAGCGGCGGCGGTGTGACTCACACTGCGACTATCTCCCTGACAGTTACGGCATCGGGAGGAGGGACGACGACAACGCAAATTCTGGGCAATCCTGGATTTGAAAATGGAACCAATGCTGCGCCCTGGACTGCGACCTCCGGTGTGATTAACAACGCTTCAAGCGAGCCTCCACACAGCGGAAGCTGGGATGCCTGGCTCGATGGCTATGGGACAACGCATACGGATACATTGATGCAGCAGGTCACGATTGCGGCGAATGCTACCTCGGCGACGCTGAGCTTCTGGCTGCATATTGATACGGCTGAGACCAGCACCACGACCGCGTTTGACACTTTGGCCATCCAGGTGCGCAACTCTTCCGGTACTGTGCTTTCGACACTGGCAACCTACTCGAATTTGAATGCGGCTGCCGGCTACCAGCAGAAGAGTTTTGATCTGACTTCTTTCAAAGGACAAACCATTCAGATCAACCTGCTGGGACAGGAAGACTCACAGAAACAAACATCGTTTGTGGTGGATGACTTCGCACTGAATGTTACAACTCCAAGTGGTGGTGATACCACGCCTCCGACGACGTCCATCACCGCTCCGGCCAATGGCGCTACAGTGTCGGGAACGGTCACCGTCAACGCAACCGCGTCCGATAATGTGGGCGTCACGCAGATGCAGATTCTGATTGATGGCAGCGTAGCGGCTTCCAACACCAATTCGACGTCGCTGTCATTTAACTGGTCTACAACATCGGTCGCCAACGGTTCGCACACTATCGTTTCCAAGGCCTTCGATGCAGCGGGGAACGTTGGGACTTCATCCACGGTAACCGTGACTGTTTCCAACTCAGGTGGCACCATAACGGAACTCATCGGCAACGGTGGCTTCGAGAATGGTTCCACGACTCCTGCACCCTGGACGGCCACCGCTGGCGTGATCAACAATTCCAGCAGCGAACCACCGCACAGTGGAAGCTGGGACGCATGGTTGGATGGCTATGGAACAACCCACACAGATACCCTGGCGCAGCAAGTCACAATCCCAGCCAATGCCACGGCCGCAAGCCTGACCTTCTGGCTGCACATTGATACCGCTGAGACCAGCACAACTACAGCCTTCGATACGCTGAACGTCCAAGTGCTGAATTCTTCCGGCACCTTGCTGTCAACGCTCGCAACGTTCTCTAACCTGAATGCGGCTACGGGGTATCAGCAGCAGACTTTCGACGTCAGCTCTTTCAAAGGGCAGACAATTCAGATCTTCTTTAAGGGCGTGGAAGGCAGTATGCTGCAAACTTCATTTGTCGTAGATGACGTTTCGCTCAAAGTGACACAATAAGGTTTCACGACAGGGAGAAAACCATGAACCGATTTGCAATTCTTATTCTTCTCTTCGCAAGCTGTGCAACCCCATGGCTGGCAGCGCAGCAATCAGGCGCCGCGATTGACCGGCCCGCTGAACCAAATTTTGTTTTTGATGACGATGGCGGCAAAGTTCAAACTGTTCCCAAAGAAGAACCAACTGTAGCGTCACCCGCTCCGAAGAAGCTCCATGGCGGAGCAATCATGAAATCTGTCCAGCAGGTGAGTATTTTTCTAGGCAGCCGTTGGGCCGAGGGTGGAGTGCGGGCACGCGAGGCAGGGCTCTCTGACCTGCTGGCCAACAACAGCTCCAGCTCGAACAGCTCAGCTTTGAACGATCTGCAAAGCTACCAAATCAAAGCTTTTCGAGCTGCTCCGAGTGTGGATGATTTCAGTGTTCTCAGCACCGTCAACGATCTTGCGATCCAGCACAAGCTTGTGGAGTTGCTGGCGAACAAAGCCATACCTGCACCCAATGACAGTACGGTTTATGTGGTCTACCTCGCTCCGGGAGTGAATTCCACTATCGGTGGCTCCAAAGGCGGTGTAGATTACCTGGCCTACCATAACATCGTGCATGTTGAGGCCGGCGCGCTTCGCTACGTTGTGGTGCCGTTCTCTACAGACGCAGCAACCCATCGAGCCGCGGCGGCGCGCGCATACGCTGACACGGCTGAGAATCCGAACGGAGTAGACGGCTTGTACTAAGCGTTTTATGCGAGGCCCCGCAACGCCGAATATGCTTGCGGGGCCAATCTGTGAACCGCCCTCTGGTTCGCGCGATCCCGCGCTGTCGTTACCCACGCAAAGCCTACGATTAAATCAAAAGTGTGCAAAATTGAACAGTCACCGGCAGGACAAAGAATTACACTCCGTTGCCGGGAGGGAGAAATGTGCGTGGGCTTCCAAATAGACTGGCCGCTGGTACAAGGCTTTGAGCGCCCGTTCCTCTTCTTTCAGCGAACCTATGAAAATACATCTCGTCAATCCCAGCGACACTTCCTTCGGAACTGCGGTCATAACACCCCGATGGCTCTACGTCCTTGCCGGCGCAACTCCAGCCTCCTTTGGGGACCCCGAAATCTGTGATGAAACTTTAGAACATCTGGATCCCTTGCGCGTTCAAAAGGGCGACGTTGTTGGCATAGGAATCCACACGGGCAATGCCCTGCGAGGTTACGCGATTGGGCGCATCGCACGGGAACGGGGGGCGTGGGTCATCTTTGGAGGCATTCAAGCCAGCCTCTATCCAGATGAAGCCTTTGAGCACGGGTGTGCCGATGCTGTGGTGACAGGCGATGGAGATATCGCCTGGGGACGAGTGCTGGAGGACTGCCGTAAGGGCGCCCCGGAGAGAATTTATTCCGGCGGACAAATCCAGGCAGACGAGTTCAAGCCGGCGCGATGGGACCTGCTGCCGCCCGATAGCTATATGTGGGCGTCGGTGCAGACCGTCCGCGGCTGTCCAAAGCATTGTTCGTTCTGCTCCGTCTGGCGCACGGACGGCCAGCAGCCACGCCAGCGGACATCCGACATCATCATTGAAGAAATCGTGCAATTGCGGCGCCGAGGCTTCCGCTTTGTTGCCTTGGCCGATGACAACTTTTACCCCGTATCGCTCACGGACATCAGATTGGCCGAACGGCAAAACAATCAGCATAAACTTGCTGAGTTGCACTCCATTCGGGACGAGAGATTTGAGTTGATGGCCCGTCTCGCCGAATTGCCAAAGGACATGACTTTCTTTACCCAAATCACCATGGAGGCAGCGGAAGATCCTCGATATCTGGACGCTATGCGGGCTGCACGAATCAGGGGTGCGCTGGTGGGGGTGGAAGCTGTTACCGCAGAGGGATTAAAGGCAGTCTATAAGGATTTCAACTGCTCGGGTGAGAATCTCGCCCGCCAGCTCCAAATCTTCCGCGACCACGGTGTGCATGTTCTTGGCTCGTTCATTTTCGGGCTGCCAACCGATCGCGAAGATACCTTCGATGCAACTTTGTATTTGGCGCACAAGGCGGGACTGACCTTCGCGCAGTTCGTGATGCTCACACCTTTTCCCGGTACCGTGGATTTCGAACGCTGGGAAAAGGGGCAGGGTGATGCGCAGACGATTTCCGGCATTCCGCTCACTCGATACTGGCTGATCCCGCCCGAACTCAGACCAAAGATGTTCATGCCGCACCCCACCATGAGCTCTGAAGAGCTCCGGCAACGAACCCAGAATGTTTGGGACCGCTTCTATAGCATAGGATCCATTTGGCAACGCTCTAGATGCACTCCCACGATCAGGGCGCGTCTGGCCTTCCTGTTCATCTCCAAACTTTATCGGCAGATGTATGCCAGTACTGGTATTACGACCGACAGCGCGCGGAGAAGCAAAGCAAACCGCTGGGCCCGCTGGCTCGCCAAACCCTGCCGGCGTCTATTCCAGGGCAGACCGATGCCCGAATTGGAAGTGCCGCGGAGACGGATCACCAGTGCGAGTCCGTTGAACAAGTTCGTACAACTCCAGGCGGCGGCAGCCAACTCGTCCCGTTTGAATCGGGGAGAACAACGCTGAGCCGCGCGACTTTGCCACTCTGGAGGTCTCCGATTTTAACCAATAGTCCCAGTATTCAATCGCCAGCTCGTGATGCTGCGATTTTTCCCGTTAAAACTTCTTAACGGCATGGCCGAGGATAGCATCTAGTGTTTCTCTCTTTCTTCCTCATCTTCTTCCTTTTGCGCACCCGAATGATGGCTGATCCAATTGCTGATACGCGAATCAGCAGCCAGTTTTTGCTTCTTTGTTAAAGTTGGCTCCAGCTTCGCCGCTTCAGTCCGGCTCTCTTGCGATCCGAATCGAGCAGCAACCTGAAACCAGATAAAAGCTGCTTCCGCATTGCGCTGCACGTGATTTCCTGCCAGGTAGAGCTTGCCCATTTCATACATTGCCTGAGACTGGCCGCCCTCAGCCGCCTTGTTGTACCAATACATGGCGGCCACATAGTTCTGTGGGGTGCCTTTACCTTCAGCATACATTTGAGCGAGCCGAAGCTGCGCCTCGGGCCTATTCTGCCGTGCAGCTTTCCGGTACCAACTTAATGTCTCGGCTTTGTTCTCACTGCGGCTTTCCAGTGCCTCTGCCAGATGGAATTGCGCTGCAGGCTCACCTTGCTCTGCCGCCTTTCGATTCCACAGGGCAGCTTGTTCAGCGTTTTGCTCAACGCCCAGCCCTCTTTCGTACATGAATGCCAAATCACGCTGGGCTTCGCGTTCACCCTGCTCAGCGGCCTTCTTTTCCCAGAGCAGCGCCAGCTGGTAGTCAGCAGGAATCCCACGTCCGTAGAGGTAGGTGCGGCCTAATTCGTATTCCGCCGGCGCGTATGCGAGTTCAGCAGCCCGCGTGAGCCAGCGGATTGCCTCTTTTCCATTCGGCTCTACATTACGTCCTAATTCATAGCAAGAGGCCAGAATGGTTTGTGCCTCAGGTTTGTTCTGTTCGGCGTCTTGCTGGATTTTCATAAATTGATCGTGGTCGGATGGGCAATCACGTCTTTCTTTTTCCTGGCAAAAAGACAATGCGGAAACGAAAATAGCTAGTCCCAAGATGGGAAACTTGAAGAAAGATAGACACACACCTCGCCAATGTAATGAGGAGCAAGACTTCGGATGCGTCAATAGTTGATCTTCAGTGCTCATTGGCAGTCGAGCTGCTTGTTTTCAGACGGGTTCGTAGGCGCTGTGTTCACGAGACAGGCTTGGTCGTAGTAAGTGTATTCTCCAAGCACCTGATAATGTAGTACGGTTCCCAATCCATTTGCACCGGGCTGAGAGGACCTTCTTGGAGGCGGCTGGGTAAACGTAAGCGTGTCTGGGCCACCTTTGATGGCTTCGCTGAGAACGCGTCCGCGAAGGTTTCCGTTGCCTTCTGGGAACTTCCACTTCATGACCGCAGCGATGGTTACAGCAATATCGGCATTACTCGCCGGCGCGCGGTCTACGTACTCTGACTTGAAGTCAGGGCCGAACGCTATCATGTTGTTGAAAGTATCGGCCCGGCTGAGGCTGCCGTGCATGCCTTGTCCTTCCTGAAGCGAAGAATCGGAGATCTCCACGCGGGTGAGCAGCGAGTCGAGACTCAGAGAAAAATTCTTGAAGCTCACAACAAGAGCAGGCTTAGGCAGTTTGGTGGCACCCATCAGGCCAATCGCACTGAGAGGCAGTGTCCCGGGAAGGTCGCCTAAATCATCGCGTACAAAGATGCCATCTACATAATCCTGCTGCACAAGGAATTGGCCGACGCTCTGGGCCAGTTGTTTGTTGGCTTCAGCTTTTTCGCCGCGTTCCTGCGGCAGGTAAATGAGATCGGTGCCGCCATTGGCGGCGACGATGATCTCTGCATCGGTGGTCTCGTTGGGTCCCGGCATCTTGCCGCTTCCTCCGATAACGCCGTTTCCAACTGAGGGATGCTGCAGGAATTTAGAGTCATCACAATCGCAGATGTTGATCTTTTGGTAGTAATTGCCGGTTTCAGAGACGAAGGGCGGGGCATCCGGGTCATACAGTGGCTTCTTCAAGGCGTGTGCGAGATCAATGGCCAGGAAGCCAGATGGCAAGTATCCTTCTTTTACATCGAGGTAGGTTTTGCTGGCAGCATAGCTCTTGGTTGGTGCGCCCGTGCGGGATATTTCTCTCTTGCTGATTGTCGAAAAACCGTGGTCGGCAACCACGATGATATCTGTGTTGCGGTCAAGATTGTTGGCTTTCAGATAATCAACAATCTGCCACAGATCGTTGTCGGCGTTACGAATCGCGGTTCGAGACGTTGGGCCGTTAATTCCCGGATACAGTTGATCGAGGCTGTCTCCTTGATTGTGCTGCGTGCCATCTGGATCACGCGACCAGAAAATAAGGAAGAACGGTTTCAACTCTTTCTTGAAAGCAGGTAAGACCGCTTGTGTGGCGACATTCGCGAAATACTGCTGCTGATTAAAATTCGCGACGAGAGTTCCAGGGCGCCCGTTGTTGCCGCGGGAGCTGGGCTCCTGCTGGCCATTGCTGCGGTCAGGGGCAGTCCCACTTAATCCGGAAGCGTTCATTTCGATTTTAATGTCAGGGGGAAGCGGTATTCCTTGTGGACTGGTGGTGTCGTCAACGACCGTTGCCGATGTTGGTTGGAAATCATTGATGATCGCACGGACCTCAGAAATGTCCTGGATTGCCGTGGGGCCATGTTTGCCAATCACGGCAACCGCGTAGCCGTTTGCGCGGGCCAAATCCACTAGAGTCGGCTCCCCGAGATAGTTGCCGCCATAGTAGTCATTCAGCCTGGCCAGAAACAGGTTGTTCTCAATGAAAGGAGTAAGAGTTGCCGATGAGGCATCTTTGCCGATGGCGTGTCCGACGTACAAAGCATTGCCAAAGTCACCGGTGTCGCCCAGTCCGTGTCCCGTGGCAAACGCCGAGGCGTTTGGAGTGGTAAAAGTGGGATACAGAGCATGACTATTAACAAAATCAACCCCACGCTGGCGCAAGCTGAACATCGTAGGCGCTGCGTCGGGATTGACTGCATCGTGGCGCAATCCATCGGCGATAAAGAGCACGAAATTATGCGGGGCTGCTGGTTCGACTGAGGATGATGGAGAGGCATTCTGGGCCCCGGCAAACAACGCGCAGATCAATAAATCTATTGCGACAATGATTCCAGCGATTGCGGTTCTTATTTTCACATTCCACCTAAGGATGGGGTTATCGGCAAAACAAATGCCACGCCAATTGTAATTGCTTGCAGATTTCCCAGTGCATTCGACAACCAGTTTTCATGGATATTTAATATTTTCGTAATTTCGTAATAACAATCTGCTGCTACCGGCTTAGGGCTCTACGGAATCTTTTGTGCACGCCGGGTAAAGCCGGGCGTTCAGGCCATAGATTTAATGATGCAAGCGAGACACCCACCCAGTTCAGCGCCAGATACTTTCAATTCTTTGTTTTTATAGTTGCGGCGGACGGCAGACGACGATGGTTGTGTCCCTCGGTGAACTGCTCCGGCTCTTTACTCTTAGCAAAGCTTCAAAATATGGAAAATCAGCAGTCCTGCTTTGAGGCAGACGAGAGCGGAGTTGCGAGACAGACGGTTCGTCGGAAAGAAAATCCAGGGCAGCACCCACGGCGGCGCCCCCGGTTCCAGAGATAATCAGCACCTTGCCGGTACCGCCCAAATTCGGAAGAAGCGAAACTGTAGCGTAGCCTTCATGCGGCTCACTGGTTTGTGTGATGATATGGAATTTTTCCTGGTCGGCCACAGCGGTATCTACGGGGTAATAAGCGCTAAGCGAATTGTCGAACTTCCAGCGCAACGCCAGATGACTCTCGAAGGGCTCGATCCATGGGTTGGACCGGCTGTTGCCGAGAAGAATAACGTTGTCAGCTTTCACTTCACGGAACGAGTAGTCGCGGGCAAAGTGGAGCCTGGCGTCGCTTCGCAATGCGGCAGCGGTCTGGGCCAGCTTCCAGAGGAGCGCAGTATCCGCGTAACTTGACTGCCGCTTCAAAATTAATGGTCCTGTGAAATTGCGGTCCAGCTTAGCGGTAGCGGCACTCTGGTCAACAGACTGCAGATAGCTGCGATCAAAATACTCTGAAAGCGTAACCTGATGCCCTGTAAGCTCCTGAAAAAAACCGAGAGCTGCATCATCGAGAACGATGTCCGCCGGTTTATCGGGGCGAAAAATTTGAGACCAGAATTGCCGGACCGCCACATGGTTTGCCGGTATCGCGTTATTGCTTTGCGTCAGGGCGTGAATTCGAAAGAACAGAAAACCGGTTGTGCAAGCAAAGGTCGCCGCTATAGCTATAGGTAGCCACATCTTCCAATTGAGCCGGCGTTCAACCGGAACAGCGGGCATAGGTACCGGCTGCGGCTGCGGAGTGACAGGGCGCTTGTGGAAGACGGGAGCATAGTTCCCCTTGGGGATATCAATAACGACAGGTTCACGGCTGCCTTCAGTCGCAAAATACAGCTCAATGCGCTTACGCAGCATAGTGGCATGAACCCGGACTATGTTGTCGGCAGTGGTGTCATAGTCTGGAGGGCGTCCGAAGACTTTGTGCCCTACTTCATGCTCGTGAATCTCATCCGCGGATTGTTCAAGCACACGCTCGCACAGATAGAGAAACATGTCGCGCAGTCGGGCTGATTTGCTGAGATAGGTGCTGGAGGCGACCCGCTCAACCAGCAGTTTCCGGCTATCAACAGCGCTAATGGGATTTTTCCGGGGCACTGGCGCAGGCGGCATTGTATCCCAAGTGGCGGTATTCCATCCCACGAAAAAACCGGGGGAATTTATCCAGGAGGTCTTTACGTAAAGAGTTTTCTAATCTAAGTAACTGCAAAATATGGAGTTGCAAGGCGCGGGTACGACAAAAGACTTTAACCGTGAATTCACTTGCTGGGCTTTTTCGTTCCGCATTTAAATGTGGCGCAACACACGAAGGGACTTTCAACTTTAAAATGAACCGAATTGCAGTTTTTCTTCTTTTACCGTGTCTGGCGATGACGGTTCGGGCCGCAGAGGAAGTGAAACATCCACGTATTGTCGGCGTTGCACATATCGCCTACTATGTCAGCGACCTGAGCAAAGCCCGCGCCTACTATGAAGATTTTCTCGGCTTCAAAGAGGCCTTTTCCTTGAAGAACCCAGACGGGGCCGAGCACGTGGTATTCGTCAAGATCAATGACCATCAGTTCGTCGAACTCATTGCTGAAGATCCCAAGAACCACGGCTTTCTCCATGATGTTGGCTTCGAAACCGACGATGCGCGCGGCATGCGCACCTACCTGGCTTCCATTGGCATCAAGGTCCCCGAGGCGGTAACCAAGGACCAAGCCGGCGACTTGAGCTTCGATGTTACTGACCCGTTCGGCTTCACGATCCAGATCGTCCAGTATGAAGCGCATAGTTTGACGGCGAAGGGCAAAGGCAAATTTATGCCGGAGTCGCGTATTTCAACTCACATTGATCACGTTGGGCTCCTGATCGGCGACCGGGACGTGGCCGCCAAGTTTTACGGCGAGGCTTTTGGGTTTGAAGGAACGGGAGACAACACGAAGATGAAGATAGGCGACGGGCCCGACCGCTTTGAACTCGGCTTCGAACGCAAACCAGCCACGATTGATCGCTATCACGTTAAGGACCACATCTGCCTTTCTGTGCCCGACGTGCCCAAGGTCACCGCGATGCTTTCGGCCGAACCTGCGGCCAAGAATTTTCGTGAGATTGAGAACCACGTTCTAGGAAATGGTAAGCATGTAGCAGAACTGTATGACTTGGATGGAAACCGGGTTGAGCTGATGGAGCCACCCAAAGAGAATTGACGACGGATTGAAAGGATAAATAAGCAACAGAATTGAGTACGCGCGAGAAGGGAAGGCGGAGGTCGTGGTTAACAGCACCCTCTCCGCTAAAAACTCCCGAAAAATATAGACCGGTTAGGAAAACCGGCATTACAGGGTGCTGGAGGAGGAAAAATGAGGACTAAGACTAAGATAGTTGCCTTGCTGTTTGCAGCGCTTCTCACCTTCATGCTGGCTGGCATCGGGATGGCGCAGGAGCCCACAGCGACTCTGGTGGGTCGAGTCACAGACACCTCGCACGCATCAATCCTTGACGCTGAAATCAAGGTACGCAACGTGAATACCAACCAGGTTCGCACCGCGCGAAGCGGGAGTGGCGGGGAATACACCGTTTCCAACCTGTTACCCGGAGTCTATGAAGTAACCATTGACAAGGCCGGCTTCAAGCAACTGCGTGAGGCTAACTTGGAATTGAAGGCCGACCAAACCGCGCGCCTTGATGCTTCTCTGCAGGTGGGGGCCATTACGCAGACCGTTGAGGTCAGCGCTCAAGTGCCTCTCATCAACACTGAGACCTCTTCCAAAGGCGACGTGGTGGCGCCCAATGAGATTGCCGAGATTCCGTTGAATGGAAGGGACTTCAACGATCTCGCCTTTACCGTTCCCGGTGTTCAGCCCGGCGAACAAGGCGCCAAGGGGTCCAAATACGTTGTGAATGGCGCGCGCGCCGACTCAAGCAACGTCATCATTGACGGGTTCAACGACGAGAATGCCCGCGATGCCGGCGTGCAGGCCAGCCCGCCGCTCGATGCTCTGCAGGAATTCAAGTTTCAGACCTCCGGATACTCGGCGGAATACGGGCGCTTGGCCGGAGGCGTCGTCAACATGCTGCTCAAGTCGGGAGGCAACCGGCTTCACGGCTCGCTCTTTGAGTTTGTGCGCAATGACATGTTCGATGCGCGCAATTTCTTCGACCTGACAACCAAGAACAAACTCCGCCGCAACCAGTTTGGGGGCACCCTCACCGGTCCAGTGGTGATTCCTAAACTGTATGACGGTCATGACCGCACATTTTTCATGGTGAGCTGGGAAAGTCAGCGGCAGGTGCAAGGCTCGCCTTCTATAAGCATTGTGCCCACTCTGCTCGAGCGCCAGGGAAATTTTTCGCAGTCCAAGGGCACGCTAAAATCTCCGTTCAAGACCGGACCCTGCAAGAGCTTTGCCGGCAGCCAGATCCCGGCCTCATGCATGAGTCCGGTATCGCAGGCGTTGCTGAACTTCTATCCTCTTCCCAATCTCGATCCCAATCTCAGCGGAGGCAACAATTACATCGAGAATGCCAACAACATCGATAACTATGACAACTTCGTGTTTAAGGTGGACCAGAAACTGGGCGAGAAAGACAACCTTTCTGTACGTGTAACCCATCGGCCTTCAGAGTCTTTCAATCCAACTTCCGGTTCTCCGCTGGGGACCTTCGGCAGCACCTCGCGCCGTGGCGACGGGCTCTATGGCATTTCTGAAACGCGGATTTTTACGCCAACTCTGATCAATGAGTTCCATGCAGGACTTACGCGCACTACCAGCCGGCAGACCAGCCAGGATGCCGGAACGAACTGGGCGGCGCAGCTTGGAATCCCCGGAACCACCACTGACCCAGTGAAGGAGGGCTTCCCCAATTTCACCATCACAGGTTTCGCGGCTGTGGGCGACAGCAGGTTTAATCCGATCCTGTATACCGTCAATAGTTACGACTTGACTGACGGAGTGACCTGGAATAAGGGGAAGCACACTATCAAAATTGGCGGCGAGATCCTGCGGGTGGGCTACTTCCAGCCGACCAACGACGGATTCAACGGTGCCTTCTCGTTCAAGAAGACATTTACCGGCGTCCCATTCGCGGATTTTCTTCTCGGCCTTCCCGATACCACCACGCTGAAAACCGGCACGGTGACGAACCATATTTACAGCTCCAATTATTCGATTTATGTTCAGGACGACTACAAGGTTCTCTCCAATCTGACCCTCAACATGGGATTGCGGTACGAGGTACAAGCCGCGCCCTATGAGAGAGACGGGCAGGTCTCGAATTATGTTCCCGCAACGGGCGAGGTGGTG
>Ga0099829_10001755_pt1 | contig 12162 bp, 15 predicted proteins | sample CZO8metaG_3_FD_79336 | JGI IMG/M metagenome (GOLD analysis project Ga0099829, IMG submission 79336) | Vadose zone soil microbial communities from the Eel River Critical Zone Observatory, Northern California, USA - CZOApr15con2H2.8 metaG | ecosystem: Environmental > Terrestrial > Soil > Vadose...
TCCGCTCGAGGAACCGATACACGGTCTTGTGCTCGCTGCCCCGCAACAGCATGACGAGCGCCTCTCGGGCAATCGCCATTTCGAAGGCCCCGCCGATGATCGCCACGGTGTGTCCCCACACGCTCATCTCCACGCCCGTGAGCTCCTCGATGATGCGGCGCGTCTTCCCCCGAGTCCCGATGAGCCTCGCCCGGACCTGGGCGATCCGGTTCTTGGAGTGAGCGAAGTCCTTGATGTCGAGGACCTCGAGATAGGCGTCCTCGTTCAAGAGTCGGAACGCGCGATCTTCGGAGAATCCGCGGGCCACGGCCTGTACGACGTCCCGCGCCTTGAGGGCCAGAACCGGGTCCGAGGCGCCCGCCTCGTCGATCGACACGTCGCCGCTCGCGGAGTCGACGAGAATCCGCGTCCCCGTCAACTGTTGGAGGCGTCTCTTTGTCTCGCCATCGGGGCCGATCAGCACCCCGAGCCGGTCGGCGGGAATTCGGGCGAACAGCATGTCAGCCTCGCAGGCCTTGCTCCAGGCGGGCCGGAGTCGTGTCGACCCCGAGCCTCTTGAAGAATCGGGCCACGTTGGTCACGTCGCGGCGGAACCACTCGTCCGCGTGCGGATGATCCAGGGGGACGGCCTGGCCCACATCGATGACGACCACGCGGTCCTGCCACCAAAGGAAGTTGTACTCGCTCAGGTCCGCGTGGACGAGCCCGGACTTCCGGATCGCCTTCAGGTTGGCGACGACATCTTCGTAGACGGCGCTCGGGTCCTCAAGGGCGACCTCACGCAGCGTGGGAGCGGGTCTCGACTCGTCCCCGATATACTCCATCACCAGGACATTGTCGAGGACCCGTTCGGGATCCGGCACGCGGACGCCGGCATCGCCCATCCGGACGAGGTTCTTGTACTCCTTCTGCGCCCAGGCAAAGATCGTGGGCTTCGTCCCCCGCTTGACCCGCTTGAACCGCGGGTCCCCCTCGATATACAGCGCGATGTTCCGGAACGTTGCCGTCGCGATGCGATAGATCTTGAGCGCCTTGCCGCGCCCGGAGGCGTCCGTCCCATGGAAGACATTGGCCTCCTTGCCCGTGCTGACCGGATAGTCCAGGGTGGAGATGACTCCGTCTCCGATCAGGGAGGCGATCGTCAGGAGCGCGGCATGATCGAACACCTGGTCATACGTCTTCCGCGTCGAGGAGTCCTTCTCCTTGGAGCGGAGCGCGTCGACCTGCCGCTCGAGATGCTGCATGCGTCGTTCGTCGATCATCGACGGGGAAACGGACGGCCGCGTCGACTAAGAGCTTTGCGGGCGTCAGAAGACATTGATCGACTTCGGGATCAGGCCGCGGCGGCTCATGTAGCTCGCCTCGGTCTTCGTGTACCGATGCTTGATGTCGCACTTGTCGTCCTGGAATTCCCAGATCTTGACGACGAGGAGGTCCCCTTCCCGGATCCACATCCGCTTTTTCAGCTTGCCCGGGATCCGACCGAGGCGACTCTTCCCGTCCTGGCACATGACCCGCACCCGCGAGGCCCCGAGGAGCTGGTCCGCGATTCCGAGGATTTCCTTGTCTTTCGTCCGGGGCATGCGGACGCGGACGACCTCTTCTTCGGGCACTTTCGCATCGATGGGGAGGGAATCACTTAACGTTTGCGGGTTCGCTCACTCCGGGAGGTCCAGCGCATCCGGGACCAGGGCCCGTTCCGGCAGCCGCGTCTCCCCGACCGGGGCATACGGGAACGGGACCGGGGTCGCCTCAAAGAACGTCGGACCCACGATGTCCACGCCCTCGGGGAGGTCGTAGGGCACGTCGTCCACGTAGCCGAACCAATAGACCACGGCCCCATCGCCGAACAGGTCGCTGTAGGGTTGAAGCTGTTTCTTGATGTGCCGCCGGACCTCGTACGGGTCTCCGAGAGTCGCTTTCGACTCGATCCAGTACTTGCGCGTTCCGTTCATCTCGATGGGCTTGTGCAGGAGGATATCCGGCGTCTTGTCGTATTTCGCTCGGAGATCCTTCTCCGTCTCGTACTGGAGGCCGCGGGCGTCCAGCCATGTGTGCAGTTTCGCCTCGCCCCAGCGCCCCCGCGCATATTGGCGGTCCGACCCGCTGGGCGAATAGACGATGTCCGCCGCGTTCACGTCCTCCAGTTCCCGACGCAAGCGGCGGTCTTTCACGGCGCCGAGGTCGTTGATCATCTTCCAGAAGTTTTTGCGGGAGATCTTTCGCTGTTCGAGGACCATCAGGGACGCGAGGATCGGCGGGAAGTCGAACCGGCGGGCGATCTCGAGGAGGGACGTCCCGTTCTGCCACATGAAGGCCAGCCGGCGGGCTTGGGCCTTGACCCGATAGAACTTCTTCGTCGTATCTCGGACGACGCGTTGGGTGTAGATCACCAGGAGAAGTTCCTTGTCGTACCCGAGGTTTTCCGCCAGGAAGTCGATGTCCTGCGGCGTTCCGAGTTTACGGTAAAGGTCCTGATACTCACCTAATTTCATCGATAAAGCCACTAGACCACACTGAACGCCGAGAGGAACTGATTGCACGAATTGAGCAGCGTACTTAAAGGTTTGCGGGTGGGATGCAAGCTTGCGAATACGAACGCTCGCAGCGACCTCGGGCTCCGGGAAGCACCGAATCCGACGTTGGATTCCGACGTCGGCCGCGAATGGCTAAATAGGTCTGCTCTTGTCGTCTGTCTCGTTGCCGACCGACATCTCAAAAATCGTGAGCGACGCGGCCTATCAGGCCTACGAACGTCGGCTCCTCCACCAAGTGCGGCAATCCCCCATGCCGAACCATGTGGCGATCATCATGGATGGAAACCGGCGCTTCGCTCGGGAGATCGGCCTGGGGAACATCCTGGACGGGCACGCGAAGGGACGGGACAAGCTCGAGGAGGTCCTCGAATGGTGCTTGGAAGTCGGAGTGCGCATCTTGACCGTGTACGCCTTCTCGACGGAGAACCTCCGCCGCGCAACGGAGGAAGTCCAGCATCTGATGCATCTGTTCGCGGAGAACTTTCGGCGGGTGGGCGACGACGATCGAGTCCACCGCTACAAGATCCGTGTGAGCGTCCTCGGGAACCGGGACCTGTTGCCCCGCGAGGTGATCGACGCGATCGAGTACGCCGAGGGACGGACGAAGCAGTACGACCAGTATCGCTTCAATCTGGCGGTCGCCTACGGCGGGCGGGAGGAAATCCTCCGGGCCATTCGCGACGTCGTCCAAGACGCGAGGGCGGGGAAGGTGGTCCCTGACGACATCGATGAGAAGTTCTTCTCCAAGCGCCTGTACACCGCGGACCTTCCGGACCCGGACCTCGTCCTACGGACGAGCGGGGAGGAGCGCATCTCGAACTTCCTCATTTGGCAGCTCGCCTATTCGGAACTCTACTTCGTCGACGTGTATTGGCCGGGCTTCCGGAAAATCGACTTCTTGCGGGCGCTCCGATCCTACCAGATGAGGCAACGGCGGTACGGAGAATAGGCGATACCGGAGCCCTTAAGCCCCGTCGCCAGCTTGCGCGGCCGACATGAGGGGCGAGGTCGTTTTCTACCGGTTGTTCGACATCGGGGCGTCCGTCGATCTGGACGAGATTCAGAAAACCATCGACATGCCATTCCTGTCCGGGCGCTTCCCGAGGGAGAGGGCGGCGCCGCGGTACGCGCGGTTCGCGCAGCCCTTGCTCGTGTTCCTGGACGAACGCAGCTCAGCGACCAACCTCGGGTCCGTGACCGCCTCCATCGCGGTGAAACTCTATGGCGTCGGCGCCCTCGCCGTCGTCGTTCGGATGCCCTTTGAGGTGACGGGGCTCCGAGACCTACGACCCTACGCGAGCCTCCGAATTCACGGCCCGTCCGCCGAGGAGAGCCTCACGGAATATTGCGGCCGCCTCACGGAGCGGATCATCGAGGACCTCGTCCCCTTCCTCCACGATTCCTACGAGGTGACGGTGGACCCCGAGCCTTACACGATCTACTGCGTCTCGGTCACCGAGATCCCGGTCCGAGAATTCACGACGACCTGGCGGCGCGAGGTCACCGCGCTCCTAGCGAACGATCCTCGACCCGAGGCGATCAGCGACGAGGAGGTCGAAGACACCTGGCGAAACTGGTTTTCGTATTACCAGGACGACCTGGTCGTCCTCGAATGGGATGCGGCCCTCGTCGTCGAGCCGAGCGCCACCTACGAGGACACGTTGACGGTCTTCGAGCTCGCAAACCTCCAGCTCCTCGAACTCCGAACGTACGACGCGTTCCTCGACAAGGTCGTCGATCAAGCGTATGATGACCTCGAAGATCTCTTCGCGCGGAGTTCGTTCCTCCGGAGCGGGCACGACATGGTGAAGGAACTCGCCGGCCTCCGAATGGACCTGGGCGAGGCGACGTTCCAAGTCGACAATATCTCGAAACTCTGGGGAGACTGGTTCCTCGGGAAGGTGTACCGGGGCTGCGTTCGCAAGTTCGAGCTGGACTCCTGGCGAAAGACGGTCGGGGAGAAAATGAAAGATCTCAGCGACATCTACGAGGTCGCCCACGCCGAGGCGGAGGCGCGTCGGCTCCTCGTCCTCGAATTCCTCGTCGTCCTGCTGTTCGTCGTCGACCTCATCTTGATCGCCTTCCGCCGCTGAGCTCGCATCGAATCCACGCCTCGACACCGGATCGTCACAGGGCGTCTAGGATCACGCCGCGGCCAGCGGGACGGACAGTCCGATTGCGTCATAGACGCGATCGATCGCGGCCCGAGCGACGTGCTCGTCATCGGTCTTCACGAGGATCTTTCCGCTTTCGTAGATCGTGAGCTCGGGCTCGCCTTCCACGATGAGCATGACCTTCACGTCGCTGACGACCCAGCCGCGCACGCGCAGCCGTTCGGCCGCGCGGGCCAGATCAACTCGCCCCGATTTCTTCAAGGTCGAGATGAACGCCGTGGCCGTACGGCACGGCTTGAGTAGGTAGTAGGTCATGCGCCGTCCTCAACCTCGCGGGCTTATGACGAGCGGGTGGTCCCCCAAGAACTTTTCCGGTTCGGCGCCCGCGAGGCAGTCCCCGACGAGCCTTGGGAATTCCAGTTTGGCTTCCTCCGCGAGGATCTGATCCATCCGGGCGTGGGTTGAGGGACGGGGCGGTCCGAGGAGATCGCAGATCTCCGGGCCCCTCGACACCTCGTACGTCCCGATCTCGCGGGCGCGGTCCACGACCTCCTGCTTGTCGAAACCGATCAGGGGACGCAGGACGGGCCGCCGAGCGGCCGCGTCGATTGCTCGGAGGCTCGCAAGCGTCTGGCTCGAGACCTGCCCCAGGTTCTCGCCTGTGACAAGGACGTCCGCGCTCTCTCGGTCGCCAATGGCGTCCGCGAGACGGACCATCAGCCGTTTCGTGAGGACGAAGTAGAATCGACGGTTCGCCAACTGCGCGACCTCGGCGAAGGCCTCCCCGACCCGCACGACGTACAACGATGGGATGCCCAGAATCCGGCACAGGGTCCGGGCCTTGACGGCCGCCGAATCGTCCGTGATCGGTTCTAGCGAGAAGTGGGCGGCAATGAGGTCGAGGCCTTGACGGGACATCAAGTGCCCCGCGACCGGACTATCGAACCCTCCGCTCAGGAGTAGGATCCCTTTGGTCGGCATGTCACATCCCGATGTATTTCGCGTACACGGCGCGGGCCTCGCTCTCATCTCTCACACCGCGGATGAGGGCCCGGCCGTCCGGGAAGACCGTGAGCCGGCGACCCTCGACGTCGGCGACGAGGACGCCGCCGGCCCGATGAGCGGTGCCGAGTCCCTCCAACCGATGCCTCAGGCCGTCGAGGTCGATGAGGTCCTCATGATTCGGGTCGAGGGAGATCGTGTCGCTCCCGCACAAGGACGCGAGGACCTGAGTTCGCCGCGCTCCGACGTACTCCCGGGCTCCGTCGACACAGGCGGGGCAATTCGTTCGGCGAGCCACGTGAATCCTCTGGATTTCCGGCCGCCAACCGTCGACCACGAGGAGATCGCCGGATGGCGCCTCTCCGAGGAGAAGGCGGAGAGCCTCGGCCGCTTGGAGCGCCCCGACTTGGGCCGACACGGGATTGAAGATCCCCGCCGTCTCGCAGGTCGGCAAACTTCCCGGCGGGAGAGCCTTCGGGTTGAAGCAACGGAAGCAGGCCGTATCGGGGCTGTGGATCGCGAACACCATGCCGTATGTGGCGATCGCGCCGCCGTAGATGAACGGGATGCCCCGATCCAAGGTGGCCTCGTTCAAGAGGAATCGGGTCTCGAAGTTGTCCGTCCCGTCGACGACGAGACGGGCGCCTGCCAGAATATCGGATACCGTGCCGGAATGGACGTCTCGGGGAACCGCATCGATGCGTACGGTCGAGTTCACCCGGCGGAGGCGTTCCGCCGCGGCCTCCGCCTTCGGCTTCTCGACATCGGATTCCGAGTAAAGGGTCTGACGCTGCAGGTTCACGAGCTCGACCACGTCTCGGTCGACGAGACGAACGTGGCCGACGCCTGCCCGTACCAAGAGATCGGCGGAAACGCAGCCGAGGGCTCCCAGGCCGATGATGACGACATCCGCTTCGGAGAGCGCCCGCTGACCCCGGGCGCCGATCTCGGGAAGGACGATCTGACGGCGATAGCGATCCGGCCCAGCCACGGCGGCCTAAGGGAGGGAGGGCTTATGGCCTTTGCCGACGTGGATTGACCTCGTCGAGTTGATCGCCACGCTTCGCCGGTCGCGACGAGGATCTCGTGAGCCGTCGCGGCGAAAACCGAAGAGACGATGACCGAGGAGATGGGCTACGAGGGGAAGACAAAGGAGAGCCGGAGTTGTGACCGAATGTCTGCGACTTCACGTCGCACATCTTCCCCTTGAGCCGCCCGTACGATCAGTCCCGCCATGATCTGCATGTCCTCTTCCGTGGCTCCCATCCTGGTGATTTCGCTGGTCCCGATGCGGCCGACCGCGTCGACGATCAAGTCGTTCGCCTCGAGTCGATCCGCGAACTGAGCGGATGTCAAACCAAAGGACTCCTTCAGGACCGGGAGATCCACATGAATTTGATGACACTCAGAAAAACCCAAGGCACCGAACCTCACCGGGAATCCCCACTTCGTCAGTTGGCTGCCGAGCGCTTTCGAATTGACGACGATTTGTCTTGCATACGCCGGCCCGAAGGCTTTCATCTCAAGGAGCGCTTGGGTCGTGGCGGCGATCCGGTTCCAGTGCGCGTTGTCTTGGATTCGCCACAGGAAGGTTTGCATGGCGCGGTCGTACAGATCCTTGCGGTTCGACAGGAAGAGGCCGCCCTGCGGGCCCGGGAACGACTTGTGGGTGCTCGCGCTCAACACATCGACCCCTTCGAGCAGCGGCCGCTGAAATTCGCCGCCTGCGATCAAGCCGAGGACATGGGAAGCATCGTATCCGAGAATCGTCCCCACATCGTCGCAAGCTCCCCGGAGCCACCGCAGGTTGTACGGGAACAGGATGAGGCTCGCACCGACGAGGACGAGTCTGGGCTTCGCTTCCAGTATCGCATCTGCCGCGGCTTTGGCGTTCACGTTCCAGGAATTCTCGTCGAACGGGAGGAAGTCCACCGTCAACCCGAGATATTCCGGCAGAAACCCCGGCATGTAGCCGTCGTACCCGCCATGGGCCGCGGAGATCACGAGGATGCGGTCGCCGCGCTTGCAACAAGCCTGGAGCAGCATGAACCCGGCCAAGTGGCCGGACAGCGGCTTGAGAGACACATACGTGGCGCGGAAGAGCTCGCGGGCATGCCCTTCCCCCAGGGCCTCCATCGCGTCGGTGTGTCTGGTGCCCCGGTATGCGTTCTGCAGACCGGCCAAACCGGGAGCCAGCTCCTCGGGCAGAGTGTAGCGGTGGGCGAAGTCGGAGCCGAGGAGGGACCGAGCTTCCGCACTCATCACATTCTCGGACGCCTGAAGATTGATCGCGCGGTGGAGCCGCCATTCCTCTTGGGCTTTCACGAGGTCGTTGAGATCGGCCACGGGCCGAGGGAAAGCGGTCGCAACTATAAACCACGAAGGTTGACGGGCCGGCCGAGAATCAGTTGTAGAGGTTGAATTCGTCCTTCTCGGGGACCGAGTCCCAGTCCTCTTCTCCTTCCTCGAAGACTGCATTGAACAAGGCGCTCACGACCTCGCGAAGTTGCTGAATTTCCGTCCGGAGCCGCGTGAGCTCTCGCATCAATTCCTCGTTGGACGGAGGCATCGAGAACCTCTTCGCGCTGCTATTACGGGGAAGGTTCTTATCCCTTTGCCTTCGATTCTTGATGTCAATTCTCGGAACTCAATTTTCAGAATTTTTCCGATTCGTCACCGACGTCGGCCCCGATCGCGATCCCGTCCACCCGGACCCCGCGAACCCCGGTCATCGCGACCGCGACCGCCTTGTCCGCGATCTCGGAAGCGGTCCCGGCCTCCGCCGCGACCTCCCCGATCGCGACCTCCGCGCCCTTCCCCTTCGTCGCGGCCTCCGCGATGCTTCTCGAGGATCTTGCCGCCGCCGAGTTCGCTCGCGGGCACCGTAAGCCGGAGCTCGTCGTAGTCAGCCGCGATCTTTCGTCGCTCCGTCCGCTCGTCCCGGGGGCAGTACAAGTCTTGGCCCCGGAGTTCGAGCGGTTCGCGGCAGATGGAGCAAATCGCCTTGACGACTCCGAGGTTCGGCTCGGCGGTCGTGAGCTGGACCGATGGTTTGACCTGAATCACTTTGGCTCGGACGATATCCCCCAGGTGGAACTTGTCGTGGATATCTTCCGTGTAGTCCTCGGAGACGTTCGAGATATGGATCGTCCCTTCCGCTTCGCCGCTGATCTGGCGGGACCGACCGTGAATCGCCTGGATCGTCGCCGTGGCCATCATGCCGCGGATGTCGTCGACCACGGCATAGACGATGTCCCCGACCTTCAGCTCGGCCGGTGGATTGAACGCTCGGACGCGCGCGACTCGGTTCTGGGAGTCGAGGATGAGGACTCCGGGCGTCGCCGCGAAGACGAGCCCGTCCCGTTCGTAGGTCCCCTCTCCGGGCTCAAATTCCTCGGCGACCGCGATCTCGTCTCCGGGCAGGACGATCTTGGCTTCCATTTGGCGGGGCTCCAACGCTTGCGTTCGCGAGAAGAACAGACCTCGGTATTTATCCCTTCGCCACCTCGACTCGATACAGGAGGACGGGCTGCGCCCGCACCTCGTCGCGATGGAACGGAAAGAGGTGCGGGATCGGGAAGCGATACTCGAGTCGTTCCGTAATCCGTGCACCGGAACTCTCGAATCGCCGACGGACGAAGTCCTCGGAGTTGGGGTTGAGGAACGTGTAGATGACGTGTCCCACGGCCATCGACACGTCGAGGAACGGACGATCCGCGTGGTGCGTCTGGGCTCCGAACGGTGGGTTCATCAACACGGTATCGAACGAATCGTGATAGCGGCTCACGTCCGAGAGGACCCATTCGATCTCGACCTCGCTCCGCGTGGCATTCCGACGAGAGACTTCGATGGACCCCGGATCCGAGTCGACGCCGACGACCCTGGACGCGCCCGCCAGTTTCGCGCCGATCGCAAAAACGCCGTTCCCGCAGCCCAAGTCTACGACGGAGCGACCTGCGATGTCGCCGCGGCCTACCGCGAGATGAAGGACTTCCGCCGCGATCGCCGCGGGAGTCGGGTACTGCTCTACTGATGGCTTCGGGCTCGGGACGGGATGCAGCGACTGAAGGACCCGCTCGACCTGGCTCTTCTTCGTGTGCCTCCCTCCGGAACGAGGCGCGTCACTCCTCGTCCCAGGCCGTTGCCTGCTTCACGGCGATCTTGCCGCGAGGTGAGATCGTCACCGTGAAGTCCGAAGCCCCGTACCACAGGATCGTCACCAGGCCTTGCCCTTCGAGGCCCTCGAGCTCCCTCTGGAGGTCCTCGTGCTTCACGCCGCGAAGAATCTCGTACAACTGGTGCCGCTTCAGGCCAACCGAGCCGCGCTTCTCTAACAGCAACAGCAATCGGTGCCGCATGCCGCGGTCCGCGGCTCGGGCGTCCTCCTGCCGGTACGCTCGGTCGACCATTTCGATCGCCAGGAGATTGAAGGCGTCCTCGACGGATTCGCCGGTCCGCGCCGACGTCAAGATCAAGGGAGCCGCGAAGGATTCGGCAACCCCGCGGATCTCCTCATCGCCGATGACCCGTTGGCTTTCCAAGTCTCTCTTGTTGGCGACGAGATAGGCTGGTACGTCCCCGGTGATCTCGAGGGCGGTCGGAATCCAATCGTTCAGGGCGGACAGGCTGTCCTTCCGTGTGAAGTCGCACACCGCGAGGAGCCCTTGCGCCCCGTAGTAATACGTTTCCCGGACGAGATCGCGAAATCCTTTCTGCCCGGTGATGTCGAAGATGGCCATGTCCATCTGCACATCCATGTCCGCGCCGTGCGGAACGGTCAGCTCGATCCTGCTCACCTTGGTCCCGACCGTCGGGACGTAGGCGTCCTCGTATTCGTTCAAGATGAAACGCCGGATCAGGGATGTCTTGCCGACCCCGCTCTCGCCCACGAGCACAAGTTTCGTCTTCATTCGTCGGAGGGTTCGCATCGGAATCCGAGATGGCTCCACATTCGGGCCTCCACTATAAGGGGTTTCGTCGGTCCCTACCAACCAAGGTTCACTTTTCATCGATGCGAGGATCGCCCGCCGGAGGGGACCGAGTCCACCCGATCCCCTCTGCACACGGACGCGTTCTGTCTTCTAATAATAAAAATCAGCACCAATGTCGATGCCTTTATCCCCCTCTCGAAGAAACCACGTCTCATGCGACTTCGCCCCGAAGGGCCGCGGATTGCCGTGCCCAATTGGCTCATCGAGTGGTCGAAGTCCCGCGACTTGTTCCTGACCCTAGCCCATAATCCGTGGGTCTTCCGTCCGAACTGATCCCCCGCCGGATGACAAGACGAAGATGTTATAGCGCCTTGGCCTATCCACCGCGCCGGACGAGGGCGGATGGCGCATTCCGATGTCGCCGGGGAAGGCGAGGAGGAACACCACGGCAGTCCATGGCCCGTCATCATCGCCGTCGGAATGGGCGTCGGCTATGTAGGCATCGTCTTGGCGAGCATCCCGATCCTCTTAGTGGGAGTCGCGATCTTCGCGAGCGGGACAGGCGGGTGGGTCCACCAGGACCTACAGCGGCCTTCGAGCGCCTTCTATGGCCTCGTCGCCGCGGTGGAATCAAAATTCCCGCGGGTCAGCGCCCGGAAGCTCGGCATCTGGCTGTTCCTGGTCACGGAGATCATGTTCTTCTCCGCGATCATCGGGTCCTCGTGGACCCTGCGTTTGCGGACCGGGACCCCGGGATTGCCGTCGTTCCAGGGCCTCTGGGCGACCCCCGGCGAAATCCTGAACGTGCCGCTGACCGGAGTGAACACATTCATCCTGATCTGCAGCAGTCTCACAATGGTCGAAGCACTCGCCGCCGTGGAACGGGGCGATCAGGCGAAGCTTCGGCTGTTCTCGCTCGCGACCCTCCTGCTCGGCATTGCGTTCCTGAGCATCCAAGCCTTCGAGTACCAGCATCTGTACTTCGCCGAAGGCCTCACATTCACGCACGCCCCGTTGGGCGTCAACCCGCTGTACGGCGCGACGTTCTACGCGCAGACAGGTGTCCATGGTTCTCACGTGACCGCCGGCGTCCTCGGCCTCGCGTACATCACGAGGAAGGCGTTCAAAGGGGGATTCACGAAAGAAAACCACGAAGCCGTGGAGCTCGCGGGACTGTACTGGCACTTCGTCGATGTGGTGTGGATCTTCCTGTTCACGATTGTCTACCTGATCTGAGGCGTCCTCATGAGCGAAACCGCGACCGCAACGCAGGCGCCGGGCGTGACGGAGGAGTTGAAGAAGCGTCCCTACGTGGTCGTGTTCGTCGTGCTCGCGGCGGTCACGTTCCTTGAACTGAACACGAACGGCCTGGGCCTGCCGCACTTGGAGACGATCCTCATCCTCGTCGTCCTCGCGACGATCAAAGGGAGCCTCGTGGTCGCCTACTACATGCATCTGCGTTACGAGCCGCGGTGGCTCGCGTTGATCCCGCTGGCGGGCCTTGCCCTTGTCGCGGTCCTCGTCGCCGCCCTCACCGCGACGGTCGCTCACTCGTGACGCCGGGCCCGGAGGCCGCGA
>Ga0099829_10001761_pt1 | contig 12150 bp, 5 predicted proteins | sample CZO8metaG_3_FD_79336 | JGI IMG/M metagenome (GOLD analysis project Ga0099829, IMG submission 79336) | Vadose zone soil microbial communities from the Eel River Critical Zone Observatory, Northern California, USA - CZOApr15con2H2.8 metaG | ecosystem: Environmental > Terrestrial > Soil > Vadose...
CCTTCGGCGATGACAGTCCATCGGCCGGATTCACGGTTCTGGCTGTAGAGGCCGTGCTCCAGCGATCCGGCAAAGACATGTCGCTCGGTGACCAGCATGGCATTGGGATTCACATCAAACTTGCCGCTGGCAATCTCGAAGGTCTCAACTTTCCCATCCGGGTTCAGGCGCTCGATCCCAGCGCCGTAGGTGCCGAGGATCCAACTGTTACCCTCTGCGGCCACGGCCGAGATCCAGTTATGTTTCAACCCGGAGGTTGCCGTGGTGTAGTTAGTGATCACCTGTTCGTGGTCGAGCACAGAGATGCCACCCAGCGTACCCGCCAGCACCTCGTTCCCTCTCGTGGCCAGGGTGTAGATATGGTTGTTGACCAGTCCGTGAAAGGCATACAAGCTGTGCGGGCCGGAGGCGTCGAGAAAGGTCAGGCCGGCTGGGGTCGCAATCGCCAGCCCGTCGCCGTAAGCCACAACGTCGGTGACATGGTTCGATATCAGGCCATCTTTCCGGCCTAGCACCTGCTGGCGGTGCCCGGAGGAGTCAAACAGCACCAGCCCGTTAGCGGTTGCGACCGCGGTTACGCCCTTGGAAATCCCGGCCACGATCCGGTTAACGCAAAATACGTTGTCGTCTTCGATATGCTCGGCGCTGCCGTTCGCGTCAACCAGGTCGAGGCCACGATTGAAATACCCCACCCATAGGCGATGGTTGCTATCCACGGCCAGAGCAGAAACGTCTCTATCGGCCAGCAGAGCGCCTTGAGGCGAGAGCACCCGGTTCCAGCTTCCACGCTGGTTCAGCGAGTACAAACTATCTTCGGCAAGGGCATAAAGCACCGAGTTGGTGGAAAAAATCTGCCGGACGGAGTTGATCTTTACGCTTGCCCCTTCACCCAACCGAGGTGCGATCCTCTTCTGGTTGAGCTCGACTTCGGCAATGCCCTGGTCCAGGCTGCCCACCAGAAGCTTGCCGCCTCGGAGGTAAAGCGATTGCGCGAAGGTGCCCCCAGCCAGGACACGAGTAAAACGCCCCTGATCGAATTCTGCGACACCTAACGCAGTCCCCACATACGCCCTCTCGCCTGCCACAAAAATGGAGTACACCCGGGAATCGGGCAGGCCCTGGGCTTCACCAAACTGCTCGGATTGCCCGCCTTGCCAATGCACCACCCCCTGATTCAGGGTTCCAATCCATAGGTCAGCTTCGTTTCCGGCGAGTTCCGTCACGCCGATCTCGGCCAGTGTGGGATGAAATGCGCGCAGCTCCCTGCCGTCATACACCAGCAGCCCGCGCTTGAGGGTCCCGATCAGCAGATGACCCGAGCTGAGAGGAAGAATCGAGGTGATGGTCCGCGCCTCGGGCTCTTCCGGACGAATCTGGCGGAATTCATGCCCGTTGAACGCCAGAACCCCTTCCCCGGCGGTGGCGATGAGCAACTCCGGCTGTCGGGCATCACTAAGAACTCCGGTCGCCATGCGCAGCAGCGGCGAAGGCGGCAACTCGATCCCCGCCCGGTAGTGTTTCAGCAGGGTTCCACGATGGTCGTATTCCAGCAGGCCGGAAGGCCCCGCAACGTAAAACTTGTCTTGGAAGACAGCCGCCTGGGTAAAGTTCGCGGATGCGCTGATCCACTCCACCCCGTTCGTGACCGCCGGCTCGAGTTGCCGGCGTCCGAACTTGAGTTTCTCCTGGGCCTCGACCGCCTCAGTCGAACTGTGCAGTGCCCGCGTGACCCGCCAGCGCACAAAACCGGCAAAAGCAAGCACGCCCAGGCCAAGAACTACCACCGGATAACGCCACTTCCCCCTCAATTTCACAGATGACTCGCTTGTTTACGGAAGCAAGAATATGAATCGGACTCGGATTCCCCACCTTCTGCTCGGACCCAACCCCATCTGAATCACTCCATCCCCCGATATCGTTACCGCACGCCAATCCCCAGCTTGGCGCACTACCACAAACCGACAGCCACTACCTTGCATACCTTTGGGAGGTTGATCTTGCTTCGAGCATTTGCAATGCCAAATTAAAGTTCCCATTTTGAAAACACGAAAATCAGGATTGATGCGTGTGTCGTCGATTCACAACATCACCGGTCAACGTGGAAAAGTTGCAACGGTGTAATAGTTTTTACACGTGTAAGAATTTCTTATATTGCGAGAGGGTTGTTGCGTCAAAAAAAACTCACTGGGTTCCAGCATCAACTGATCAAAAAACTTTGGGAATCGTACGAAGCTCATGTTCGGGGTTGGAAATCACAACTACTGTATCCACTACCGTGGAAGAGCGGGCCGTGGGACCCGCGTTGAAATGCAAACAATGGGGTTCAGAGTCTGTGCGGAACTCAATTTTGCAGACGCCTGAAGGGCGAACAACCCCAAAGGGGTGACGTAGTATAGCCCAGCGCTCCAGCGCTGGGTATCATAGGAAACGATTCGTAGTCCCGTCAGGGACGACGCTAGACCTTCTAGACCGAAACTCGAAGCCCACCCCGTATGACCCGCCCCATGGTCCCATTGTGGTATCAAAGCCTTGGTTCCCGCAGAAACGAGGATTACCATCGTCCCTGGAAGTGTATCCAGCATCCAGAATGCCGGGGGCAGGGTGAGCTTTTGGTGAGCGCCGTTCAGCGCGAACCAAAAGCGAGGGCGAAGCAGCCTTATTTTGGCTGCGAAGCCCTCAGAAGAAGCCCCCTTACGGTCTTTGAAAAATTTTGCTGTATCGTGTTTCTGCGATGCTCCCGCGCCGGAGGGCGCGGCGGAGATTTTAGCCCAGGGCGAAGCCCTGGGTAGGGTGCAACAAAGAGACCGAGCCCCGTAGGGGCGGCACCTAACAAAATAGAGCTCAAAAACGTCCACGAATGATACATATCCAGTAAACACCGCGACCACCTCAGCTAGTGTCCGCCGCGACAGCGACTCTCCCCAGTAAATACGCGATGATCATGCTGTTTCAGGAGCTCCAACACTATCGAGCAAGTGGGGTAGGGGAGCCGGCTTTTTGCACCAGGAGTCCAGGGTCCGAAGATAACTAAAGAGTAATTCAGTTTAGTTAATTAACTTCCCTACTATGTTTCCTAAAAAGGTATATCCGTCTCTTCTCCCCAGCCCATAGAGGTAGTCAATCTTAGTGGGGTCGGTATAGTCCCAGCTGGCCACATTCACATATTCCGAGGGCCCGGCGTAAACGAAACCAGGACGGGCGTTCATCTGGTTCCTTTTTCTGGCGAGCAATACCAGGGTTGGACCCGGCTCTTCCGGCAATCCGCTCACTGGAACATTTTCGACCAGGCCTCCATCTAGCGCGATGCGTCCATCGAGTGAATACAGGGGAGTAACCGGTGGGGTGCAGGAAGAGGCCAGCACCAGGTCGGCAAGTTCTGCCGGTGTACGGCACTTTTTGACGGAGACGAACTCCTTGGAGAAGCCCACCCGCGCATCGAGTTCACGGTAGAACTCGCTCTCGGCTTGGCCCTTCAGGGCACACATCGCCAGCCCGGCCAGTATCCCCGGATACCCGGGCAACGATGAAGAGGTCCTGGTTAACAGGACGTGGATTTCCGGCCCTGAATACAGCGCCTCGATTGCCGGCTGGTCAAAAATGCGGATAAGCGTTTCACGATAAATGGCCGCATGAGGAAACACCGGCCGGTCGCCGAACAGGTTCGATAAGTAGATATTTTTCTTGTTGTTCGCAATACAGGCCTTGAAGCACTCTATCGCCCATTCCAGCCTGCCGGTGGTCATGGCGCATGCGATGGCCGAGCTGGCGCTCACAGAAGATATGAAATCGGGCCTGATACAGCTCTCTTCATTCAAGACCGAGATGAACCCGGCCTGCCAGGTACACTTGATTCCGCCACCCTCTAAGACGAGATGTTTTACCTGCTCTAACATTCGGTCCTGCTGAACGTCGCGGCTGCAGCTATTTTAGCGCTTCCAAGCCGGGTTGAAAGAACGATGATAAATAGTGTCCAATGGCCGGAAACTGGGTCGCCAGCAAGGTAAGCAGCGGCACTGCTCCAAAGGAGATGACCCGATAATAGAAGTCCAGCCCCAGTTCGTTGGGTTTGGTGCCGGTGATGCGGCTCAGGATGGGATCTTTGTGCACCTGCATAAGGACAATCAGGATCGTGACACCAATGACAGCAAAGATGGCGGTAAATGACCAAACCAGGGACTGGTGGGGCTCGAAGGCGTAGACATTGAGCGAGATCAGGGCCAGGCTGAACAAAATAGCCAAAAGGATCAGCAAGTGCTTGATATGCCCCAGCACGCAACGGATAAATGCCATGTAGCGCAGGGCCACGAACTCCTCCAGGCGCTGCATCTGCAGTACCTTCTCATCGGTCTTTTCCGGCTGGCAATAGACAAGCACCTGCTTTTCGTCTTTCTCCAGTTCGTCTTTTTCTTCCGAACAGTGTGTCAGCCAATATCCTCCCAGGGTATTCAGGCAGGCATTGAGCACATCTGCCAGCCGCCCCTGAAGCTCGCAGAAACACTTCTCCACGGCGTGAAGAATTTCGCTATCCGCCTTTGCCTTCGAAACGCCGCCACTGTCTTGCTGGGCAGAAACCGTTCTGCCCGGTAGTTGCTTGCGGAGCTCATCTCTTTTGGCCACGGCCGCTTCTATGGCTTGTTTCAGGGCAGCATCCGCATCCAGCTCGCGGCCGCAATTGTTGATTTGGTCTATGACCTCGAAAGAACGGGCCATGTTGGTCCATTCCACGTCCTGTCCACCGGACTCCCAGATCGGAGACCAACTGCCCCCTTTCAGGCGGCTGAAGGCCAGCCGGATCGGCGACCACTCCAGCTCCCGCAAGAGCTTTCTCAGCCTCGACCAGATTTGTACCAGGCGCAGCCCGCCGGATAACGTTAGCGCCACCAGGATGCACAACAGCACGCCATAAAGCACGCTAAAAGCAACGTGCTCAAACAACCAGAAAGGCTGGAAGGGATTGAAGAAGAACAGCCATACCCCGAAGATGAGGAAAAAAACGATCTGATAGTTGCGGTTGAGAAAATACCTGTAGACAGAGTCCGCAATGCAATTTTCACTCCGGGCGCCAGGAAGGCCATTCGTAATGTTCAGCTTTGGACGTACATGATCATGAAAGCGCAGCCGCCATATCTCAAAGACGCACCAACAGTACGAGGCAGCAAACAGCGGGAGCATAGGCGTGAACGGGGAGACGCCGGTTGCCAGGTTCACCGTGCGATAAGCGAAAAAGAAACCATAGTGCGAGGGGCCGTCAGCCAGAAGCAACAGCCAGAGTCCTGCTCCGGCGACGGCAAGAAACCACACGACCGCACAAAGACTGTTCTTGCTCCAGAAGGGGAGCCTGGCCTCCGCTTGCTTCTCTTCCTTTGCTTTCTGCCAAATCCCATGGAAAACATAATTCAGCCAGGCACATATGAGCAAAAGACCCAAAATGGCAATAGGGACCACAACCACAATTGCCAGGACAGAAAATCCTGCACTAAGGCCGAAGCGCCACGCTGGTGCTGCCAGCATCGCCAAGGCAAGGGCCAGACAGGCGGAAGCCACGTTGATGAAAAATAGACGCTGTCCGGGAGCTGCACAGCCCAGGGCAAAGTCGCGGAACCGTGACTTCACATTCGAGGCTGTCCACAGTATGAAAATATGCAGGAAGGCGAGCGCGCACAGCAGCAGTGTGATTACATGCCAGCCCGCGGAGAAATCCACATTTTCCAATATAGGGTCCACGATAGGGTCAGAACCTTGGGGCGGGGTTGTAGCGCCGAATCCAGGCTCCCGGGTAAGGATCTGTATCGGCCAATACCCTCCCGTACCCACCGCTGTGAGCCATAGCGGAAGCGTTGTTTTGGGACCAACGTCCGCTTCAGTTTGTTTCATCACCAGCAAGGCGGCGTTGTATTGGCCTTCCTCATATTGATCGGCAAATGGCAAATAGTTGAGGGCTGGCCTCCTGTTGGTCTGGTTCGTTTTGCCTTGGCTTGTCCAATACAGGTTGCGCCCCACCAGCGGATACGTTGTGACCGCCAGCATTCCGATGTACGGCACGTTATCAAGCTGGCGCTCAAACATCAGGTCTGAATTGAGAACGAAAAGGCGGGCATCCGGACAGGCGCTCCGAAGAAAATTGGAAAGAAACAGAACATCCAGCACATTACTGCCAATAACTCCAATGTACTTGTAGTGCTCGCGCCGCAACTGGAGCCCGATTTGCATCAGCACCGCCTCTTTAGAGAGCGGCCCCTGTTGCATTGAGAAGTCGGGTGGCTCATCGCTGTTGTTGGGCTGCCTGTCGGTGAGGTCGAACGGCAGGGAATTTTGTGCAGCGCCGGAATTATTCGCCCCGGAAGCCGAGGTCTGGCCCACCGCCTTCTGGTATGCGTTGCGGAGGCTGGAAATCTCACGCGGATAAGAAAAAGAGTCCAGCTCGCAGACAGTCTGATCGTCAGAATCGGTCCTGCGCTGCGTCTCAGAATCGGTTCTGCTCACCCCACTGCTCCCTACCGTCCCATAGGTGGTGGCCGCTTCCGAGAGGATTGCGATCTCCGCATGACCCTTGCAGTTAATGTTCTTACTCTGTTGCAGCAAACTTACAAATTTGCTGACCGCGGTCTCCGTGTCGTTCACCAGAGACCTGAACTTGAGGTGCTGGGTCGTCTGCTCCGGATGCTGAGCACAGCGCAGGGCGACCTGTTCCGGGGTTAGGGGTTGATCATACAAATCCTGGTTGTACATGGCGCAGAAGCTGGAAACCGTGCCACTGTATGCCGTGAAATCTGGGGAGCTCTTTGCGGCGGTCAATCTCCGCAAAGATTCGAGGGACCCGGAAAAGGTAGGCCCCATAATCCAGATTCGCCCTGAGTTGCCACACCCAGACTCAGGCCCCGGATTCGTACAAACTTTCTGCACGTAGTCCACGGCATTACTGAACTGGGTGCCTTTGATACCGGCGGTGGATGTATCGGCGACCAGAAAAACGTAAAGAACGCTTGGAATCTTCTCGCTCGCTTCGCCGTTCCATCGGAACATGACTAAACCCGGATACGCTTCTTTTTCATTTTGGTCTCTCGTTGATGGCCGCGACCCGTCGTTGCCTGTCGGCCATGGCAGCCAGTAATCATCAATTACGTAATTCATGGATTGCGCCGCTAGCTGCAGGGCTTCGACTGACCGGTCGAATACGAGTGCCATATGACTGTGGACTGGGTCGGGCACGATCGCAATCATCGCCCGCACTTGCTCCTGCGGCGGAATGCACCATTGTTTGTCTCGGGGATCCTCCCCTCGTGCCATAAATAAAGGACATTCACCTTCAGGCCGCTTCCCGGCGAAGTGCCGGCGCGAGGCCTGCCATGGACCATCTTCTGGCCATGTCTTCGGCGAGCTTTGAGTCTCAGTCAGAACCGCGGCCGCCAAATGCTCCATCTGTGTTGGATTTACAGCGGCAACGCCAGGACCAGTTGCCGAGCCGCGCAGCAGCAGAAGCGCGAGAAGGGCAGTTCCCAGAGCAGAACCGGCAGCGGCGCCACGCTTCATGGCTGCTTCTGCCCCAGCCGCTCAAATGCCTCCTCCAGGTCTGAACCGGGCTCGAAATCATGCAGCGTCTTGTTTGCCACATGCAAGCCAAGCCGCCTGTAGCTTTCGAACTGCGATTCCGAGAAGAACTGCTGAGCAGTAGACTGCTGCGGAAACTCGCTGTGTTCGCTGCGATATTCCTCTACATCTGCAGGTTCGTCTCCGGTGATGCTGGACTTGAGGTACAACAGCCAGCCCGGCGCGCTGTTCGGTTCCGGGTAATGAATTCGTCCTACCACGCAATGCGAGCCGTTGAGACCGTCGCGGGGCCGGATAGGACGCGGGTCAATTTCAATCTCCACCCCGAAGTCGGTCCGGCACTTCCGCACGGCGCCGCCCAGAGATCCAAAGTGGTAATCGCTGTCCGCTTCTCCGTCAATCGCGATCACGTAGTGGCAACGCCGGCGTACCAATTCGTAGAGCCCGAGGTTTTCGAAATGACCACCGTCAGAGAGATTCAAGTAGCTCGAGCTTTCGTCCACAAAACCAAACAGCTCTCGCCCCAGCCACCACAGCGCCAACAGGGGCCCCGACCTCTGATAAGTGTTTGCATCCATGGGATTGCCCATCCACCAGCCCAGCCTCACATCGAACAAGGTCAACAGGAAGGCGGTTTGCGCTGAAGAGTGGTATCCGCTGTTGGGATTCACCGCCGCTCCTGATATTGCCATCGCTGTACCCAGGTGCAAGCCACCGCCGCCCGTCACCTTGCTATCTACAAATGTTGCCGCCTCGGGCGCCTCGCCCCGGGCGATTCGATCGGCTTCCGAGCGTCCCGGGAAGAAGCCGGAATAGTGGGGGGTAAATATCCAGGGAAGCGCTTTTCTCTCCTGGCTGGCCAGATCGGAACCGGCGGTCACGCTGAGGGTGGCGTTCACAATAGGGTAAGGAACATGTAGAGGTTGGGATGCGTTGTACCTAACATCAGCCAGCGGGAGATCGTCCTGCGGATCGAACCCAGTGAATGAATCTGCTGCCCGCGTTTTAGTCGCGCTTGCTCCCAGGTAGCAGCGCACCAGGCGGTTCTTGTAAAAGTGGTGCATAGAAAATTCGTTGATGTTCACTCGCACAGAAAGCACGAGGAAGATCACGGTAAACAGAATCAACAGTGCAACCGGATAGATCCAGGGTGGCGTAGTAATCGCAATCGAATCCCAATACGAATTGGCAAAATTAGAAAAAAACGATCCTGGTTTGCGGATTATATTGATATGCAGCAATACCTGCGCGAAGAACGCCACCGCTACCAGAAAACCAGGAACAGCAATAAACGGCCCGTAGCGCGCGACTCGATCAATGGTCTGGCTTTGGTTGGCTCCGTTGCCGTTTACCCTCCCGGTTTTGCTGCTCTTGCCTGCCAGGACGCTCATGACCGTGCTCGCAATCCAGGCAGTCGCTACGGAAATGATAGGCGCTTTGCTTTTCACCCAGATTTGCGCAACTCCGAGCGGCAAAAAAACGGCAATGGCAAACAACGCTGCCCACACCGTGGTGATTGTCAGAAGAAGAGCACCGGTTCGGGCAAGCCACTCCCGGCTCGAATCGGGAAAGTCTTGCCCCATGAGGCCAATTTGCAGAATCATCCCTGCCATCAATGCCAGCGAATAGAGCGCTGGCGCCCATGCCATGGTGAATTGGCTTCCGGCAGACGACGTGACGTCCCAGGAGATCACGAGCCTTGTGACCAGAACAAATAGAAGCCATGTGAGGCCGGTGCTTGCCAGTGACATCCAGATGATATGGAGGAGCGCAACGAGACCACCACGGTTATTGCGGCGCGCCTTGAAGCAAAGCACGAAGCCACCGCGCCATTGCAGGGCGGCAAAAAGTATCCACAGCAGCAGCCCGCCAACCGCGGCCACAGACCACAAAGGAGCTCCTTTAGGAGTGACCGTACAAGTGAGAAAAATCACGGCTAAGAAGATGGGCAAAACCACCAGCTTCCACACCGCCCCCGCGCCTTTCCCTTTGGGGAATGCTGCTTTAGCATTGGGATCGGATTCTCGTTGCGCAATTCGGCTTAAGTTGTAGATGAGTGAAATCACTGTAACCAGGGCCAATGCCACTGAAAGACCCAGAAATACCCAGGAATAGGTTGTCCCATCCGTTACAGCCAACTGGTGAAGTCCGATGCCGGGCCACGACACCAGCAGAAACAGCGCCGCAAACGCCGAAATGATGATGGCCTGGTTAAGCATCATGTTTCGAAACCAGATGAGCGGAATAAGCAAAGTGTCGACAGAGAACCCGTGCCGAGGCGCCAGGTAGTTGCTGTATTTCCGCAAGAACGTGATGGGGTCCTCGCTCGAGGGCCCCGGAACTTTCCGGGTCAAAGCCTCATAACTTTGGTCGCGCTTCAAAACACCCTGAAGCCATGACCCGATGTATCCGCCCCCGGAAACAGTCGAGAGGTAATCGGCTTTTGACAGCAGCTTCTTTTCTTCCAGGCCTTGCAATACGCCAAGCGCAAATGTCGCGCTGCGGATTCCTCCTCCAGATATCGAGACTCCAAAGAGCTTCTGGTCATGGCAATGCTGGACCCACTCCGCGCGGTCCAATGTGGGAGGATCAACGCCTCGCCGATGCAGGATGTCTTCCAGCTCGGCAACGGCGACCTGGGAAAACTCGACTGCCTTTGGATTCACCTTCATGCTTTTTGACCTCGCTGCGCATCCTCGATGATCACGTCAGATGCCTTCTCGCTGACCATGTAGATCGGAGTCACGATGAAGTAGCCGGGGATTTTCGGAAAAACCGAGGCGTCTACCACTCGCAGCCCTTTGGTTTTGCGGACCCGGAAACGGCTGTCCAGAACAGCCATGTCATCGTTATCAGCCCCGATTTTGTTGGTGCAGGAAGCATGATGGCCCCAGGCTTCGTTCTGGATAAAGTCGCGCAGCTTTTCCCTGCTGTTGATTTCGGGGCCCGGCACCAGCTCATCGCCAATAATCCCAGAAAGCCTCTCATTCATGTCGCGAACAAACTCGACCCCTTCGATAACTGCCTCGAGATCGGCCCCGCTCTGGTCATTGCCTTCACTGAAGTAGCGAAATTCGATCACGGGTGTATCGCGCGGATCGCCCGAGCGCAGCGTCACCCGCCCAGCCGTATTGTTTGTGTGTGCCTTGAGGATCGCCCACGTAAACCGGTTATGGTAGCGCTCGAAGTTCTTGGAATATCCCGGCTCGTAGCCCTTAAAGAAACCCGGCAAGCCGAATACATAAAGGTCCGGTTCGGGTTTGTCCTGCGTAGATTTCTTGATGATCCCGATTAATGCGCCGTTGGAAGCATAGATGCCCTTGCCTTGCTTCCACTCTTCGAGGTAGGCATCCACCGGAGCGCCTTTTTCAGGCGGAGCGAACGTTGCCCCTTCCAAGAGGCTGAACGGCCGCTTCAATTCAGACACCACGCCAACTTCGTAACGATCTTGCAGATTTGCCCCTACGCCAGGCAGGTTCGCAACTTCACGGATACCGAATTTGCCCAGTTGCTCGCGCGGCCCAACTCCGGAGAGCATCAGCATCTGTGGACTGTTGAAAGCGCCTCCGGCCAGAATCACTTCACGGGCAGTTGCGCTGCGCGCTGCCGAAGGCGCGTGGCCGTCAAATCCAGGATCGGCTTTATAAAGGTGCGCGCCCTCAAAAAACTCCACTCCAACCGCTGTGCTCCCGTCAAACAACACGCGGGTCACCAGCGCTCCCATTTGTATCGTCAGATTATTTGGATATTCCTTCTGCGTCTTTAATAGATATTCTCGCGGACCGTTCCGCTTCCCGTTGGCGACAGCAAGCGGGGTAAACGCAAGTCCTTCGGAATTATTCTTACGGTTGCGGGAATCATTCGGGTCAAACCGGCACTCCAAACCGACTACTGGATTCCCAATATGGTCCTTCAACACTTCTTTTACTCCGTTGAGGAGCAGCGCCACAATCTCCAGATCTTTCAAAGCCAGCTTGGGATCAGCCTCACTGGTGGTGAGCCAGCCCTTAAAACCGTGCCCATGATGCCAGTCGCGCCAGTCTTCCTGACCTTCTAAAAGCTCGGTGATGCTCGATACCACGCCTTGGGCTACATATTCCGGTGAGCCCGGTGGGGAAACATAGGTGCAGTTTTCCAGGCGCTCGAAATAGCTGCTCATTTTTTCTGCGTTCCAGCTCTGGTCGCCGGTGATCTGCGCGATGCAGTTCCAGTCGCTCTCCTGTGGCATCACCGTAATCATGGCATTGTGGGCGGTGCAGCCTCCCAGAGTTCCCGCGCGCGGATACCAGATGCCGTTCATTGCCTCCACGAATTTCGAATCCAGCTTCTGTCTGGCCGTATCGGAATAGTGACGGACCGAATAACTCCAGGCGCATCCCGCGTACTCGGTAGAGAGACCGTGAAAAATCGGTACCTCGTACATGTAGCTTCCCAGTTCGTCCGACGCGCAGGAATCGCCTCCGGCTTCGAGCACCAGGACCTTGAATCCGGCGCGCGCCAGATTCGCCCCGAGGGGCCCTCCTCCTGCTCCCGAACCTACGATGATGTAGTCAAAATCTCTTGCACTCATTTCTCTCTCCTGCGCTGGGTTATTAAAGTACG
>Ga0099829_10001762_pt1 | contig 12149 bp, 9 predicted proteins | sample CZO8metaG_3_FD_79336 | JGI IMG/M metagenome (GOLD analysis project Ga0099829, IMG submission 79336) | Vadose zone soil microbial communities from the Eel River Critical Zone Observatory, Northern California, USA - CZOApr15con2H2.8 metaG | ecosystem: Environmental > Terrestrial > Soil > Vadose...
CGATCACCGGCAAACAGCTTCTGCGCGGTCTCCAGCATGGTCGGAGAAAAATCTATACCCACAAATTGCGCCTGTGGCCGGGCCGCTTTTACCAATGCAAGCAGCCTCCCGCCGCCGCTGCCCAGGTCGAGAATGCGCTTTGCATGGGGAGGCACAAATTCCAGCAGCGTGGCCTCGCCTTCCACGCGGTGCGGAATGGTGTCTGCACGCCGGAGATACTCCAAGGCATGTTCTGCAGATGACCAGAGGTTGATGTCAGGGGATGCACTCATCTTGCGATTTTCGTACAACCGTCATCGCCAAGTCCAGCCGGCAATTAGCCCGCAGGCACCACCCTGAGTGCTCCACTCGCACGCAACCCGTGATATCAGACTGATATCAAACCATCATCCCTTAGGCGTTGCGTGTCATCATTAACTTTGGGCATTCTAGAATGCCTGGCTTCTCTCTCTTTGAAATCTTATTTCTTGCCGCAAGCGGAACCAATAACATGGTTAATTCGTTAATCCTTAAGATGCCCCGCCACTATCTGGAGACTACTTCCACACGCCTGGTCCCAGTCGCTATGCCGTTGAATTGCAATGACTTAACGCTATGGAAACTACTCGAAGCAATGAGGGGGTGGGGGTATTAATCACATCCCCGTTTTCATCCCGGCAAAGCTTCCACAGCGGATTTCAGGGAGAACTTCAGATGCGATTTAGGATAAACTTCGCATCATACAAATAGCACCCCTTATGCGCACATTTGCGATCTTTGCTATGGTGGTCTTAATGGTCACACCCCTTCTGACGCAAAATCAAGACCAAGCCCAGGCCATCACCGATCCATTGCAGGTCACCAGCCGCAGCAAGCCCGACGTACAAAAATTTGCCCTCGACAAATTGTTCATGAGCTATATCGTCGGCGGCACGGCCTGGTCGCCTGACGGCAAAAGCATCGCCTTCATCAGCAACATCAGCGGACGCAGGAATCTCTGGCTCGTAGCCGCGAGCGGCGGTGCTCCGGTGCAGATCACGACCAGCGACCAGCGCCAGGCCTCACCCGCATGGTCTCCTGACGGCAAGTGGATCGCTTTTATCTCGGACCACGATGGCAACGAGCAATGGGACATCTTTCTCGTCCACTCCGCCGGCGGCGAGGTCACCAACCTGACGCATACGCCCGAAATTGCCGAGACCGATCCCGCATGGTCGCCCGATGGCAAGAGCCTCGCCTACCTGGTGAAACCCAAAACTTCCCCAAATTGGGAAATTGATGTGATGGATATCAGCACCCGCCAGGTACAGCACATCACCAAAGGAACACCGAAACATTTGAACGTGGCGAATTTTGCCTGGTCTCCCGATGGCAGCCAGATCGCCTATACCCTGGAAAATGCCAACGGCAAAGATTCCAACATCATGATTGCTGACGTGGCCACGCGTAAAAGCAAAAACATGACCAACCACAAAGGCGACCTGCACTTTGTGGTGAACGATTGGTCGCCCGACGGCAAATTTCTGCTGATGACCTCCGACGCGGTCAACGGCTACCAGAATATCGGCCTCATGGAGATTGCCTCGCAGCAAATTGACTGGCTCACCACCGATAAGTGGGAGTACATGGGCGGAAATTTTTCTCCCAACGGCAAACTACTTACCTGGACTGCAAACGTAGATGGCAACACCGATATCACCGTGTTTACCATTGCCAATCGCACTCCCCAGGTCTTGCCCCTCAAAAAAGGGACGAACATCCTGGGCGGCTCCGAGTCGGCATTTTCTCGCGATGGCTCCCACCTTCTTGTTCACCACAACGGCGCAGATTCCCCAACCGACGTTTGGGTCTACGACTTCGCATCCGGGCAGTCCCGCGCTGTAACTCATTCGCTCGCTGCGGGCGTGCGCGCCGAAGACATGGTGGAACCGTTTCTCGTCCACTTCCCCAGCAATGACGGCAAGTGGCAGATTTCTGCTTTCGTCTATGTTCCCTGTAACCTGCAGCGCAAGCCGGAAAATCCCGCCATCGTTTATATCCACGGCGGCCCGTCCTCGCAGACGGTAAACTCGTTCGACCGCTCTATTCAATATCTCGTGAACCAGGGATACATCGTCATCGCCCCCAACTATCGTGGCTCAACCGGCTACGGTAAAGACTTTCAGGAAGCCAACTTCATGGATATGGGCGGCGGCGATCTGCAGGATAATCTGGCAGCCGCAGATTGGATCAAGAAGACGGGCTACGTTGACCCGAAGAAATTAATCATCATGGGCGGCAGCTACGGCGTATACATGACCATGATGGGCGTTACCAAAGCCCCTGACCTGTGGGCCGCGGGCGTGGCCATTGTTCCCTTCGTGAATTGGTTCACCGAGATCGAGAACGAAGACCCGCTGCTCCGTGAGATTGACCTGGCCACCATGGGCGACCCGGTCAAAGAGAAGGCCCGCTATGAAGAGCGCTCTCCCATATTTTTTGTGGACAAGATCAAAGCCCACTTGCTGCTGCTGGCCGGGGCCTACGATCCGCGTTGTCCTAAGTCAGAGGCCCAGCAGGTTGCTGACGCGGTCCACAAACGCGGCGGCGTAGCCGAACTCAAAATCTACGAAGATGAAGGCCACGGCTTCGCCCGCCGCGAAAACCAGATTGATGCTTACACCCGCGTAGCCAATTTCTTGAAAGAGCATGTGCCGCCGGCGCTGAATGCGAAAGCCAAATGAACAAAAGTGCGGGGGTTGCAAGAAAAGCAGTCTGTAACGTTCCTACGAAGAAAGGATTTTCGGGTTACAATTCTCTTTCCCCCCTCGGAGTGTCCCATGCACATACAGCGTCTGCTTGTAGTCACGGCTATATTCACTGCCCTCGCGCCCTTTACCAGTTTTGCGCAGTCCACATCTAATCCCAACGATCCTCAGCGCCAGCAAGCCATGCAGCTCTACGAACAACACAAGCTGCCGGAGGGCGGCGGCGCTGCTGGAGAAGGTTGTCGCCAGGTATCCGGAAGACGTGGTGGCGCACGAAGCCCTGGGCTCATCTCTGCTGAGCCGGGCAGCGACCTGGAACGATCCTGAGAGGAGAAAAGCTGACCGGGTTCACGCCCGGGCGGAGATGCTGCGCGCCAAGGAACTTGGTGATACCTCCGATCTTTGCAAAACTTTGCTTGCCGCACTTCCCGAAGACGGCAGCGAAGATGCATTTTCACAGAATCAAGAGGTTCAAGCTGCCATGCAGCGCGGGGAAGCCGCGTTCGCGCGGGGAGAGTTTGAGGACGCCATTGCCGGATACTTACAGGCCCTCGCGCTCGATCCCAAACTCTATTATGCCGCCCTCGATATCGGGGACAGCTACTTTCGCCTGAAGAAAACCGAGCAGGCGGGAGAGTGGTTCACCAAGGCCATACAAATCGAGCCCAACGAAGAAACCGCCTATCGTTATTGGGGCGACGCCCTCATGGCGGATGGCCAGATGAAAGAGGCACGCACCAAGTTAATCGAAGGGCTTGTGGCCAACCCTTATCGCCAAACCTCCCGGAACGGCTTGAACAATTGGGTGAGCCAAAATCATGTAAGCTACAAAGAAATTTCCATTAAGCTCCCTCAAGCCCCAACGGTGGACGCCAAGGGCGGCACCACCATCACGGTAGATCCAGCCACTCTAGGAAAAAACGATGGCGGTGAGGCGTGGATGACATATCCGATGGAGAGGACCCTTTGGCATAATGAGAAGTTCGCCAAAGAATTTCCCAAGGAAAAGACCTATCGCCATTCCTTGAAAGAAGAAGTCTCAGCTTTATCTCTGGTTGCAACCGTGTTCGAAGAAAGTCAACAAAAGAAGAAACTTGAGAATCCAGATCCGTCGCTGGTCCTGCTTTCGAAGATGAAAGACGAGGGAATGCTCGAATCTTTTGTCCTTCTCCTCCATCCCGACGCGGGAGTTACCCAGGACTATGCCGCTTACCGGGCTGTTAACCGGGACAAGTTAATCCAGTTTGTGGATGAATATGTTTTGCCGCCCACACCATAAGGGCTAATCTATTTCGCCTCAGGAGAGAGGGAATTGATTTTACGGAATTGGCGGACCGTAAGCCACAGCGCAAGCAGTGAGAGCGCAATCAGCACACCCTGCCAGGCAAGGACCCTGGCCGGCACGCCGTACAGCACTTGCCTGGGGGCTATGGCAAACGAGAAAAAGCTGTAGAGCAGCGGCAGCCCCTCCTTGAAAGAAGTTCGCGGATTCATGACCTGCGCCGCCATATGCGAATATGGGAGGTAGGCGATGAACGCGGCGACGCAGGCAAGCAGCATTGCGCCTGCGGCACCGTAGAAGACCAGGTTGATCTTGTGTGATCCCGGGATGCGGCGGAAAATCAAAACAACCGCTGAGACTGCCATAGTAATTGCCGCGGCAACGATGATGACAATACACGCCTGAACGACCACCGCGTATGCAATTAAGGCTTCAAGGTTTCCTTCGGAAAGATAAAGATGATGAAAGCGCGGGCTGGCCTGGCTCCCCGGCAGTTGGGCGATGCGCGCAGCGATCAACGCCCGGTCCTGTTGAGGCACCAGGGGCTGGAGTTTCTGATAGCCATCGAGGGCAATCTCCTGGCCGATGACTTCTTCGATTATCGTATCCGCGGCCATCATCCGTTCCCCGAAAGCGGCGGCACGTTTGGCTTGCTGTGCCAGGTCCGATGGGTCTTGTGCGCGGCGCAGAATCGATTTTTCATATTCGCGGATCCCAATCAGGTTGGGTATTGGATGTGCTATCACTGACACCGCAAAGCGCAGCGGATTGGCCGATCCGCGTATGCCGGCAATATCCCGATCCAAATCGAATCCCTGCTGGAAGTATGCGTCATATCTGGGAGAATCGAAGCCACGCGCCATGATCTGCACCCACTGTGGATTCTCCGCCAGTTGTCTTGGACCAAGACGCTCGGTATGGGCAAGTCTCTCGGACTCCAGGAAATAGGTCTCGGCATTTTGCGGGTCCCACTGGCGCAGCTTCTCAATCCATACTGCCGACTGCGGACTGGGCTGATGGTCCCATCGCAGATCGCGGCAGGTAAGAACGTAATACACCCATGTCCATTGGGGATCGATGGCGACGGCCTGGTCTGCCGCTTCCTGCGCCAGCTTGAGTTGCCCCTCATGGACTGCCACATAGGCCAGCATCCGGGCGTCGTGTTGCCGCTCCGCGGTGATACGAGCCTGAGCAAGCGCACTCTCTCCGCTGCCCTCATTGGCCCAGGGAGCATCATCCAGGGTGTCAAACGCTATGCTCATGGCCTGACGAAAACTTGGGGCGAAGAAAAAAACCAGTGCAACCAACAGCGCCGAGACTGCGATCATTCTTGCTTTTCTCACACTCATATCCTCCTCTTTGGCCGTGATCCAGAACCAGACGCCACAACCGGCACCCAAGCAAACGTTCCATATGGCTTGACGCAAAATAATGCCTATGCATCCCAGAGACCAACGCAGCGATTGCAGCGGCCCCTTCATCACTTCCATCTCGGCCATCATCGCGTCGCCCCATTCCTGGAAACGTGCAGGGGCAAAGCGCAGCAGCCAGCGCATGACTCTTTGACAGGTACGGCAGATGAGATTGCGTTTCATCAGGCCCGGCTCCCTTCCGGAGCAAGACTGGGTGCAAAGCCGCGCTCCTTGGCTTCCGCCAAAAATTTCCGTGCTTGGCGCAATCCATCCTGCGTCAGGCGGTACATGTGGCGTGGCGGGCGCCCGGGTTCGGCCTCCTCCCAGCGAGTCTGGAGCCATGCGTTGGCGCTCAATCTCATGAGAATTGGATAGAGCGTGCCCGACCTCAGCCCGGTTTCACGGCTGAGATCGTAGCCATATCTCCAGGAGGTTGGTTCTGCGATCAGGGCAGTTAGTAAGGCCACGGTTTGGCGAGACATACGGACGCCGTTTCCCATGTCAATAACTCTACATATATAGAATTAATTCTGTCAAGCGGAACAGTGTTTTTATTTCTGGGTGCTGGGCCGGAAGCGCTGCGGCACAAACTCCAGGTCGCTGGCCTCTTTGACTGCGAGTTCAACCTGGAAGTTAAGAATCTCGAGCGGCACGGGATTCTGATAGTCCGTTAAGCAGGCGCGCAGCGCCTGTGGCGGAGTTTTTGCCTCTGTACGCACCATGCGGTAAACCTTCACGGCGAGCGTCTCGGCAGAGCCTGGCGTCAGCATGAGAGGCAATTGCGAGTTCAATCCGGCGAATTCCTCTTCCGCAATTTCCAGTTGCCGACGGCGGCAGAGGGTGCGAATGAGTTCGAAGCTTTCGCGGGCCTCCGTGGTTGGGAACAGCGGTATCTTGACGTCAACCCTGCCCGGCCGCTTCAAATCAACTTCAATCAAGTCCGGCCGGCTGGAAGCCAGAATCCAGATCAATTTGCCGCGGCTGCTGCTGCTTCCCATCTGCTCGGCGAGCATGGAATAGATGCGCCCGGAGATGCCGGAATCGTCAGCGCCAGAGTCGCGGCGCCCGATGGCCTGGTCGGCCTCATCCACGAAGACGTAGCAGCGCCCCAATGCGTCGAGCAGCCGGAAAATTTTCTCCAGGTTCCCTTCGGTGCTGCCCACCCACTTGTCCCTGAAATTCTTCAGTTTGACTACAGGCACGCCCGCTTCACCCGCCAGGCACTCCACCATGAAGGTCTTTCCCGTGCCCACCGGCCCGCAAAGGAGATAGCCTTTGGGCATGGCCTGAATATCATTCTTCCTCCACAGCGCGATATCTTGCCGCAGCCACGCCTTGACCTTTTCCTGGCCGTAAATGTCGTCGAGGGTCCGGCTCGATTCCATGAACTCAATCAGGCCATTGCAATCTTTTTCGACCAATTGCTTCTTGAGCTTCACCAGATCATCTAGAGTAATTTTTTCTTCAGCGTGCTCTTTGGTCTTGAGCATGCTCTCCATCGCGTCCAAGGTAGAGCCCGCAAGCTGCTGTGCGATGTTCCCCAAATCGCTCGAATATTCCTTAAGCGCGCAGGAATATTTGCTTCCAACCACATTCAATGCGTCGGTAAGTTCACCCGGGGAAGGCAGCGCAATCTTGATTTGTGCTGCGCGTGGATTGTTGACGATCAATGGATGCAAATCATTCAAATTTTCCGTAATCAGGAATGACGCAATCGAATGAGAGGTCAGCAGGGCTTCGCTCGACCAGTCACGGATAAGGCTGGCCAAGGCGTTCAGGTCGTAGTCCAGACCTCCCTGCACCGCGGGAGCAAGCAAATCGGCGCTCTTGATAATACAGGCAACCTGCAGGCGCTCACGGTTCAGGCGGGCCAGGTTGGCGACGTAGCGAAAATAATAGGTCAGCTTCTCGATAGCGGCGCGCGGAGCGCTGGGCAAGGTGGGATCGCGTTGCATCTGTGGCCACTTGGAAAAGACCTCGCCACCGCGTTCCACGCGAATCCCATTCCCCAGGTCGTAGCTGAGCACAACGTCAAAGCGCGGGAGAAGCACTTCGCACAGAAATTCAACCAGGCCAGCAAGGTGCGGCGTAGATGCTGTAGGACACAGGATCTGGTCATTTACATTGCCGTAGACGATGAACTGGCTGGCAGCATTGCTCTCGTAGAGTTGGACTGCTTCGTGCGCCCACTTCGGCAACGCCGATTTAGCTGCCGCTACAGTGCTGGTTGTGGCGCCTGGTGTGCCCATCACGCGGTCTCCTGCTGGGCTTTGATCTTGGGTTTGCCGTATTTCTGATCGAGATCGCTGATGGCAGATTCATCGTCGCCGAAAACTCCCGCACCCAGTAAATCGCTGGCCAGTTCGATGTCCGTGGAGATTGTTTGCGGCTTACCTTGCATGGTGGCATTTTCCAGGATCAGATCAACCTGCGCCTCAATACGCGTCAGGTCGCTATCAATCTCTTCCAGAGACTGCTCTTTCCGGCGGATATTCACCAGCCGCTTCTTAAGAATGGCCAGGGTGGCTGACTTCGACTGCCGCAGCGCATCGGTTTCATCTTTGTCATTCAGGTCGGTCTCCAGGCCGTGAATCTTGGCCTCCAGGCTCTGCTCGGTTTCGTTGTTGGCCGGAGAAAGAAGATGGTATTGCGCCACCAGCAACTTCAAATAAACCCATTGCAGGCTGTCGAGGGCATCGCGGTTGCTGTCAATGATGTAGTCTTCCATCTGCTGGCTGCGGTAGACGTCGAGCACGCTGTTGCATTTCGTAGCCAGGTTGCTGACGCGCCGCTTGGCCTCGGCCGATAGCAACTGGATGAGGCTCAGCCGCTTGCTGCCGGCATCATCTTTGGCCACTTGCAGGTGCTGGGCTTCGACGTATTTTTGAAAACGCGGATTGAAGGCCAGCGCGTTGCGGACTTGATATATCGCCACACGCTGCATTTGTCCTAAGACCCGACTCAGGGTTAGGCCTTCTCCGCCGTTGGTCCCATAGATTTGACCGGCTGCGCTGAACTTGATGCTCCAGATGATCCGGAGGCGGGCGTCGCAGCAGGCTCAAGAGCAATGCCCTCCTTAGCGGCAAAATCGGCAAGGGCCTGTTCCGCAAGAGCGTTTTGCTCTGCTTCTTTGATCTGGATGCCGGAAGTATCCAGTGAATCGCGCGCCACACGGGCCCGGCCCGCGGCTTTAGAGCGCTCCTCTTCTAACCTCCCGCGGATATGTCAAGCCGTACTGCCGCTGCTGCTTTTATGGTACCACTATGGCCCCAAAATACTGACTTCCTTGCAATTATGGTTCATGATTGTCCTGGGCATTCAAGAATGCCGGGGACTTTGTGTGCCCTCAGCTCCTTGACAACTCATCGCCAATCGCGATCTATAAAGATTCCACAATTACGTATCCCACTTTCGTGGAAGAGCGGGGCCGTGGGGCCGCGTTGAGAATAGAGGGTTGTGAGAACCACCGTGGAAGAGCGCGGCTTCAAACCTGCCCCGGCGTGCCGTGGGCCGTGCGTTAAGTCGTCGGCAAATAACACTTCCTTGCTGCCCCGCTTGGCGGGGCATGCGCGCATCCCGCAATGCGAGAGGGGCCGCACAGAAGAAAAGGATCTCCCGATGCACCTTTGTTTGTACATACGACAACAGTCGAGACTCTCAGCAGGTCCCCCGCCCCGGAGCGGTTTTCCTCAATAATGACGGGGCTCCTGTAGCTCTCGCGGGCACTTTGCCCACCACCAGCAAGTACCCCCTCTCTTTCCTCACCTGACCCGGTGGCAGGAGTAACTCGAAAGGCAACAACAGGCGCTTCTTACGCTAGTTCAATCGCCCGTAATAAATCTGCGTCTCATATTCAAACGTCACGCAGCCATCGCGGTTGTGAGCCTGAAAAATCGCGCCGAGCTCGTGCATGAATAGAGCATGAGAAGGATGCCCTTCCGCCGGAACATACGAAGAAGACAATGCCCTTCCCTGTACGCCAGCGAGATCGAAAACCTGCTGATTGGGAAAGAGCTTCAGCTTGAAGCTGCGATGCTGGAAGAACTCCTGTAAAACTTCGTCGGTAATATTCCTATGATCAACCTGGGAGTAATCTGTCCCGTAGCGCAATAAAAGCTCTTCATACGCCTGCAGGAAAGCGGTGGTATCTGTAAGCCGATTGTTCCACAACAGCACCACCCAGCCTTCGAGCTTCAGGATGCGCTTAAATTCAGCACGCGCCCGTGGGCGGTCAAACCAATGAAATGCCTGCCCAGATGCAATTACATCTACGCTTGCAGAGGGAAGTTGTGTCTCTTCTGCTGAGCCGGCAATGCTGGTAAAAGTTTTGCAGTCCGCCAGCAAGCGCTCGCCGGCAGCACGCATCTCCGCATTCGGTTCAATCCCGAAGACGCAGTTCCCATTCTGCAGAAACAGCTTGCTCAAGATTCCCGTTCCGGAACCAACATCCGCCACGATTGATCCTGGCTTCAATCCGCATTCGCTTCGAAGCAGCTCCCGTACTTCCGTCGGATACGACGGCCGATAGCGAATGTAGTTATCAACTTTGTCAGAGAAGCGCTGTTTGGGGTCTCGGAGCGACATTTCAATTATTTTACAAATATTATTCTTACTGCCGTTGAAGCCTGCAACCGAATGGGCTTAAGATATTGTGCATTGCCTCTCGGGATTCCCTTCAGGTTCGAGGAGGAACGATGCGAATCGCGCTGCCCTTTTATCTGCTCTTATCGTTGTTGTTCACTCCGGCTGCTTTTTCCCAGATGGCTCCCGTGCCGGCCGATCCCCTTGAACTGGTCACCGAGAATGCCCGCGTCTTAGTCACGCCGGAAGAGCGCTCCGCCGCCATTGAACTGCTCAATCGGGCGCGCCAGAATTACAACCTCCACAACGCACGCGCTCCCTTCACTTTGAAGGCGTCGTTCACCGCGACTGGACAGGCCTTTTACGAGGGCGCCGGCACAATGGAAGAAACCTGGCTAGGCGAACGCCGCTGGCGTTGGACCGCCCAGATCGGCGACAGTTCCACCGGCCGTTTGTCTTATGGCGGTCACATCTACAGCACGGGCTCCGTCGAGCCCGTTCCGCTGCGCGTTTACATGGCGCGCGGCGCAATCTTCGCGCCCGTACCCGCCCTCATCACCGGACAGATGATCCGCTCAGCATCGGTCAACTACAAAGGGAACCAGATCACCTGTATCCTGCTCTCCGGAGAAGTGCCAACCACACCCGCTCCACGTTACTGGGTTGAAACCGAATACTGTATTGATCCGGCTTCCGGCCTGCTGCAAATCTGGTCTGTGGCTCCCGGAATCTATGTCACCTACGACTATAGTGACGCCCTGCAGTTTCACCGTCACACCGTCGCGCGGCAAATCTCCTTTGTTGAAGACGGCCAGACCGTGCTTGATTTGCATCTGGACAGCCTGGAAGAGGTGGGCACAGTGGATGCAAATCTTTTCAAGCCGACCCCTGAGATGCTGCAACACGGACCTTCGTTCAGCATGTCTCCTCCCAACCGCTTTCCCATTCGCACCGAATCTGCCGCTGAAACTGATGGCCCATATGACATTCAGCCCATAATTGTTCACGCTATCATTGACAATGCAAGCGGCAAAGTGCTGGAGGCAGAGGCACTGCAAAACTCAAATCCAAGTCTCGCGCAAGAGGCCGTTAATCTGGTGAAGCACTCAAGCAACTCCGCCACGGGCGTAGAGCGCGAAGTCTTCATCAATGTGCAACTCCATTTGCAACGCCCGGGGAGAGCACAAAACACTGCGCCGTAACCAACGTGGCAGTTGACGTGGTATAGCGGGGGGTCTATAAACCAGCTTTCGATGGAGTTTGACGCTTCCATCGAATAATTGCCTTCACTAGCCCTGGCATGGTGTACTGCCGGGCCTGCGTATCCACCCGATAGCCGCACTCGCGCAGCGTTGCAGAAGTCACCGGACCCACGGAAGCCGTGGCCACACCCTGCATATATTCTTTTTTCAGGCTGCGCACCAGCTCGTGGAAGTTGCGTGCGGTAGAGGAACTGGTGAAGGTAATCACATTCGGTCTCTGCTGCGGGTTACTGAAAATGCTTTGCAGCTTTCGCCGTGAACTGGGTGGAACTATGGTTTCGTAGGCTTCAACCACTTTGACTTCCGCTCCGGCTTTCTTCAATTGCAGAGGAATCACGTCGCGTGCCACCGCGGCACGCACCAGAAGAACACGCTTGTTCTTTACTTTGTGCCGTAATTTTTCGACGACAGCTTCGGCGACGTACTCAGAAGGAACTACATCAACTTTTAATTCATGTTGCTCGATCGCCTTGCGCGTTGCCGGACCGATGGCGGCAATTTTCAACTGACCGAGTTTTCGGGTGGGCAAGCGCAACTTGCGGCAGCGTGCTGCCAGGGCCTCAACTCCGTTCACACTGGTAAGAATCAGCCAGTCGAAATCTTCGTGCCGTCGCAGGGCTTCGTCCAGTTGCGACCACGAGCGCGGCGGGCGGATCTCAATCGTTGGGATCTCCAACACCGTCGCTCCTTGCTGCCGCAGCATGGTGGAAAGCGTTCCTGCCTGCTTGCGAGTGCGGGTAACCAGGACTCGCGTACCTTGAAGCAGTCGAGCCTGGCTTTGGTTTTTATATTTTCCTTTGGAAACCATTGCAATTATGAGCACAAGAAGACTATCAGCACCGGCCTCTGAGTACTGAGTACTGGGTACTGTTTCACGGCTGTTCCG
>Ga0099829_10001766_pt1 | contig 12129 bp, 10 predicted proteins | sample CZO8metaG_3_FD_79336 | JGI IMG/M metagenome (GOLD analysis project Ga0099829, IMG submission 79336) | Vadose zone soil microbial communities from the Eel River Critical Zone Observatory, Northern California, USA - CZOApr15con2H2.8 metaG | ecosystem: Environmental > Terrestrial > Soil > Vadose...
CCACCAACCAAGACGAGGTTCCGTCTTGGATTTCCGTCCACGTCAGCATTTTTGGCAGCACGCCTACTTTGCCGGACGGTGTCAAGCAAGAGGCGGTTCAAGGCGAACAGCAGCCGCAGACGGACGCCGGTAAGGGCGGTCCATCTCGGGAGATTCCGTCCGGCTCGGGCCCTTCGACGCACGTCGCCCGGGATCGCTGGACGATTGATGACTCCTTGGGGCATTTTCCGTATGCATACGCGATCTATCGGTTCCTGACGGATCGCGAAACAAGGCCCCCGCTGGCTATTAGCATTCAGGCCCCGTGGGGAGGCGGCAAGTCTTCGTTGATGCGCATGATCCAGTCGCAACTGGACCCGGATGCACTAAAGGACGAAAAAGAGCGAGCGGAGCCGGCAAAAGCTACCGTCAGAGACGTGGTCAAGGAGATCGAACCCGACACAAAGAACTCCCAATCGGCTCGAAGTGGCCCTGTCAAGCAGCCGGCGCAGACAGCGACGAAGGGAGTCAGCAAGGATTTCGCAGGGCGGTTCCAAGTTCCTGACCTCAAACACGGGGGCAAGCGCCGAGTCACCATCTGGTTCAACGCCTGGAAGTATGAGAGCACGGCTCAGGTTTGGGCCGGCTTGGCAGATTGCATCATCCAGCAGATCGGAGACCGATTGGGACCGGTCGAACGCGAGTTGTTCTGGTTCCGCCTCCAGCTCCGACGCATCGACGTGGGCAAAGTACGGCGAAGGATTCACGACGAGGTGATCGCTTTATTCTTCGAAAAGTTATTGCCCGCTCTCTGGAAATACGCAATCGGTCCCGGTCTTGCGCTGCTGGTGGCGATTGCAGGTCGAATCGCACATTGGGATCTGTGGCAAGACGTGGGGTGGACAGGATTGTTTACGTCCTGCCTGGTGGACTTTGCGCTCGCCTCGGCGAAACTCAAAGAGGCCAGGTCGGAAGTGGACAAGAATCCGGCGCGTATGACACTGGGCGAGTTTATGGAGGCGCCGGACTACCGTGCGAATCTCGGGTTTGTTCATGAAGTGGTGGAGGACCTGAAGAGGGTCTTTAGAATCATCCCAACAAAATATCTTCCGATGGTGATCTTCATCGACGACCTGGATCGATGTTCCCCAGCAAAGGTGGCCGATGTTGTGGAGGCGTTGAATCTGTTCCTGGCCGGCGAGTTTCCCGACTGCATGTTTGTGCTGGGGATCGACGATGAAATGGTCGCTGCCGCGCTCGACAAAGCTCACAGCGAAGTGATTGCCAAACTCCCGGGTTATGCACGGTCGGCCTCGATCGGTTGGAGATTCATGGACAAGTTCGTCCAGCTGCCGTTCATCGTCCCGCTGCCAGGCGATGAGGAATTGAACCACTATATGGAGTCTCTTCTCTCGCAAGGTTCGACATCCGGAAGCCTCGACATGGAAGCCAGGGAGCAAGCAGCGCGAGCCGTCGAAAAAGGCGAGGACGATCCCGGAAACTCAGACCGCGTGGTTGAGCAGGTGGCGGGCAAGAAACCTCTGACCGACGAGCAGCGCGGAGCGCTCAAGAAAGAAGTGGAGATCCTTCAAGATATGAGCCGCAACATCAAGAATTTCTCAGACCGGGATGACGGAATCAGGAATTTGATCCTTACGGGCGGCCGCCAATTCTCCAACAATCCGAGAGAGATGAAACGATTCGTGAACGTTTTTCGATTCTTCTATTTCCTAAGAGCCGCGCGGGAAGCCCGCAAAGAACCGGTTCCTTCGCTGCAGCAGATGTCGCGCTGGATTGTGCTGTCGCTGCGTTGGCCGGAGCTCGTGCGTTGGCTAAGGAGAGGCAATTTGGCGAAGGGATCCAGTTCCGATCCTGTGCTGGGCGCATTTGAGCGCTTGGCGTCGGAATCGAGCGACCTTGCCGCCTGGCTAAATGGCGCAGATTCTTCGTTTGGGTTGAGAGCCGGTGAAGTTCCATGGCTCAGCGATGGGAACCTATTCGAATTCTTTCGAGTCGAGTCGGGCTTTGCCGCCGGACAACGACTCTCCGATGCGACTGGGAAGGGGTTTTGGTGGGAAAAGGAAGAGTGTGACGCGAACACGGAATAAGGAGCAGGAAAGAGAAAACCTAAGGTATGACTAGCATTCGCCACTCCGTCCGCAGAAGAAATGCGGAGGAGATAGGCGAAAGAACGATGTGGAGATGAATGTCCGCTGTGGCGACACCAAATACAAATCCGCCATCCCAACCTCAACTGCCGACCAAGGGCCAGATCTCGGCTTCCAAAGACTACGTCGAACACCTGCGGTCCGTCCATTTTGTTTTGATAGGGACGTCCATCATTCTTGCGTTTTTGGCATTCTCGCCAAGTCCGTCGCAGTACGAGGAAGCTAAAGAGCAAATTATAGCGATTCAACGTCTCGACCGAGCAACTTTAGAAATGACACTCGAACGGGAGTATGAAACGGCTCTAAAGTCTTGGAACCACTCCTCATCCGCGACGCTGCTCGCGACAGACGCCACGGTGATGAGGGTTCCCGAACTCGGACAGACGTTTAAGATCACATTTAAGCCACCAAACGAAGGCTTTGTCCGCTTCTTTAACGAAGTGTTGGGTTTCGATCCATCCGAATCATTCGACGAGGGGTTTCCAGATCCGCATTCATTTCACTCTTTGGCGGAGTTTCGGAAACTGTGGGATTCTCTCTATGCGCACCGTCTGCTGGCAGTTCCAACTGAAGCTCCAACAAGGCTGTTTACCAGTCGCATCACGAATGATGGAAACGGCCACTTGCGATTGGACCCAGAAATCGAGTTCAAACCGCTTAGCGCCTCTTTTTCGAAGGAACCGAATACTAAGGAACTCGTCGAATTTCAGCTAGCTCCGTGTCCAGCTAGCCTAAAAAAGGCAGTCCTTGATTTATCGCATGCCAACTGTCGTTACATTTATTTGAGCGTTTGGGGGGAAAAGAATCTGTGGCTTGCGCTTCCTGTTGAAGAACGAGGAAGCTCGTTGGAGATCAATCCGCAAAAGTTATTTCTCCGCCAAGACAGGCGCTGGGTAAGCGGAACGTTCGACTCGAGTTTCGACGTCCTCAATCAACTGTCGACGAACATTCAGGATCTTCGCCTCGATAGCTTAAGGCGAGTCCTCGAAACAGAGGCGAGTCAAAAGGGAGATTCCTTCGAAGCGGTAGGGATCAAGTTCCCTTCGGAAACTACAAAATGGGCGGGGTTCGTAGTTCTCTGGGGAATTCAGTTGTATTTGTTTTTGCTCCTCTACGAGGAGCCTTCGCTCAGTCTAGAGGGGGTGCCGTGGATGGGCCTCTATAAATCAAAGCTCGCAAAAGCGATGACGTTTATCACGATCGTTCTGTTGCCGACATTTGCCTTGACGGCGATACTTTTCACGAAGTGGAACGTTCATTATACAGTCTGGCAAACTGCCGGCTTGAGTACCTGCGCACTGTTCCTGCTGGCTCTGTCGATTCTCACCTGGATTGGGCTCAGAAGAACAACGACGCGCCGATGAGCGTGGAGTGTGACTAGGGGCTCAAAGGCAGGTGGCCATTGTCACCGGTCGTGCAATTCAATCTCCGAGTTGCCAAGCATTTCGTGCATTGGGATAAAGATCGCTTCATTTGTCGGGTGACAACATTCGTTGCTTCTTCCTTCCCAGGCAAATAAGCGCAATAGATAAACCTCGTTTGCGAGTGTCATTCCTTTCTGCTGCCGGATTCTTTTAGACATCGAGCGAATCATAAATGTACTGGGTGCCGACATCGAGCACATCGGCCGGCGTGGTCGGAGGCGAAAGTAGTGACGCTAACTCGTCATTGATGCGGTGGCCCTTAAGGTTATTTGACGCGTTCGCAGCGGGCGCGTAGACGCGGCCGTGCTTTTGCATCCAAGCTTCCCAGATGCGATCCACATTGCAATGATTCAGGAAGAAGACAGGATCATTGGGTGAAGACGCCGGGCTCATGTCGCCTCCGACCCAAACGTGCACGCGATTGTGCAATCCAGGACCGTTCGTCCCTACCCATCCTTCGACTTGATTGCGAAAACCAGAGGAACTAACTGTCCAGGGCGGTCCGTCATAGAGTGACAATTCCAGCGCGTCGGCGGTATCTGTTTTGTTCGGAAGGGTATCGATATCGTGGCCCAAAAAACGCGCAAGGCCGCGTTTTGACTGTTGTAAATTGCCGTTTGAGTCCGTATCGATTCGTATGCGAAACGAGGAGTTATCGCTCGGGTCGAAGACAAATGGACCTGAGCTAATGGGGTCGCCGGAACCGCCGATGCCGTCTTTCGTCCAGAGCGCCGATTTCAGTTGCTCCTCGGGAGAACCTTCTCCGTCCATCGCCCAATCCCAATAGGGCAACGCAAAATCATTTTTCCCGAGGACGCGCTGGAGATTTAGTTCCAGCTGCCGCAGCATAAATCGGTGCCATGCGGGGAAGACGGGACCGCGGTGGGCGGCATTCCTGCCCTCGGGATTATTTTGTGGCGGCGTCATAGTCATCATCGCATTCACGTGCCATACCACAAAAAGATCGTAGGTGCTGACCTTCTCGACCGAACCGGCAATCCCTAGGTCCTTGGTGGTCGGCCCCGTGAATTCATTCTTGAGCTTTTTGACTCCATCGCAGTAGGCCGCCAGAGCCGTTGCATCTTTGAGAACATTCGCGCGCGTGATACTCATAATTTCTCCAACTCCAGAGGTGTGCCTTCCTCTACCGCGATTTGGATCTAGATTTATTCGACTTCGAAGTTTTTGCAGCTTTCCTGGCGGGCATTTTCATTCCGCCCATGGAGCCACCCTTGCTGCCGCCATGGGGAGAACGAGGCGCAGCTTTCTTTGCAAAGTCTTCCGGGAAGTTATCAATGAGAGCCCGGGCCAGTTCCACGGCGGAGTCGAAGCTGTGGTTTGGCAAACCGTGATATTGCACTTGGCCGAGGTTGGTGAGCATGATGTGCCCGGTCACGACTTGGCCATCGATGGTTATGTCGTATCTCGTTCTAACCATGACGTGGTGTCCCTTATAGTCGTCCTGACGGATAATTTCCTGACCGCCTTTTCCATGCATCATGGTTTTCATGGAGGAAGACCTGGCTTGCTTCCGGGCGTTCTGCTTTACGTATTTGGCGATAGATTCTGCTGTGGGTAAAAACTCTCGTTGTGTGCTCATGGCTTCCTTTCCTGTCGGGCAAGTCCAGCTATCTAAGTAGAATCTCTAGGCGATGCTTACGAAGCTATCAGAGTTTGTCACCAATCCTTCCGGATCTAGCCGTTCTCCTTCTGGCGGGCCGGAAACCACGCCCGCTTCACCCAGGCGATCAAAGCGAGATTGCCAGCGCCTAGAAGTGCAGAAGGAATCGGATATTTATTCACCGTCTCGAGAACATTTTGGCGCACTATGCTGCCGCGACGCAGAGCCCGGCCCTTGCCCGAGGCACTGATCTCCAGCTGATTCTGATTGACGCCAAAGGACAATACCGTCAAAGGCGCGTGCTTCTGTCCTCGGGCTTCGAGGCTCGGCGGATCATCGACCTTGCCGGTTTTGGGATTTACGGAACGGATAGCGATGCTATCAGACAAGAACCGGTCGTTGGCCGAAGCGCCAAAGCTGAGCAGAGCGATGGGGGAACTCTTGTTCTTCCAGGTGGTGGTGCGCTCGGTGAGATTTCGCCAGTGGAAGCGGAAGGATTCGCCGACCGGTACACGGATCTTCATCGGCAGGAATCCTTGCGCGGACTGTGTCCATTCGCCCACAGAGAGCTCGACTTTGCACGGAGAGACACCGTCGTGAAACGCGCCCTGCGGAGTGAGGGTCACCAAGCCATCGGTGCCGGTAAAGCGGACCGCGAGCGCCCGGTAGTCGCTCGAAATGTCGTCGGCACTTTGGGAAAACTCGATGCTTGAAAATTGCCCGCTGACCGGTTCGACTCGGAGTTTGGTGGCGCACGAGCCGGAGCCCACGTTGCTGGTCAGGTGTGCAATCACCCCGGAAGTGGTCGGCGCCAGAACCTGCAACGACTTGAGTGCCGCGACGGTTACTTCAGAGAGCTGCGCGCGATCAAAGAAAGCATCGAGTAGCACTTTTTCCGATTCGGTCGGTTGCGCATACTCAAACAAAAAGGAGTCTCCTGTCGCCGCCGCCGGAGCTAGAAAGGTCACGACCTCGTCGCGTGCCCGCACGGTCGCCGGAAATTGTCCGGCGACTTCAGACACCGACACGTTGACCAGCGTCCACTCGATCGCCACCGCGGAGAGCAGGGCGGCAACCGAGAGGGTCTTGGTCGCCAGACTTGTGTTCAGAAACGACTTCACCGATTTGCTCCTGAAATTCTAGGGATCGGATCCCGCCAGTCCGTTTGCTTGATGCTGGCAGGCTTACTCCACTGCAACGATCGATTCTGACAGAGCCGTCACAAAGTCGCCGCCGTGATCCCTGCTGCGCCAGGCGCGCACCTGTAGAATGTGTTGCCCGGTAGGGGCGGCAAGCCACTGTTTCACTTCGGGGCTGGTGTTCTTGACTAGATCCTCGGTCTTGATGCTTCCATCCCAATCGCCGTTCTTCACGTGATTTTGCGCGATGCTGCCCATGGCTTTTTTGTTTACGGCCGCCGCCAGGATTTCACCGCTCTTCGCTTTGGCGAGACGTACGAACGAGACCTCGGTGTCGTCAAAATCCGAGATCGAGTGATAGGTAAATTGCGCTTTCTCGTGTGCGCCGAGATGAATGCTGGTCGGTGCGAAGTTTACCTGGTCGATGCCGATCGATCCTACGGCCTTTGGTCCCGCCGCAATTCCGTGGATATGGATGTGAGAGGGCATCACGCGGCCTACGCTGTCATCGAGGGTTTGCACGAGGTATTGCGAGACGCGCAGCTCTGCGCCGACCGACGGCGGGATCTGGAGCTTGCTCACCCAGTGGCCTTTCTTTCCCTCCAAGCGATAGATGAGCGGTGTTTGGCCTTCCGGGGAGATGACGACTAGCAACAGGCTATCCTGCTCGAGGGCATAATCGATCGCCACCGGCCAGCTGCCTCGCGAGAAGCCCATCACGGACAGCGAGCTCAGTCCAAAGACAGGGGCCAGCTGCGGACCATGCCGGTCGAGGAGTTCGGCACGGGCCTCCGACGATCCCCCGAGCATCTCCTGGGAGCCAAAGGAACAGTTCGAGGACGCCGGGAACTGGGGCATGACAATAACGTGCGTCGGCTCTGTACCTCCGGTGGTCTGTCCGTCGCGCGAAGGCGCCCGAACGTACGCCCCGCTGTATTGCGCGCAGGCCGGCAGCGCAAAGAACGCGGCGGAGGGCAGAAGGACCATGAAAGACGCTAGCGAGAGATTACGGAGAAAGGGGCAGGGCATAGGTGTTCTCCTCAATTTGCGCAGGGTAAAGCCAGATTGGTGCTCATCCGCTCACGTTCCTGGAAAAGGGCTGTCGTTCGAACCAGCAGGAGGCGACGAACTGCGAGAGCTCCTGCTTGTATAAGTAGAAGTGTCGTTGGAGCCCGTTTCGTTTCATCAAGTTGCCACATCGTTGGTCACGCTTGTCGCTCGGGCTTCTGAGTAAGTTCAGTGGACTGCGACGAGGTTTGTTTGGAAACCACTTTTGCTGGATCCGGAGAGTTGGCAGGTGCTGGTGAAGTTTGCGGAGACGGAGAAGAAGGTGCTTGCGTCTTCGAGATCTTCTGGTCGATCTGCGTAGCGATGCCATCGAAGAGCCGTTCGGAAAAGCCGAAGAGGAGTGCAATCGCCAGCGTAGCGGGCTCGTAGGGATTGCACCAATCCACGTTCAATGCCGTGCCTAGAATATTGAACTTGAAGCCCAGCACAATCAGCAGAACGCCTCCCCACGCCGACAACGCTCCGCTCAGCGGGCTGAGAAAAAGAGCGCCCCAGGTGGCGCCGTAGTCGTTTCCGCGTCGGCGGAGCTGACGGTTCGCGCCAGACGGCTAAGCAGCCCGCCCACCGCACCCAACAAGAGCAGGATGGCGTTTTGCAGCGTGGCGGCCACGGCAAAGATAAGCAGCAGAGCAGCTCCGACCAGCCACATCATCTTGCTGTGCCAAGTCGCGAGCTCAAAATAATCTTTGTCGCCGTTCTCATAAATGGCGCTTAGCGCCTCGGCTAGCAGTGCTCGCCATCTGTCGAGAGGAACCGGTAACGTGGAGGAACTCGTAGCCGCGCGCAAGAGATCGGCCAGCGATGTGGCGGCGGGCTTGTTCAGAGCTCTCAATCGCTGTTCGGCGGTTTCCATTCGAGCGCGGACGTGCTCGGCGGGAAGAAGTTCCACCAAGAGCAGCTCCGCTTCGTGCGACGCGCTCCAGCCAGCCAGTTCTTGACCTCGCGGCCAGAAAACCGCGTTGAACAGACGCGTGGACCAGGACAAGCAGCCGGGAAAATGGGAAATTTCCGTTCCATTCTGATCTTTCTCAACCGGGAATTTTGGGTACTTAAAAGGGTACAGGGCCCAGTCAAGGAGATAGTCAATCCGTGCTGCGCGGACATCAGCAGCCGGCGAAGCCGGAGTTCCAGCGGTCTCCGCTCTCAAATTCGAGCGCACGGATTGGATTTGAGTTACCAGCTGCGCCCGCGCTGGTTTGGCAATCATATGCCAGCGGACCAGAACCAATCCGGCGAAATACAGCCCGCCCACGAGGAGCGCTAGCCAGAGGCTCTTGCTCCCGAGGGATATCGGAACGAGGTTGCATCGGGCGAGGCCCTGGCCCTCAAGCAACACGAGTCGTGGCAACTTGCCCAGAGTGGATCGGTCCGCTGAAATGGTCAGCGATCCAGTTGTTGCACCCTGAGCTTTTGGCGAAAACAGCACTGAGATCGCGCAGGAAGCGCCGGGCGCGACCTTTTCGCATTTCGAGTGTGTCTCGGTAAAATCGCCGGTGGAGGAGACGGTGATGGTGCTCAGTGTGGCGTCGGAATAGTTCGTGACCACCAGCGTCAGAGGAGAGCCAGGTTTGTCGACCAGCTGGTCTTGAAATCGCAGTTGGCCAGGCGAAACCGCTAGATTCTGATAAGCCGAGCCGCTCAACCGAATGGTTTGCGACTCGCCCTTATCGCCCGAAATGACCAGCTGCGCTTCCCGGTTTTCTTCTTTCGTGATCTTCAGAGGAGCGAACAAAACCGTGACGTTGCACTTGGCGCTTGGCGGAACGTTGCTCAGGCAGACGCTGTTCCACGAAAATTCACCCGCATCATTACCCGCGAGAGCGATCGCCAGATTGGCGGGAGCCGAGTTGTTATTGGTGACCGTCAGTGCCAGAGAAGAGGTCGTTCCGAGATCGTGAGCGCCGAAGTTGAGGGCAGGAGGTTCTACCTTCAGCTGTCCGGTTTGCGCCGAACTGCCGTCAGCCATACAAAAGGCCAACAGCAAGGTCGCAAGTAGAACTGTTGCACGCTGGGGCGTTTTCATGCGAGAGCTCCTAACAAGCGAGATTCATCAGACTTTGGTCACCGCGCCTCCACCGGCGAGAAAACTTTTCAGGTTGGGCGGCTGGTAGTTGTTCGCTGTATTTGTGGACCGATCGACGGCGGTGCTGGCAGCGGATTCTTTGCTCGTCTGGCCCATTGGACGAATGTAGTCGCCCAAGCCGGCGAGTTTGTACCAAATCGTTTGGGAGTCGTAGAGTTTCCCCGAAGCGTCGGGCTGCGGGTGATTCACCGCGGTCATACAGTTGCGGTCGATCGCGAGTCCGCACGACTCTGCTTTGGCCATCATCCACAGCAGGGAAATGTCAGAGAGACCGGCCTGCGGATAGCTGCCGCCGACATTGGAATGCACGCCTGCGAACCACACCTGCTCGAGCACTTGTCCACCGGCCTTGGGGCTTTGCTCCCAGATGGATGGTTGAAACGGCTTGCGGCGTTCGTCGATTGCGAGCGCCTGAAAGGCGTTATCCACCCAACTGCTCAGCGTCATGTCATGAAATTTCCAACGTTGATTGATGAACTGCAGTAACCCTCCGACGGGAAGACCGAGTGCGCCGACCGTGTCCCAGACTCCAATGAACTTGGCGCGCGGCTCTTCGGAATAGCTGCGGCGAAAGAGCTCCGATTCGACCGCGTCCGGGTGCGAAGCGTCATCGCGGCGGCGGTAGAGTGCATAGGCATCTATCAGTTTGTGAGCAAATGCGGGCTTTAATAGCCCGCTATTGCGGATCAAGCCGAACGTACTTCTGACGGTATAGGCGCCGCGACTAAAGCCGAAAAAGAAGAGCTCGTCTCCCGGTTCGTAATTGATCATGAGGAAGCGATACGCGTCGAGGATCTTTCTCTTGATGCCCCAGCCAAACGCCCCGCCGCGGATACGATCGAAGTGTCCGGTGCCCACGCCCTTGTCATAAAACATCAACTGACGGATTCCTTGCGAATCGATTGGCGCGATACAGCGGGCCAGTTTCGTGACATTGCTCGCGCAAACCTCGCCGTTGTGCACCTGATCGGGGCGGTTCCAAGTGCCGTCACAGCAGACAAGAATGCGTTTCACAGAGGGCTCGCGATTGAATTGAGCATGTAGTGTGCCGCCATCATAGCGATCAAGTGATTAATCTTTTTTAAGCCGCTTAAAGAATGCTCTCCAGCCAGGAGAGCCGGAAACCCGAACCACGCTGACCAGTTCCCATTCCTGGACGCCGAGCTGGTTGGATTGATCCACAACGTCCTGCTCACTCGAAGCGGTGATCATCTTGTACTCCCATTGTTGGGTCTCCGGTGTCTCAACGGCATTCGAAGTGTTGAGCGCGATGGTCTGGCTGTGGGATCGCCCACTTCCAACGGCTGTTACAACGATCGGAAACGTGCCGACTGGTACGCTCGGTGGAGCCGTTAGCGTCAAGCTAGCCTTCCCAGTGCCCGCCGGTGTGATTCGTGAGGTAACTCCGGCAGGAAGTCCAGACACCGCGAAGTCGATGCTTGCCAATGAGCCGCCGCCTACCGGAGAGGCGGTTAAGGCCACTGATGAAGAACCACCGCTGTGTACGTGCATGACAGCGGACGACGAAGACAGACTGAAGTCTCCAGGCATGGCACTGGGATTGAACTGGATATCGAGAATCGGGTGCAGCTCGATTACATTCGGAGCGGCTCCATGTTGATTGTGGAAAAAGTCAAAGAAGCCGACGCCGGTCACTCGTACCGGAATGTTTGCCGTTTGGAATGAGGATGTAACGCTGAACTGTGCATCAAATTCTGATCGTGCGCTCGCGATTCGAGCCGCGAATGGACTCCCCGCTCCTACGCAACTGGGCGAAGGGATCTCTCCCACCATGGTATTACCCAGTTCATCCATGAGAACAAGATGATAGTCAGAGTCGCCGGTAGCTCCAGTCTCCAACTTGAAATCGGTCAAGGTTGCGTTCACGACGAAAACAGTGTTCTCCGTTGGCGCAAAGCGGCTGTCCTTGGGAAGTGGACTCGGTGGTTGACGAGTTATGAGGTCAGCAATATTCGCAGTTTGCGGACTAGAAAGGTCAACGTGGCCGGAATCGAGGTCAGTCCCCGTCTTCACCGACCACCTCTCAACGCCGCAACGTTGCGCGAAAGTCGCAGTGGCGGCGATACCGCAAAGAAAAAGCATGGTCCAGGAGATTTTCCGTAGCGTCCGCATGGATTCCTCCGCCTAAAAGGCCTAACGAGTTTACGTTTCTACAGCCCGTGTATTGGGAATGGTCCGAGCTCGTCGGAGAAAGGACGAGTCCAAGTCAGCGAAACCGCCAATGCTCTCCTTGTATGGTGAAGTTCGCTGCCAAATCGTTTCAGACAAAAAATGATGAATAGATTCACTCTGCTTCTCCTTGTGCGCCGGCTAAACCGGCGAGGTGTAGTGAATGAAAAAGTCATACGGTAGTGGATTAGCGACCCACATCGGCCCCGAGTCATGCGGAGCCGCTCGCAAGGGCGGCGTCGAAGCGTTGACAGGGGAACGTGCGGGCCGGGTATTCAGCCGCGTAAGAAACTTACTCCGGGACGCCGACGCTGTAAGGAGAAGCGGAAGGCCCCATCTGGAACGCCGATATCGCGAGGCGTTGCAGAGTCCCGCGCGGTCAGAGACCCCGAGCACGTACGCAGACACCTCGCCCGGGAACCGGGAGATCCCAAGTCCGCCCAAGGCCGCAGTTGCC
>Ga0099829_10001769_pt1 | contig 12114 bp, 10 predicted proteins | sample CZO8metaG_3_FD_79336 | JGI IMG/M metagenome (GOLD analysis project Ga0099829, IMG submission 79336) | Vadose zone soil microbial communities from the Eel River Critical Zone Observatory, Northern California, USA - CZOApr15con2H2.8 metaG | ecosystem: Environmental > Terrestrial > Soil > Vadose...
CTCATGATTGGTGGCATCGCGTTGCCGCACTCGAAAGGCTTGGGTGGCCACTCCGACGGTGACGTCCTCCTGCACGCCATTACCGACGCCTTGCTGGGCGCGATCGCTGCTCCCGACATTGGTTCTCTTTTTTCGCCTTCCGACCCGCGCTGGAAGGGCGCCGACTCTGCATTGTTCCTGGGGGAAGCGCTCAAGCGCGTAGGCGCGGCCGGCTATACGGTGGTCAATGTGGACTCGACCCTTATTCTGGCTGAGCCCAAAATTGGTCCGCACGCAGCCGCGATTCGCGCGCGCGTTGCCGGGCTGCTGGGAATCCCACAGGACTGCGTGGGCGTGAAAGCCAAGACCCCCGAGGGCATGGGAACTGACAACGCTGCGATTGCGCACGCCGTCGTGTTGCTGGAGGAAGTGCCGCTGAAGAAACGGAAGCAGACAACCACGCGTGCAGGAATCGGAAGAACTAAGAAATATCCCCCGGCAGTGTCTTAAAACGTCTCAAACTCCCCGACCAGCTTGCCATGTCTCGCTCGGGCCGCTCCCACCAGGGCGCGGAAGATGGCCTGCGACGCCTCATCATCTTCCACCGAGCGTTCGGGATGCCATTGCACCGCCAGAACAAAATGGTCGGCAGATGTGCCCTCCAAGGCCTCAACGATGCCGTCCTGCGGACAGCGAGCCACAATGCGGAGACCGTCGCCGGCAACTTCCGCCGACTGGTGATGGCTGGAGTTGACCGCCAGCGAAAGCGAACCGTTGTCCGAAGCTTTAGCGCTCGAAGCGACAATTTGGCCGAGCCTCGAGCGCGAATCCACCACGACCGTGTGCGCGATCGGCACTGTCTTTCCCGCTTCATGATTGACTGGCGACTCAATGTGTTGCAGCAGGGTTCCGCTGCGATAGACGTTGAGAATCTGCAGGCCGTAGCAAATGCCGAGTACCGGCTTGCGCATGTTGTAGGCGTCCTGCAGCAGCAGTTCATCGACGGTATCGCGCCGGGAATCAGCCGGGGCGGTCTGGGGATCTCTTTGCGCATCGTATTTTGCCGGATCCACATCGGCCTTGCTCCCCGGTAACACCACCGCATCGCAACGCTCGATCAGCTTCATGACCTCTTCCGGAGACCGGTCCAGCGGAATGCGTACCGGCTCTCCCCCCGCCATCTCGACCGCGTGCAGGTATTGCGGCAAGGCCCGCTCGGCATACTCAAGATCTCCGGAGTGAGGAACGGGAATGGCAATGCGCGGCGGCATAAAATGATTGTAGACGAATGCAGATTTTAGATTGCGGAGTCTAGATTTTAGATTGCAGATTTGAGATTTTGGATTTCAGATCTACCCGAACACCCAGATCGCGAACAGCAATCTACAATCTGAAATCGACATTCTTAAATCTCCTTGATCACTCCGCCAGGTGACGCAGTGCCACGATCACGACCTCGTCTTGCGCCGCGAACACGGTTCGCAAATCCAGCAGCACGCGGCCTTCTTCCACTCGAGCGATAATCGGCGGATCGGCGGCACGCAGGCGCGCGGATAGCTCGTCCGCGCTCAGTCCCTGGCAACTTACTGCCAGCAGATGAGTGGGCAACACTGCCGAGGGAGCCGCGCCACCGCCGATCACCGATTCGCCGTCAACCATCTCCACCAGCAACTTGGCTGAGCGGGTTTTCCCGGCGACCGCTTCCGCCCGTTTGCCAATTTCGTTTTCGGACAACTGCATCATGCGCAACGCTGGGATGGCATCGAAGTCCCGCTTCGCGTAGGCGAGCAGCGTGGCCTCAAGCGCGGCGTAGGTCAGTTTGTCCACGCGAAGGGCGCGAAACAGAGAATTGGCACGCATCCGGGCAATCAGATCGCTGCGGCCGCTGAGTATGCCCGCCTGGGGCCCGCCCAGCAGTTTGTCTCCGCTGTAGCTGATCACGTCCACGCCTGCTTGCAGGCTATCGCGCACACCCGGTTCCCCACTCACTCCGACAGAATTCAGGTCGAAGAGCGAGCCGCTGCCCAGATCTTCCATCAGAGGAATGTTCCGCGCATGCGCCAGCGCACTGAGTTCGTCGATGCCTGGTTGCTCGGTGAATCCGGTGATTTCAAAATTGGAGCGGTGCACGCGCAGCAAAAGCCGTGTCTTCTCGTTGATGGCACGCTCGTAGTCCGTTACCCGGGTGCGATTGGTCGTGCCGACTTCCCGCAGAACGGCGTGGGATTTCGCCATGACGTCGGGTATTCGAAACGATCCCCCAATCTCAACCAGCTCTCCGCGCGAGACGATCACTTCCCCACCGTCGGCCAAGGTGTTCAGCGCCAGCAGAACGGCGGCGGCGTTGTTATTGACGACGATGGTGGAAGTTTCGGTTGGCGCGGATTGTGTAGGGACGGGCCGGAGGCCCGCCTCTACACGTGCAACATCCAGAAGCTTTCGAAATAACCGATCTACGTGGACATCGCGTTTGCCGCGCTCGCCGGTCTCGACATCGAACTCCAGGTTGGAATATCCAGAGGAAGCGTCGCGAGCATGATCCAGTGCGGAGGCCGCCAGCGGCGCGCGCCCCAGATTCGTGTGCAGGATCACTCCGGTCGCATTGATGACCGGCCGCAGCGAAAAGCTTGTCGAACGGCGGACCTGCCGCTCGATGGCTCCAGTTAAACCGGAGAGCGCGAGGTCAACGCCGGTTGCGTCCAGTCGCGCCGCTGAGATTTCGGTTCGCAGGCGGGCCAGCACGGTTCGAGCGGCGTCAGTAACCGCCGCCTGGCCTTCGCGGGAAACGATTGCGGTCACTTCGGCATTGCGCAGCAACTCATCGACCGAGGGGAGCTTGCGGTAGAGATCGGCTTTAGAGGACACGGGCACAGGCGAAGATTATCCCATCCCGCGAACTGAAAACAAAAGGTCAGCATGAGGGATTGGCGCAGGCTTGGTTGTCTTTGCGGCCTTTGCGATGACTCCGCGAGCGTGGCGGTTAAAATCTTTGGCCGCAAAGACAAAAGGGCACGGCTGAAGTCGCGCCCCTCCTCCGAAGACCGTTACCGCCCCACGATCTTGCTTTTTAATCCGGCGATTGCGTTGATCACTTCTCCCTGTTCGCGGGCCGGTACCTTGAACTTGTTCAGCGTGTCGGTCAAGGCCTTGACGGAAATTGTCCAGTCCTCTTCGGTAATATTCAGGCCGGTGTGCGCCGTCTCCATGTCGCGTCCGGTGTATTTGCAAGGACCGCCCGTGGCCACGCACAGGAAATCCACCACATGCTGCCGGACACGGATCTTGGAATCGGTGCTCAGGCCAACGAAGAACCGCCCCTCCTTGGGGTCAGTTGCCAGGCGGCCGATGAATTCATCGGTTACGGCGGCCAGGGCGTCATAGCCACCCAGACGCTTGTAGAGGGAGTCTTGCGCCGCGGCAGCCTGAGGCGCGGCTGGAAGCGGAGGAACGGCGAGAGTGCGCAATGCGCTGGCCCCAATGAAGGCCAGCAGCAGCGCCACCAACAGGGATTGCCGGAAAGTTCTTGGCATGGTGGATCGTCTCCTTACAAGGAATGTGAGATTTCTGGGGCCCACCTCAAATACGGGAGGAATCAGATTCCGGATTTATGGGGTAGTTGTCAACAGGCGGGTGGGTTTGCGCCACACAAACAAATCTATCCGACTTCTACCAGGCCATAGGTCTTTTGCCAATGCGACCGCATGTGGTGTATCGCGTGGTCGATTTCTTCTTTTGAGACTTCTTCGTTGGGCCCAGCCAGCACTGCGGCGGCTTCGCGCTTGGCAGCTTCCAGCAGTTGGCGGTCGCGGATCAGGTTGGCGACCTGGAAGCTTGGCATCCCGGCCTGGCGGGTGCCGAAGAACTCACCCGGACCCCGCAGTTCGAGATCCAGTTCGGCGATCTGGAAGCCGTCGGTGGTGCGGACCATGGCGTCCAGGCGGCGTTCGCCGTCCTCGGAAACCTTTCCTCCGGTCATGAGAACGCAAAAGGATTTGGCCCCGCCGCGGCCGATACGTCCGCGCAGCTGGTGCAGTTGCGACAGCCCGAAGCGTTCTGCGTGCTCGACGACCATAACCGTGGCGTTGGCAACATCGACTCCAACTTCGATCACGGTGGTGGAAACCAGCAGGTCGAGCTCTCCCTTTTGGAACTGCCGCATGACGTCTTCCTTCTGATCAGACTCCAGGCGTCCGTGCAGCAGGCCGACGCGCAGATCGGGAAAAGTCTTCTTGCTCAGTTCCCGGAACATTTTACTGGCGGCTTTCAGCGCGGTTTCTTCGTTCTCTTCGATTACAGGATAGACGACGTAGGCCTGATGGCCGGCGGCGATCTGCTTGCGCACAAATTGCCAGACCTCGGCGGCGCGGTCGTCGGAGACGCGGCGCGTGACGATGGGAGTACGGCCGGGCGGCATCTCATCGAGGACGCTGATGTCGAGGTCGCCGTAGAGGGTCAGGGCCAGGGTGCGCGGGATGGGGGTTGCCGTCATGACCAGGACGTCGGGTTCGCCGGGGGGAACTGCCGAGCTTCGCTCGGCCTGGGCGGGTCGGAGACCCGCCCCCACACGATCATCGGTACTTCCATCCGCGGACTTCTTCATCAGCTTGAAGCGTTGCATCACTCCGAAGCGGTGCTGTTCGTCAACGATCACCAGCCCTAGTTTGCCGAACTCGACCTTTTGCTCGATCAGGGCGTGGGTTCCGATCACCAACTGGGCGTTTCCCTGGGCGATGTGGCGACGGATTTCGCGCTTGCGGTCTTCTTCCAAGGAGCCAGTCAGCAGCACCACCCGGTAGCCGGCATTTTCCAGAATGCGGCGGGCGGAAAAATAGTGCTGCTGGGCGAGAATTTCGGTCGGCGCCATGAGCGCGACCTGATATCCATTTTCGATGGCGATGATGGCCGCCTCGAAGGCCACAATGGTCTTGCCCGAACCGACGTCTCCTTGCAGCAGTCGCCGCATGGGGAAGGGCTTCTCCATGTCGAAGGCGATTTCCTTGAGCACGCGCTTCTGTGCGGTCGTGGGGTGGAAGGGCAGAATTTTCTTGATAGCCTCGCGCACGCTGGAGTCCAGAGTGAACGCAATTCCGGTTTGCGCCTTCTGCTGCCTGCGCTTGAGCTCAAGTCCCAGTTCCAGGAAGAACAGTTCCTCAAAGATCAGGCGGACGTGAGCAGGCGTTCGCGAGGCTTGCAAATCCTGAAAGCTTTCGCCGGGATCGGGCCAGTGCACCTTCCACATCGCCTCGCGCGGAGCGATCAGGCTCATGTGGCGGCGTACGGCCACCGGGACCGGATCGGGTAGTTCCGGAGGGAGAGCCTCCAGAACGGTGTGGATGATGCGGCGAAACCAGCGCGGAGTCAGGCGGCCCTGACCGGCGGATTCGTAAATGGGGACGATCCTTCCTACTTCCAATGAGGAGGCGGCTTTCTGGTCTCCGCCATCGCCGTCGTCGGAAGCATCGCCCAAAATCTCAAATTGCGGCTGCATCAGTTGCAGCTCTCCGCCGTAGTGGTCTTCTTCTACCTTTCCGTACAGAGCTACGAGCTGTCCGGGCTTGAAGCGGTCGCGCAGGTAGGTCGCATTGAACCAGGTGCACTTCAGACGGCTCCTGCCCTGGCCCGCTGTCATCTGAAAGATGGGCATGCGCCGGGTACGGAACAGGCCCGAGGTGCGTACTTCGGCGATAACCGTGGCCATTTCTCCCGCCCTCAGTTCGGAGATTCCACGGGGATTCAGACGGTCTTCATAACGAAAGGGCAAGTAGTGGAGCAGATCGTCGACGGTACGGATGTCCTTGGCAGCCAACACCTCAGCCAGGCGAGGGCCAATGCCCTTGACGTATTGCACCGAGGTGGTCAGTTCCAGCATCTTTGGGGATGGTAGCAGGAGGGGGCACTTGGCAATTGGCACCTGGCATTTGGCAAAGGCTTTCCGCCTAATAGGTACCCGGCGTTAGCCGTTGCCGGCGTAATCATGGTCTCTAAGCCAGAAGCTAGGAGCCAGAAGCCTTATCCAAGTGCCAATTGCCAAGTGCTGAGGCCCACGGTGTCTAAACCATCGGTGACTAACTTCGTTCAGGCCCTGGTGGCTGTCCTGGCAGGGAATGCTGCTTACTTCCTGCTGCTGCCCTCGCTGCCACCGCAAGCCCGCCATGTGCCCCTCCAGATCGACCTGGGGTTGGTGGTGGATAGCTGGTTCTGCCTGGTCGCCTGGGGAATCGTCAAAGCCGTCAGCCGGCGAAAGAGCCAGTCCAAACTGGGAAAACGGTAGGGCTCCTTCCCACCCCATTACCTTCGGAACCTCGGTAATGCCCTCCCTTGCAGGTACAATCCTGCTGGCAACATGCAAAAAATCGCCATCCTTTACGACGCCAGCCAGGCGGTGCTGTCCACTTTTGATCTGGATGAAGTGCTGCAACGCATCCTGGTGATTGCGCGGGACTATTTCCACCTGCAGAATGTCGCTATCCTCTTGCTGGATAAGGAGACAAGCCAGTTGTGCACCCGCTCGCAAATCGGCGGCGACCCGGGCTTTGACGATGTCCGGGTGATGATTGGGAGCGGGCTGATTGGCGCTGCCGCCAAGGAGAAACGGCCCTTGTACGTGCCGGACTTCTCCAAGGATACGCGCTACGTTCCCTGGGGCAAGAAGACCCGTTCCGAGCTGGCCATTCCGCTTATGGTCCGCGACGAAATGGTAGGCGTGCTCGATTGTCAAAGCGAAAACCCGAATCACTTCGATCGGGAGACGGTTGACTTGTTGACGCTGTTTTCCACGCAGGCCTCGATGGCGTTGCAGAATGCTCGACTGCATTCCCTGGAACGCCGCCGAGCCTCGCAGTTGGAGGCGATCAACGCCATCGCGCGGGAAACCACCGTCGTGCTGGACGTAAAGAATCTGCTGTCGAAAGCCTGCGAGAAGATTCAGAAAGCATTCCAGGTTTCTCACGTTTCGGTGCTGCTAAAAGACGAAGAGGATCTGATACTGCGAGCTCACTACGGCACCCTGACGCTGCGCATTCCTGAAGGCGGACGATTGCCGGCGGGAGCGGGTTTGTGGGGCCGTGCCCTGCGCGAGACCAAGACCCTGATCGAGAATGACGTCACAACCGCGCCGGATTACGTCGGTATCTATGTGGAAACGGGCTCGCACATGTGCATTCCGCTGGTCTCGTTCGGGCAAACCCTGGGAGTGATGGTGCTGGACAGCGCCCGGCCCGGTTCCTTCAGCGTAAGCGACATTCAGTCCCTGGAATCGGTGGCCGACATCTGCGCCACCGCGACCCAGAATGCCCACTACGTGGAACGGGTCAAGCAACTGGCCTATCTGGATGGCCTGACGGGAATATTCAATCGCCGTTTCTTCGAACTGCGTATCGAAGAGGAAGTGGAGCGCGCCCGCCGGTTCGACTCTGGCATGGCCGTGATCATGGTGGACATCGATCAGTTCAAACGCCTGAACGATGAATTTGGACACCTGCTGGGGGACGAAGTGTTGCGCCAGGTGTCATCGCTGTTCTACCAGCAGTTGCGGAAAATTGATGTGGTCTGCCGCTATGGCGGAGAGGAATTCGCCATCCTGCTCTCGCAGACCAGCCTGCAGCACGCTATGAGTGTGGCCGAGAAGCTGCGAAGGCTGGTCGAGACCTGGCAATTTCCCGGCGTGCCGCGCTCGGTGACCATCAGCGCCGGGACCGCGACCTATCCCGACCATGGCACCACTCGCGATGAGTTGGTCCAAGCAGCCGACTCCGGCCTGTACGCCGCGAAACAAGCCGGGAGGAATTGCGTCCGGGTGGCTTGCGAGGTTGAGCGCGGCCGGGTGCACGGAGTCGGGCTCTAAAGGCTGAGGGAGCAGACATTTCACCGGGTTCAAGGTCAGGGTGGAGCAGGGCTTTAGCCCTGCATCAGATCCAGTTAGAAGAAGCGGCTTCAGCCGCTGCGGGACTTCGCGGAGGCACCCCAGGGGCTGAAGCCCAAACCCTCTTGAGCTTTCTTATCCAGGCCTGAAGGCCTGCTCCACCCGGGTCTCTGTCTGCCAAACCGGCCTAGATGTCAGCTTCGGGTTGACCGGATCGGATTGACGGCTAAGGGTGGAGGGCTTTAGCCCTGCATCAGGCCAGTTAGAAAAAGCGGCTTCAGCCGCTGCGGCGGCCCCAGGGGCTGAAGCCCCAAATCCCTTCGAGCTTTCCTAGCCAAGCCTCAAGGCCTGCTCCACCCAAATCCTTCGGTCACCAGCCCGAAGGCCTGCTCCACCCATCTCTCTGCCAACTGGATCGCACTAGATGTCAGCTTCGGGTTGCCACACTTTCTGCTCTGGATTCTCCCGAAGCTGCAGTTTCTGGTCGCGGAGCTCCCGTTCCAGTTCGCGCATTTCCTGTTGCAGCTCTTCCTGATGGGCGCGCAGCTCTTGCGCTGCTTCCTCGAGGCCGGGCCTTACCCGCCTGATCTCACGGACGGTGCGCTCCAATTCCGGCCTGATTCGCGCCATTTCGGATCGGGTTGCGCTCAGGTCAATCACGGTTTCAGCATCATCAACTTCTGGAAGCTCAAAGCTCTCGTCCAGGACTTCCGACTGATTCCGCTCTGGCAAGGTCAGGGTCAGGTTCTGTTCCTTCTTTTCCCGAATGATGCTGACGTTCACGGCGCTGTTCTTGCGGCCGTGCAGGGCATGGGTGAAATCGCCGCTGTCATGGATGAACTCGCCGTTTACCTTCACAATCACGTCGCCAGCACGGAACCCAGATTTTTCCGCAATGCTTCCTTTTTCCACCGAACGCACCAGCACTCCCTGGCCATTCTTCGCCCCGAAAAAGTCTCCCAGCTGGGGAGTAAGATTTTCCACCATCAACCCGCTCCGGCCGGACGTATGTACCACCACAATGGAGACTGGTACATCCATCTCCGGCATAAACGGAGTGCCAGGCGTGGCCGGAATTGCAGGCATTGCAGGCATCGCCGGCATGGAGAAGGTGAAGGCCTTGCCCGGGGATCCCATGGCGAAAGTCTTCTTTCGGTCCGCGAGTTGCGCCTTGAAGGTCAGGGGCTGCCCATCCCGGCTGATCCCTAGCGTCACCAGTCGTCCTGGCGGGATTTCATGGATCATGCGGCGCAACTGCTCTACGCTTTCCACCAGGTTTCCGTTAAGACTGAGAATCACGTCGTGCTCTTTCACTCCAGCCTTGCCAGCGGGGGCATCCTGGTCGACCAGGGTAACTTCTACTCCGTGTTCTTCTTTCAATTTCAGTTCGCCCAGGCGGTCCGCGGTAACATCGCGGGTGTCGACACCCAGGTACGATCCGCCCCCAAAGTCCTCACTGGAGAAGCCAAAGGTCTCGCTGAAGGGCTCGTGCGAATACATCTGGGCCCCGTAAGCGACCGCCACAAACAGCGCCAGAATCAATACTCTGAGGATCGAGTTGCGCATGTGCGTTCCCTCCCTGATTGAAACCTCTCAGCGGCTGGCCCGGAGAAAGCTGATGTCCCCGGTCGTGGTGCGCACCTTTAGGACCGGGCCGCCTCCATTCAAATTCCCTTCGGCGGTGGCGGTGCCTGGGCCCCACTCGCCTCCGTCAGTGCTGACTCGAATCTCGGCGAAGTCGGAGCGAATGCGATGCCCGTTGGCCAGTTCGATGGAAGCCCGAATCGTCATGGCCAGGTTCGGCGCCAGATAGACCGTAATGTCCCCCGCGGAAGTCTCGAGCACCGAATCGGTGCGCTCCGCTCCGGAGACAAACTTGGCGACAATCCCCCCGGCCCCAGTTTCAGCGCGAGCCGTGGGCACGCCGTTGAGCGTAATGCTGCCGCCCCCGGTCTCCGCGCGCACGGCTCCAGTGGCCGAACTCAAACGGATACTCCCGCCGCCAGTTTCGATTTCCGCAGGCCCGGCAATCTCGCCCAGGTCGATGCTGCCACCGCCGGTGGTGACCTTCAAAGACCCGGAACAATGTTGCACCTCGATGCTGCCGCCCCCGGTTTCAAGCACTGCGCCCAGCCGGCAGGAGACCACGACCACACTGCCGCCGCCGGTTTCGGCATTGATCTTGCCTTTCGCGGAACCCACTTTGATGCTGCCGCCGCCGGTGCGCAGGCTGAGATCGCCGCCGACCGTGCCCACGTCGATGCTGCCGCCGCCCGTCTCAGCGTTGATGGCGCCACCGATATCGTCCAGACGAAGGCTGCCGCCTCCGCTTTCTCCCTCCACCCGGCCGGCAATGCCGGTGGCAGTGAGATCGCCGCCATCGGTCTCGACTTTTACGAATTCCGTATTACGCGGGACGTTAATGACAAATTCGCTGGAGGACCGGCGGGGCTTGCTTCCCTGCCATTCGCCCACGACCCAGGCCGTGTCTCCACGGACATACGCACTGATTTTATAGCCGTCGAATTCGCGCCGGGCCTTGTCTTCCGAAGAGGCATAAGAATGATTGCTGACGGAATAGTCGATGGACGCCTGCGACCCGCCGGTCACGCGGACTGAGCCCGACTCTATTTTCACCCTCAGATTTCTGGCCGCTGCCAGGGAGCCGGTGATGTGCCGCGTCCACTTTCCGTTTTCCTGGGCAACGCGAACCTGTTCGTCTGAGCGGGCCTCTTGCGCCACCGCCAACGGCAGGAACAGCAGCAAGGCCGCAACGATTTTGGGAAACTTTTTCAACCCTCAACCTCCGAAATTACTTCTGCCTTCGAACTCGACTTAACCAACAAATTTCAATCGATCCCCGAGGTCTGGGCCAGCACATTGCGGGCCTGCGACTGGATGTACGGATTGGTATCCTTCTCCGCCAGCTTCTGCAACACCACGCGCACACTGCTGTCAGCTCGTACCGGTTCGAGCAGATGTAACGCCTGGGTTCGCAGGCCGGGATTGGCATCGTTCATCAGCGCTTCGAGCACGGCGTCACGCACCCGCACGTCATCTTTTACGTAGGAACCCAAACCCTCGATCGCTTTCAGCCGCACGCCCGGATTGGAGTCATAGCGCAAGGCATACAGAAGCGCCTCGCGCACCCGGGTATCGTTCGGCGTCTGGGTCAGCAGGTCAACCGAATCCATCCGCACGCCCGAGTTGTAGTTGTTACGGGTGGCGAACAACAGCAGTTGCTGGATGCGCTGATCATTGAGCGAACCTTGCGCCTCCAGGGTGGAAACCGTGTCATACTTGATGCTGATTTGAGAGGAACCAGGCTGTTGCGTTACGGAGCGAATGCCGGTAATGGAAGATTCTGCGGGAGTGGCGATTCCGGGTTCTACGGGGTTCCGGCCATTCATTACTTGATACGTGGCCCCAATTCCACCCGCGAAACCCACGATAAAGATAGCCGCCGCCAGCGCCGGAGCCAGCTTGATGGGACGAAGCCAGGCCCCGGGATCGAACACCAGGCGCTGCCAGAAGCCGCCCTGCTCCGTGGTTTCGAGCGCTTCCTGCAGACGCATCCGGGAAGCGGTAACCAGATTGGGGGTGGGTTCGTCGACTGGGAACTGGGAGATGGTGGCATGGAACTGGCGGGTGGCTTTCAACTCGGCCGCGCAATCGGCGCAGCGGGCCACGTGTTGTTCGAGTTCGTAACGAGCGTCGTCGGGCAGCTCGTTATAGATGTGCAGCAGAATATTTTCTTGTACCCACTCGCATTTCATAATTGCACCGGAAAGTGTAGGGCGGGCGCCACCGCCCGCCGCTGTTGCTGTTGCTCTTGCTTTTGCATTTCGTACTCGCTTACCTTGCCTGCCGTCCTGCGGGCGGCCTGGACGGGCGGGACGCCCGTCCCTCCATAAGAAACTTCGTTCATCGCATGTCCGCCTGGGAGCCACGTAACTTCTGGGTGGCTCGGAATAAAGTGTTCTTGGCCGTTTCTTCGGTCGTATTCAGGATTTCGCCCACCGTCCGCAATTTCAGGCCCTGGTAATGCTTCAATTCAAAAACCATGCGTTCCCGGGGCGTGAGTTTGTCGAGTGCGTGGTTGATGCGCGTTCCCAACTCGCGGCGCATCAAGTCGCGTTCCGGATTGGCGCCGGCCCGACCGTCCGGCACCTGGGCGAGAACATCGTAAGTTTCGCCTTGCGAATCGGTCGCAACCGGGGCGTCTTCCTTGCGCACCTGTTTTTTCCGCAGGTGGTCCAGACAGAGATTGGTCA
>Ga0099829_10001772_pt1 | contig 12111 bp, 10 predicted proteins | sample CZO8metaG_3_FD_79336 | JGI IMG/M metagenome (GOLD analysis project Ga0099829, IMG submission 79336) | Vadose zone soil microbial communities from the Eel River Critical Zone Observatory, Northern California, USA - CZOApr15con2H2.8 metaG | ecosystem: Environmental > Terrestrial > Soil > Vadose...
AAAGAGGTCCCTCCCACAGACGAGACAGTATAGGTACAGGGAGCAGAACCACAACCAGTAGTCACCACACCAGTAGACGCAGTAGGATCAAAAGGCTGAGCAGAAACACGAGGAGCATAGAATCCAGCGGCTAGGATGAGTAGAGGTAGCACGAGTATGAGGAGTCGTCTTTCCATATTTTCTCGTTCCAGTCAGTCAAGGCAGACGTATATAGGCTAAATCGTCAGATGTCTTCATGGAGTTGCTGAAAGCAACCTGTAGACTGTGCTCGGTATATCTAGATATCTCGGCTTCAAGACAACTATGTTAGACGGCCGGAAAAGGTGAGACCGATCCTATTCGAGGCGTATGAAAACCGGAAGTCGTCTAGGGTCAGTTGGATTCGTCAATCCATGCCCGCCTTTCATCAAGGCAGTGGAAGCAGAATCAGAAAGCTGCATTAAACATATGCCGGAAGAGGAGGGGGGAGGCCGGTCTTGGCTCCTGAGGCCTGACACCCCGCCCAGAAACGGTTCCTGCGGGGTGAGAGACCTTTGCGGAAAAGCTAAGCTCACTGAACGTTCTGCGGCGTGAGAGCCAAGGGAGGTATCTAGACGCTGGTATCTGTGGGTAGTCATCTCCTTTTTCTCTTGGCCCTGAACGTTGCCGTGAGCCTCTGGTCTAAAATGAAACTGGCCAACAACGTAACCAAGGATGCTACAACTATCCCAGGCATGACAACATCGATCAGGCTAGGAACGTCGTAAAAGATCATCCCATTTTCAAACCAGGCCCTTGCCGGAGCCGTCAACTTTAGCGTGGGCGTGTAGGCTGCAAAATAGATAGGGAATAGAATGTTCTCGACCGTCCTCAGCCCGACTGTCACGTTGAACGGGCTGGAGGGTGTCAGATTCCAGGTCGACTCTCCTTCTACACTGTAAGAATGATTCCAGCTAGCCAGGAAGGCACCCAGCTGAAATCTAGAAGGTTGAACTGTTGGGTAGTGTTGCCTGGGATAACCGTATTTAGAAATATGGCGCCATTTACCAGCCACCTGGCGGTCGAAGTCGTTGGGAGGCTCAGCAATGGCTTAACCAAGTAGGCCGCCCCTAGATTGTTGATTTCGACTCCTTGGAAGTTGATTGGGCTAGAAATGTCCATTGATAGAAAAGCTAGGTTGAACGCAACCTGGCCTCCGAGGTTTGTGCTTGACCCTGCAAGTCCGAGAGTGTAGTTCTCCTCGAACACCCAGGTCTTGCTGGAGTTGTCCAAGAGTCGGGTTCCAATCCCTGCCTCTAAGGATTCTACTCGGGCTGTCGGCAGCCTTTCCTGGATGGCGGCCTGCATTAGTCCCAAAATCGGAGTCGAGTTTGATGAGTCCAGAATGATGCTAACATTGGGTAGTGCGGTATAGTTCTCCTCCAGATCTAAAGTCATCTTCAACATCACGGCCTGACCGTTCAGGGCGACTGTAATCCCAGCTCCACTGGCTCCAACAATTGTGCCGCTCATTGCTATGGTCGTCAAGAATAAGACAGTGCAGACATAGACCAGTCTTCTCGGCAACATTGTCCAGCCCTGCTTGTCCTAACATGAACTTACAGGCCGGCTATAAGATTCGCGGAGAAAATGCTGTTAGGCTGAGATTATGTGGAGAGCAGTCTGGTCCCTTGCAGTTCAAGATTCCTTGCTAAAAAAATCATTCTTCCCCCAAAGCTTATTTGAGACAGGGAGCCTCGTCATCACGATTTCGTGCTGACCAATGCCTCCCGTGCTTGACGTTCAGGACCTGACCACAAACTATCTTACACTAAGTGGCTGGGTCAGAGCCGCGGAAGGAGTCTCCTTCAAGGTTGAGCCTGGAGAAGCCCTTGGGCTCGCTGGTGAGTCCGGCTGTGGAAAGACTACCATCGCGCTCTCTCTAATCAAACTGCTTCCTCGCGGAGGAGTCATACGAAAGGGTAAGATCCTCTTCGAAGGTCTCGACCTAGTACCCCTGAAAGACAATGAGATGAGAAAGATCCGCTGGAAAGGCATCGCCAGTGTTTTTCAAGGCGCGATGAACGCTTTCAACCCTGTCTTCAAGATAGGCGATCAGATCGTAGAGGCTATTCAGACTCATGAAAAAGATGTCGACAAGAAGAGCGCTATGGCGCGAGCTGGAAACCTGTTTAAAATGGTGGGTCTCGAACCGGAAAGGGTAGACAACTATCCACACGAGTTCAGCGGAGGCATGCGGCAGAGGGCCCTGATAGCCATGGCGTTGGCAACGAACCCTAAGCTTCTGATTGCAGATGAGCCGGGCACCGCCCTAGACGTCATAGTCCAGGCTCAAACACTCCAGTTGATGAGAGAACTCAAAGACAAGCTCGATCTCTCGATGATCATGATCAGTCACGACCTGTCGATCATTGCGGAGACTTGCGAAAAAGTAGCCATCATGTACGCGGGGAGAGTCGTGGAATATGGTGACGCTGACTCCATATTTAATGAACCCTTGCACCCCTACACTCAGGGTTTGATCAAAGCTTTTCCCAGCGTCAAGGGACCCCGAGTGCGCCTCTCCTCTATTCCTGGGCAGCCTCCAGATCTGCTGAATCCTCCACCGGCCTGCAGGTTTAACCCGCGCTGCCCGTACGTCATGGATGTCTGCAAGAAGATTGATCCACCTCTCACCATGTCTGGCAAGGGAGATCACCTGGTCGCCTGTCATCTCTACGACTAGGAATGAAAATCATGAGCGAGGACAGCCTAGTTCAAGTCGAGAACCTAAAGAAGCATTTTCCCTTAAAAAAAGGATTCCTCTCCACCGTTTTTTCTGGGGAGAAAGAGACCGTGAAGGCCGTTGACGGCATCAGCTTCCATGTTGGGAAGGGAGAGATCCTGGGCCTCGCAGGTGAGAGCGGCAGTGGGAAGACCACTACGGGACGACTGCTTCTCGGCCTGGAGAAAGCGACGGAGGGCTCTATCGTTTTCGAGGGAAAAGATCTTGAGGGGCTCAGCGCCAGAGAGCTAAGGTCTCTCCGTCGAGAAATGCAGATCATCTTCCAGGATCCGTTCGAATCCTTGGACCCCAGAATGACTGTTAAAGAGATCATTGCGGAGCCCCTCAGAGTCCAGCGGATTGCCAGAAACGAGGAGGAGCTAGAGGAGCGGGTGAAGGATAGCCTGAAGGAGGTGGAGGTGGTGCCTCCAGAAGAGTTTCTCTTCCGTTTTCCACACGAGCTGAGCGGGGGTCAGCGCCAGAGGGTCGCCGTGGCCCGGGCCTTCGTACTGGGTCCGAAGTTTGTGGTTGCTGATGAGCCTGTGTCCATGTTGGACGTTTCGATAAGAGCTGAGATACTGAATCTAATGCTGAATCTTGTTCAGAAGCGTGGATCATCTTTCATATACATCACGCACGACGTTGCCCTTGCCAAACATATTTGCGATCGGGTTGCAATAATGTATTTGGGCAAGATCATGGAGTCAGGAGAGTCGGAGGCTGTGATCGGGACTCCTCTACACCCGTACACGAGTGCTCTCGTAGCCGCGGTCCCCGTTCCCGATCCAAAGTACAAGCGATCCAATGTGATAAGCGGTGAGATTCCCAGTCCCGTTTATCCGCCCCCAGGCTGCAGGTTCCATACTCGGTGCCCGTACGCGCATGAGAGGTGTATGGAGGAGGAGCCCCGTCTGGTGGAGGTGGAAAAGGATCATTACGTAGCCTGCCACCTATACTCCTGAGTCGTTGAGGAGCATGTCTTGCGTCCACTGTGTAGCTCTAAATCATTGCGAATTTGGTCCACAGGGTGAAAGAGCGGCGCGTTCATTGTTTCGGATGAGCACTGGCGCATCTTAATGCCGCGCAGCATCGTTTTCACTAGAGCCTGGCCTGGCGAAGATGTTGAGGTGAGCTCAACCATCACTGATAAATAAGTAACACGCGAGCCATATATGGATATACGGTTACATCGGTCGCCACCTTTGATCCCAGCACTAGCAACCTCCCGCGAAATTAGGAAGTTTTTCCTTGTTGTCGTATTGCTTGTTCAGGTTGGTCCTGCAGCTTTTTATGGAACCCTGCCGTCAATGGTCGGTCGGGTAGGGGGCGCTGTTTCGAATGGCACTCCGTTCTCTTCGTCCTCAGGCAGTTTTGGCATAGGCTCTCTTCCGTCCTCGCTCTTCTTCCCCGTTGGGTCCTCCAGTCCTACCCAGGTAGATTTGACGAGTATCAATGGCTTTGCAGGCACGGTGAGTCTGGCCGCTGCCGTTTCGAATGGGACTTTAGCGAATCGCCCTACGGTGATAATCGACAACAGTACTCTCCAGCTCATTTCGGGCGGGGTGAACTCTACAATCATGACCGTATATTCAACGACGTCCACGCCTTCAGGTTTCTACACGGTTACCGTTACAGGAACCAGTGGTACGCTGACAAACTCAACCCTCGTGATGGTTGGCGTTCAAGATTTCTTCATGTCGGCCAGTCCTAGCAGCCTGACTCTTGCAGAAGGCTACTCGGCCACGTCGACGATCACTCTGACGGGTCGTGGCGGGTTCAACGGCAATGTTTCACTTTCGCCCGCTATCTTCCCCTCAGGTCCCACGGTATCATTGAGTCGAAGCTCTCTGCACGTCTCGACCGGATCGTCCAGCTGTATCCTGACGATCTCGGTCTCATCTTCCACACCGGTAGGGTCCTATACCGTAAACGTAACAGGATCCTTTGGTCCGTTGGCCCATTTCGTTCTTGTAGGAGTGAGCGTGAATGGGTTTACCTTCGCTGCCAGCACGAATGGTTTCAGTATGGCGGCGGGATCTTCAGCCAGTCCGACAATCACGGTGAACAGCGCCAACGGGTTCGCTGGCACAATAAGCCTTGGAGTGAGTGTCTTCCCATCGGGTCCATCTTCGTCGCTTAACGTGAGCAGCGTGACATTAACATCAGGTTCTTCGGCCGGCGTCGTGCTCGTCATCTCCACCACACCGTCCATCCCCCCGGGGTTCTATACCGCCAACGTGACTGGGACGAGCGGCCTCCAGGTTCACAGCCTCTTCATACCTGTAGCCATCGGCTCGATCACTGTTAGCATCAATAGTGCTGCTAACTTTACAGGTTTTACAGTCAAGACCACAGGCAGTCTATCTGTGAGATCTCCGTCCAACACGTTGACCGCCTCGGGAGTCGTTGATGTACTGGCAACAAATTCTACAACGAAAGTGTCTCTTTACTCGATGAGTTACAACGTAACAGGGCTTGCCATAGTAACGGCTTCCGTGGGAATCTACGAGGTATTCTTCCTCTTGGATGTCGCGGTCACTCCTTACCCTCTGTCCTCTGACATCACCATCACCTTTCAAGGGACGATGGCCGGAGCGAATGCGGTGATCACCCGGAATCTGGACATAAACCTGGACGGGGCTGTGAACACTTCCGACATTAACATCTGGGCAGCATCCAACAATTGCTCCTCGGGCATGTCCTGTTATAATCCTCGAGCCGACGTCAACGCAGATGGCGTAGTGAATCTGACGGACCTGGATCTGATCTCATTCTATTATGGCGCAATTGATTTCATGCCTAAGATCGTAGTCGGACAGGGTGGCGGCTCTTCCAGACCTCCTTCTAGAGTCTGAGACGAAATACTTCTTGTGAAGGAACGGAAGAGCAGAAGGCGACCTTGTTCTTTATAGGAGTCGATTTTTCCCGGCCAATTTCTAGTTTGAGAATAGCCTGAAAACCTCGGGGCATCAAGCCACTCGTGGGTCTAACCGAAACAGCCCAACTCTGAAAACTTCTATGTGAGCCGGCATACAACACCGGGACCTGAAAGCGCCAGTGGTCTTCGTTCGTAAAGTCCCAGTTTTCATCTGCTGATGATTCAAACGCTGAAAGAGAAGACCGGGCTAGTCAGACTAGATACTAAGCGGTAGGCATCTTCAATGGTGCGGGGGGTGGGATTCGCACCCTCCCACAGTTCTAACGGTAAAAACCGGATTCCGGAGGCTTCTCTGATTCGGTGATATTGGAGACAGTTGTGCGAATAATCGAAAAGTCTGTTGGACACTTCATGTTTTTCATGCCTCACAATAACGAGGCGACTCGCCAGTGCCACATCCGAACCCTCCGCCACCGCCATTCCCTCCAGGTTGTGATACCCATGATATTGTGAAACTGTCGCCAGCAGCGGAGGGGTCACTTGGCACGGCGGAGGGAATTAGAGGCAAAGTAAAGATTGCAGTTCCGCTGGCCGAAGAAATCGAACCGGCCGCTCCACCTTGTGGCGTGAAAGAGCAACCTGAGAAAGTGACGCCCTCCGCATCGGGCACGCTGTGATTGCTGGGCACTTCGAGTATCCACTCGGCCGTAGTCGCTCTAGGTGTAGAAGAGATGTTACAATCAGTCGCGGAATTACTGGAAATCGAAAACGGCTTGTTTATGGTTGTATCCATAATGGATAGAGTGAAAGTCCCACCCGCGTTCGCAGTTAACCTGGCATCCATGCTATCCCCAGAGTTAGGCGTCCAGTCTTTTATCGGCTTTACGAAGCAGCCGGAGTTAGAAACAAAATATTCGTACCATGCATAATATGTGATAGTTCCATTCAGACATTTCGAGGCCGTTCCTACTTGCTCGACAGTAGTGCTCTGCGAGTCAAGATCACTAGCCCCATCGATTCCCACCCAAACGAAAACTAGTGAGTCCTCTGTCGTGTCACAACTGAGAATCTTGGGAATCTTCCAGGAGCCGCTGACAGAACTAATTGTGACGTAGGTCCCGGTGCTGTCTACCTTGCAGGCCGCGTAGCCAGACCAAATCTGACTCGTCCGGGTCAGCGGGTTTGGAGTGGGTGGACAGGAGGATTTCGTCGCGGCAGCTACAAAATAACTTGGAAAGAAACCAACTGAAACTATTAAGAGAATGGGCAAGATCAAGAAGCCAGGGAACTTGTGACTGCTCCGTCGAGGTGGAGCAAGTCGGAAGAAAGCGGTTGTCCTGTGAGATATCCGACTAGCATAGAGGACGCTTCCGAGATTATTCATGACGAAGGGTAACGCTTTTCTTCTGATGACAGATAAGATTTTTCATGCTCGTATCTACTACATAGTCGGCCTATATGCCCGAGACTCAGACCTTTCGAATCAACCCGATGCTCGTTTTTCAGAGGCAGGTGACACCGATGTGGGACCGGATTGGTGCCTAACTTGCGGAGCTAACCCCCAGTCTTGCCCTCTTGATTCGGCGAGTTGCCCCATGCTCGTTCAAGTGCGGCTCACAGAACTTGGAGCCGCACCCCTTGCACCGTTTCAGAAACGAGGTTTCTTTGCACCCGGCGAAATCACAATGTGGTTCCATGACAGGTGGTTAGAAGGGCTTTTCCAGATTGGCGATAGAGGTCTGTGAAGTTCCCTGTCTAAGTTCTTCGCCTTTCAGAAGTATCGCTCGAATTCTTAGGATATGTCGAGCTTCGATATTTACAGACTTTCGAAATTCTCGGCCGTCAATACAAGATTTATATTCGCAGATAGCGGCAGAACCGCATTCTTGGTGACAGATGACTCAGAAGAGAGTGCAATATCTAATCTGTGTCGCCCTACTTGCCACAATCGTCGTCATCGCCTCCTTTGCCTCTATTTTGCCGACATCCGCCGATAGTCCTTTGCCCAATCTCAGCATAAATCCAACCGATACCAAGCCAATACCTCTATCGGGAGGAGTGCCGTTCGACACGATCCTGTTTGTTCGAGTCCCGACGGCTGTCCCTACGAACCCGCCCCTCTTCAATCTCTTACCAGCGTTCGTCGTTCAGACTATCGACTTTCAATTCACCCGCCCTGACGGTTCAAACGCATTTTCCGGGAATCTTATTACTTGCACACAGGTGGGGTACCCAGGAAGAAACACTGTGGTCACTTGCACCGGAGCCGTCCCACAGCGAGCCATGCCCAAAGTATATCCGGGCGCAAACACGGGAATATACCTGATAGGCTGGGTCAATGTCGGCGACACGAAGGGAGTCTGGACTCTCACATACACAGTAGCTGGACTTTTCCAAGGCAATACGATCACTCTAACGGCAAGCATTCAGTTCTCCGTGGACCCTAATTGCAGCTGCGCACCCGGCTCAATAACTTATCAGTAGCCCACTAGGAACTTAGTCTCATCTCCTCCTCTTTCTTTGTCAAAGACCCGATTCCTGTCCACACGGGAAGCGTTCGCTATTGGCTGACGGGACGTGACGGTCTCCGAGTCTCATATGGAGCCTCATATGCGGCACGCGGCGAGAGGTCACATTATGCCCAAGATTTTTGTCGGAATTCGCGCACGCTAACACAAGCGGGGAACCGAGCACGAATCAAAGCGCGAGCACGAACACGGTTTATCTTGAATCTGCAAACTAGACAAGAAGAGGATTGAAGATTTCGAGGGTGAAACGCAAACGTCCCAATACTCCACGCACACGTCTACTGTAAGGTTGGCACACTAGGGAAGCTTACATCGGACGGAAACCGCCTGGATTGGTGGGCTAGAGTTTTGCGTTCTGAATTCTAGACATGCCGTTCTAAACTCTGGTTCTATCTATACTCGAATGTAATGATCCGTTTAGGCAACTTAATTGAACAGACTCCATTCTCTGCTCTCGATCCTCGTAGGGTTTTCCGCTACACTCTTATCGGGATTGTTCAAGCGTTACGGGACTGTCATTGATGCTTCCTTTGACAACTATGGCTTACCCCTACCCTGGCTTGTTTACGGCGAGGGTTTCGGGGCCGTCAAACCGGTCGGATGGACCTTCAACTTGCTATTCTTCATTCTAGACGCAGTGCTGTATGCATCTATCACCTATGTTCTACTTATGACTCTGGCCAAAGCCAAGTTGCTTTAGTAGAAAGGGAGCACTCATTCGTCATCGAAATTCGCGTCTCTTTTCAAGAAACTGGGAATTTTTTGTGTGCGTGGAGCTCTGGTGGTGGGGCCCCACAATCTAGTGGATGAACAGAATTGAACTCTAGCAGATTATCTGTCTGAGCCCCAACTCCACGGTCGCTAGCGGTGCTCGTTTACCATCATAAACGTAACACCAGTGTGGTTTTTCTGTTATGGTAGATAAGAAAGAAATTCCAGAAACAAACGACCATCGTGCGGGACCAACTTGCTGACGGCGCTCTTCTTCCCCTTCAGCTAATAGGGTCATAAAGGAGGAGAGAAGTTAACCGATGAATTGAGGACTCTTCGAAAACCGCCGCAACCACTCCTCAACGAAATGGTTGAGATATTCCTTGCCGCCTGGGAGTGAGACCGCAAAATCCTCGTCACGCATCTTAAGCTCGTAGAACTCTTGCGCCGTCCATCTAGGGTTGAAGCGAATATGGTCAGAAATCGGCAAACAGATACTATGGCCTGTCATCATCGCTGTGCTTCTTGTGACTACTAAATGGCTTAGAATGGGGGTTGATCAAGCAACTCTGCGGAACGTTCCACCCTTTCTGCATATTCCGCATTTGTCATTATACGCCGGGCCTCTCCTTGACAATCTGAGTACAACTTGGACCCTTGCCCTGACATTTTCGATCGGCTATTGTAGCGCTCGATATCTCAAACGATTCTGGTGGGGAGAAAGTGTCGGAGAGTTATCCCGCCGTCTAATGATGATCATGCTAGGGTTCTACCCGGCAATAGTTGCATGGTTCAGCGGAGTAGCTGAAACGTCTTTCTTGATTCCGACATGGGGCAAACCCCGCTATGGCTCGGTGCGTCCTACCCTCTCAGTGTGATCGTGTTCCGATCAATCGAGACAATGATTGGAATGAAGATCCTTGGAAAAGGCGGACTGTTTTCGACTTCTCTCGACGGCTTGTTCCGGGTCGGATCAATCGGAATGAGAATGATCGGGGAGAACCTTTACGGCAACTACCGGGTAGTCTCTTCGCGCGTTACTGGGCGACCCCTGGTACTGACTCCCATTCCGAATGTTAGACCTATTCTAATCGCCTTCATCTGCATCCCAGGAGCGATTTCCATGTCGATATCATGGAAACTCGGGTGGTCGTCGATGACTCAGCTGTTCTCCGTGTTTGCAACTGTCCTCTACATACTCGTGGCGGCCTGCGTGGTTCTAGGCCTCCGCAAGATAAGGAAAGATTCCGAGGAGAAGAAGGGAATCGTCCGCGTTCCCAAGTGTCGCTTGAATAAGTTCAAGTTCTTCTTGTCGTAGGAGAGAGGAGAGCCTAATTGAAACGAGAGGAAATGACCAGGATCGTAAACGAGGACCTGAAGCACATTCCCAGGACCAATGAGTACGATACGCAAGCTGAGCCCAAGAATGACCTACAATGCCTTGCGGCGACATGGCCTTGCACTCGGAAAAACCAAAGACGAAACCCTTGCGGAGTGCATAGACCACCTGAAGAAGAGGAATCCTTCCTGGTCACCCAGTTACGACAGCGATTATTTCAAGTTCTAAGGCGAGAAAAAGGTAGGAGAGCTAGAGCTGCTGGCGAGCTACGTACTTCGCCAGGCCCCGACCGCGAACTCGCCTGACCAGGCTTGAAGTCACATCGTAGAGGTCTCGCAAAGATACGGCGACCTCCGCAAATCAGATCGTGGCCAGGTATCATAGGCCGTACGAAATGTATCCTTTATCTCCGTAGACGCGTGCGCGAAGGATGACGGGTCGTTCACAGTCTAGGCAAGGTCCCGAAAAGATTGAGGGTTCGCTAGGTCTTGTGTTCTGGGCGAGTTGGTACTGTTAGCCCGCGAGCCTTATCGTCCAGATGATCCTCTCGCCGACCTCGTGCCACTCGTCGGGGCAGACGATAGACTTGGACGGGGCAAGCGGACCATTCCAGGTCCTGGCTGTGTGGACAGACCGGAGAGATACCACCACGCGCAACGACGTCTTCACAGCAAAACGCCTTCCAACCTAACCCCCTTTTTTCTTCTGGGAAAACCCGCGCCCAGAGAAGCCTTACTTTCATGGAGGGAGGAAGCTATGCAATGATCAAAACTATGGTGAAGCCTCAAGCCTCAACGTTCAGAAGCCTGGGACTTGGAAAAAGCTCGAGGTCCAGTCGTAGAATAGGTGAATTTTCAAGGTCGACAAAGCCCGCTTCGAGGCCCAGGTTCGCCTCGTACCACTTCCTGGCCCTTTCCAGGAAGGCGACCCTTACAATCACCGTATCAACCTTAGTGAACGGCTTGGTATCAAGCGTGATGGAGGATTCCATGTCCTTCGGATAGTTGACGGTTGTGCCTTATTTTCCTGACGGTTGAGCGACAGGACACCGGTTGTGGTTCGATGTTCGTGCTGCCCGTCGGAAGTGAGTAGTTGATTTTTGTGTGTGTGGGACACATGGTGCGGGGGGTGGGATTCGAACCCACGAAGGCCTTCGCCACAGGGTCCTAAGCCCAGGGCAGGCTATGATCACGCCTTCTGCCCATTAGACCTGGCTCTGGTACCCCCGCGCTGAGGATCCAGCGACAAGGGCGGAACCGGGGGCGAATAAAAACTACTTCAAGACAAACTCCTTCGTATCCAGATCATAGATGAGATGGGCAACCTCGCTCCTCGCTCCCAAAAAGCTCAGACAAAATCGCTAGAAATCAGCCCAGATCTGAATTCCGGGATGGCGGCCAATAAAAAATCGCCTAGAACACGCCCGAATCCGAGATCTGAGCAAGCGGTTCTGTAACCATGCTTCTTCCACGCTTCTCCCTAGGGTAAGAGTCCCGTTTCGAGGATGATGACTCAAGCCTATTCTACGCCTAAAATCGGAATCCTCACCAAGAAAAGTTCCGACTGGTGAGAGGCCTCCAGAAAAGGGGGTCGACAATTTTTCTCTCGCGACACGAGACCGGGTTTACGCCCGGCCCTCAGAAATGTTCCCTGGAGTCTTCGAGAGACCGGATGTGTGAGAGTGTGACCCTAGTATAGTTTCTAGCAGAGTGGTTTTGAGCTCTCCCAGAGATACTCGAAATAGCTCTTTCCAAACTTTACAAGACCAATGTGATCCGAGGAAATTGCCAGCGTCAATCCTTTCTGAGGATCCTCGCCGAGAAGTATTATGATCTGGTTATCGTCTGAGATTATTCCTCCGCCGAACATTTGTTCTCTAGTCCGGACCTGAGCGAGACCCTTCAACTTCCGC
>Ga0099829_10001774_pt1 | contig 12108 bp, 14 predicted proteins | sample CZO8metaG_3_FD_79336 | JGI IMG/M metagenome (GOLD analysis project Ga0099829, IMG submission 79336) | Vadose zone soil microbial communities from the Eel River Critical Zone Observatory, Northern California, USA - CZOApr15con2H2.8 metaG | ecosystem: Environmental > Terrestrial > Soil > Vadose...
CCGACCTTGGCCAGCACGTCGATGGCATCGGAAGGATCCGGGAGATTGACAGCCAGCGCACGCTTGATCACGGCGACCTTGCGCCGGCGTCCCTCGTCGTCGATGCCCGTGCCCGCGCCGGTGACCGACTCCGGCGGCGCGCCGGTGAGAGCGGCCACGACCGCGCTGGCGGCCGTGGTATTGCCGATGCCCATCTCGCCCGTGCCGATGACGTCGAGGCCATTGCCCCGCTCGGCGTAGACCAGCCCGATGCCCGCCTCGATGGCCGCCAGCGCTTCCTCGCGCGTCATGGCGGGGCCCACTGCCATGTTGCGCGTGCCGGGGCCGATCTTGCGGGAGACGAGCGCGGCGTGCGCAGGCAGCGCGGCGGCCACGCCCAGATCCGCGACGACGACCGGAGCGCCGACGTGGCGCGCCAGCACGTTGACCGCCGCGCCGCCCTTCAAGAAGTTCTCGACCATCTGCGCGGTCACAACTTGCGGATACGCGCTCACTCCCTCGGCGACGACTCCATGGTCGGCAGCCAGCGTGAAGATCACGCAGCGCCGGGCCTGGGGCGGGAACTGGCCCGACATCTCGCTGAGCCGCCGCGCCAGCTCCTCGAGGCGGCCGAGGCTTCCCGGAGGCTTCGTCAGCTGGTCGAGCGCCCACTGGGCCTGGAGCCCGGCCGCGCCGTCCGGCTTTACGATTCGGTCAAGGAGCTTCGGGAACACGTTCACGGGAAGGCTCGGGAGGTGGGACATCCTTGACGGTCATGGGCAGCCCCGCAATCATGTAGTTGACGCGATCCACGGCGGCGGCGATGCGCTGGTTGACCCAGCCGAGCGCATCGCCGAAGCGCCGCCCGATCTCGGTCTCCGTGTGCACGCCGGCGCCGACCTCGTTGGAGACGATGATGAGCGAGAAGCGCCGCTCGGCGACGAAATCCGCCAGCGCATCTGCCCCCGTGAGGATGGCTTTCTCCTCGTCGCCGCGGAGCATGAGATTGGCGACCCAGAGCGTCACGCAGTCGAGGACGACCACGTCGACCTTGCCCGCGAGGCTCGAACAGGCCGCCACGATCTCGTAGGGCTCCTCGAGAGTGCTCCAGCCGGCCGGGCGCTCCGCCCGGTGACGGGCGATCCGGGCCTCCATGTCGCCGTCGAAGGCCCGGGCCGTGGCGAGGAAGGCGCCGCGCGAGGGCTTGGGCATCAGGGCGGCGATCCGCAAGGCCTCTCGGCTCTTGCCGCTTCTCACTCCGCCGAGGATGAGATCGGACCGATGCACGCGACTCACCAGGTCCTCCCGCGAAGACCGGTTGAAGGATGGTGCCCGGGCAGGTCTCCTGGCTCTCGGATCGTCCTACTCCCCACGCCTTCCCGGCCCCGAACCACGGCCAGTGGCACCAACGTGGGTTTCGTCCCCGATTACAGTGACGGGGTCGCGGCGGATTCGCACCGCCTTCCCTAGGCCCGCACCCGGCGGGCCGCCCGGACATCGGTGAAGCCAGACCTTAACAGACCCGCCGACAGGGGTCAACCGGCCGCCAGAATCCGTCTTTGGGCTGGCCACGGGGGGCTGGCCACGGGGGGGCTGGCCACCGGGGGGCTGGCCACCGGGGGGCTCGCCGCGGGGGGCTCGCCACGGGCCCGGATCAGAAGCGATGGAGCCGGTCGATCTGGCGGCGCTCTCGCTTGGTGGGCCGGCCGGCCCCGGGCAGCCGCACCGCCGGCGGCGGGACGCGCGCCTCGCGCGGCGGAGGCGGCGGGCTCAGATCCTCGTAGAGCAGCTTCGCCTGGAGGCCGGGCCCGCGGCGGTCCGACAGGGCGATCACGCGCACGATCTTTTTCGCGCGTGGCAAAGTGATCTCCAGCAGATCTCCGGCGCGGACGGCGCGCGACGGCTTGGCGGCCTGCTCGTTGACGTCGACCTTGCCGCCGTCGCACGCCGCGCTCGCCAGCGTCCTGCTCTTGAAAAATCGCGCGGCCCACAGCCACTTGTCGAGACGCAGATCGGCCATGTCCCGCTTACCGTAGCATAGGCGGTGGGCTATACTCGCGGCACGGAGGCAGAAATGCGAAGAGGCTCACCGCTGGGCGTGCTGCTGCTGGCGTCGGCCGTCGCCGCGATGGCGCAGGGCGCCCAGGTCGTCGTGGAGGACTGGTCCAAGACGCCGGTCGGGCAGAAAGGAGTGCCGACAGGCTGGAAGACCCAGAGCTGGGGCAATCCGAAGTACGAATTCGAGGTCGTGAGCGAGAGCCCGTCGCGCGTGCTCCACCTCATCAGCAATGGCGACAGCTCGACGATCAGCAAGGACATCAACAGAATCGACTGCAAGGACTACCCGATCCTCCAGTGGCGCTGGAAGGCGGTGGAGTTGCCCAAGGGCGCCGACGCGAGGAAGAAGGCCACCGACGACGAGGCGCTCCAGCTCTACGTCACCTTCCCACGCTTTCCGAACGCCGTGCGCTCGCGCATCATCGGCTACATCTGGGACACGACCGCGCCGGCCGGCTCGATCTTCAAGAGCCAGAAGACGGGTCTCGTGACCTATGTCGTCATGCGCTCGGGCGAGGCCGACCTCGGCAAGTGGTTCACCGAGACCCGCAACGTCTGCGAGGACTACAAGAAGATCTACGGCGAGGAGCCGGACGAGAAGATCGAGGCGATCTCGGTCGGCATCGATTCGGACGACGTGCGCTCGCGCGCCGAGGGCTATATCGGCGAGATCGTCTTTCTCCGGAAGCCGTGACCCGCGCCGCGACGGGGGAGGCCTAGCGGTGGCACGAGGCGGGCTCGAAGCGTACGGCGCGCTCGTCCTGCGGGTGGTGCTCGGCGCGATCTACGTCGCCCACGCCTACCTGGCGCTCGTCGTGATGGGACTTGGCGAGGCCATCCAGTACCAGCGGGCCTATCACATCCCCCTGCCCGAGATCGGCGCCTGGTACCTGATCGTGGCGCACGGCTTGGGCGGGATCCTCCTGATCCTTGGCGTCATGGTGCGATGGGCCGCGCTGGCGAATATCCCCATCATGGCCGCCGCCGTGTGGTTCGTGCACCTGAAGCAGGGCTTCTTCGTGCTCGACGGAAAGAGCGGCTACGAATACGTGCTGGTGATGCTCGGCGCGACCATCGCCCAGGCGCTGCTGGGCGCTGGGGCCTTCACGCTCAAGAGATAGGGGGAACGGCTACCTCGTCACCTGCCCCGCTTCGTCACCTGCCGGATCGCATCGACGACGTCGGCCGCCCCCGGCGTTGCGAAGGCCTCGAGGGGCGGGCTGAACGGAATCGGAATGTTGGGGCCGGCCACGCGTGCGACCGGCGCGTCGAGATCGTCGAAGCACTCCTCCATGATGACCCACGCAAGCCAGGCCCCGACGCTGCCCCGCATGGGTCCCTCCTCAGCGATGACGACCCGGTTGGTCTTCCGCACCGATGCGGCCAGCCCTTCGCGATCGAGCGGCACGAGGCTCCGCGGGTCCACGACCTCGACCGAGATTCCCTCTCCCTCGAGCCGGCGAGCCGCCTCCAGGCTCTCGTCCACCATGCGCGCGGTCGCGATCACGGTGACGTCGGTGCCGAGGCGCTTCACGTCGCAGACCGCCAGCGGCACGAGGGTCTCGGCCTCCGGAACCTCTCCCGTCACGCGGTAAAGACCGCGGTGCTCGAAGACCAGCACCGGATCGGGATCGCGGATCGCCGTCTTGAGCAGGCCCCGCGCGTCGGCAGGGTTGGACGGGATGCACACCTTGAGGCCGGGAATATTCACGAACCAGGCCTCGACGGAATTGGAGTGATGTCCCCCCGCGGACCGTCCGATCCCATAGGGCATGCGGAGCGTCAGCGGACAGGAGATCTGACCGCCGAACATGTATCGGCTCTTGGCGATCTGGTTGGCAACCTCGTCCATCGCGCAGGTGACGAAGTCCGCGAAGTGCATGTCCACGACGGGCACCAGGCCCGTCATGGCCGCGCCCATGGCCGACCCCACGATGGCGGCCTCGGAGATCGGAGCGTTGCGCACGCGCGCCGGGCCGAATTCCTCGGCCAGGCCCTTGGTCACGCCGAAAGGCACGCCGAGGACGATGTCCTCGCCGATGCAATAGACGCGGGAATCGCGCCGCATCTCTTCGCGCAGCGCAAGATTCAGCGCCTCCCCGAAATCCAGGGTCGGCATCAATCTCGCCAGGGATAGTGCACAAACAGGTCCTTGAGCGCGTCCTCGGGCGCCGGCAGGGGGCTCGACTCGGCGAAGTCTTCGGCGTCCTGGACTTCCTTCTCGATCGCCTGCGCCACCCGGTCCGCGTGCGCCCGATCGAGCAGGCGGGATTCCTCGAGGTGGGCTCGAAGCCGCGCGATGGGATCGCGCTGGCGGCCGGCGTCGACTTCGCCGCGCGATCGGTAGCCTTGCGGATCGCCCTCGAAGTGCCCGAGGAAGCGGACGGTGCGCGCCTCGATCAGGCTGGGCCCCTCTCCGGCGCGCGCGCGGGCGACGGCGCCCTCCATCGCGTCGTAGACCGCGAGTGCGTCATTGCCGTCCACGGTCGCGCCCGGGATGCCGTAGCCGGCCGCGCGCGCGGCGATGCTGCCGCCCGCGGTGGACAGATCGTGCGCGGTCGTCGAGGCCCAGAAGTTGTTCTCGCAGACGAACACCACCGGCGATTTCCACAGGGCCGCCAGATTGACGCCCTCGTGAAACGGGCCGCGGTTCGCGGCGCCGTCGCCGAAAATCGTGACCGCGACCTGATCCGTCCCGCGCATCTGTATCGACTGTCCGACGCCGGGGGCCAGCACGCAGCCCGAGGTCAGCACGCCGTTGGCGCCCAGGTAGCCGACTGAGGCGTCGGCGATGTGCATGGAGCCGCCCTTGCCCTTGCAGCAGCCGGTGGCTTTGCCGTAGAGCTCCGCCATGAAGGCGCGGAGCGAGCCGCCCTTGGCGATGAGGTGGCCGTGGCCGCGGTGGGTCGAGAGCAGGTAGTCGTCGCGCCTGAGCGGCGCGCACACGCCGGCGGCGACGGCCTCCTGGCCTATCGAGAGGTGGATGAAGCCCGGTATGCGCCCCGCCGCGTAGAGCTCGCGCGCGCGCTCCTCGGCGCGGCGGATCCGCAGCATGGTCGCGTACATCTGGAGGAGCAGATCTGGGCCGGGGCGCGCGCTCACGGGGCCCGATCTTAGCCCCGGGTCAGCGGAAGGGCAATCGTGCTACTTCGTCGCGTCCCCGGGGAACTTGTCGGGGCCGACCTTGCTGTTGCCCGCCGAGAGCGGCATCTGGGTCACCTGCCCGGCTTCGACGGTCACGTGCTGGTCCCACAGCTCGATCGCGGGCGCTCCGTCTTCGGACTTGGCGACGAGCCGGTACTTGCCCGGCGTCAGGTCGCGGAACTCGTAGCGCTCGCCCAGCCGGAACGGGCGTGAGAGGCGCACCGACTTGGTGCTATCGTCTTCGCCCGTGAGCGTGACGCGCACGTTGATGAGCCGCTCTCTGGAGTTGACGCCGGGCCATTCGAGCGGACCCCCGATCTTGCCCTTGGTCGGCTCCTGCGCCTGGCCCTCGAGGGACGCGTCGATCCCACCGGAGGCGTTGCGGTCCTGGAGCAGGCCCGCGCCGGCGAGCCACTTCCGCGCCGCGCGGTAGTACTCTTGGGTGGCATCGCCCCTATTGACCACCCACTGGAATTGCTCCGCCGCTTCGCGGCGCTTGCCCAGGTGCGAGTAGGCGGTCCCCAGGAGATAGCGCAGCGACATGTCGTCGGGAGCGAGCGCGATCGCCTCCTGGTACTTGGCCGCGGCCTTTGCGTACTCCCCGCGCTCCATGAGCTGATCGGCAGCTCCGTCCACGATCGCCGTGGGCGGCACCTTCGGCGGCTCAGCGGACCGCTGGGGCGACGGAGCCTGCTGGCAGCCGACCATCAGGCCGAGGGCGGCGAGGCCGAAGAGGAGCGAATAGTCCCGCATGTCAGCTGTCCCGGCAGCCGATGATGCGCTGCCAGTTGATGATGCGTCGATTGCCCGTCGTGCTCATGTGCGTTTCGCGATCAGCGTGGACAGCCGGACGTTGCGCTCGGCTGACAGCTGCACGCCCCAGCCGACGACCGGCTGATAGAAGACTTCGACGTCGACACACTTGCGCGCGACGGCGCCGTTGACGACGTAGTCCGTGACCGTGACGGTCGACCGGTAGCCGGGCGCGTTGGGGATGCTGCCGTAGGCCTGGGCCGCTAAGCACGCCCCGGTGATGTTCGCGAAGCCCATGCACGGGACCAGCGAGTTGCCGAGCGCCGTCGCTCGGATCTGCTCCAGGCGCTGCGCGGCCAGGAATGTCGCCGTGATGTGCTGGCGGCTCGTTTCGACCCCCTGGATGGCGGTGGCGAAGCCAGCGCCGACTGCGACGAGACCCAGAGAGATGACGAAGACGGCGGCCAGGTACTCCGCCACTTTGAAGCCTGCCCGGCTTCCCGCGACCCTCATCCCTTTAACGAGTCTTCGCAAGGTCCTCGGAGTCTCCCACTGGAGGTGGAGCAAGCCCGATGCCATGCCGGCATCGATGAGACCGATTCATAAGTACCCGTTCTGGCGGGGCTCCTAGAGAGGCCCCAGACCGCCAAGCTGTTCATCCGGATGGAGGTCGACTCTTCCTCGACTCCGGGCCGACGAGGGATGTCACCCGGCGACGGATGGCGGGTCAGCCGAAACCGGAGACTACGGAAGGGGCTCGCGGTGGTTCAAAAGACGCAGTATCCAGCCCGACGGGCCCCGCTCGAGCACTGACAGCGCGGCGTAGTCCTGGCCCAACGCCAGGATGCGCTCGGGACGGATCCCGAGGGCGCGGCACAGGACGATGCGGTTCGGGCCGCCGTGGGCAACCACGAGGACGCGTGAGCCCGGATGGCGATCGGCTATGCCCTCGAAGGCGGCCCATGCCCTCGACGAGACGTCCGCCAGGCTCTCGCCGTCGGGAAACTGGAACCGGCCGACGTCGGTCATCCAGGCATCAAAGGCGGCGGGATCGAGCGCGCGGATCTCGTCGGCGGTCAAGCCCTCCCAGCGCCCCATCGAGAACTCGCGGAGCGCCGGCAGCGGGACGGCCTCGATCCCGTGCGGCATCGTCAGGATTTCGGCCGTGCGCCGGGTCCGAGCGAGATCGCTGCAGTAGGCGGCGGCGAGCCTGGTGTCCGCGAGCCGGCGCCCGAGCGCGGCCGCCTCGGCCTCGCCCGCAGGCGACAGGGGCACATCGAAGTGGCCGATGAAGCGCCGCGTCTCGGCGCCCACCACGCTGCCGTGACGCACGAGATAGATGGTCGTTCGCACGGTTCTAGATAACCCGCAGGTGCATGAGCGCGGCGGCGGCAACCAGCGTCGACAGCTCACCGAGCTCGACGGACGAGCCGAGCGCATCGCCGGTCATGCCGCCCAAGCGCCTGGCGAGCCAGGTCGCCCACAGGAGCACGCTCAGGAGGGCCACGCTCAACAGGAGCGCGCCCCAGGGGCCGAGCAGAGCCGCCGTCAGCATCCAGAGGCCCGCGACCCAGACCGGCGCCACCCATGGCGAGAGACCCTCGAGAAAAGACGCGCCGGATCCCTCACCGGGCGTCGCGGGCGGGAAGAGCGGACCGATCAGGATGGGCGCCAAACGGCCCACGGCCGGCGCCAGCAGGAGGACGGCCGCTCGACGGCCCACTGGAAGCGCGTCGATCGCCGCCGCCGAGATCAGGACGCAGAGGACGAGACCGGCGACGCCGAAGACCCCGATGCGGCTATCCCGCATGATCGCAATCCGGCGCTCGGCATCGCGCCCCGCCAGGCCGTCGAGGACATCGGCGAGGCCGTCGAGGTGGATGCCACCGGTGAGAATCTTCCAGAGCGAGACGAGCAGGACGGCTCCCAGGAGCGGCGGGAATGCGAGGGTGAAGACGTGATCGGCCGCGACCAGGCACGCGCCCAGCCCCAAGCCCACCGGTGGGAACCACCAGGCCGATCGCCCCAGGGCCCCGGCACCCGTCGCCTCGCGGCCCGGCACCGGAACAATGGTCAGGAACCGGACCGCTAGAATCAGGTAGCCCACGTCTCGCCGCAGGCCGGCCGGCTCAGACCGGGAGAACGGGATTTCGTCGCGGTGGAAAGTCGAGCTGCTTGGTCTCTGCGTACGCGAGCCGCTTGATCAGCTCGGCGCGCAGTTCGGAGCCCGCGATGATGCCGTCCACCAGCATCTCGGACGCGAGCTTGTAGATGTCCACGTCCTGGAGGTACTCGTCGCGCTTCTCCCGCACGTAGGCCGCGCGCTCGGATTCCGGCTGTTCCATGATCTTGTTGTAGTACACGGCATTGACCGCGGGCTCCGGCCCCATGATGGCTACCTGGCCCTGGGGCAGCGACAGGGTCGCTTCGGGCTCGAAAGCCGGCCCGCACATCGCGTAGAGCCCGGCGCCGTAGCACTTGCGCACGACCACGGAGATCTTGGGCACGGTCGCCTGGGATGTAGCGAAGACCATCTTGGCGCCGTGACGGATGATGCCCGCGCGCTCGACCTTGGTGCCGACCATGAAACCCGACACGTCGGCGAGATAGACGAGCGGGATGTTGTACGCATTGCAGAGCCAGATGAAGCGCGCGCCCTTGTCGGCGGAATCCACCATCAGCACGCCACCCTTGACCTTGGGCTGGTTGGCGACGATGCCCGCGACACGGCCGCCGATCCGCGCGAACCCGGTGATGATCTCCTGTGCGAAGAGCCGCTTGATCTCGAAAAAGGACCCGGCGTCGACGATCCGGTCGATGACCTCGTACATGTCGAACCACTTGCGCTGGTCGTAGGGGACGATCTCGTCGATCGGCCTGCCGGGCGCCGCACCCCGGCTCTCGGCGCCCGCGGGACGCTCGCGGTACGACTGGGGCATGAAGGCCAGGTACCGCTTGCAGAGCTCTATGGCCTCCTCGTCGGAGCCCGCCAGCATGTCGCCGCAGCCGGATACCGAGCAGTGCATGCGCGCCCCGCCCAGCTCCTCGAGCGACACCTTCTCGCCGATGGCCATCTCCACCATGCGCGGCGACCCGACGTACAGGCTTGCCTTGCCGTCCACCATGATGACGCAGTCGGTGAGCGCCGGCAGGTAGGCCGATCCGGCCGGCGATGGGCCGAAGAGCACGCACACCTGGGGGACGACACCGGACAGCTGGACTTCATTGTAGAAGATGCGTCCGGCATGGTAGCGGCCGGGGAAGATCTTGATCTGCTCCGAGATGCGGCCTCCGGCGGCATCCACGAGATAGAGCAGCGGGACGTGGAGACGTTGCGCCCGCTCCTGGATGCGCACGATCTTGGCGACCGTCTTCTCGCCCCACGACCCGGCTTTGACCGTGTAGTCGTTGGCCATGATGCAGACCGTGCGTCCGCCGACTGAGCCGACGCCGGTGATCACGCCGTCCGCGGGGGTGTCGGCCTCCTGGCTCCGCGCGAAGAGGAAGTCTTCCTGGAATTCGACACCCGGATCGAGGAGGAGCTTGAGGCGGTCGCGGACGAAGAGCTTCCCCTCGTCCTTCAGCTTGTCTCGGTACTTGAGGTGGCCCTGCTCGATGCGGGCGCGCTCGCGAAAATAGCGCTCCTCACTCACGCGGAGCCCCCGCCCTGCTCACTTCGCCGCGGGCGCGGCGATGGGATCGGCCCAGATGATGATGATGAGCACGCCGGTGCCGTGACGCGGGCCGCCGACGATCGCGGGCGCGCCCGGGGCGGCGACGATATTCGAAGTCATGACGGACTTGTCTCCCTTGAGCAGCCGCACCTGCATGCGGACCGATTTCCCCTGGAGGTCTCTCGGGGTGACCTCCAGCCACCGGTCGTCCGGCGCAGGCAGGCGCTTCGAGGCGCCGAACTCGACGTCTACCTGGTGATGCTCGAGCGGCGTGTAGTCGCTGTAGCGGAAGAGCTTGCTCAACCGAGGAACGATCTGCTTGAGGCGCTCATCCATCTGCCCGTTGGGGGCGCCGGCCGGCGCCGGCGGCTGCTTCCCCGCCGGCCCGGGCTGGGGAGCCGGCGGATTCGAGGCCTGGAGCACCCTGACCTCGAAGTGCACGGTGCCCTTCGGGGGCGGCGCGGGCGCGGGCGCAGGGGGCGGCGCTGGCGCAGGAGCCGGCGCGGGCGTCTGCGCCGAGGCCGGAGACCATGCAAGGCTGCCGGCCAGCGCGATTCCCAGCCAGAGAAGCGCGAGCAGCATGGGACCCAAGGCGCTTCGTAGACGCTTGCGCGCGTTGTGCAGCCTCGACATCACGGTTCCGATTGGGCAGTTGAGCACGTCTGCGATCTCGCGGTACGAGAGGCCCTCGACGTCACTGAGCATGATAATGGTTCGTGCGTTGGGCGGCAAGGTATCGAGCGCTCGACGGATGTGCAGTCGTCGCTCGGCGCCGAGCGCGGCCTGGTCCGGTCTCGCTCCGGGATCCGGCGCCGTGCGCTCCCACTCCTCGGCCGGCACAGGCTGCGTGCCGAACGCGCGGGCCTGGGCGCCGCGCGCGCGGAGCCGGTCGGTCGCCACGTTCATGGCGATGCGGAAGAGCCAGGTGTAGAAAGCCGATTGACCACGGAACGATGCCAGCGATTGGAAGGCCCGCACGAAGGCGTCCTGAGTGCAATCCCATGCCTCCTCTCGATCGCGCAGCACCTGGAAGGCCAAGCGCCACACGCGCTGCCGATACTTCTCCACCAGCGGTTCGAACGCAGCGACATCGCCCGCGCGGCATCGCTCGATGAGGACGCGCTCGTCCACATCCGCGAGACCCGGAGTACCCTCGCCGTCCGGAGGCATCGGCGGAGCCGCGGGCTGCGTCACGGGCGCCCGGGGCGGCCCCCGCGCCTCCCGCGACGACTGGAGTTAGACGCCGGCAGGGGGGCCGGCATTCACCGCGAACGCCGGCCGGGCCGGGCTGCCGCGGCCGACCGAAGCGCCGCGTCCACGCCCAGGAGGTAGCTCGCCGGGCCGAATCCCGAGATCTGGCCCCGCGCCACGGCGGCGATCACCGAATGGCGCCTGAACTCCTCACGCGCATGGACGTTCGAGAGGTGGACTTCAACGACCGGCAGGGACACCGACGATACGGCGTCGCGCAGGGCGAGTGAGTAGTGCGTCAGCGCGCCGGGGTTGATGACGATGGCCGCGAAGCCTTCCCGCGCCGCGCCCTGTAGCCAGTCGATGAGCTGGCCTTCATGGTTCGACTGGCGGCAGACCGCCTCGGCCCCGCGGCCCGCCGCGTGGCGCTGGATCTCGCGGTCGAGCCGGGCGAGCGTGGTGGTGCCATAGACGGCGGGCTCCCGCGTGCCGAGGAGATTGAGGTTGGGTCCGTGAAGGACGAGGACACGCGCGCCCGCGGAACGTGCCATGGCGCCGAGAGTATACACTGATCGTTACGCATCGGCGGCAGGCTGCTGGGAGCGCGGCAGGCGGGACGCGATGGCGTCGCGCACCTGTCGGGAAAGAGCCTGCGCAGCGGCGCGCGGATCGGTCGCCTTTGGCGGCGGGATCACGGGATGGTAGACGATGCGGAGCCGTCCCGGCCTCGGCAGGGTCCGGTCGGGCGGCCATGCATCGTAGCCGCCCAGAATGGTGACCGGCAGGACCGGCACGTTCAGCGAGCACGCGAGGCGGAAAGCGCCTTGGTAAAAAGGCTGGAGGCGGCCGTCCGTCGTGCGGCCGCCCTCCGGGAAGATCATCACGGCTTGTTGTGCCCGGAGCAGCCGCACGGTCTCGCGAATCGCGCGGGGGTCCGCGGAGTCGAGGTTGACTGGAAAGGCGCGCAGCCGTCGGATCAGCCAGGAAAAACCCCAGATATCGAAGAGTGCTCCCCAGGCCATGAAGTTCACTCTGAGGTGGACTGGAATCCACACCATCACGGGGTCGGCATAGGTGACGTGATTGGGCGCGATGATCAGCGGCCCTTCCGCCGGGATATTCTCGACGCCCTCGAGGCGCATCCGCCAGTAGAACCGGGCCCCGATCCGGATGAAGGGACGGAGGGCGTCCAGGACGAGAGTACGCACGGCCCGAGTGTGCCATGGAGATCGAGATGGAGACAACGCCGGAAGGTCCGCTCGTGATCGCCCGCGGCGGAGCCTCGGCCGAGGCGCCCGAGCACACCATC
>Ga0099829_10001775_pt1 | contig 12105 bp, 14 predicted proteins | sample CZO8metaG_3_FD_79336 | JGI IMG/M metagenome (GOLD analysis project Ga0099829, IMG submission 79336) | Vadose zone soil microbial communities from the Eel River Critical Zone Observatory, Northern California, USA - CZOApr15con2H2.8 metaG | ecosystem: Environmental > Terrestrial > Soil > Vadose...
AGCGTACCTAGTCGCTTTGGCTTGTGGCACCTGACTGCTCCCCGCGAAACAGAACCTGTCGAACGAGAACCAACACGGGACTAAAGTGTCACGTAACTTCGAATGAGAGCCGAAGGTACCGAGCTGCTTGGGCAAAGCCAAGGTGATTGAGTTGCTTCAGCGAACTGAACTGTTCGAAGAAGAATCTACTAGGCCTTCGAAGAAACCAATAAAGGGACGTTACTTTGTCATGGGGATTGACAATGTCAAAAATGACGAAACTGGATGATGATGCAAGGAAAATCCTGGAAGGCAAGAACTTTATCTTCCTCGCGACCGTGAACCCTGATGGCTCCCCTCAGGTCACTCCTACGTGGGTAGATACTGACGGTCACTATGTGCTCATCAACACGGCAGTGGGTCGCGTCAAGCACAGAAATGTGAAGAAGAATCCACAGGTTGCTCTGGCGATAACAGAACAGGGCAATCCGTACAAGCTCGTCATGATTAAGGGTCGTGTCATCGAAGAGGTAACCGGACATGTGGCAGAAGATCATATCGACAAGATGGCGAAGAAGTATACCGGTGCGGAGAAATATCAGAACAGGCGACCCGGTGAGAAGAGAGTCCTCTTGAAGATCGAGCCGCACCACGTTTCCCGAATGCGGTAAACAATCCTAGAGGATTAGATAACAACTCGACTCCACGCTTCGGATGGCCAGCTCCTTAGCCGGCAAATTAGCCGTGCGATTCGGAGTTTCACGCCCAGAAACGGGACTGATTGATAGCGACTTCTGTGGCAGCTCCGAAGGCGCGAGGGCAGTTTTGCACTCGCAGTGCTAGGTGACTTCTATGACGCGTCCGGTTTGGGCTTGATACTGATATCGTATGATTCTTTTCACGCAATCTCCATTCCAGCATTGGTATACCCGATCTCCGTTGGAGAACAGTTCTCGCATGACCATGGGCTTGCCGCATCCAACGCAGTGAAATGCCCCCGAACGTCGCTCGTCGAGAAGGAGACGGAGATCAATACCTCTAGTATCAGCTTCTTTCTTCATGTACTGTCGATAGGCGAGGGTGAGCGCCTGCCAGTAGGCAGCGTTCTGAGGTGTCGTTTCATACTCGAAATTGCGGCCGGCGACCACGGGCGGGCTGTAGCCTTCTGCGACATAAACCGGGTTCTTGGAATAGGGCACCTTGATCCTTGGGCCGCCGCTGGGGGCTGCATGGCTAGTCGGGACACTGTGGGAATTAGCATGCTGAACGGGAGGATGATGAGCAGTGGGCACTGTTAGCCCTTCCAGCCCTAAGGTTCCCCGAGTGCTACTTCTTTTTGCTTGTACGAGGCTTCTCCGACGTCAGTACAGGGACCGGGAGCGGAACCTCTACGATCCCGTCAGGAGTTACCTGGAAGGTAACCCAGTAGGTTTCGTGGGGCGCGCCTTTCATCTTCCTTATCCGGAACTGTTTGACAAGTAACCCTCTTTCGGCGAAACCTGGGTTGAACCTTACATCAACGATTCCGTCTACCACGTAGAACAGTAGATCATCCAAATCCGCGTAAGCCCGTAACGGTGTGTGGTGGGAGCAAAAAAAGGGAACAAGACGCTCCTTCGGACCCTTAGCCCTCCACGACTTCACGCCGTCAAGCATGTGGAAGACAAGCGGCCTCTCCTCTTGGACCAGAGTAAACATTTCCGTCAAAGAATCGACAAAGACGGCCCCTCTTCCCATCATCTTCATCTCCTCCATCATCGTGTAAAGTGCGCTCGTCACCGAGTGAAGATCCTTCGGATCCTTCACAAAGTGAGAATATTTCGGAGTCTCAACCGGTTCCATCCTGAAAGAGAAACAGTCCAGAAACCTAAGTTGCCCAGAATCCAAGTATCGGTCGACGTTCCAGCCGAACGATTCCATATCTTGCTGTAATGCTATTGGGGGTCCTTCGAAGTTCATGTAAATGCAGGGCTCCTTTTCTATCTTGAGCATGCTGTAGAGGAGCTGTTCCATCAAGACAGACTTTCCCGTTCCAAGGTCTCCTGCCAGAATTGTCAGGCTGTTTCGGGGTATACCCTTTGGAAGGACTTTGTCCACGGCATCGATCCCAGTCTCAAACGATTTCGGCAGCAAGAGCACTCCTTTCGAATCTCCCCGCTGGTGTTGTCGAGATAAAGGATATTGTAACTGTCTTGACAGCCATTCTCCACGCTAGATTCGCGCGGTTACCGTCGTACGGTGTGGAATCTTGTTCTGAGGATTCAGACCTGCAGTCTACAGAGACGAAGAGATTGGAACAAGAAATCTGGGAGATCCGCAGGACTCCAGTTTCAGCGTATCTGGGCAGCTATTGTTCTGATGAAGGATTTGTCAAGCGCGCCAGCCTCGTAGAGGTTCACCATGGTGTTGGTGCTTGCCTCGCCGCTTAGTCTTCCCTGGTCGCCCCTCAGATGTCTCCATTTCAATTGTGTGTGTCCGCTTTTGGAGTTGTAGATGATCCCGAGAACATAGCTGACTCGGACGAAGCTGATATCGTTCACCCGGCCCAGAGTCACCTTGTCTTCAGCCTCAACGTACATTGTCCCTAGCTCGCGGGCCCGTTCCGGGAATACCGAAAAATCTGCGCCGTAGTCATTTGGAATAAAGGAACGACACGTGCTGGTTATCATGAACCTTCGAAAGCTTTCAAGCAAGCACGTTGTTTCCAGTTTAGCCATTCTTTATCCCCTGAACTCTGCGGCTCAAGATAGAAAGCTCTAGTTGAGGCTATTAACTTCACTCCTCAACATACACTTCAACTGGCTCAGGATCAAGAATCGAATCAGGCGGGCGGGAACGTACCAGACTTCTTTTGAACCCCTTAACTTATCTTTCCCGGATACATAGATTTCATTCGAGTCAAGGCGTCGTAGATGGCTATCCTCGTCCGGGTCCCAGTGCCGATTCTAGAGGACCTCGTCGAGGCTGCAATATCGAAACAAGGAAACATCTACCGGGCAGAACTTGCGAAGCTAATCGGTGCTTCCAAAGAATCGCTCGACGGAAAAACCTCCCTGTATTTGATTAGTCTCATGAAGCTCTGTGGTTTCGCGGAAGCAGACATGGCTAATGTATTGAGAAAGTCGAAAATCGTCAACCAGCGAGGAGCAGTAACCCACGACATTTCCGCCGGGGACGAGCTGAAAGGAGTTATCGATAATGCCCTAGAGGGATTCCAGCTGCTGATCTCCGAGAGCTTTAGGCCGATAGGGCAGGAAAAAGGGGAGTTGTTCAACCCCGCGGCATATAGGAAGAAGAATCCCGAAAAATGACGGTCCACGATCCCCCAGAAAACAGGGGTAAAGCAAACACCAGTTAACACTTGAACCCGTCCTACCTTAGAGTCTAGCCAAGAGTCTCATCACGAGGAATCAAAGGCTGTTAACGGAAACTGGGGCTACAGACGTGAAGATGCGGATAAATAGGTAAAACACGCTAGAGACTGGTAGTTGAAGGATCATTGTCCGCTCAGAGAACGGCCCAAGAAGAAGACCCTGTAGCGACGCTCGCAGAAGGGCTTAGCATCTGGGTTGGAAAACTGAGCGACCTTGTCAAGAAAGTCGTTGACACAGGGCCGATTCGAAATGTGATCAACTGGGCCCGGATGTATTCTCTCTGGCCGGTCAATATCACAACAGCCTGCTGTAGTGCCGAGTTCGGCGCAGCCAGCGGCGCACGACATGACCTTGAAAGATTCGGAGTTCTCCCGATAGGTTCCCTCCGACAGTCAGACCTCATCGTGATCGAAGGGACCATCACTAAAAAGATGGCGAAGCGGCTCCGGATGATCTACGACCAGATGGCGTTGCCCAGATATGTTATCGCGATGGGAGATTGCGCCATGTCAGGTGGTCTATTCCATGATTCCTATAGCATAGTGAACGGCGCACACGAGTTTGTTCCAGTCGACGTCTACGTTCCTGGTTGCCCGCCAAGACCAGAGGCTTTGGAGCAGGCAATCATCATGCTTCAAGAGAAGATTCGAAGGTCAAAGGTGTATGAGCAGGGATGAGCCTCTCTCATGAAAGAGAGGATGATCTCGTCCAGAAACTAAGAGAGAACTTTCCTGCGGACATCAAGGAAACAAATATCATCCGCCGCGGGAGGCTTGAAGTTAGAGTCGCGCCCGAAAAGATCAAAGAAGTCGCGGTATTCTTGCGAGACAAGCTGAGCTTCGATCATCCAAATGGCGTTTCGGCTGTCGACTACAACCGAGAGAACAGGTTCGAAATAGTCTACCACATTTCCTCGATGCGTATCAAGGAGATGCGGGATCTCGTTCTCGACCTGAAAGAGTCTGTTCCCAGAAACGCCCCCAAAGTAGGATCTCTAGTTTCGGTCTGGTCGGGTGTTGAGAATTACGAGCGAGAAAGCTTTGAGATGTTCGGAATACAATTCGATGGACACCCGAGATTGGAGAAGCTGTTTCTTACTGATAACTGGGACGGGCCTCCTCCCCTCCGGAAGGACATAAGATTCCCTACGGACTGAACCTGCAATGTCAGCGCCTCCGAAACCTGTTCCCCTAACAACTGTTGAGTCAACTGAGACCTCTGACTCTGGAGCACAGACGCTCACGTTGAGCGTTGGTCCCCAGCATTCAGGCTCGGGACACATGAGGTTGATCGTGGAGGTGGACGGAGATATCATCGTTAATGTTGCCCCGGACCCCGGCTATGTCCATAGGGGCATCGAGAAGATTATCGAGCTTAGAAATATCATCAAGAGCATACCCGTCATCGAGAGACCTTCTATCATCGACTCTTCCAACCTCAACCATGCTTGGGTGAGATCCATCGAGGAGATTCAGGGTGTCGAGGTTCCGCGAAGAGGACAGTACCTCAGAACTCTCCTTAACGAGATGAACCGGATTATGAGCCATCTCTACTGGCTCTCAATCTATGGCGTATTCCTCGGCCATACTACGATGTTCATGTGGCCCCTCGGAGATAGAGAGCTGTTCATCGACATGGCAGAGAAGCTAACCGGGGCCAGAATCACCTATTCGTATCTTGTACCAGGCGGGGTCCGGCGCGATTTGCCTCCGGGATTCGCTGAGGAGGCTGTCAAGAGGACCGAGTATTTTGAGAAACGTCTCAAGGAGTACGATCGGATATTCTTCAACAACCCCCTGTTCACGTCCCGAGCGAAAGGAATCGGGGTGTTATCGAAAGAGAAGGCGATCGAGCTGGGATGCACCGGGCCGACGCTTCGAGGCTCGGGTGTTGACGCCGACCTTCGCAAAGACGAGCCGTACGCAGCCTATCCGGAGCTAGATTTCGAGGTCTCAACGCGGCCCGATGGCGACTCCTTCAGCCGGGCGATGGTGCATATGGATGAGATGCGAGAAAGTTGCAAGATAATCCGCCAGATCGTCAAGAAGATTCCTGCCGGACCAATCAGACGAAAGGCCCCGATAGTCCTGCCGCGTGGCGTTGCGTATGGGAGGGTGGAATCGGCCAGGGGCGAATGCAGCTTCTATCTCATTGGAGAGGGAGGGGACAAGCCATACCGGGCAAGATACATTACGGGATCATACCGAAACATGGCAGCTATACCTGCAGTTCTTCTTGGAAACCGTTTGGCGGACATGCCCACGGCATGGTGGAGCATCGACTACTGGCCAGTAGAGGCGGACAGGTAGAAAGCGACGGCCCCCATCATTGGCAAGGCGAAGGCGGCGGTCGATATCTCGATCGCGTACCTGACCGGCATCCGACATCTCTTCCACAGACCATATACATTGAGGTTTCCGCAACAACGATATGCGGTCGAGAAAGGATACAGAGGACGGCACCTACTCCATCTAGATCGATGTACCGGTTGTGGGATATGCGCTTGGATTTGCCCCGAGAAATGCATCACGATCGTACCACGGGGTCAGCGATGGTACCCGCAGTACTTCTATGGCCGGTGTTGCTTCTGTCACTTCTGCACGGATTATTGTCCAGAGTTTGCGCTAGAGGAAACGGTCGAGTATGATATTGCAGAGTATACTCGTGATCGGCTCGTATGGAGTCCGGAAAGACTTTCCAAGCCACCGGTCAAGAAAGACGACAAGTACGTTTTCAGCGTTGATACTATCGGGGGCGCGTCGCAGGTGCCCCAGAAGGAGGAATAGGCAGTGTCAGGACAAACTGCGCAGAAACCTGCAACACAGGTAGCCGTTCTCCAGTCTACGCCGCTAAAATCGACTGTTGAGGGTGAAGGCTGGAAAGCGCGGCCGATAAAGCTCAAGATCTTCGGAAATCTCATCCAGGAGGTTGTGAACAAGAACCTCTGCATGTACTGCGGAGCCTGCATTGCATCCTGCCCGATCGACATTCTCTTTCACAGCGAGAAGGAGGAACCGGTCATGCGGGGCACGTGTGCGGCGTGCCAGGTCTGCTATTACAGCTGCCCGAGGATCGAGTTGCCTCTTGCTGAGATAGAGCAGCAGGTATTCGGAAGAGCGAGAACTGCCGAGGAGGCGATTCTCGGGATCCATGTTGGAGCGTACTCTGTCAAGGCGAAAGATCCTGACGTGGTCAAACAGGCGCAGGATGGTGGTGCAGTGACTTCTCTCCTGTTGTACGCGTTGGACCGAAAGATCATTGACTACGCTGTGAACTCCGGCCTTACCTCAGGAAAGCCTTGGCGGCCCGAGCCTCAGATCGCGCGTACAAAGGAGGACTTGTTGAATCATGCCGGGTCCCGCTATACTCCTGGAGGACAGGTGGGAGGATTAGCAGAGGTTGCAATCCCCAACCGATCAGTCGTCAATTTCCAGGAAGAACGGATTGCTCTTGTTGGCTTGCCATGCGAGCTTCAGGGAAGCTGGCGAATGGGCACGCACTGGATAGCCGCGCCCAAGCTCGCGAGAAATCTCGTCTTCACAGTCGGCCTCTTCTGTTCGAAAGTGTTTGATTATCAGAAGATGATGGTCGACTATGTCCAGGGCAAGAGGGGAATAGATCTAAAGAACGTTACTAAGGTGAATATAAAGAGAAACAGGTTGCTCGTCTACACGGGCGATAAGCTCGCCATCGACGAGCCCGTCGAGGCCCTGGCGGGTGCGGCACGTGAAGAATGCAACGTATGCGTTGACTACTCTGCTGAACTGGCTGACATTGCAGTCGGTGCGATAGGATCGTCTCCTGGCTGGAGCACGGTGATTACCAGAAGCCCGAGGGGAGATGAGATTCTGAGGGGTGCGGTTGAATCAGGCTACCTGGACATGAAACCGCTGGACCCGGTTGGTAAAGGGATAAAGTTCCTTGAGAAACTGTGTGAGAAGAAGCGGTTGCGGGACCCCTCTGCCTATCTGCGCCATGAGACTGCGTTCCCGAAGCCTGAGCCGACTTTGGTTCCGCTCGAGATTCCCCATTAGAAACCCGACAATCCTCAACTGTCGTGGGGAATCCGTCTAGTCTGAGCGATTTTCTAGATCTCAATGATCTGAACCGCTTCTGAAGATTGCTTTCGCAAGGGTCCGAGGAGGGCTCTCTCGCGTCGCGAGGTCGAATCGCTAAGACCCCCCCTCCTCTGGAGAACATTTTCTGTCTGGCAGTGATTATGGGCGAGACGGGCGATTCAGGGCACGGTCCAGGCTTGGATGGCATGGCGTTTTGTCGAGGCGTCAAGAACGATTTGCTAGGAAGTGTAGGGAAGAGCTCCTAGAACCGAGATTAGGGCTGATGATGGGCGATTTCGTAATCCGAAGTGTACCCCTCAGACAACTCTCGCGTTGCGAGATGGTGTGCTCTTATCTCCACCCCTTTTTTCTAGAGAAAATTTTCCGTCACAACTATGGCGGGCGAGTCTTGCGATTCAGGGTATAGTCTAGCCTTGGATGTGATGGCGAAAAGACGGGAAGTCTAGCGCCATTCTCGAACGATTCTCAAGCAAGTTTGGACCCGTGGTCCTGGATTCGACGTTGGGGCCTATTCTGGGTGATACCTTCTCCAAGAAGGATAGCGGTGTTGTGGTTATGAGTAGCGTCTGTGCGGCGGGCCCAAGTCTTTGACAACCGCGGAAATTGGACCCATCGATCTGTGAGCATGACGACGGCCAAACGCTCTCGGTGGAACAAGCATCAGCAACAGGAAACTCACCGACTGCTTTGAATCGTCCTCCTTGGTGTCCTCGGAGTCTTCTGTCTCTACTGTTTCCACCTTGACTATTTTTGGCGGACCATTCTTGTGAGAGGGGCTCCCGAGGAAGTGTTCAGCCAGTAATGATCCTGGAGCCTGTAGCCCGCAGGAAGGACAAGTGTCGAAAGATGCAATTGTAGCATTGGGAATATTGGACGTCTGGCTTGGTTCAAGCGCTTCGGGAGGCTTCTTCGTTTTAGCCATCCTGTTCATTCTGGCCGCGATACTGTTCCGTCCCGGCCCAGGGCGAGAAGAAGTCCTTCGACGACCCGCCGTCCGGGCCGATCTAGTTTTCCGTACAGCGAGCATTGGCATCGTCTTTGGAGCCAGGTGTCTAGTTCTCCGCACCTTCATCGGCCCTGCTCGAGTTCGGCGCAATAGTCTACCAAGGAACTTGAAAATGACCAGGTCCATGGTTTTGTTTTTCTCCTCAAGCTAATGGAACGTCTAGGTAGGTGTCTTGGGCGCACTCGTCGCAGACGATTCTCCCTCTCGGGGTTCTCCGCACTTGGTCGTCGCTCAATATTTCTCGCTCGCAGGAGGGGCAGATTATGATGCACTGGCTCATGCGCCTAACCGTCAGGAAGAAACTCGGTGTGCTGAGGTAATTCCTCGGTTGTAACTAATCCCGAAACTCTCAGGTAACACCCGCCTTAAATAGGCGGCAGAAACTTCCACCGAATCTTACTCTCGATAAGCCTGGGTTTTGCAGCGCTTAGGACCTGACCAGGGTAAGGGACGAGTAGTCGTCGGGATAGTTCTCTGTTTCACTTTTGGTATCATCTCTTGGATAATACTTGTCGGGATCTTTAGATCCGTGGTAATGCTGTTGGAGAAGGTTGCCAGCAATCAATGTCCACGATGTGGGCGCGCTCAGTTGAACGTTTACTTCTCGGACCAGACTGACAACAGGGTTGGCGCTTGGTGTGAGTTCTGTAATCTGAAGGCGTACTATTTTGGAGATAAGCTCGTGGCCATCAATTCCTAGCGTTCCATGAAAAAGCTCTCGATCGCGGGTCGGATCGCTCTTGCTGTGTCTATTCGGGTGGAGAGGTTCCCTCGGGAATGTTCAGCGTCATCTCTCCCTCGACCATTTTTCTCTGTAAGCGTGCAGTGAACAGCTCAAGGTTGACTCCGAGTTCTTCGAGTCTCTTGCTCGCTTCGGGTTGGAGGATTGGGCTGACGTTTTGCCCGCCTATGCGTCCGTAAGCAACGGCTTCGAAGGGGAATCTCTCGCCCTTGTACATGGCGTACCCTGTTAGAAAGTTGGCGACCCCGCCGCCGACGCCGCTAGCGTCACCCATCTCGTCAATGAACACGTCGATCTCGTATTGTAGCTGAGCTTCCTCGGCTTTCCTGAACGGGTTCTGAGCGTTCATCCTTGATCACCCGTAGGCGGGCATGTCTAGTGGGTGCCACTGTTTTGCTCTGAGACTCCTCACGCGTGACCAGGACAGCCAGCCGGTGACGACGGACGCGGCGAGAAGTATGTCTAAGGCTGTGGCGCTCGCGGTGAGGCCGCCGCCAAATTGGATCGCTAGCTGAGCGGTGAAAGCGATTGCGGCTGTTGCCAGGCCCAGTGTCGCAGGCCAGAGTTTGGGTTTGCGCAAGAAAATTCCTGACGCGATGGTTGCTATGGCGAGAATTGCAAAGACACCAGAGATTAGAGGGGTGGAGAGGCTGAACGAGGCGACCAGGCCAAGCCAGACTCCTGAGATGATGAACAAGGTGCTTGTCAGGTTGAGAACATTGTATCTAGATGGCGAGATCACGGCCGCGGACAATGGTGGTGTGAACGAGAACGGTTTTCCTAGCGCTTGGTTAGTGTTGGTCGTTCCAAGATGCTTCTTTCCCGTGATTACGTCAACTGGCGCATTGACGAAGTTTTCTACGAGAATGATTCTGTGCTGGCCTATGCCCGAGGCGGGACCGGTCTCTATGGAATAATCCGGTCCGACCGTGATTTCGAGTTTCGTATCGGGCGTACAAGAGTGCTGGACCATCGCACCGGGCCTTGTCTGGATAAGGGTCCAGTTCGAACCGTTATTTCTCGTACAGATCAGAGCGGCCCACTTTGAGTTAGGCTCTATTCTTGGGAGCCCGACTTCAGGTGCGAGGTCGGTCATGCCGAAACGCTTGTCTTCGCAGAAGGTCTGTGGGCATGACCTGCATTTCCAGACATCGATCGTGCCCATGACGTTGCCGTTATCGATGAGGTTGACGACTCCGAAATAGACTACGTCGTGCTGGTGTAACTCCAAGACTGGAGTCTGCGAAAGGGTCTTGGCCCTTGAAAAGTCTTGGCACAGCGAGGGAGAACATTGGTTTTTTACCGACGGGGAGAATCTTGGGCTCAGACCCGTTTTGCTGGACATCAAGCTCGTGAGAGAGAACCCGGAGACGGTCAGAGAGAGCCTGCGAAAGAGAGGCCTGACCGAGAAGCTGGGTCAGGTGGACTTGTTGTTGAAGCTGGACGCTGAATGGCGGCGGACCCAGGCGGAGGCCGATCAGCTGAGGAAGAAAAAGAACGAAGTAACTGCAGCGATCGCAGAGGCGAGAAAAAAGAAACACGATGCTATGGTATTGATGAAAGAAGCCGAGGCCATTCCGGAGAAGATCAAAAGCCTCGAAGCACGAATCGGTGCTGAGAGGGAGAAGATAGAGAATATTCTCATGAACCTTCCTAACATCATCCACGACAGTGTGCCCTTTGGAAAGGACGAAGACGACAATGTCGAGATCAGAAGATGGGGTACAATTCCAAAATTTGATTTCAAGATTCTCGACCACATTGATCTAGGACTCAAACATGGGCTTATCGATATTGAGAAAGCTGGCCGTGTTGCTGGGGCACGGTTCTATTTTCTGAAGGAAGATCTTGTCCGGCTGAACCATGCACTAATCCAGTACGGACTAGATTTTGTCAAGAAGAAAGGGTTCGAGCTCTATCAGCCTCCATATTTCCTCCGGCGCGACGTCATAGCCGGAGCAGTTGCACTTACTGACTTCGAGGACGTGATCTACAAGATCGAGGGAGAGGATCTATACTTGATACCGACAGCTGAACATGCTCTTCTAGCGCTTCACAACGACGATATTATCGATCAGCCGAAGCTGCCGTTGCGCTACGCGGGGATTAGTCCTTGTTTTCGAAAAGAGGCCGGAGCACACGGGAGGGACACCAAGGGTATCTTCAGAGTCCACCAGTTCGAAAAAGTTGAGATGTTCCTCTTCTCCACCCCCGAAGATTCCTGGAAACTTCACGAGGAATTGTTGGGGAACGTTGAGGAGTTCTTCCAAAGTCTCAAGATCCCGCACCGTGTAGTCAACGTATGCACAGGGGACCTTGGGACTGTCGCGGCGAAAAAGTACGATCTGGAGGCGTGGTTGCCTGGACAAGGAAAGTATCGGGAGATGGCGTCGTGCAGTAACTGTACCTCTTACCAGGCTGTCAGGTCAAAGGTTCGTTACAGAGAGAAGCCCAGCCTTCCCACCAAATACGCACATACCTTGAACAGCACTCTAGTTGCCACTGAGCGCGCCATTGTGGCGATAATGGAAAACAACCAGACCCGTGACGGAACGATCGAATTACCTCATGTTCTGCAAAGTTACATGAATGGACAGCGAGAGATTCCACAACACCGGTAACCTCCTCTACCAGGAGATGTGGTTCTTGTCAACATCGTATGTCTTCGCATTCAGACGAAAACAAGAGCGGCTCCAATCAGGTATACGACCCCCGATGCAATAACGCCGATGAACAATGTTTCCAGACCGCTCCTCCATAATTTCCTGCCGACAATCCGACCCTTCCACACTCCGACCGCGAATAGAAACACTGGAGAGACCAGGGCTGCGGCGAGGATCGAGCTATCTTTTGAATTGAAAAGAAGGAAAGGAACCAAGGGTATCAGAGCACCAACTAGGAATGAGAGACCTATCACTCCGCCCA
>Ga0099829_10001781_pt1 | contig 12102 bp, 8 predicted proteins | sample CZO8metaG_3_FD_79336 | JGI IMG/M metagenome (GOLD analysis project Ga0099829, IMG submission 79336) | Vadose zone soil microbial communities from the Eel River Critical Zone Observatory, Northern California, USA - CZOApr15con2H2.8 metaG | ecosystem: Environmental > Terrestrial > Soil > Vadose...
AGTTGTGCCATGCAGTAGGTTATGTACCTCCTGGTAGTGCCCGTTATTGGGCTGTTCCTGTAAAGCATAAATCAATGGCAATGTTACCATGCCCTGGCGCAAATCATTTCCTGCTGGTTTTCCTATTGTTTCCTGGTTTTCGGTATAATCCAGGATATCGTCGATGATTTGAAAAGCGATTCCAAGATTCATGCCATATCGATGAACAAGCCCAATTTCTTGGTCTGATGCCTGACTAACTATGGCGCCACCTTTACAGCAGGCAGCGATCAAACAGGCGGTCTTATGGCTGATCTTCTCGTAGTAACTCTTAATGGTAAGATCGACACGACCTGAAGTCATCATCTCCATAATGGTGCCTTCGCAGACGGTAGCTACCGTATCCGAAAAGAGATGGTCAATGCGATTATCATTGATATCAGCTATCAATCCGGCCGTTTTGGCAAAGTAGTAATCGCCAAGCAGAATAGCTATATTGTTACCCCATAAGGCATTGACTGTGGGATTGCCACGGCGAGTCAGTGCATTGTCTACAATATCGTCATGAATGAGCGTTGCAAGATGAACCATCTCGAAAGCTACGCTCAAGGGGAGCAATTTGTCAAAACGATACGTATTAAGTTTACCCGAAAGCAGCGTGAGCGCGGTCCTGAGACGTTTACCCGGCGATCCAAGCGCGTGCATCGATGCGGAATTGAGGATGTCGAGTCCAGAGGTAGCTCGTTCCTGAAAAGTGGCATCCACCTGATCGAGGTCAGGCTGGATACTGGCAAGTAGGTGGCTCAAAGTAGCCGTATCATTCATTAGGAACTCTCCATTTCGGGCCTTTTGTGTATATCACTAAAACGAGAAGCGGTCTGCTCATTGCGTAAACCGCCTCTCAAGTACATTGTCGGTTCATTTTTCATTATTGCTGTGTCAGATTATAGCACGTCTCAACCATTAGATGGGAGGGAGTGCGAAGGGGGTTATCAAACTATAGACGTTGTATCTAGCTCCATCAGGTCCTCCTGAACATATCCCGCTGTCAAATTGAATTCATCCAGGGCATCTATCGCTGAACGGTACTCACTCCAACTGAGTCGTCGATTCAAGACCGGGTCGTTCACCGCTTTCCATGCCGGGAAATACTGATCCATAAGACTTACGGGTGTTCCAGACCCCAACTCTTCTGCGATCCAGCGTAGGACTTCGCGAGTCCCTGAAATATCCTCTGGCATTACAAGGTGTCGAATAAGGAGTCCACGCTTTGCAATCCCCTCTTCGTCTAGTTGTAGCGGACCAACCTGCCGATACATTTCACGCAGGGTGCTTTGATTGGATTCTACGTAATGAGGCATTTTGGAGGTACGCAGTGCATTTTTGCTGTCTGAGTATTTAGCATCCGGTAGATACACATCGACGACACCTTCTAGCAATTTGAGTGTCTCCAGATTTTCATAACCAGCGCAGTTATAAACAATTGGCAGTAGCAATCCTTTGCTACAAGCCACGACCAGCGCTGCAAGTATTTGCGGCACAAAGTGAGTTGGTGTCACGAGGTCCAGATTGTGACACTGTTTTTTCTGCAAATAGAGCATCATATCTGCCAGGCGTTCTGGGCCGACACGGTGTCCCAACCCACCCTGACTCAAAGAGAAGTTCTGGCAATAGGTGCAACGAGCCTGACAATAGCCAAAGAAAATTGTACCCGCTCCACGTGTACCGCTGATAGGAGGTTCCTCACGACGATGGACATTCCACGATGCGACAATGGCCTCTGTACCTGACCTGCAGACGCCCGTTTTTCCGCCGAGGCGGTTACAACGGCAATTCTGTGGGCAAATGGTACAACTGCGTAATATTTCCCAGGCAGCGGCAGCTCGCTCTGCCAACTCGCCTGTCTCATAGAGATTGAGGTAGCTAGGATAAAGCATAAAAAGATGTTACTCCGAAACTGTTAACAAGCGCTTTGGTGTATCAATGAACATCACATCCAGTTCTTGCTGAGAAACCCCGGCGTGACGCAAACGCGGTACAATATTACTGAGTAGGTGATCCCAACCCCAGCCACCATAGTGGCGGAACTGTATGCGAGTGCATATATCGTGTGCTAGCGTTATCTGCGAACCGTACCCTTTTTCTAAAAGCCGCAATACGCATTCAATACGGTCAACATCGCGAGGCTCCTGATGGAAACTACGATCGAAATACGTTTCAGAGCCAAAAGTGTCGAACGAAAGGACTGCCCCACGCTCTGCGATATGTGCGTGCCACTCTGACTCTACGATTTCGTCGCAGTGACTGATGGCAACCCGTGAAATGTCGGCTCCCTCTTCTTCCAATATATCCAGAATGCGGAGGTGTTCATGCCCCCAGATGAGGGGGTGTACATTGATACTTGTGCCTGTCTGACGTTGCACCCGCGCAGCGGCACGTAATTGATGTTCCTCAAATGGGTAAATGGGGGAACTGGTGCCCAGTTCTCCCATTAAACCTGCACGTATAGTGGTATCATACATGCCCTCAGTTAGCCATTGAAGGAGATCATCAGCGATTTGTTCAGTACTGCGGTCATGCAATGCCTCTGGCAGGAATGGTTGACGGTAGTAACCACAGCCTGCTACAACATGAATGCCTGTGCGTTGAGCAATCCCGCATAGCCCTTGCGGATCAGGTCTGATCCCTACAGTGGTCATGTCGATAAGCCCTTGCCCGCCTGCCGCCTTATAATACATGAGTTCGTGAATGCTCAGTTCAGGATCATCAATGAGTAGATTAGGCCTGGAATCATAGGGATTTCGCATCAACTCACCAAGGTTTTCCAGGGTAGGTTCCTGGTCTACCAGGTGCGCTCGTTTAGCGGGAGGATTGTCCCATAATCCGCGCGCGTCGATGAGTAAATGCTCATGACCTAATGTGACACCAAGCTCCTCAGGAGCAATATCTCCTAATACTGTTCTGATGTGCATAGCGAGTGCTCTACAAATGTGAAGTTAATGGCTATTCTTCTGGCGTTGGCCATTTGTAGCCGCGCTGTGACGGTTTAGGGCCAGTTGAACGCGGTTTGGGTGTACTCTGCCTGACTTTGGCTTTGGTAGTTTTTCTTTCTCGCGTCGAAGCGCTTGCTGTGTGAGTGCGAGGCTTTGTTTTTCCCTTTGTAGAAGCGGCAGTTGGAGGGTCAGCAGGGTGTTTCGTAGCTACTTCCAGCGTATTCGACGGCCCAATCTGCTGAACCAGTTCATCCGACTCCTGCGCAATCTCAGTCCAGAATTCGGCGTTCCTGTACTGTTCGTTTGGTGTGCCTTTCAGTACCCGGCCATCGGGTAGGCGAGTGACCTGGCGTTCTTCTGGTGGCTGTGATGCCTCTGTATCAACTCTGGTTTGACGAGCGTGTGGTTGAGGGGAGTTGTTTGCGTCAAAATGTTCGTAGTCGCCTTCGAATAACTCCTGTTCTGCTCCGTATCGCGTAGATTCAGGGGGCCTTCTTGAATTATTGGCATGTTGCCTTGCCGGGCGACTCTGCCAGCGTGGGTTATGTGTATCAGGTCCTGACGCATCACGAGATGACCGCTTATCACGATCATAACTGCGAGGCTGTCTACCGTCGCGGTCATAGTCGCGAGCTTGTCTTTGATCACGATCATAACTGCGAGGTTGTCTACCGTCGCGGTCGTAGTCGCGAGCTTGTGAGCCCCTGTATGGATCCCGGCCTTGATATTGTGAACGTGAATTGGGATGTTGAGAATTTCCACGGTTACCTGGACGATACTCATCCTGATAAGGTTGGTTCGAGTAGCCACGGCGTTCGTATTGATTGTACTTTTGATCATCAAATGTGCGCATGCTCGATTCGAAGGAACGAGGCCGAGGCCCATTGTTACTACGGGGAGAACGCTCACCTGGTCGATAGCTATCCTGGCGATTTCCGTAAGGTTTGCGGCCATTTTTACTATTTTGAGCGGAGTACTGATTTGAATGTTGGTTAGGTCGCCTGTTATCACGTGGCGGATGACTGTTACTTTCGCTGCGTGTGCGGTAATCAGCGTGATTCTGGCGTGCTCCATTTTCCCATGCGCGATCAACCATGTCGCGATTGAGTCGAGGTCGTGCAGGGCGTGAAGACCGCTCTTCTCCATACCTGCGTGAGGATGAACTGCGAGAATCCGGTCGCTGGTCTTCTCGCCGTTGATTGTTGAAATCTCTGGTCATGTGTCCTTTCCAAATTGGCTTTAGTGGAGGTTACTTTTTTACGAGGTGGACGGATTGTCAAGATTCATTGTGTGTTTCCCGCTGGTCATTCCGCACTCGCACCTGATTTTTTGACGCGCTAATTATTCCGATTATCCGTCCGAAGAAATGTGTGTAGTTAGCGCCCTGCATATAGTATACCACATTGCGTCTGGTGTGGCGATAGTTGAATTCTGATGCACCAACTCTCATCATCGTATGTGAGAATATGGATTCAATTCACTTTACTCATGGCGTCGAGGTTGGTATGGGCACAGGTCCCTCAACAAGGGATACACCGGCGTAACTCAACTCCTGGCTACCAAACATAGCAAGCATCTTTTGCTCTTGTTCGTCGGGAAGCAAAGGCCTTAAGATAACACTATAGTATAATCCGTTTTCAAGAAATACACCTTGTTCTTGTCCGTGTAGAAGCGCTTTGATCTCTTGAAGTTGCTGAGTGTTCAGCATCAACGCAGTATGAGGTACAGTGTACGTTAGGCAACCCGTATCGGCATTGGGGCCAGTTAAGTCAGGTGGTATCGGGCCACACTCATAGGTAGATAGCTGGAACAAGGTGAAATCCTGAAAGTACCAGTAGGGGATAGAGTGACTGAGATCCGGGGAAAACGTTTGATGAACGAAGAGAACCATCTCCTGACTAGTGTACATGTGGGTAGGTCCAACCAGCGTCTCTGTGATGCTAGTAAGAGCCTTTCCCAGGCGTTGGTACTCGTTTATATCTTGCGCACTTTCTTGTAGGTTGCCGAATGGTCCATATAAATACGTGTATTCTTTACCATTGAGCATCAATTGTAACACAGTAGCATTTTGATCTGGAATGTCATAGAACTGTTGCTTGTTTAGCTTGAGCAAGGCGTAGGTATCCACCAGTTTATTAAGCAATTGTTGTAGGGCGTCTGCCTGAAGCCTTCCCTGTTGCATTTGCAATCCCGGCCCGAGAATGTAGGTACCGTTACCGTATATGCTTATCTCCGGACTCATCTCAAATGTACCCAGTTTGCCACCTCCGAAAAAGGTACGAATGAGAACATCTTGTGGCCTGGTACTGTATGTGATAGTGCTGCCACTACTGGTCGAAAGTGTTTGTTTTGCGTTGTTTGTTGAGGAGGTGTTAGCACTGCTGTCACATGCGGTGAACAGAATCATGAGTGCACAGAACATAATGAGGAGAAAACGATAGCGAACTTTGTGATGACCTCGATCTGTAGCAACTCCCCATGAGAACACGGGGTTTCGATGACATGCGTTGTTTCTTTCGGATTCAAATAAACCATTGATAGTCTCTGATATACTCTTCAATTGGCCAACCATAGTATTCATATAGACATTTTGCGCTCACTTCTCTAAGTAGTGTTCTACAATGATTGTACCAGAGAGTTTCCAGAAGGTACTATATACTATTTCAGATCGTCATAGAAGCGGTAGCCGATCATTTTGTACACAAGCTTTGCGGCCAGGAAATCTGCTCGAGTCTGTCCCTCCCTAGGGCAGAGTTCGACCACGTCCATACCCACGACAATCGTACGGAGGCAAATCTCACGAAACAGATCAAGCAATTGATACCAATGCAGCCCACCGGGTTCAGGTGTTCCCACGGCTGGCATCTCACTGGGATCCAGAGCATCGAGGTCAATAGTCACATAAGTATGCTTACTGAGACGCTCCCAGGGAATGACGGCAGTCCCATTAGCAAGTTGATAGCCCCAGACAATTTTTATATCCGGCGAAGTTTTCATGAACTCAGCTTCTTCAGGACTGAGACTGCGAATACCGATTTCCAGGAGTGGTATTCCCATGTCCACAACGCGCCGCTCGACTGATGCATGTGAGAGCGTTGTACCATCGTACTCATCACGTAAATCACCATGCGCGTCGATATGTACAACAGTCAAATCAGGGAAATATTCATGCACAACAGCGATAGGAGGAGCAGAAAGGGAATGCTCACCGCCAAGAATAAAGGGGAGTTGCCCAAGTTCTAACACTTTACTCACAGCATCACCCGTTGATTTGAGTGCGGCAGCATGATCCATACCACTATAATCTAATGGCGGGCGAGTATACACGCCAATTTCGATGGGACACCAACCCAGTTCCTCATCGTATAGTTCCATCTGGCTCGAAGCATTGAGAATCGCTTGTGGCCCATGCTCAGTGCCTTTCATATAGCACACGCTATATTCCAGGGGGGCCGGAATAATCGTTACACGAGCAGTGGTCGAATCGCAATAGGGTGCATCTGGAGCACCAAACTGGGTCACAAGCGAATCATTCATATAGCCGTTAAACTCCTTCTTTTTAGCGCACCGCCGATCTGGCCAATTGTACAGCCATAGCAGCTTTGTAGCGTTCTGGATCGGGTGTTTTTGGTCGTAGCGAGCGTGATCCGCGAACAACAAAATGCGCTTCTACATCGTCGGTTTGAAACATCTGCTTCGCGAAAGCAATAGCCTCTTCCTGGCTAAATTCTTTGCACGAACAAATGTCGATATCAACTTCACCGTACTCTGGCCATGCATGCAAACTGATATGGCTCTGGGCAATTACGACAAAGCCTGAAAGGCCAGAATCTAATGGATTAGACGTTTCGATTTGGTACAGGTGTACTGGACTTACCTTCTCCATTTCCACACGAACAGGAAACTCTTCTAGTACACGTCTCACCAGTGATTCGTCCGACAGAATTTGTCGATCACACCCGTAAAGCTCAAGCATCAAATGAACAAGCATTGAATCTACCTCCTAATCTTGCACTTAGAACTACCACTGCTACCAATAACCCTTACAACTCTCTGCTTTTCAGAGAAGTTGCAAAACTTTCCCGCCCCACTATCAAAAAGGAAAGTAGGAACCCATTACCCCTTTTAAGGTTTGCGCCCTCAAGATCCTTTTTTGCACACCAGAGTATTATACATTAGGTTGTCAAGCTAATACAAAATAGAAGTGTTCATCATTGCATCTAATAATCACAGCATTTCCATCTAATTGGAAATAGGAAATGCACCTAATATAGGATACATGATTGTGATTAGATCAAAATGCTCACTAAGGTTGAACCGCTCTTCCAGCTTTGTATGCTGCCTCGAGTTCTTTGAGTAGTTCTTCACGCTTACTAAATAGCTCTCTTCTTGGTCGTGGATTGGCCTTACTAACGGCGTAGGCGGTAAGAAGTGGTAGAGCGATAGTCGAATCTCCATAGATCACAACTGTGCTCTTAAGCTGGTCGGGCTTGATTTTTCCCCACGAGACGGCTTCTGATGGTGTTGCGCCTGAGAGTCCTCCCCAGTGGGGGGCATCAGCAGTTATCTGGATGAAATAGTCATGACCTCCTTTCTGGATACCCAGCACCTCCCACAGTTGTGGCTGGGTCTGTAAGTAGAAGTTTTTTGGGCTGCCGCCGCCGAGAATAATGACACCATTGCGTGTTGCATGCTGCACAATGGCGGTAGTTTCATTAACGTCGGCTAGAGGATCAAGTGTGAGTAAATTGCCATCCAGAGCGTGTCTGGCTACATTCATACCAATAGATGAGTCACCAGGAGATGAAGTGTAGATGGGTACATTCCATGTCGCTGCCTGCGCCAGCATTGAATTTTCTGGTTTGATGCCAGCTTTGAGCAATTGTGTTCCCAGGTGGTGGTGCAATTCTGAAGTCGAAGTAGGTCGGTTGGGTAGGCTTTTCAAGCATTCGCGCACAAAAGCGTCGGTGTCGAGTAGCACCTTGTCCTCAAAGAGGATGTCGTAAATACGAATCACGCCCTCTTCCTGGAGTTTGGTATCATCGAGGCGGAAATCACCACGGTGCAGGGACATGGACAGCGCATAGTGCATATCGTGGTAGAGGTTGGCGCCGGTGCTGATGATAAAATCGACGAAGCCTAACTCCATCAGTGTGAGGATGCATCCTCCCAACCCAGCTGGTGTGAGAGCACCCGCCATCGTTAAACCGATTGTGACGTCTTTTTCAGGCGCAAGCATCTCTTCAGCATACAAGTGCGCAGCTTCATTCAGTCGCGCTGAATTGTAAGCCTGGAACTGCTGGTCAATTAGCTCTACTACCGTCATACCGGGTTTAATACGTCTCGGTATTATTTGTGGGCCACTCAGATAATCTCTCTGAGTCAGATGAGAATCGTGTTGGTTGGTATCATGGGTCATCAGCTACTAGTCCTTTCAGTATCAGTAATATTGGCCGTTAACAGCAGTTCTAATTTTACCATGAGTTAAGTTTGCCGTTCCATCAATGGCATAATGAAGGCCGTAAGTATTGCTATTTTACTAGCTGAGATGACTGCGCTTGTGTTTGTGTAGGTTAAAAGTGCAGTATTTTGAGGGAATCTGTTGTCAAGGAGGTACACAAATTGTGATGCAACCAGGCAATCTACCGGAAGTTACTCTATCATCGAACGCCTGATCTCGATGATCTGGTCGCGCAATTGGGCGGCTTTCTCGAACTCTAACTGTTTGGCAGCCGCACGCATCTGCGATTCCAGATCCTTAATGAGACGCAGCGCTTCATCTTTTGGAATGCCTGCCAGGGCTACCGCGACGGATTTTCCATCAAGGGCTTCTGTGTTTGCTCCGCTCATAGCTTTGAGACGCTCCGAAAGTGTCTTCACATCCTTCTTGATACCACGCGGCGTAATATTATGATCTTCGTTAAAAGAGGTTTGTAACTTACGTCGACGGTTGGTCTCATCGATAGCACGTTGCATTGACTTTGTGGTCGTGTCGGCGTACATGATTACACTACCCTCTATATGGCGAGCAGCACGTCCCATTGTCTGGATCAGGGAACCTTCTGAACGTAAGAAGCCTTCTTTATCTGCATCGAGTATTGCAACAAGCGATACTTCTGGCAGATCGAGTCCCTCGCGCAGCAGGTTAATGCCAACAACTACATCATAGACACCCAGTCGTAAATCGCGCAGGATCTCTACGCGCTCGATTGTATCAATCTCTGAGTGCAGGTAATGAACCTTGATACTCAGCTCTTGCATATAGTCAGCCAGGTCTTCAGCCATCTTCTTGGTCAGGGTTGTGACCAGCACTCGCTGCCCTTTTTCAACACGTTTATGGATCTCTGAAAGTAGATCATCAATCTGCCCTTTGGTCGGCCGTACACTGATTTGTGGATCTAGCAAACCTGTTGGACGAACAACCTGCTCGACTATAGATGGCATCTGGAAAGCGGTCGAGCTTTGATCACCCCTGTCTCCATTTTGTGGCTCGAGGAGCAACGTAAATGATTGTATATTCTGAGGCACTTGAAAACTCACCGACCCGGTGACCCCAGCCGCCCCTACCTCAAAAGCCACGGGAAGCGTTGCATGCTTTGGCAAAGCAGTATGATTGGCATAGTGCAAAGACATATACTCATAGGCAGACCCGGTGATTGCAACTTGCGAAAGAGTATTCTCCACTTGGAGGGTTAGGGTGAGGTAGCGCATCCCTTTAGCCGCTTGCTGGCCCTGCATGCTCAAGCTCGAAGTGGCACTGGTAAGGGTCCAATTCAGTCCAAAATACTGCATCTGCCCATGTAAATTGATAGTCTCTGCCAGACTGTGCTCATATTCGTAAGGGCCAGGTGTAGCGGAAACAAAAAGCGACTGGTTAATTTCTCGCTCGAACTCTGGGAATGTGAGCGGACGGTTATCAAGCGCTGAAGGAAGACGGAAGCCATAATCAACAAGTACTTGCTTGCGCGAACGATCACCTGCAAACATTCCTCGTACCTGGGGCAGCGCAACATGCGACTCATCCACAACCAGTAGATAATCCTCTGGGAGATAATCCATCAATGTCCATGGTTGCTCGCCTTCTCCACGTCCAGCTAAATGGCGGGAGTAGTTCTCAACACCCGAACAGAACCCTGTCTCTCGCAGCATCTCGATGTCAAAATTAGTTCGCTGTTTCAAACGCGCTGCTTCGAGTAGCTTACCCTCATCTTCCAACACCTGCAATCGCTCTTGCAGTTCGTCTTCAATGAGTTCGATGGCGTGATTCAAACGCTGTTGCGTTGTAACCCAGTGTTTGGCCGGGTAGATATCCAGACGCTGCCGTTTCCCCAGCACTTCACCTGTGAGTGGGTCAATCTCGGTTATACGCTCGATCTCGTCTCCGAAAAACTCGATACGTACGGCCACATCCTCATAAGCAGGGAATAACTCCAGCACATCACCACGAACGCGAAAGCGCCCGCGTATGAAGTTAGTGTCGTTGCGCTCATATTGGATCTCCGTCAGATGACGCAGAATCCTGTCTCTACGCCGGTCTTCTCCTACTTTAAGAGTTAGTACTACTTCACCATATTCGTCTGGACTGCCCAGGCCATAGATGCAAGAGACAGAGGCAACAATGAGTACATCGCGTCGTTCAAACAAACTTCGTGTCGCGGAGAGACGCAGTTTCTCTATCTCTTCATTGAGCATGCTCTCTTTTTCGACATAGGTGTCTGTGCGCGGAATGTAAGCCTCTGGCTGGTAATAGTCATAATAGGAGACGAAATACTCGACTGCGTTGTTTGGAAAGAATTCTTTGTATTCGCTATAGAGTTGGGCTGCCAGAGTTTTGTTTGGCGCAAGCACCAACGTCGCTTTTTGTACCTGCTCTATGATTTTGGCTACGGTATAGGTTTTACCACTGCCTGTCACTCCTAGCAGCGTTTGATATTTATAGCCTTTTTTGATTCCCTCAACCAATTGCAAAATTGCTTCCGGTTGATCTCCTGTGGGCTGAAATGGCGCTTCTACTTTAAATTCTGGCATGATATGAGCTTTCCTCGTAGATTGATGTGTAGAATATCTTTTCCAATTGCTTCATCATTATACCACGTTATAAAGTAGGGATGTGAATCTGCTTTATAGATATTCAGGCTGGTTATGCTACAATGATTGAATGGTAATGTATCGTAGCATAGTACTCGTGAAAGGAAGAGAAGCAAACTATGGCGCAGGTTCTCCCTCGTTATTGTCCGCGATGCGGAGCACCTATTGTCACAAGTTCGGGTACCTGCACCGCTTGTGGTTTAACTGTGGAAGCCATGCTATCCAGAAATCAACATAAGCCACCAGAACAAACCTTTCACAGTCCAGAGCACTTGCAAGAGATAGATCAGGAAGGTACTCAACACGATCTTCATGTTCAACAAGATAACCAGTTGGATACAGTACCAACTTTACAATTAGGTCAGCAGAGCAACCCACCCTCTGGAACACAGTCATTTCAGGAACGAGGTGAGCAGAATTATCCCTACTCGCCTGCTCCAAAGAAAAGGAGCATGGGCAGAAGAGGGTTTATGTTACTGCTATTGGCATTGCTCCTTGTATTAGGCGCTATCGCGTATGCTATCGCTGGTTTTCTAGGAGTAGCACTGCCTGGTTTTGTTATGATACAGCCACCTGTGACGACCACGACAATCAATTCCTCAGTTCCATATGCTGGTGTTGATGTAACTATCCTAAATGTTCAGCAGTCGCAAAGTTTTATCAATGATCCCAACACCAGCACAAATGGAATGGTTCGCTTAAACCTTAGAGAGCACAATCAAACAGAGACCAAAGTGCTTTGGAGTTTTGCTACTATAGCTCGTTTGATTTTGCCGGATAAATCGATTGTTAGCCCAACATATGTAAACTCGGTAGTAAGTGTTGCTCCAGGGGCGTCTCAAACCAGTGTTGTAGATTTTGCTGTGCCTTCGAATGATTCTGTGAATCAGCTTACATTAGTTTTAGGCGCTACAAACGAGGCGCAAATGCTTATCCCCCTCGTGCGGAATGCAAATCTAAGCAAATATCAACCAGAGACTATCAAGCTAAATGGGCAGATGCAGTATTTTGGGCTGAATTGGACCCTTACCAGTGCCACTTC
>Ga0099829_10001793_pt1 | contig 12083 bp, 12 predicted proteins | sample CZO8metaG_3_FD_79336 | JGI IMG/M metagenome (GOLD analysis project Ga0099829, IMG submission 79336) | Vadose zone soil microbial communities from the Eel River Critical Zone Observatory, Northern California, USA - CZOApr15con2H2.8 metaG | ecosystem: Environmental > Terrestrial > Soil > Vadose...
AAGGGCGGCGTCGATCAGGCGATTCAGGATTATAATCAGGCGCTCCGGATCAATCCAAATTACGGCAACGCATTCATCGCCCGCGGCAACGCCTACAGGCAGAAGCGCGATTACGGCCGTTCCATTCAGGACTTCGATCAGGCGCTGCGTCTGGATCCCAACTCTGCCAATGCTTTCTACGACAGGGGCTTGACGTACGAGTACGCGGGCGGCTATGACCGGGCGATCCTGGACTTTGATCAGGCCCTGAAGCTGACGCCGAATGATCCCGATGCGGTCTACGGTCGCGGCCGGGCATACGCGCAAAACGGTGAGTACCTTCGTGCGATGGCTGACCGCGCCCATTACATGTGGCTGAAATTTGGCACTGTCCGCGTGATTCTCCTCGCGGTTATGGTTGCGGCTGTCTTTGGATTCATTTCCATTTCCAAGCGGTTTCGATAAGGCGAGGTGAGGTAAGCGCCACCGCATTTTCAACGTCAGGTGCCGCACCCTTCCGTCTCAAGGGTGTGGGTTTTGACTTTTCCGTTGGCCCAGCTCATTCGAACTATATACTGTTGAGTTATCTAGTAAAATTGGCTAACATCCGTGCTATAACAACATGTGAGATTGAGTATTAGTTCCGTTCGCCCTGCTTCCAGTCCTTCCGCCAGCATTTTCGCTCCTCGTGTTTTCAATCATTTGCGAACTCTTTTTTCGGTACGCGCCTGCTCGATCCGAAGTAACTCCTTTTCTTCCTTTTACTTCCGCACCCTTTTGCCATTTGCCAAAAACCACGAATTCCCGCCACTTTGTTTTCTTGCATTCACACACACTTCTGCGCAAGCCGTTTCTCCATCCCCCTCGTTTTCAGCAGCTTCCGCACACTTGCCGAAAAACCGGGGGTATACCTATCCCGATTTCGGCATACAACTTCATTCGGGTACAATCTACCCGCGGCGCGCGGTTGCTTCTTCGTCCTTCTCGGCCCTGCCAGCGGCTGGCGGGCTTTTCAATCTCAACGAGGTTCATGGATGAGACTCGCTTCGGACTTTAGATCGCTCGCTGTTCGCTTCGTTCTTCTCATCGTCATCTTGTCGTCCATCTCTGCCGCTGTGTTCGCCCAGCAGCGCCGCGAACGCGAACCTAACCAAACTTACGCCGAACGCCGTGCGCGCATCGCCGCGCAGACTGACGCACCTGTAATTCTTTGGGGATTCACTGGCCGCGAAGAAATTTCCCAATCCTACATCTTCACCCAGGAAGATAATTTTTATTACCTTACCGGCCACAACGAAGAAGAAGCCGGCTTGGTCATTCTGCCCGCGCTGAAAGTGGGGCAGTCCCGCGATTCCTGGGACGGCCCGCGCGAAATTCTCTTTCTTCCCGCAAAAAATCCCCAGAGAGAAAAATGGAACGGTGTCCGCCTCTCGCCCACCGATCCGGATATTTCATCTCGCAGCGGCTTTGCTTCGGTTCGGCCCTTCGCGGAAATGCGCGCCATCGTCGAAAAGCTCGCCCGATACTATCCCAACTTCGCCACCATTCTTCCTTACGACAAAGAAATCGGCGGTTACCCTCATGAAAAGGCTGTCGTCGATTGGCTGCAGCTGGCTGCGCCTGCGGCAAAACTAAAAGACATTCGAGGCGCAATCGAAACCCTGCGCACCATCAAATCGCCTGGCGAACTCGCGTTCCTAAAAAAGGCCATTAATCTATCTCTCGATGCCCATCTGGAAGCCATGAAAATGATGCGCCCGGGACTTTACGAATATCAGGTCGGCGCAAAAATGGTGGAAGTCCACGCCATGGGCGGCGCCGAGGCCGAAGGCTACGCCCCCATTGTCGGCGCCGGGCCGAATTCCACCGCTCTTCACTACGACCAGCTCTCGCGCAAGATCGCCGATGGCGACATCGTCGTGATTGACGTCGGCGCGCAATTTTCCGGCTACTCTTCCGACATCACGCGCACGCTTCCTGCAAGCGGCAAATTCACCCCGCGCCAGCGCGAAATCTACGACATCGTTCTCGGCGCGCAGAATGCTGTCTTCGCCGCTCTCAAACCCGGAATGAATTTCTGCAAATCCACCGACAATAGCCTGTATAAAATTTCTTTCGAGTACATCAATTCCCACGGCAAAGATCTGCGCGGCAAAAAGCTCGGCCAGTATTACATTCACGGCCTCGGCCATAACATTGGCCTCGATGTTCACGATCCCGGCGAATCTTGTAAGCCGCTCACTTCAGGTATGGTCGTCACCGTTGAACCTGGCATTTACATCCCTGAAGAAAATCTCGGCGTGCGTATCGAGGACGATGTGCTGATCACACCCACTGGCTTTGAATTTTTGAGCCAGCGCCTGCCTCGCGATCCACTCGAAATCGAAAAAATCATGGCCGAAGCCGCCCGTGCGCGCCAAGGAGAATCATTGAAGCCCAATTGACCGCATGGAATAGCGCCACTTATACTGTTTATTCGCGTTGAGCGTGTTTTTCTGCTCTGCGCGTCTCGTGCTTGCCTACCGAAGGCAGGCCTGCCCGTTATACGCAGGTCATTCCATTCGCGCCGCCCCTAACAGCGACCGCTTGGAGTTACAGGGTCTGTTTTTCAGCCCCTGAGGTGAAGACGTTGTGTGTTACGAACCTGAGTTGAAGAAAGAATTTACGAAATCAAATTAAAGGTATTTGACGAAAATGAGCAGTCTTAAAGCCACACAAATCCGCCCCGGCATGGTCCTGCTGCACGAAAACGAACTGTACACCGTGTTCAGCACTGACCATCGCACTCCGGGCAACAAGCGCGGTTCCATGCAGACCCGCCTGAAAAGTCTGCGTACCGGCACCATGATTGACTACCGCTTCCGCGCGGAAGAATTTGTCGAACGTGCCATCCTCGACGAAATCGAATTCGAGTACCTCTACAATGAAGGCGACAGCTTCCATTTCATGAACACCAAAACTTACGAGCAAATGGAAATGTCGCGCGAAGAACTCGGCGAAACCACCTACTACCTGGTGCCAAACACCATCGTAAAAGTGGAATTCCATGACGAAAAAGCCATTGGCATCAACCTTCCCGACACCATGGACTTGCGCGTGACGCAAACCGAGCCCACCATCCAGAAAGCCACCGCCAGCTCGGTGATGAAACCCGCCACACTGGAAACCGGACTGGTTGTTCCTGTTCCCCCTTTCGTCAACGAAGGTGATAAGATTCGCGTAGATACTTCCGAAGCCCGCTACGTCCAGCGCGTCGAATAGTTTTTTATTTTTGTCCGGCTTTCGTAGCGGCCGCCTGCCTGCCGCAGGCAGGGTCTTCAGACCGGTGTTTTTGCGATTTTGATTTTCCGCCTCCGCAGCTGAATCGACCGCAAGGCAGATTCAGAAGAGGTGAAAAGAGCGAGCCGCTCCGCAAGGATCGGCTCGCTTCTGTTTCTCCGAACCGCTCTCGGCGCCGTGTCATAGGGTTTCGAGATCCTCCCAACGCCGAGAAAGAACATCCTCACGCTCCTGCAAGGAGGTGATCGATGGACGATAGGCCGTTCCGATCAAGTCGCGGAAATGGTGTCTGGCGATGCAAAACTTTTTCCTAAATTGATCACCGGTCTCTGGTCCGCGGAAGCGCTGGTGCGAATGCGCGCCGCGGATGCCGCGGAAAAGGTCACACGAAAGCATCGAGTTGCTCCAGCCGTACAAAGATGAATTGCTAGGCTTGATGGCCGAGACTCAGGCGCAGGAGTTGCGCTGGCATCTGGCCGTCTTGGTTCCGCGGCTCGAACTGAACGCGAGGGAACGGCAAGTTGCAATTTCCTCGTTGCACCGCTATCTCGAAGATCGCAGTTCCATCGTCAAAACCTTCGCTTTGCAGGGACTCGTCGACCTTGTGAAGGATGAGCCGGGTATTCGGTCGAGAGTGATCGATATTGTGCGCCAAGCCACTCGCCACGGTACTCCTGCGATGAAAGCCCGCAGCCGCAAACTACTGACTCAGTTGGAACGCGTTTAGCAGATAGTTTCGAGCCCGCCAGCTCAAGTACCCCAACTCAAGCTTTGGTAGAAGCGGTTTTTTCGCTGGCCTTTTCGCTGAACACGCGAGCGAAAATCGCGTCCACGTAGCGCAGATGACGCTGCAAATCGAAAGTATGTTCGAGGGCTTCGGCGTCGAGGAATTTTGCGATACGTGAATCTTTTGCGATACGGTCGCGAAAACTGGAATCGGATTCCCACGCGGCCATGGCGTTTTCCTGCACTGCTTTGTAGGCGTCGTCGCGCGGCATGCCTTTTTCCACCAAATCCTGCAGCAACTGTCCGGAAAAAACCAGACCCTGCGTGGCATCCAGATTCTTTTTCATACGTTCCGGGAAAACGCGCATGTCGCCAATCACTGTCGTCATTTTTGCCAGCATGTAATCAATCAGAATTGTGGAATCCGGGAGAATAATTCGTTCTACGGAACTGTGCGAAATATCGCGTTCATGCCACAGGCCGATATTTTCGAACGCGGCAATCATGTTGGAACGTACCAGGCGCGCAAGGCCGCTGATTTGTTCGCACACTACAGGATTGCGTTTGTGCGGCATCGCGGAACTGCCGCGCTGTTCGCCGCCAAACGGTTCTTCCGCCTCGCGCACTTCAGTGCGCTGCAAATGGCGAATTTCGATGGCAATTTTTTCCAGCGTCGCTGCGATCAGCGCCAGCGTGCTGAGGTAATGCGCGTGGCGATCGCGTTGAATCACTTGCGAAGCCACCGGCGCAACATTTAATCCTAGCCGCTGGCAGATTCGTTCTTCAATATCCGGGCCGAGGTGCGAAGCGTTACCGACCGCACCGGAAATTTTCCCCACGCGCATTTGCGCGGCCGCGTCTGCAAAACGGTCGATATTGCGCTGAATCTCCGCGTACCAGTTGGCGATTTTCAGCCCAAAGGTAATTGGCTCAGCGTGAATTCCATGCGTACGTCCGATCTGCGGAGTGTTGCGGAATTGCTGCGCGCGGCGCGCTAACACGTCGCTGAATTTTACCAGCGCACTTTCGATCAGCCGCGAAGCATCGCTAACCAGCAGCGCTTGCGCGGTGTCCACCACGTCGTTCGAAGTCATTCCATAATGCAGCCAGCGCGCCGCATCGCGGTCGTCGATCGATTCGCCGACGTTCATGGTGAACGCGATGACGTCGTGTTTTACGCGAGTTTCAATTTCATTGATGCGGGCGGCATCGACTTTCGCGCGGGCACGAATCGTGGCGGCGGCATCTTTGGGCACCTCGCCGGACTCCGCGAGCGTTTCCGTAGCGGCCAACTCCACTTCCAGCCATTTGGAGTATTTGTTGGCGTCGCTCCAGACGCGGCCCATTTCTTCGCGGGTGTAGCGTGGAATCAAGGTACGCTCCCTTTGTGTATGCGGGATAAGTCCTTTGTAATGATACGGTATTTTGACGTTTGCGGACGACTGGCGGCAATACAGCAGACGGCCACCTGAGGGTGGCCGCTACAAAAGTGTCGAGACCTAACCGCACAGGGGCAAACCTGTCTAATGGTGAGAATGCGAGAGAGCAGCGAAATGGCTGATTCGTTCGGCAGCTACACCGCGGGCGGCATCAGCGACGCGGCCGCGGTTGAGCGCACGCTTGCTGGCGAGCGTGAAGCCTATCGTGTGCTGGTCGAGCGGCACAGCGCTTACGTTTATCGCGTGGCGTATCGGATGATGGGAAATTCCCACGACGCAGAAGAAGTGGTGCAGGAGGCATTCTTGCGGGCGTACCAGAAATTGCGGCAGTTTGCTGGAAACGCCAATTTCGGAACCTGGGTGTACCGGATCGCTGCGAACTATGCCATTGACCGGCTGCGCCAGAAGAAAAATGAAGAATCGCGGCGAGAAGTTTCTACGCGCAAACCGGAGAGCGATACGGAAGCTGATCCTTTGAATCGGATTCGGGACCAGGCGCCGAATCCGGAACGATTGGCGGGTAGCGCGCAATTAGCGACAAAAATGCAGCAAGCCTTGCAAGCACTGACGCCCGCGGAACGCACCGCGATCGTGATGCGGCACTGGGACGGATGCGGGATTGATGAAATCGCGGAAGTACTGAAATCGAATAACAGCGCGACAAAGAACACGGTCTTTCGCGCGGTACAAAAATTACGGCAAGCATTGAAACCTTTTGCCGAAAGCCGCGGCGCGGCCAGGGCGGTGGCGGAATCATGAAACACACAAACGAAGAGGAGCTGTTTGCTTACCGGGAAGGCGAAATGAAGGGGCGCGAGACGATTGCGGCGCATTTGCGGGAGTGTGGCGAGTGCCGCGCGGAACTGGAACGAATGGAAGAAGTGTTTCAGGCGTTGAACGCACTGCCGGTGCCCGATCCCGGCGAAGAGTACGGGACAAAAGTTTGGCGGCAGATCGCGAATCGCCTGCCGGAGAGGCGCGCGAATTGGTGGGCTGGATTTTTCATGCCACGGCGATTGATGGCGTTGGGAGCTGCAGCAGCCTTGCTGATACTGGCGTTTTATGTGGGCCGTAAGACAGGTCCGAAAGCGGGCGGCGAAGAAATCGTCGATGCCGGCAAAATTCGAGAAAGAGTTTTGCTGGTTGCTGTCGGCGAGCATCTGGGCAAATCCGAAATGATCTTGATGGAACTTTCGAACGCGCAGCCCGCGGAAGCGGGGAAAAGCTTGATCAACATTTCGACGACGCAGAAACGCGCGGAAGACCTGGTGGAGGAAAACCGCCTGTACCGCCAGACCGCGCTGAATGGTGGCGACAACGCCATGGCCAGCACGCTGGATGAATTGCAGCGAGTGCTGCTGGACGTAGCCAACAGTCCGGCGGAAGTGACGCCAGCGCAATTCGAATCGATTCAGAAGCGAATTGCGGCACAGGGAATTTTGTTGAAAGTCCGGGTGGTCCGGCAGGAATTACGCACACAGGAAGCGGGAAGTAAGCCCGCGCCTGCGCAGAACGATTCGACAGCGAAAGCGAGGAACAAGGCATGAGCATGGAAGGCGGACTACAAAGGGTGATCGTCGCCGGGTTGATTGCTGGCCTGCTGGCCATGCCTGCAAGGGCACATGGACGGCAACCACTACTCGGAGAAAACGTCCCCGGCGAAAATGCAGCGGGGAATTTCACGGAATTGTCGCAGGAGCCCGATCACTTCAAATCGCAACAAAGCGAACAAGACCGGCTCGATGCGGAACAGGACGCGCGTGACCGCGAACAGGACAGGAAGGATCGCGAGCAGGAGAAGAAAGAGCAGGCACAGGAAAAACTAGAGCGGCAGCAAGAATTGTACGACGACGGGCGTGAAGATCTTGATGATGATAAGTATCAGCAGGCGGAGCAAAAGTTTAACGAGCTGGCGCAGCTTGGCGGGTCGCAAACCGATGCAGCGCTGTACTGGAAAGCGTATGCGCAAAACCGGCAAGGCAAGAAAGACACGGCGCTGGCAACGATCGCTGATCTGAAACGGCGCTACGGGCAAAGCAAATGGAAGAAAGATGCAGAGGCCCTCGAAATCGAAGTGCGCCAGTCCACGGGACATCCCGTCAATCCAGAATCACAAAGCGATGAGGAGTTGAAGACTTTGGCTCTGCAAGGCTTGATGAACAGCGACCCGCAGCGCGGAGTGCAAATGATCGAAAAACGGCTGGCTGGGACCGCCTCGCCAAAGGATAAAGCGAAGATGCTTTTCGTGCTGGCGCAAAACGGCTCGCCGGAAGCGCGTGAGGTCCTGGTAAAGATCGCGCAGGGGCAGAGTAATCCGGACTTGCAGCGCAAAGCGGTGCAATATCTGGGAATGTTTGGTGGCAACCACGCGGCCAACACGCTGGCACAGATTTATACCAGTAGCAGCGATACCAGCGTAAAACGGGAGGTGATTCAGAGCTATATGATTTCGGGAAATCGCGAGCAACTTTTCAATCTGGCAAAAGGCGAAAAGGACGAGAGCCTGAAGCGCGATGCCATCCGCAATCTCGGTCTGGTTGGCGGTTTGAACGAATTGCAACAGTTGTATCAGTCAGAACCATCATCGGAAATCCGGCGCGAGATTCTGCAGGGTTTTTTCCTGGCCGGCGATTCGGACAAGATGGTGCAAGCGGCGCAAGGCGAAAAGGATCCTGAACTCCGGCTGGCGGCCATCCGCAACCTCGGTCTGATGGGCAAGAGCGACATGCTGCAGGGTATCTACGCAAAGGAATCCGATCGGCGCGCAAAAGAAGAAGTATTGAACGCCTACTTCATCAGTGGGAACGCGAAAGCGCTGGTGGCCCTGGCAAAGGGTGAAAAGGATGGCGAGTTGAAAAAACGCGCAGTGGAAAAACTTTCGCTGATGAATTCGAAAGAGGGCAACGAGTATTTGATGGAGTTGTTGAATAAATAAGGGAGCGATCAGGGATCGGCGAGCAGAGCTCAGTAAAAACCTCACGCCTTGAAAAGGAGTGACGATGAGAGCAAGAGTCGGCTTCGAACCAATGATTGCGGGAGCGGTTGTTGTCGCGTTGATGGGCGCGACACTTTGCCCGAACGCTGGCGCGCAGTCCGCGCAATTAAGCGGCAAGCCGCCGATTACAAACGCGAAGGTGGAAGCGCGCGAAGTGAAGGCGGGTTTGGCGCAGGAGGTGGGCGCGTGGGCTGCGGCGGCGGAGAAGGCGCAGTGGCTTGGCTACTCCGTGCCAGCTGTCGCTGGCGACCATCATATGTGCTGCGGCAGCAATGGCGGCGACTGGAATGGCTGGAAAGCCTGCGGCCCATGCCAGTTGGAAGGGTCACGGAGTGGGGACAGCTACAACGTGCAAAGCGGCGACGTAAAGCTGGAAGGCCCGAGCAACATCGTGGTTTTGTTCCGCGCGGAAGGGCGCAAGATTGGAAAGATTCGCGCGGTCTCTGAAAACTGCATTTTGGATGCCGGAGGACTGCAAGTTATCTGGCTAACGGGAGCCAAGCCGGCGGAAAGCGTAAAGCTGCTGGAGCGATTTGTGGATGGCAAAGAATTGGACGAACGCGGCGGAGACCGGCTGAGCCGTGGCGCGCTGATGGCGATCGCCATGCACGGAGATGCATCCGCGGATCAGGCGTTTGCCAAATTTACGTCGCCGGACGAGCCAGAAGGCATGCGCAGAGAGGCGGCGTTCTGGGCGGGCGAAGCGCGCGGCGCTGCGGGCGTGCAATTGTTGAAACGCATGGCAAAAGAAGATCCAAGCGGCGACGTACGGGCGCATGTCACTTTTGCGCTATCCATCAGCAAGGAAAACAACGCGGTGGACGAAATGATTCGCATGGCGCATGAGGATAGCAGCGGACACGTTCGTGGGCAGGCGCTATTCTGGCTGGCGCAGAAAGCTGGCAAAAAGGCTTCGAGCGCGATTACCGGAGCAATCGATAACGACCCGGACACGGAAGTAAAAAAGAAGGCGGTGTTTGCGCTGAGCCAGATGCCGAGAGAGGATGGTGTGCCGAAATTGATTCAAGTGGCGGAGACGAATCGCAACCCGGAAGTGCGTAAGCAGGCGATGTTCTGGCTGGGACAGTCGAACGATCCGCGAGCACTGGATTTTTTTGAGAAAGTGCTGGGCAGGTAGAACATGAAGAAGAACGAAGAGAAAAGATAACGCAGCGACCCAGAGAAAGCCGAGTGTCGCTGACAGCGGAATGCAAGATTTGGCCGCGATATTCCGAAAACGCCCGCATGGGAAGGCGGCCACTACAAATTCATGGGCTTGAGCGGGACCTGCTGGGAAGCGAGGAGTAGTTCGCCAGCGAAGGCACCTTCGGCGGGGCGGCAGTCGAGAGCTTGTTCCGCGCAGATTTTGACCACATCGGGATTATTATTTTCCTGCGAGATATGGCCCAGCACCAGGTAGCGCGCGCGGCCATCAAAACCACCGGGATCGGCGAGATATTCGCTGACTGCGTGATTGGAAAGATGGCCAGTGCGGGAGAGAACGCGCTGCTTAACAACCCACGGATACGGACCCACCTTTAACATTTCCAGATCGTGATTGGATTCCAGAACCAGACAGTCGGCATCGCGCAGATGAACTTTTACCAGTTCTGGAAGGTAGCCGAGGTCGGTGACGATGGCCATCTTGACGCCTTCGGCGCGGAAAGTGAAGCCGACTGGATCGGCGGCGTCATGCGGAATCGCGAAGGCGTGTACGTCTATATCGCCGATGGTGAAATGAGCGCCGGTATGGACGGTTTCAACGCCGCGCAGACGCTTTTCCAGACGATCGGGCAGCACACGTTTCAATGCATCGAAGGTTTGTTCGGTGACGTAGAGCGGAGCCTTGTACAGGCCGAGCATTTGCGGAAGGCCGTTGCAGTGGTCGGAATGTTCGTGGGTGATGAGAATTCCGTCGATTTGATCGAGAGTAATTTCGCAGGCCGCCAGCCGGGCAAGAGTTTCGCGTTTGCCAAGTCCGCAATCCACGAGGAGGCGGGTGCGCGCAGTTTCGAGCAACGTGATGTTGCCGGAACTTCCAGAAGCCAGGATGGTTACGCGTAAGCCTATCGAAGTTTCTCCAAAAGTTTATTCACTCTAGTGCGTGCCATCTCCTGCAAACGAATTTTTACGATAATGGCAGAGCGCGGAGGAACCGTCAACGGGAGAACCCTGGAAACTTGCTGAACGTGAACGATTTCACCTATGCGCAACCAAGGCTCCGGATTGGGTGCTGGAACTAAAGGGCAATGTAAGAGCTAGGGCGCGATGGCGAATATCACGGTGACCGACGCCTCTCGCTCCACCGTCCCGGGCTGGAGCTTGAGCATCGCCGATTTCGGCTCGTTGATCATGGCCGACACTTCTAAGCTGGCCAGTCCGGCCCGATCAAATCGAGCGAACCGTTCCGGTGCGGAAGAATTCACGATCGTGACGATTTCGCCTAGCTTTACGCCTGACTGAGCCGCAGTTTGTTCTGCAACTTCCCTCGCGCGTTTGAGCGCGGCAGCGTATGCCTTCGTTTCCAACTGTTTATCGTCGGCAACCGACCAGTCAACCTGTTCAATCTGATTGGCTCCAGCGGCCACAGCAATGTCCACGACTTTTTGAGCCTCCGCAGCTTTTGAACGGATCTGCCACTTCTGACTCGCTGTGTATTTGAGCCGCGGATTTGATCTGGCGTCATACCTCTCTTGTTCTTGCCCCAGATTGAGCGTTTCAGTTTCGATAGCCTCTTTTGGCACTCCGGCATCCAAGAGTGCCCGCAAGATCTTGTTGGCCGCGCGAGTATTTTCTGCGTAAGCGACATCCTTCGTCGCCGCCTGATTTTGAAATCCGATCTTGATCGTTGCAACCTCGGCTGCAACACGAACTTTTTCCGTTGCGCTAATTTCAATCGTCTTTTGATCAGGGCCGCGGCGTTCCATTTGCGCGAACGAAACGGACGGTATGCAGAGAGTTAAAGCCGCAAGCACGAAACGGTGGCTGGACATTGGCAATCTCCTTCTTAGTTCGACACCAGGAAAAACGGATTTGTGCCAGTGGGAACATATGCGGCACAAAAAGGTTGCGTCTAGCGATCAGCAGGCCAAGCGGGAACGGTCGAGGGAGAAACCGTTGACCGGTCCGAGAACCGTGGCGGAAATCTGTTCGGTACGGAAAAATTCCTGGGCCAGGATTTGCACTTCTTCACGAGTCACTGCTTCGATGGATGCGAGAATCTCGTCGAGCGAATAGAAACGGCCGAAGTACAGCTCCTGACGAGCGAGATTGGACATGCGGGAGCTGGTGGACTCAAGGGAAAGCATCAGCGAGCCCTTGAGATGATTTTTTGCGCGACGTAATTCTTCTTCGCTGACCAGCGATTCTTTCATCGAGCGGAATTCCGCGAGCGTGAGGTCGAGAACTTCACCGACCGTTTCTTTTGCTGTGCCGGCATAAACGGTGAACATCCCAGCGTCGGAATAGGGAGTAATTTCGCTGAAGACGGCATAAGCCAGGCCGCGCTTTTCGCGAATGTTCTGGAAAAGGCGCGAAGACATACCACCGCCGAGAAGATTGTTGAGCAGAGCAATGCCGAAGCGGCGTTCATGCGCGATGGGAAGTGACGGGACACCGAGGCAGAGATGGACTTGCTCGAGATCTTTTTTGCGCTCGACGTGTAT
>Ga0099829_10001794_pt1 | contig 12080 bp, 14 predicted proteins | sample CZO8metaG_3_FD_79336 | JGI IMG/M metagenome (GOLD analysis project Ga0099829, IMG submission 79336) | Vadose zone soil microbial communities from the Eel River Critical Zone Observatory, Northern California, USA - CZOApr15con2H2.8 metaG | ecosystem: Environmental > Terrestrial > Soil > Vadose...
ACAGTTGCTATGAATCTGTAACCCCGTCGGGGAAGAGTCTCGATGAAGGTAGGACTGTCGGCGGAATCGCCAAGAGTTTCGCGGAGCCGTTTGATGGCTGTGTTCAGGCCGGTTTCGAAATCAACAAATGTGTCCTCATGCCACAGTATAGAGCGTAGTTCTTCCCGGCTTACGATTTCGCCGTGGTGCTCAAGCAGCTTGAGCAGTACTTGGTAGGGCTGATCCTGAAGCCGCAGTTTCACACCGTTCTTGCGCAGCTCGGCGGCTCGCAAATCGAGCTCGAATACTCCGAAGCGGCAGACGGAAGCGTTCTGGGGAGGCACAACCACCTAAGTAGTCGCGAACTGTCGCTAGTCTACCACCGTTTCTCCACACGAAGCGCGCCACGTTCCGCTGTAACCAACTGCGAAATCGAAACTTAGTGGGCCACAGACATACTAGACAGTTGTCAGACCCCGTCCATTGAACGGCATTCCCTCCTGACCAATTCTGGGCGCTACCGCCACTGCGGTCGTGGTGAGCGCCATGAAAAAAACGATTTGCTTCTGCCTGGCGGCAGGGATGTTCTTGCAGAGTTCGGGTCAAGCACAATCAGGTGCTGACGCGACGAGATTAGGGGCGAAGAACGAGATATCCTCATCTTTGGTCGCCGCGCTCCAGCTGCAACCACGGACCGACCGAGAGCCATACCAATCAACTCCTGCGCAGCAATTCGTGTGTAACACAGGCTATACGCAGAAGCAGTGCAACGAAGACGTGCTGGTCCTGAGAAAGGCACTGGCAAACTATCCTCTGACGCAACTCGGAGATTGGACCTGGATATTGGTGCGTTCCGGTGACTGGAAGGCCGTTCTACTCCCCAGGGGACTTGATCCACACAGCCCGGCGTTCACGTATTATCCGAAACGCGAGACGTTCATCGAAGAAGCGCTAGTGACGCAAGTACCGTGGCGGAGCCGCGAATTGCTGCTGAAGTGGAATATGGACCTGCGGGATCTTCTCGACTTCGCGATCCGCCACGAACTGGGTCATGCGCTCTGCAACGACTTGAACGAACGGAACGCCAACCGCGCGGCGAGACTTCTGGAAGAGAAAAAAACGATCTCCTGTCAAGCAACGTCGAGGCTAAAGCGCGAATAGACGAGGGACAAGCAAAAGTTGGTTGGGCACGCTGCTGCGCCTACAAGCGAAAGGATTTGAACCTTCGACCTCCTGGTCCCGAAATAGGGTAGCAAAAATACTAAAGGCTTTGTCTGGCGTCGCTTACGAGACAGAGAGAGCCGATTTTCCCCTCTCAGTTGTACCTAAGCTGTACCTAGACCTCAGGTGAACCCACATGCGGATTCCGGACGATGCCGATCACTCCTTCCGGGGTGATCCCGACCAGTTGATTGCGATCACCGGAAGGGTTGATCACAACCTCCACCGATTAGCGAGTCATCTTTAACATCCAACGTTAGGTATATGTACCTAATACTGGGCTCCTCAATTCCTCCTTGTTCGGGAATCTTTTTATTGTACCCATATGGAGGTCTTTTAGCTTGTAATCGCCCCTTATATGGGTATAATTGGCCCCATGACTAGGGCTAGCCAATCTTCCCAAGCGCTTCCGACCGTCGCGGCTGACCAGCTACAGAAGCTCGGTCGTGACCTCGCCGTTGCGCGCAAGCGCCGACATCTGTCATTACGGGAAATGGCTGATCGTATGATGGTCAACCTAAAAACGGTCCAACGCATAGAAAAGGGTGACCCCGCTGTCGGAATCGGAATCTTGGCGGCCGCGCTCTGGATTCTCGGTATGCACCGGCGCTTGGGCGACTTGGTGTCGCCGGAGACCGATGCGACCGGCCTACAGGAAGAAATTAGGAGTTTGCCGAGAGATTTTCGCAAAACGAAAAATCGCACTGACAAGTACGATTTCTGAGTGACCCATGCCCGAAGCATACGTATACATCTACCTTGAAGATGGCCCGGTCCCCGCAGGCGTGCTCGAAACAATTGGTTCGGGCCGCGAGGCAACCGCTCGTTTCCGCTACGGTCGCCGATACCTTCAGCGGAAAGATCGACTAACAATCGATCCGATCCAACTGCCATTGCCGGACGCAGATCCTGACCGTCTGTACACTGCACCCGAGGATTTTGTGCTCTTCAATGGTATTCGCGATGCCGCGCCCGACGGCTGGGGGAGACATCTTATGGACCGCGCTGCAGGCGCACGGCCTCTATCGGAATTCGATTATTTAGTCGCAACGGGCGATGCTCGTGTTGGCGCGCTGGCCTTTGGACCCGATCTCTCCGGCCCCAAACGTATTGTGCCGTGGACCGAGCAGAACTTGGACGGCGAAGACCTCGACCTTAAGACCATGTTAGAAGCCGTGCGGGACGTCGATACCGCTGACGACTTGCCGCGTAAACATGCACGCTTTCTCTCTCGCGGATCTTCGTTAGGTGGAGCGCGGCCAAAGGCGACGACGGAATACGACGGGAAGCAATGGATCGCGAAATTCGGCCGCGCCGACGACCACTTATCGATGTGCCGTGCGGAATATGCGACCATGACACTCGCACGTTTTGCAGGGATAACCGTGCCGCCTGTGCGTATTGAAAAAGTACTGGGACAAGACATCTATCTGATCGAGCGCTTCGATAGGACAAACAACGCCAAATATTTCCGAATACCATTTATCTCCGGTTTAACAATCACCGGTGCCCATGAAAGCGAGTCCTCGCAGCAGAGTTACCGGCGCCTAGCAGAACAATTACGTCTTTTCGGATCTGACCCTGTCAAAGATTCAAAGGAATTGTGGCAGAGGATGCTATTCAACATTCTGTGTAACAACACTGACGACCACCTGAGAAACCATGGTTTTTTGTGGGACGGCAAGGGATGGCGACTATCGCCTGCCTACGATATCGTGCCGTATCCGCAAGTAAGCTTGGAAAGAGACCTTGCGATCGGCGTAGGCCGCAATGGCCGCCAGGCCACTCTGAAAAACGCCTTGAGCGAAGCTCCCAGCTTTGGATTATCCCAATCTCAAGCTGTCGCACTTGCGGTCGATGCCCAGAAAAAAGTAAAGGCAAACTGGGAAGAAGTCTTCAAGAAAAGTGGGATCACTGGCGCTGAGCTCGAACGGCTACGCACTTGCTTCATCGCTTGCGACGAACCAATTCAGCAGCTCGATGCAGATGCCATCTAACTCAGCGGCACACAGATGATTCCAAACTCGGCAAGGTGGACCCAACTTCTCTAGCGCGATGAAACGAAATGCCCGTGACGTCTGTTGGCCTGTTTGGTCGTGAAAAAGCCCTGTTGCGACTGGGCTATTTCGAGCAGTCGTCGAGCGGCTTCCTTGTAAGGACCAGGCATTGCATAATCCCCCAACTTTGTTGGGGGATTATGCATCAAAACGGCTCCGCTGCGCAACTAGACCCTGCAGAGTTCATGTATGTTACTAATTATAAGCAAGTTAATAAGAAGGTTTTCGCACCCGCAATTCCCCAACTTTCTTGGGGGATTGTGCAAAGCCCCTTTTCCTTTTATTGTCCGAAGCATGCTGCATTTTTCGGACATTTGACTGGAACCGGGGAAACAGCAAACGTAGAACGGAAGACCCACTGAAGGCGCGAAGAAGGAAACCGGACCACAGGTGAGAGAAGAAAGTTCTCCCAAGCCCTGGGATTCGGCTCAGCTATCCGGCGGGGACGATCTGTCCTCCTAACGACCAGGCGCGCCCATCCATTTCCTTTCGCACAAGCGCTCGCGCCGCGTAGAGATCGTCCCTGTAACCTCCATCGCCATTCCTCAGAAGTTCTCCCTGGAGCTTCCATTCATTCACCGCAGCCGAACCGGGATGCGCCGCTACAATTGTCCCCATCACTCGCTGAAAGTTATCTTGATTGATGTAGGACAGGAGACCAGACCGATGCTCCGCCGCCCAGCCCTCCAAATCGACCATCACCACGTTCATGCGCATCAATCCGAAAGGATGGGATTCCTCTCTGACCTTGGCCGGATCGAATGCGTGTTGCGGACGCAAAAACATGTAAGACCCGATAGCGAGAAGCAGATAAAGAACCAAGAACTCATCGCTCTCGATGCTGTCAGGCTGCAACGTCCGTACAAGTCCCGGACCCGCATCCTCGGTGAACAACCCTCTCAGCATTATATGCACGGCGTAGCCGTCCGCCTCCACCTCATGTGCCTGGTCCTTCAGTTTGCCGATAGCGGAACTTCTTTCTTCTCGGTCGTACTCGGGAAAAAAGCTCGAACCGGTATGCCCGTGAAAATGGTGACCAAGCTCATGGTCAATTACAAACTGCACTTGAACGGAAAACAGGCACGCCAAGAAAAGGTCTCGTTTCTCCCTGGTGTCGAGCTTCACACCGAGTAGGTCACCGGACGCAGAAGACCTACTCAGCAGTGAGCAAACCTCAAACATGCTCTCGACGAGATCCAATGTGAGTCCGATGAAGAAAAAGCCGTTGTAGGCAAAGCTATGGCATTCGCGTTCCTTAGGGGCCTGTCCGGCGCTGCGATGTAATCTAAGTGCAATTGAACCGGACCGTTGGCAGTCTGAATCCGACTGGACTGTCGAGAAAACATTTGGTTGATATGGTGCTGAACTGCCGTCAGAACCGAGGCAAACCCCTCATCGAGAGTGGCCGTGTCTAACCTCCCAGGGAAATTCCTTCGATCTCTCCTGGACAGGAATTCGGACCCAAAGTAGCGATGGAACTCAAGCTCAGGATCTTGCATGACTCTCCAAATCGTCGGCCCCACTCACTCACGCCAGCTTGCGGTCCTCGAGGGCTGTAATCCGTTGCTCTTTATCTTGTATCCGGTCTTGCCAGGAAAGAGCATTGTAAAAACAGGTCCACGCATTGAGCGTGAGGACGCGGAGTGTCTCGAGGTCACCGACCGAATTGCCGTGGTGCACGAACGCGGACCGCAGCTGATAGGTATCCGATGTATTGGCGACGATGGCTTTGCGGCTGGCCACATCTTTTCCAATCATGAACGCCATCCGCTCGCCCAGGTTCTTTGTGATCGGTTCGTTGTCGTTCCGCAAAAGCAGCGATTCGAGCGCGGCGAACAGATAGACGATCTTGTCCGCAGGGTCCGAAACAATCGAGCTTCGGGAATACAACAACAGCGCGTCAAGCAACGCTTCTTGATATCCCGTTTTCGCACCTTCCGTCGCCAGCCGATTCAATTGCTCCAGCGTCTGTTGAAATTGCGCTATCTCAGCATTTGTAATGCGGCACTCGAACCCCAGCATGGGAGGCCGCTATGGCAAGCAACTGGTGGAAGATGTTGGCTACCGGCAAGACCAAATAAAAAGAGTTGGACTCGGTTTCGAGCTTCCAGAATCGTTATTTGGGCTACAAATTTTGGAGGCAACAGCGGCATAATGAGTAACCCAATGAAAATAAGGGGTCGGGGCGAAAGGATTTGAACCTTCGACCTCCTGGTCCCGAACCAGTAACCAAATCCACCTAAGTCGCTGTCCTGGCGTCAGTTATGATTTTTCGGGCCGCTCTCTGTTGGACAAGTTTGGACAAGTTGGAACTCTAGCAATCGTTTAAGCATAGGTATGTGGTTGGCTCTGAATCCGATTCCTCAGGTAGTGTTGCCCACTCGAATGATTTCGCCGGATTGATTTTCTCAATGGCCGAAAGGCAGGCGGGGAAAAATTGGCGGAGGTGATCCAGACGGTTGCAGGAGGATTGGAGGACCACGATGGAGATCGTTCGGCCAGTTAAGTTTTGTTGATATCGAAGGTTTGTGTCCAAGGTGACCAGAACGTCAAAAGCAGTTTCCGCAAGTTTCAAGAGTTCGCCATTCTGTTTTCCAGTCCAGCCCGCTTCCTGAACGGTACGACAAACGTGACCGTGACCTAAGAGGACTTTCTTGAGCGCTCTCGGAGCGCACTCATCAATCAAAACCCTCATTTGAGCTGTGCGACAAGACTCAGCCGTGCCTCCTCGATGGCAGCGATAGCTAGTTCACGGCTGACGCTAGGATACTGTTCCAAGAATTGATCAAGAGTGTCGCCACCCTCCAAGTAGTCGATCAAAATCTTGAAGGGAACGCGGGTTCCACGGAAGACAGGCTCTCCACCCAGAATTTCAGGATGCTTCATGATGACGCCGCTCATCTCCATTCACCTCACCCACTGTAATACAGTGTACCAGCCAAAAACTCTCGAGCAATACGGATTCGGCCCACAGGTTCACGGTCTGATCGACGGAACTCGACGCGGATTTCATTAGGCTCCGGTCAACAAGCGAAATCGCAAGTCTTTGTTCAGCCTTCGCTTATTGTAGGGTCCACTGGGTCGTCAATCTTCTCCTTCAGATGTTCCAAAATTGTCCCAGCTTCTCATGGTCAGCCCAGAAGTGGCACCGGGAATAACGGGGCGAGGGGTGATGAGTGTTTACGCCGATTCACGTAGCAGCCGTTGAATGGTGAGCTCACAGGAAGAGTCGCGGGACTGGAAAATTGGAGTATTTCGCGAGATCTCGACCGGCTCGACATGCGGATCGAATGATCGCCCATTGACGTTTCCAATAGCTACGCACCTCATTACGTCCGTCGACGTGGCCACCTTCCATTCCATTTGCCCAAACGATAGACTCGTCTTAGGAGTTCCACGTCATCTGACATTCAGTTCTCACTTTCATCTTCGCCGGCTACATCGAATCCGGGCTCTACTTAGAGTCCGCCAGCCGCAACCCGACCTCTCTCCTGGCTGACCGTGAGCATGTGTTCGATTGTCATCCCGAGGGAACGGAGGGATCTGCCTTTTGTCGAACCTTGTTCGACAAACCTGCATCACCGCGCACCTATTGCGAAGTGGACCGGATCTTCCGAGAGCACCCCGGTTCACTTCGCAAAAGCTCAACCCAGGCAAACTACTGTTTGAACATCGCCCCCTGTACAACGCTCCCGACATCAGTCTGAATAAACTCAACCCTCTTTCCCTGATCGACAATCACCAGATCGCGAACATGAGTTAATCCGAGCGAAGTAAATTGCGCCGTACCCGTGCCGTCCGGGTTGATCGAATAAGTTCCGGAATAATGTCTGTTATTCACGGAACCGTTAATGGTCAGAGTGTCGGCTGCATCGAATGTGCCATCGCCATGAAAATTCCAGACACCAGCCGCAGCCAGCGGATTGTAATCGTCTATTCGATCTATGTTCGTTTTAACGGCGACTAGTCCGGTGAAAGCGAATCCGTAGCCTCCGTTCAAACTACAGTTCTCGAACCCAGATGGTGCACATTTGGTGCTAGTTTGCGCGTGCGCTTTACCGGTTCTGGCAACCGCAAACAAGAAAGCAACGACCGCAAGAACTACAGTAATTTTTCTCAATGACATTTCCATTCTCCTTTTAGCAAAGTATTTTTCACTGCTGAAGCCCAGCGGGACACGGAACCCATGGGCGTTGCATAGCGACCAGAACGTCGCCAATTCAGGTTTTTCTCCTGCGTAGTTCCAGAATTGAGCTACACTCTCGTGGCAGATACTCCGTCCACGGGGACCAGAGTTTTGCTCTCTCATGTAATAAGGCGAGAATTCGAGCCAAAAACTGTAATGCAAAAAAAGGCCAGTTCGCATGCCGTCCGAGCCGAGGCGGACGCTATCGAAACGCCACTCACTGGCGAAATCACCGGCCTGCTCCAGGCCTGGAACGCGGGTGACGAGCAGGCGCTCAAACAGTTGGCGGACCTGGTGTATCCGGATCTGCGCCGCGCGGCACACAAGTACATGCGGGGAGAACGTCCCTCACACACGCTTCAAACCACGGCTCTGGTTCATGAGGGTCTATCTTCGATTGTTTGGCGTACAACACGTGAACTGGCAGAATCGTGTTCACTTTCTCTCTGTTTGCGCGCGCTTGATGCGCCGCGTACTGATTGATTTTGCACGCCAGCGCAAATACCGTAAGCGGGGCGGAAATGTTTTGCACTTGTCCCTCGATGAAGCGCTCGCCGTTTCCTCGCGACCAGATCCTGAGCTATTGCTATTGGACGAAGCCCTCACCGCTATGGCTGGGGTAGACCCCAGAAAAGCCGCGGTCGTAGAGCTCCGCTTTTTCGGCGGTCTCACGGTAGAAGAAACCGCTGCCGCGCTCAGCGTTTCTCCGGAAACTGTTTTGCGCGACTGGCGGCTCGCCAAACCCTGGTTACTCCGCGAAATCAGCCGAGGCAATCGCGATGGATCCTGAACGCTGGCGCCGCGTCGAGCAGTTGTATCAGTCCGTCCTGGAAGTCGAACCCGATCGGCGTTCCACGTTCTTGGATCACCATTGTGACGGCGATCGCGATCTGCGCCAGGAAGTCGAATCGCTTTTGAGCTTCAAGACCGGCGCACAGGATTTCATGGAGACGCCGGCCTTCCAGATGGCCGCTCGGAAAATGGCCCTGGAACAAACCTCAGAAAATCGATCCAACTTGCAGTCAGGCTCTGTCGTGGGCCACTTCCGCATAACCCAACGGCTCGGAGCTGGCGGCATGGGTGTCGTCTACCAGGCCAACGACCTCAAACTTGAGCGCAAAGTCGCGTTGAAGTTTCTCCCCGACCGATCCGCCGATGACCCAGCCGCCCTGGAACGCTTTCGCCGCGAAGCCCGGGCCGCCTCGACCCTCAATCACCCGAATATCTGCACCATCTATGAAATTGACGAACACCAAGGCCGTCTTTTCATTGCCATGGAACTCCTCGAAGGTACTTCTCTGAACCGTGTGATCGCTGCAGACTCTCTACAAGTCGAACGTATTCTCGACATCAGCACTGATATTGCCGATGCGCTCGCCGCCGCTCACGCCTCTGGCATCGTTCATCGCGACATTAAACCTTCCAACGTCTTCGTCACCAACGATGCTCGCGTTAAAGTCCTTGATTTTGGTTTAGCAAAACGCCTGTCTTCTTCCGATGACTCCACCGTCATCTCCACTGCCGGACCCCTCACTGCACCCGGAGTTCCTCTAGGAACATACCTCTACATGTCTCCAGAGCAGGCTCTTGGCAAGGAGCTTGACGCCCGCAGCGATCTTTTTTCCTTTGGCGCGACCGTCTATGAAATTGGCCACCGGGATTCCACCGTTTCAAGGCAAAACTACGGCCGAAATCTGCGATGGGATATTGCGCCGCGACGCTATTCCGCCTATTCAATTGAATCCCGATATTCCCCTTAGACTGCAAGAAACCATTCAGAAGTGTCTCGAAAAAGATCCCGGTCTTCGCTATCAAAGCGCGATGGAAATCGCCGCAGACTTGCGCCGCCTCAAACGCGATACCGACTCGGGCCGTTTTGCCTCTCCGGCTCAAATGCACAACGCCGGCTCAGCTTTAAGTCCCAGATTCGCGAAGTTTGCCGCGATCGCAATCGCACTGCTTCTCATCACAGGCCTTCTGTGGTCATTTCGGAATCGGATCCATCGAAGTCCTGCGATTCCTGCCGCAGTTGCCGTTCCCGAACTTCATTCCTTGGCGGTCCTTCCTTTTAGAAATTTGTCTGGCGACCCCAATCAGGAATTCTTCGCTGATGGAACCACTCTGGAACTAATCACTACGCTCACCAAAATCAGCAATCTAAGGGTCATCTCCTGGACTTCGGTTCGTGGATACAAGAACACGACCAAAACTTTGCCGGAGATCGCCAAAGAATTGAACGTCGACGGCGTCATTGACGGTTCCGTGGAACGCTCCGGTGACCGGGTGAAAATCACCACTCAACTAATCGACGCGCCCAGCGATCGCAACTTGTGTGGGCGGAAAGTTATAACCGCGAGCTACGCGATATCTTGAGTCTCCAGGATGAAGTCGCTGGCACCATAGCCAGGGAAGTTCGAGTAGCACTCACTCCCCAGGATCGCGCTCGGCTCTCGGGCGCACGTCCAGTCGATCCGGAATCGTATTTGCTCTATGTGCAGGGTCGTTCGGCCTTGCAACACTGGACGCACGACGATCTCCTGGCGGCCCGCCAGAGTTTCCGTCGGGCGATCGAAAAAGATCCTGGCTACGCTCTCGCTTACGCTGGTTTGGCGGAGTCATACCTGACCGGCGACGCCAATCTCAATCCAAAAGTCGGCATGCCTCTCGCCCGAACGGCTGCGGCGCAAGCGCTGGCGCTTGACGACATAGTCAGCGACGCACATGTTTGGGACTGGAGCGGATCTGAAAAGGAATTCAAGCGTGCCATCGAGTTGAACCCCGGCGACACTCTGGCCCATCACTTCTACTCCCACCTGCTCCTTGCGACCGGACGCAACCAGGAATCCCTCAAACAAAGCGAGCTCTACGTCCAATTGGACCCGCTTTCTCCCTCCGCTTACGACCATCTTGGCTTTCAATACAAGGCCGATCAGCAGGACGATCTGGCGATTGCCGCGTACACCAAGGCTCGCCAATTGGATCCAACTTGGGAATCATCGAATTGGTATCTCGGCGATGCGTATCGCCATAAAGGAAAGTCGCAGGAAGCCTTGGCCGAATATGAACGGTCCATGTCCCTTGACGGCACCAGCACCGAATTTACCAGAGCGCTTCGAACCGCCTTTGAAAAAGAAGGTTGGAAAGGTTTTTGGACAAAAAAACTAAATACCGACCTGGAGAGAGCGAGGCACGAATACGTTTCTCCCTACCGCATAGCAACCTACTACACGCTGTTAGGCCACAAAGAAAATGCCTTCCGCTATCTCGATAAGGCCTATGCCGATCATGACGATCTATTGACGTCCATCAAGTCTGACCGCGATTTCGATTCGTTACACACCGACTCGCGGTACGCATCTCTGCTCCGCCGCATGCGACTACCACAATAATCGCAGCCCCTTCCCTCTCGAAAACCAAACAAAACAAATATCCCAGATAAGCTCTGCGAATGGCGCACTGAATTCCGGGCACTTCATCAAACGCGAGTCGCGGCCATCAATTGCCCGGTTCCCTTGACAAAAATCTAAGAGGAGGCTCTTCGCAGAACCCGGGTGCGACTATATATTCATCAGTTATCAAATGTTACATTTTAAGTAAATGGTCGGGGCGAAAGGATTTGAACCTTCGACCTCCTGGTCCCGAAATAGGGTAGCAAAAATACTAAAGGCTTTGTCTGGCGTCGCTTACGAGATAGAGACAGCCGATTTTTCCCTCTCAGTTGTACCTAAGCTGTACCTAGACTTTTGGCATGAACCCATCATCGGTTGGAGAGAGCGTCTGCCTTCTAAGGAAGCAGGCGAAATTCACGAGTGCTTTGCTGAGCTTCGCTTACAGGTATCTCTCTCCCAAAAACTCATCCTCAGTTGTACCGAATGCGCCGCAACCCCCAACCCTTCGGTTAACAGAGCCGAGGAATGCAAAATCTAAATGCCTTGTTTGGTGTCGCTTACCGGGAAAGACGACGATTTTCAGTCCCTCAGTTGGGCTACTTGGGCTACCGGCACCCTTTACCCCTGCTTGCAAACCTGACCTGGTAAAACACTAGAGCTTTGTCTGAAATCAGTTCTATGCGATTCCACTGGCAAATCCGGTGCTGCGCGCTTTGTAGCGCAAATACCCAATATTGCGTTTGCATAGCATTGTCGCGGAATGTCGCCCGTTCGGTCGGAAACTAATAGACGGTGCACCGGTACCGAGTGATAATCTCTTCGCCAATTCGTGGGGTCTGGCGAGGGCCGACCCTGAGCTTGCCCAAATCAGTTGGGTTTTGTGCTTGTAGGGAAGTCCAGCCCGTAAGACATGATGTCTCAATGCCTGACAGGCTGAGTGACGTTATTCTTTGTATCGCGAACGGCGTCGAGTTAGGTCATCAAAATGTGAGTGCCAGTAGATGGGACGTGAATGCATGGATACCTCCAATGCCAATCGGGGTAATCCCCAAGTCACTCTGTCCAAGCGGGGAGATCTTCTTCGTGTCCGAAGTCACTTTGACGCTGCAGGTTAATCTTGACTAGCCAGGGAGAACGTCGAGCGCTTCTGAAGGAATTTTAGCTATGGTGTCTGCATCCAGATTCAAATGCGACGTGACCATCTCAGGAGGCAGGTGCCTTAGCCAGTTATTCAGGGAAATGTTCCTA
>Ga0099829_10001804_pt1 | contig 12055 bp, 12 predicted proteins | sample CZO8metaG_3_FD_79336 | JGI IMG/M metagenome (GOLD analysis project Ga0099829, IMG submission 79336) | Vadose zone soil microbial communities from the Eel River Critical Zone Observatory, Northern California, USA - CZOApr15con2H2.8 metaG | ecosystem: Environmental > Terrestrial > Soil > Vadose...
GCCTCACGGACGTGGTCGATGTGCGGCGTGGCGGCGAGTTTCTCAGGCTCGGCAATCAGGCGATCGAGGAAAGCCTGGTCCCACTCCCTGTTGATCAGGCCGGCGCGCGGCCCCTGCAGCTGGTGGCTCATGCCGCCGGTGCCCCAGACGTGGACCGTGAGGTCCTCGCCGAAGCTCTGCACGGCCCGGCGGATCGCCTGGCCCAGGCGCAGGCAGCGGTGGCCGGTCGGCGGCGGGTACTGCACCACGTTCACGGCGAGCGGGATGACCTGCACCGGCCACTCCTCGGGCTGGCCGTAGACCAGGGAAAGCGGGACGGTGAGGCCGTGGTCGACGTCGAGCTTGTACATCAGGGTGAGGTCGAACTCGTCGAGAATGAGCGATTGCGCCAGGTGGGCCGCCAGGTCGCCGTGACCGCGGACGACCGGTACCGGGCGCGGGCCGTATCCTTCGTCAGCCGGCTGGAACTCGTCGGCACAGCCGAGCGCGAAGGTGGGGACCAGCTCCGGCGTGAACGCGGACGCGTGGTCGTTGTAGACCAGGATCACCACATCGGGGCGGTGATCGGCGGCCCAGGCCTTCGTCCACTCGTATCCGGCGAACAAGGGCTTCCAGTAGGGCTCCTCGGTTTTGCCGAGATCGATCGCGGCGCCGATGGCCGGGATGTGACTGGTGGTCAGCCCGGCAGTGATCCGGGCCATGTCAGGTACCGTCCTTCATGGAGCGCCAGCCGTCCGGCGAGCGCCCTCCGGCCAGCATCATCTGCTGGTAGTTCTCGACGGTCATACCGGTCATCGTGCTCACCGCCTGGAGGTAGCTGAGCCCGTCGGTGGCGAAGATCTTCGCCAGGAAATAGATGTTGCCGCCGAGCCCGAGCATGGCGTTGTAGTCGCGGTCGAGCACGGCCTGCTTCTGGGCTTCGGTCATCGGCCACTTGTCGAGGTAGGCCCGTTCGCTGGCTTTGAACCGCTCACGGTTCTCGGGCTTCATCAGGCTCATGCAGAACTGGTTCAGGTGGTAGCCCTGCTTCGCGCGCTCCGCGGTGAATACCCGGGTGCCCGGGATGTCATCGAACTCTGTGTTGTCCATCGTCGTCAGCCTCCCAGTACAGGCGCAGAGGGTTGTCGACCAGCAGCCGGCGCTGCAGGTCTTCGGTGGTGGCGATCCGCGGGATGATGTCGACGAGGGCGCCGTCATCGGGCATGTGGCTCTTCATGTTCGGGTGCGGCCAGTCGGTTCCCCACAGGACGCGGTCGGGGAACGTCTGAACGAGGCGGCGCGCGAAGGGAGCAACGTCGGCGTACTCCGGCGGGCCGGAGATCGACAGGCGTTCCGGGCAGCTCACCTTGGACCAGACGTTCTCGTGCTCGCGCATGAAGCGCGTGAACAGCGCGAACTCGCCGCCGTCGACCGACTGCGACACATCGGGCCGGCCCATGTGGTCCACGACGACGATCGTGGGCAGGCTGGTGAACAGGCGCCAGCGCTCGGCCAGGTCCGGGGCTTCGAAGTACACGACGATGTGCCAGCCGAACTCGGCCACAAGGTCGACCAGGCCACGGTAGTAGTCATCCGGCTTGGGGTCGACGAGGCGTTTCACGAAGTTGAAACGGATGCCGCGAACACCAGCCGCGTGCAAGTCGGCGAGCTCGGTCCGGGATACGCCGGGCCGGACGGTCGCCACGCCGCGGGCCCGGCCGTCGGCGGCGAGCAATGCGTCCACGAGGGCGCTGTTGTCGGCACCGTGACAGGTCGCCTGGACGATGACGTTGCGCTCGAAGCCGAGGAAGTCGCGCAGCGCGAACAACTGCTCCTTGCCAGCGTCGGTCGGCGTGTATTTACGCTCTGGCGCGTAGGGGAAAACGTCGCCGGGGCCGAATACGTGGCAGTGGGCGTCGACCGCGCCCGGGGGCGGGACGTAGCCCGGCTTGCTGGGGCTCGGATGGAACGGGAGCCAGTCGGCGTCCGGCCGGAACGTGGTAGTCATCGTGGCCGTGTCCTGTCGATCTTGGCCGTCGCGAGCGGCCGCTGGAGGGATGGAGCGCAAGGCGGAGGAGGAGCCAACAGCGGAGCTATTGGCGACGACGACAACGCAGCGGGCCGCCCTTCAGCGGTCGGGCAGCAGGCTGAAGATCGGCAGGACATGGCCTACAGTCCTCGTGCGCGCAGGGCCTTGGCGAGACGCGGGTACACCCGCCGGGCGTTGCCCGAGTAGACCCTCTCGGCGTCGGCCTCGGCCAGGCCGAGCGCGTCCACGTACCGCTTCGTGTCGTCGAAGTAGTGGCCGGTCTCGGGGTCGACGCCCCGGACGGCGCCCACCATCTCGGACCCGAACAGGATGTTGCCGACGTCGATGACCTCGAAAAGCAGATCGATGCCGGGCTGATGGTAGACGCAGGTGTCGAAGAACACGTTCTTCATGACGTGCTCGCTCAGCGGCGGCTTCTTCAGCATGTCGGCGAGCCCGCGGTAACGGCCCCAGTGGTACGGGACGGCACCGCCGCCGTGCGGGATCACCAGCCGCAGGTCCGGGAAGTCGGCGAACAGGTCGCCTTGGATGAACTGCATGAACGCCGTGGTGTCGGCGTTGATGTAGTGCGCACCTGTCGCGTGAAAGACGGGGTTGCAGCTACTCGACACGTGCACCATGGCGGGCACGTCGAGCTCAACCATCTTCTCGAAGATGGGGTACCAGTACCGGTCGGTGAGCGGCGGGGCGGTCCACCTCCCCCCGCTCGGGTCCGGGTTGAGGTTGCAGCCGACGAACCCGAGCTCGGTGACACAGCGTTCGAGCTCGACGACGGACGACTTCAGGTCGGCACCGGGTGACTGCGGCAGCTGGCAGACGCCGATGAACGTCGCCGGGAACAGCTCGACGACGCGCGCGATGAGGTTGTTGCACGCTCGCGCCCACTCACCGCTGACCCGCTCGTCGCCCTCGTGGTGGGCCATGGCGGACGCCCGCGGCGAGAAGATCGTCATGTCGGCGCCGCGCTCGCGGAGCAGCCGGAGTTGGTTCTGCTCCACCGACTCGCGGATCTCGTCGTCGGAGATGGCTGGGTAATCCGGTGTCGGGCGGCCCTCTCGGAACGCCGTGAGCTGGCTTTGGCGCCAGTCGTGGTGCGGCCCGGGAGCGGTCGTGTAGTGCCCGTGGCAGTCGATGATCACAGCGAAGCTCCCTGGTTCCACACCGACGATGGCACGAAGACCTCGCCGCGCATGAGCAGGCGGGCGGTACGCAGCAGCGCCGACCTGGTCACGGTGACCGTGCCGTCGGACACTCCCGGGGGGTTCCGGGGGGTCGCCCCCCCGGGCGATAGCGCCACCTCTATGGTGACGGTGAAGAAACCAGTGGGGTGCTCGACCACGATCTCGGTTGAGCCCTCGGTCTTCTGCGGGATGACCGCGACCGCGTGCGCCACTGATCCAGTCAGCAGGCACGCCGTGGCGACGGACACCGCGCCCAGGACCCCGATCGCCTCGTGCACGCGGTGCGGGATGAACGTCCGGGTCGAGACGGTGCCGCCGTGCGCCGGGGGCGACAGCAGGCTCATCTTCGGCACCGTCGCGTCCGTGACATCCCCGAGATTCATCAATGGCCCGGCGGCCAGCCGGATCGCCTCGACCCGCCGGATCAGGTCGGCGTCGCCTTCGAGCTCCGCTGGTGACTCGTGCCCGGACAGCCCGAACTCGGACGCCGCGATGCATACGACCGGCATGCCGTTGTCGATGCAGGTCACCTGCGTTCCTTCGACGACGTCCGTCACGTTCCCGGTGGGGAGCAGCGCGCCGCACGAGGATCCGGCGACGTCAGCGAACTCGATAGGGATGGGTGCGTGGGTGCCGGGCACGCCGTCGATGCGCGCGGGTCCGTCGTAGCGGACGCGCCCACCCGGCGTCTGGACCAGCGCCGTAGCGAGGGTCTGGGTGTTGCGCATCCAGATGCGGACGGGCGTCACCGGGTCACCCGCCGCCACGAGGCCCTGCTCGATCGCGAATGGTCCGACGGCGGCAAGCATGTTGCCACAGTTCTGACTGTCGGAGACCTCCGCCCGATCTGGCCAGACCTGGAGGAACAAGTACTCGACGTCCGCGTTGTCGCGGGGCGACAAACTCACCACGGCGACCTTCGACGTCAGGGGGTGACTGCCTCCCATGCCGTCGATCTGCCGTTCGTCTGGTGATCCCATGGCGGCGAGCAGCACCGCGTCGCGCGTCGCACGGTCGCCGGGCAGGTCATCGGCCAGGAACATCAGGCCCTTGGACGTCCCGCCACGCATGACGGCGCAGGAGATGGCGGTCTGGGTCACTGTGTCTCCCGCTCGCCTACGGGGCGCTTTGAGGCGCCGCCTTCCCTCGTCGCTCGTTCCTCGCTCCTCAGTCCAGGCGGCACCGCGCCCCGGCGGCTCGCTCATGCTGTGTCTCCCGCATCCGCGTAGTCGACGTAGCGCAGTCCCTTGTCGGTGAGCCGGCCGCGCATGTCGTAGAGGTCGAGGCCGAGTTCGCCGGCCGCCAGCCGGGTCCGCTTGTCCGCCTCGTTGGCCTCGCGGGCCTGGGCCGCCTCGAGCACCGCCGCGGCCTGCTCACGCGGCACGGCCACGACTCCGTCGTCGTCGGCGACGATCACATCACCGGGCCGGATATAGACGCCAGCGCAGACGATGGGCGTCTGGACGTTCCCGGGCGTCTCCTTCACCGTCCCCTTGGCGGAGATCGCCTTCGACCAGACCGGGAAGCCCATCTCCGTCAACGTCACGACGTCGCGCGTGCCGACATCGAGAACGGCCCCCCTGACGCCGTGCGCCCGCAGGCTCTCCGCGAGCAACTCGCCCAGGTACCCGTCATCGCACGGGCTGGTGGGGGTGACCACGAGGATGTCGCCGGGCTGCGCCTGCTCGACGGCAATGTGGATCGACCAGTTGTCGCCCGGGGCGACCTCGCAGGTCAGCGCGTTGCCGGCGACGCGCACCGGCCGGAAGATCGGGCGGATGTCCGCTCGGAGCAGCCCCGTGCGGCCCTGGGCCTCGTGCACCGTCGCCACCCCTGCCTTGGCCAGGCCGTCGACGACCGCGAGATCGGTTCGAAGGGTGTTCCGTACAACTAGCGGCACGTGAATGCTCCTCTTAGGCGTGGTCTGGATTGAGAGCGTCGCTGAGACGCGAAGCCACTAGGGCGTGTCCCGCGGATCTTCAGCCTGCTGCACCGATGTTTGCCGCACAGTCGCCGGAGGGCGCCTCGCGGCGTTGTCGTCGTCGCCAATAGCTCCGCTATTGGCTCCTCCTCCGCCTTGCGATCCATCCCTCCGGACGGCCGCTCGCGACGGCCAAGATCCACGGGACACGCCCCAGGGGTACCGGCTTCAGACATCGAAGAAGACCGTCTCCCGCGCGCCCTGCAGCCGGATGTCGAACCGGAACCCGCCCGGCGGGCCGCCGGTTTCCACCGTGGCGATCAGCGTGGCCCGGCGGTCGGGGTCCGCGATCGCCGCCAGCACCGGGTCGGCCGCGTTCGCCTCCTGCTCGTCGGGGAAGTAGATCCGGGTCACCACCCGGTCGAGCATGCCCCGCGCGAACACGGAGACGTCCAGGTGCGGCGCCTCGGTGCCGCCGTCGGGACTGGGCAGCGGGCCCGGTCGCAGCGTGACGATGTGGTAGCCGCCGTCCGGCCCGGTCGTACAGCGGCCGAAGCCGCGGAATGCCGCCTCGGCCGGCTCCGCCGCGCCGCGCGGATCGTCGGGGTGGTCGAAACGGCCGTCCAGGTCCGCCTGCCAGGTCTCGATCATGCCGTCCGGCACCGGCTCGCCAGCGCCATCCAGCAGCCGGCCGGTGATCCCGATGGCGCCCGGCGTGCCTTCGGGAACCACGAACGGGCCGTCCGGCCACGGCAGCGCGATTGCGAGGAAGGGTCCCACCGTCTGTGATGGCGTCAGCCCCGCGGTCACCGGTGGTCCTCCGCCCACTCGATCGCGGTCGCCGCAGGCCCGCGCAGCACGATGTCCCACTCGAAACCCAGGGCCCAGTCGGGCTGGGTCAGCCCGAGGTCGAACCGGGCGATCAGCCGCTCACGGGCCTTCGGGTCGGGGATCGAGTTGAAGATCGGGTCCTGGCTGAACAGCGGATCCCCGGGAAAATACATCTGGGTGACCAGGCGTTGCGGGAACGCCCGGCCGAGCATCGAGAAATGGATATGCGCCGGCCGCCAGGCGTTCGGATGGTTGTGCCACGGGTAGGCGCCCGGCTTGATGGTGACGAACCGGTACCTGCCCTCGGAGTCGGTCATGCACCGGCCAGCCCCGGAGAAATTCGGGTCAAGCGGCGCGGGATGGTTGTCCACCCCGTGCGCGTAGCGGCCCGACGCGTTGGCCTGCCAGATCTCGATCAATGTGCCAGCGACCGGCCGCCCGCCGCTGTCGAGTAGCCGGCCGGTGACGATGATCCGCTCGCCGAGCGGCTCGCCCGCGTGCTGCGTGGTCAGGTCAGCGTCCGCGGCCGTCACCCGTTCCGCGCCGAGCAGCGGCCCGGTGACCTCGGTCAGCCGGTGCGGCAGCGGCACCAGTGGCCGCCCCGGTGCCCGCAGCGCGGTCGCCCGGTACCCCGGGAAGTCCAGCGGCGGATGCAGCCCACGTGGCCGCTCGTACGACGGCAGCGTGAACCCCTGGACCGGCGGTGTCTGAGTGGTCATCAAGATGCTCCTTCGCTGCCTGCGCTGATCGCCTGGAGCCGACGCAAAGCGGTCAGTTCGGGTGGCGACGGTGGCTCGATCACTTCGAGGGAGCCGGAGACAGCCAGGTCCCAGCCGGTCTGGGCGCTGACGTCAGCGACGGAGACACCGGGATACACGCCGGTCAGGGTGAGCTCGCAGGTCGCCGGGTCCGGCTCAAGGACGCCGAGATGGGTGATGACCTTCCGCGGTCCCGCCCCGGTCAGCCCGAGACGCTCCCGCTGGCCAGGGCCGTTCCCGTAGCCAACGGACGTGACGAAGTCGACCCGCTGCACGAAGGACCGCCGGGTCTGCCACATCACCACGATCACCTCGCGGCAGGACGCGGCGATCTCAGGTGCGCCGCCCGCCCCGGGCAGCCGCACTTTCGGCCGGTCGTAGGTCTCGCCGATGACGGTCGTGTTGATGTTGCCGAACTTGTCGATCTGCGCCGCACCGAGGAACCCGATGCCTATCCGGCCTGGCTGCAGCCAGTAGTTGAAGATCTCGGGCACGCTCACCACCGCGTCCGAGGTCTCGGCCAGGATGCCGTCGCCGATGGACAGCGGGAGCCGGTCCGGCTTGGCCCCGATGGTGCCCGACTCGTAGATGAGGACGAGATTCGGGGCATGCGTGGCACGGGCCAGGTTGGCGGCCGCGCTGGGCAGCCCGATCCCCACGAAGCAGACCGTGCCGTCCGGCAGGGCGCGGGCCGCGCAGGCCGTCATCATCTCGTCGGCCGTGTACGCGGCGGGCTGCGCGGCTGCCGCAGGCGCCGCAGCCGCAGCCGAGCCGGTGGCGTTCATGCCCCGCATCCTCCCTCGCCGGTCCCGGCGCCTGCGAGGCCGGGGCTCACCCCGAACACATCCGTGTCCAGCCAGCGCAGGAATCGCTCCCGGTCCCGGCTGATCTCGTCCCAGGCCACGTAGAAGTGATTGTCGCGGGCCGAGTAGCCGAGCGCGTAGGACGGGTGCGCTCCGCCGGGCACCTCGGCCACGTAGTCAACAATCCAGGACGGCAGAACGACAGCCCCTGGCTGGGGTCCGAGCACATCGACAATCTCCTCGACAGTAACGACCGACCGCTGGGCGCCCATGACGGCCTCCTTCTGCACCCCGGTGACCCCCCAGAACTGGACGTTGCCCGCCCGGTCGGCGCGCTGCGCATGGATCACCGCCACGTCGGGCCGGAGCGCGGCCACAGCGGTCAGCCTCTCCCCCGTGAACGGGCAGGTGATGGGGCGGATCGCCGGATTGCCATCCAGGCCGGGCAGGCCTTCAAGGCCGGTGCCGCTGTACCCGCGCAGGACCGCGAACGGCACACCGGACGCCCCGGCCACATACCGGTTGGCCATGCCGGCGTGGCTGTGCTCCTCCAGCTGAAGTGGGCCCGGCCAGGCGTTTTCCACGGCGTCGCGGAACCGGTGCAGCGATCCGACCCCCGGGTTGCCGCCCCAGGAGAAGATCAGCTTGCTGGCGCAGCCGGCCCCGATCATCTGGTCGTAGATCACGTCCGGGGTCATCCTGATCAGGGTGAGATCGCGCCGCCGCTGCCTGATCACCTCGCGGCCGGCGGCGAACGGGATGAGGTGCGTGAAGCCTTCCATCGCCACCGCGTCGCCATCGTGGATGGTCCGCGCGACGGCGTCGGCGAGTGAGACGATCTCGGCCATTCCCCTCCTGCCCTCGGGCCGCGTGTAACCAGACCATATTGACGATTTGGTCGCGATAAGTACAGCCGTTCGTAATCCGGACATCCGCCCGTGGGGTGCGGCGTGGCCGGGCCGACGAGGCGTTCAGGTGCTCTCAGCCAGGATGCGCTGCGCTATGGCGAAGGCGCGGTTAGCGGCCGGAATCCCCGCGTAGACGCCGACCTGGAGCAGCACCTCCCGGATCTGCTCCGGGGTGAGCCCGTTGCGCAGCGCGGCCCGCAGGTGCATGGCCAGCTCCTCCTCCTGCCTGAGCACGGCGAGTGCAGTAAGCGTGATGATGCTCCGCTCGGCGCGCGACAGCCCCGGCCTGGACCAGATCTCGCCCCACGCATACCGGGTGATGAAGTCCTGGAAGGGCGCGGTGAACGGGGTGGCACCAGCCACGGCGCGATCGACATGCGCATCGCCGAGTACCTCGCGCCGGACCGTCATCCCCTGCACGGCGCGTTCGGTGTCATCCATCAAGCCTTCCCTCCATGATCACAAGTGGTGTCTCCCGCTATCTCGACCCGCGCCAAGCCTGCTTTGACATGGTGCTAACCGCCGCAATGCCCGGATCGTTACTGTTCGGCACATCAGGGAGCGAGCCGGGCGTGCAGGGCGGTGTGGGCGACCAGGGCCGCGTCCACGAATTCTCCCGCCGAGCCCAGGTAACCGGCCGGGTCCAGCGCGGCCTCGACCTGTTTCGGGGCGATCCCGGCCTCGTCGAGCCGCTCCCTGAGCTCCGGCGAATCCAGCAGGGTGTCCCGCAGGTGGCGGCCTTCCCCGGCCGCCCGGGCGCTCGCCTCAGCCACCAGATCGTGCGCGGCGACGGGCCCGAGCGCCGGTGCGAGCAGCGTGGCGACATGCTCGGCCATCGGCAGGCCGCGGGCCGCGGCCAGGTTCTCGCGCATCCTGGCCGGGTCCACCTCCAGGCCGGCCAGCAACTCCGCCCCCCAGGACGCGGCCGAGCCGGTCAGCCTCAGCAGGTCACTGAGCGGCTCCCACTCCGCGTGCCACGCGCCGGCGGCGCGCTGATGCTCCTGCTCGGCGGCCGCCGCCAGGGTAGCGAGCAGCCCGGGCACCTGCCGCGTGCAGCCGAGCAGGGCGACCGCGGCGACCGGGTTGCGCTTGTGCGGCATCGCCGACGAGCCGCCCCGCGTCGCGCCGTGGCCACCCGTGCCCAGGCCGCCCGTGCCCTGGCCCTCTCCCTCGCGGACCTCAGCCACCTCGGACTGCGCTAGCAGCGTGATGTCCCTGGCCGCCTTGCCGAGCGCCCCGGCCGCCCCGCCGCACGACCAGGCGATGTCCAGCACCCTGAGCCGGTCGGTGGGCCAGGGCAGCACCGGAAGGGCGAGCCCGAGTTCGTCGGCCAGCAGCCTGGCCACCCGGGCACCGGCGCCGCCCAGCGAGGCGAGGGTGCCCGCCGCGCCGCCGAACTGGACCGCCAGGCGCCCGGCGCGGACCCGGGCCAATGCCTCCCGTGCATCGTCCAGGCCGGTCAGCCAGCCGGCGGCGACCAGCCCGAAGGTGATCGGCACCGCCTGCTGCAGCAGCGTGCGGCCGATCATGACGGTGTCCCGGTGGGCCATCGCGAGCCCGGCGGCGGCGGACGCGGCGGCCGACAGGTCGGCGGCCACCGCCGACAGCGCCTCCCTGACGAGCAGCATCGCCGCGGTGTCGATGATGTCCTGGCTGGTCGCGCCCTTGTGGACGGCGCCGGCGGCGTCCGGCGGCACCATCCGGCTCAGCTCCCGCACCAGGGCCGGTACCGGATTGCCGGTGAGTGCCGCCTTCCGGCCGAGTTCTGCCGCGTCGAACGCATCCGCCTGGGCGACGGCGGTCACCGCAGCTCCGGCTCCCGGCTCGGCGAGGCCAGCCCGCTCCAGCGCTCGGGCGAGCGCCGCCTCGGTGTCCAGCATGGCCTGAAGCCACGCCTCATCCCCGGTATCCACCCCGCCACGGCCGAAGATGCCGGCGAAGAGCCCCTGGTGAGTGCGCACCGCCTGCTCCTAGTGGTCTGTAAGGGGGTCCTTTGACGTGCAGCCAAAGAAAGACTCCCCTTACAGACCACTGGTGCTAGTAGAAGTCCTCCGGGCTGACAGCGGCGCCCGCGCCCGCTCCACGATAGCCCCGCCTCCACCGACGCGGTGCTGTATGCGCTGCGAGCGAAGCCGACCAGCTGACCCCTCTTCCGGGGCGCCCCCTGGCAGGCTGAACCCCGCGCACAGAGGCACCCCGCCGGTCATTGACTGGTGAGGCGCCTGCGCTGGTGTACGCGCCGCTCCTTTGTGGTCAAGGAACTGGTCGATGCTTCGCAAGATGCCGACCTGGTAGTCGTCGGCGCACGCAGCGGCAGCGGTCTCGCCCGGCTGCTGATTGGCTCGGTGAGCAGCGAGGTCGTCCAGCACTCGGCATGCCCAGTCGTGATCGTCCCGCACGAGAGGTGAACAGGTTCCGCAGCCGGCATCGCTGCCCGGGGTGCATGGCGGCATTGATGGGTCACAGGGCCGATCGGCCGGGCGGACGGACTTCAAGCCTGTTTCAGGCTGCCGGTGACGCGGGCCGCCCATTGGGAGGCGTGGTAAGAGTACCCGGGGGCGCCAGCTAGTGGAGGAAGGTCGGCGCTCAGGCCTGGGCGGCCTGCCTGATCTGGGGTTTCGTTGTAGAGCGGCGGCGCGCGTGTTTTGCTCGATGTTGACCCTCCCCGCGCACGCCCGGGGTTGGGGCGCAGCCCGGGGAGGGGTCATCGTTAGCCAATCCAGACGGCTGACCGATGATTCCAGCCTCTGCCCGCGTCCCCGCACCCAGCGGCACAGCGACGTGAACCTCGCCCCATTGGCGTCGCGCCATAACGATCCGTCCGCGTTTGCGGCCACGTCGCCCGGGCGGACTAAGCGTCGCACCCAATCAGGCGGATATCGTCCGGCGGGTGACGGCCCGAGCTCACCGGGCTCGACGGGGGTTGTTCACGATCCGAGAGCGTTGACGATGCGGCACGGAATGTCGGCGTTCTCGTCGAGGTGGTAGCTGGCACAAACTCGGTGGTAGCCGTCTGCAACAAGGAGAGGCTGGCCCCGCACCAGGAGGACGGGTGAGAGCTTCCTACCCGATTTGACCTTGTCGAGGTCCGACGCCACATGCTTGTTGTCCTCGGCCAGCAACGGCAGCCCGCTGGCCCGAAGGACGTCTTTGGCCTTGTAGTGGTCCAGCTTGCCGGTCTTCTGCAAGCCGTTGACGAGTTGGGCGGCAGCAGCAGGGTCCATAAGGAGCGAAACGTAGGACACGGCGGCTGGGTAGTCCTGTTCTTCTGGCTCGTCCTTCCAGTGTTCGGTTTCCATGGGTTCTGAGTCTGTCTCAAATCCGATCCACAATCTCAACCGCCACGGGTGGCCTGGTGCTGACCATCGCCGGATTGCTGGTGCAGTGGGGCGTGATCGCGGCGGCGGCCAGCACCGATCACCGGGCACTTGCCTGGCACTGACGCGGTCAGCCAGGAGCTGCTGACCTTCCTGCACGCCTTGCGGGACGTTGAGTCAGACATCCGCGGCTGGTGCCGTTCACCGCTTCGCACGCTGGAGGCTGCCGCCGCGGGCCGCTACGCGTATGCCGCCGGCAGGTGATGCCTGCCGCGCGGGTCCCCGCGGCAGGCATCCTCTGCCGACC
>Ga0099829_10001820_pt1 | contig 12015 bp, 11 predicted proteins | sample CZO8metaG_3_FD_79336 | JGI IMG/M metagenome (GOLD analysis project Ga0099829, IMG submission 79336) | Vadose zone soil microbial communities from the Eel River Critical Zone Observatory, Northern California, USA - CZOApr15con2H2.8 metaG | ecosystem: Environmental > Terrestrial > Soil > Vadose...
GCCCGCTTCGGGCGGTGGTTCCACCGGATGCTCGAGCAAGGCGTGTCACTGCCGCCGTCACAGTTCGAGGCCCTCTTTGTCTCCACCGCGCACACACCCGGCGTCATCGACGAGCTGGCGGTCGCGCTAGCCGGGAGCTTTAGCCGCCTCTAAGGAGGGGCCGAAAGTGCGAGCGTATAATGAGGCCGCAAGGAGCGAACTGAATGGGCCTATTCACGCATTGGTACATCCTCGTGATCCTGCTCGTGATCGTCTTGATCGTCTACGGTCCCGGCAAGCTTCCGGAAGTCGGCGGCGCCATCGGCAAGGCGATGCGCGAGTTCCGCAAGGCATCGACGGACCTGCAAGACGAGATCAAGCGCAGCACCACCCCGACCGAGACCGACCAGGCCAACCGGCCGGCACCCGACACGAAGCCGACCAGCGAAACCAAGGCCTGAGCCCAATCCCTCAAGGAGAGGGGACGGATGGCGAAGCCTAGTCTCGTCGTGACGGACGAGGATCGGCGCATGACGATCATCGAGCACCTCGAGGAGCTCAGGCGCGTCCTCATCATCTCGCTAGCCGCGTTTGGCGTAGCGGCGGTGATCGGGTGGTTCCTCTCGTCGCAGGTCCTCCACCTGCTGCTCGGTCCCCTGCACCAGGCGATCGGAAACGTCAAGCCCGTCGTCCTCGGCCCGCTGGACAAGATCCTGATCCTCTTCAAGATCGGCGCCGTCACGGGGCTGATCATTTCCAGCCCGATCATCTTCTGGCAAGTCTGGAGCTTTATCGCGCCCGGGCTGCGCCGGAACGAGCGCCGCTTCGCGATCGGGTTCGTGGGCTCGGCAACCATTCTGTTTGCCATGGGCATCGGCTTCGCCTTCTTCGCCCTGCCGGTTGCCCTGAGATTCCTCAATGGCGTGGCCGGCCAGGACCTCGTCTACCTGCCGACCGCGGACAAGTACATCAATTTCGTCCTGATCATGATCGCCATCTTTGGGGTCACGTTCGAGCTGCCCCTGGCGGTCACCATGCTGGGCCTGGTCGGCATCGTCACCCCCCAGGGGCTCGCCCGCCGCCGGATCCAAATCTGGATCGGAATCTTCGTCGGGGCCAACATCGTGACGCCCACGGCGGATCCTATTACGCCCGTGCTGCTCACGGTCCCGCTGATCATCCTGTTCGAGATCAGCCTCATCGTCATCCGCATCCTGCGAAGATAGGGGGCGTTGGCCCAGACACGCCCCGACGGTCGCGCCCCGGATCAGCTCCGTCCGGTCTCGATCGAGACGGGGATCAACCTGTACGCGGAAGGATCGGCCCTGATCGCGATGGGCGACACCAGGGTCCTGTGCACGGCGAGCTGGGACGACAAGCCCCCGCCGCACCGCAAAGGGACGGGGCTGGGGTGGGTGACGGGTGAGTACTCCATGCTGCCCCGGGCCACCCAGCAACGCACCGCTCGCGAGGCTCGCCAGGGCCGGGTTGATGGCCGGACGCAGGAGATCCAGCGGCTGGTCGGCCGAGCCCTCCGGGCGGCGGTCGACATGTCGGCGATGGGCGAACGGACGGTCATCGTCGACTGCGACGTGCTGCAGGCCGACGGCGGCACCCGGACGGCCGCCATCACGGGTGGTTTTGTCGCCCTACACCTGGCCTTTCAGAAGGCCGTGGAACGCAACCTGATGCGGATCCTGCCGATCAAGCACTTCGTGGCGGCCGTCAGCGTTGGCATCGTGCAGGGCCAACCCCGTCTGGACCTCAACTATTTGGAGGACTTCGCCGCGCACACCGACATGAACTGCGTGCTGGCCGAGGATGGGCGTTTCATCGAGATCCAGGGGACGGCCGAGCAGGAGCCATTCGCCCGCGAGGAAATGGATCAGCTCCTCAAACTCGCGACCAAGGGCGTCGGCGAGCTGGTGACGGCGCAGAAGAAAGCGCTCAAGATTCGCTGAACAGGCTGCTGCTCGCGACGACCAACCCTGGCAAGCTGCGCGAGCTGCGCGCGTTGCTCGCGTCGGTTCCGGTCGAGCTGGTCGATCCGCACGGCCTGGGGCTGCGCTTGGAAGTGGAGGAGGGCGGCGAGAGCTTCCGGGCGAACGCAGAGCTGAAAGCCCTGGCCGCCGTCAATCTGTCAGGTCTCCCCTCCCTGGCCGAGGACTCCGGGCTCGAGGTGCCGGCCCTGGGCGGTGCCCCCGGGGTGCACTCCGCTCGATTTGCGGGGGCGGGCGCCAGGTCGGAGGCACTGATCGAAGCGCTCCTGCGGGCGCTCGGGGATCGGGTGGCCACCAAGCCGACCGCCTACTTCCGGACGGTGGCAGTCGTCCGTCTCCCCGACGGTCGGCAGTTCGAGGGGGAGGGTGTGCTCGAAGGGACTATTGCCGCGGAGCCGCGCGGCCGGCACGGGTTTGGGTATGACCCGGTGTTCACTCTGCCTGACGGCCGGCGCCTGGCCGAGCTGACCCTCGACGAGAAGAACCTGCTGAGCCACCGCGCCCGGGCCCTCGCGGCGCTGGAAGTCCATGGTGCGTTCGACGCCGTGGTTCGAGCCTGATCATGCTGCGAGCCCCCATCCTTTATCTCTCGCGTCGGCGGGGGCTGCAGCGCTTCGTGGGCCGGCAGCGCCTGACCGCGGCAGTCGCCTACCGCTTCGTGGCGGGCGACACCCTGGATGATGCCGTCCGGGCGGTGGCGGCGATCAACGCCCGCGGTGCGACGGCCAGCCTGGACCACCTGGGCGAGAACGTGGCCGAGGAGCCGGCGGCCCGCACCGCGGCCCAGGATTACCTGAAGGCCTTCGAGCGGATCGCCGCCGAGCGGCTGCAGGCGAACGTGTCGGTCAAGCTGACGCAGCTGGGCCTCGATATTTCGGAGGATCTCTGTCGCGGGCTGCTGCGTGCCGTCCTGGTGCGTGCCCAGCAGCTCGACAACTTCGTGCGCGTCGACATGGAAGGATCGGCCTACACACAGCGGACGTTGGACATGGTCCTCGCCCTGCACGACGAGTTCCCCAACTGCGGCGTGGTCTTACAAAGCTACCTCTATCGCACCGAGGCCGGCGTCGCCAGTGCCAATGCGGCCGGAGTCAGGGTGCGGCTGGTCAAGGGGGCATACGACGAACCGGCCGACCTCGCCTACCCCAAGAAATCGGACGTGGACGCCAGCTTCGAGCGGGCGATGCGAGCGCTCCTCGACCAGGGGACCTATCCCGCCATCGCCACCCACGATGAGCGGCTCATCGACGCCACCAAGGCCTACGCCCGCCAGCGCGGGATCGGCCCCGACCGGTTCGAATTCCAGCTCCTGTACGGGATCCGCCGCGACCTGCAGGAGCGCCTGGTGCGGGAGGGCTATCGGGTCCGCGTCTACGTGCCTTACGGCACCGAGTGGTATCCATATCTGATGCGCCGGCTCGCTGAACGCCCGGCCAACCTATGGTTCTTTTTCGGAAATCTCCTCCGGGAGCGTCGGGGCTGAGGCGATTGACTCAATCCGGGCCTGTGGCGGTGGCGGCAACCGGTGGCCAAAGAGCCCCCCGAAGAAGACGAGGAAGCCGAGCGCGGCTGCCCGGAACTCGCCCTTCCGCCAGGCGTCGGAGTACCGGTACGCCCGAAACCAGGTGAATGCGAGGATGGCCAAAACGATGACGACGGCAATCGCCAACGCCGCCAGGATGGTGGCGGTCAACCCGGGGCGACCATGATGGAGTTGGGTCCGGTCACGCTCTCAGGTAAGCACATCCGGCTGGAACCCCTCAGCCGAGACCACGCCGGGGCGCTGCTGGCGGCCGCCCAGGCTCCCGAGATCTGGACCTGGATGTCGGCCCAGCCGGTAACGCCCGAAGCCATGGCCGCGTGGATCGCCGAGGCGCTGGAGGCGCAGGATCGCGGTCTCGAGTATCCATTCGTCGTAGTCCACCTGGCCAGCGACCGCGTCGTCGGCAGCACCCGCTATCTGGACGTGCAAGCGGCCAGCAAGGGGGTGGAGATCGGCTGGACGTGGTACGCGCCCGAGACCTGGGGCACCGTGGTCAATCCGGAGGCGAAGTTCCTGCTGCTCCGGCACGCCTTCGAGGCGTGGGGAGCGATCAGAGTCCAGCTGAAGACGGACCTCAAGAACCTTCGCTCTCAGGCCGCCATCAAGAAGCTGGGCGCCAAGGAAGAAGGCGTCCTGCGCCGCCACCGCTTCCGGCGCGACGGCACCATCCGCGACAGCGTGATCTACTCGATCATTCGAGAGGAATGGCCGGCGGTCAAGGCGGCCCTGGAAGAACGGATCGGAGGCGCACCGGACCTCCCCGTACAATCCACGTAGCGGGGCGTAGCGTAGCCTGGCTTAACGCGCGTGCTTTGGGAGCACGAGATCGAGGGTTCGAATCCCTCCGCCCCGACCACACTCACTGTTTGCTGTTGAAAACGTGGCAGCGGCTGCTGACCTGGCTGGGGTTGCTGGTGGTCGCAGCCCTCGTTCTACCTGGCGCTGATCCGTTGACACCAATCCTATTGGGTGTCTTTCTGATTGCAGGATTCGAACTGGGCCCCAAGTTGCTTCGACGCCTGCGTAATGGGTAGCGCAGGTGGCATCAGCCTTCGTCGCCTCCTCCTGGGATGGACGCTCCCACCACGGAACGAGACCATTCACTTGTCGGGTCTGGGGGCGCCGGTCACGATCGTTATCGATCGGTCGGGCGTCCCCCATGTCGAGGCACAGTCCCTCCACGACGCCTTCTCTGCGAACGGATACGTCCACGCCAGAGACCGCCTCTGGCAGATGGAGCTGAACCGGCGCGTCGCCCGCGGCGAGCTGGCCGAGCTGTTCGGTCCCATCGCCCTGCCGACTGATCGGGTTCTCCGGCGGCTGGGATTCCGGCGGGACGCCGAACGGGACCTGGCCAGTATCAGCGCAGAGGGTCGCCAGATGCTCGACGCCTACGCGGCCGGCGTCAACGCCTATGTCGCGCGCCACCGCCGGCCAATCGAGTTCGTGCTCCTCTGGAGCCGTCCACGCCTGTGGTCGCCGGTCGACACGCTGGCCTTCGGCCGCTACATGGGATGGTCGCAGTCCGAAAACCTGCCGACTGAGATCGTTCGGCGGCAGCTCGCCGGCCTGCTCGGAGCCGAGCACGCCTCCGCCCTCGAGCCGGGCGATCCGGCTGCGAACGTGGTCGCATTGGCCGGGCTCGCCGGCGGTGCCAGCAATAACTGGGTGGCGTCCCCGGCCCGGTCCGTCAGCGGCCACGCGCTGCTGGCGAACGATCCGCACCTCTACCCGCGCATCCCGCCGGTCTGGTACATGGTGCATCTCAGGTCGGCGGACGGTCTCAACGTGATTGGCGCCACCCTGCCCGGGCTTCCCGGCGTCGTGATCGGCCACAACAGCCGGATCGCGTGGGGCGTCACCGCCGGGATGGCCGACTGCGAGGACCTGGTCGATCAGGATGCCCGTGCCGTCGAAGAGGCCGCGGTCATCCGAGAGGAGATCAAGGTCAAAGGCGAGCCCTCGGTCATCGAAGGCGTCCGGGTGACGGCCGACGGACCGATCCTGAATGGCGCCCTGGGCATCCCCCCGGATGGCCCGGCCGTTGCCTTGCGCAGCATCCTCCACGACGGGAAGGCGTCCATTGATGCGCTTTTAGCGCTGAACCGCGCCACCGATTGGGCCGCCTTCCAGCAAGCGCTGGAACAATGGGACTTTCCGTGCCTCAACTTCGTCTACGCCGACGTGGACGGGAACATCGGGTACCGAATGGCCGGGCGGGTGCCGCTGCGCCAGGACGGGGCATGGGTCGGCACCGTTCCCTTCGACGAGATGCCGGCAGCGTTCAACCCCGACGAGGGGATCTTCGTAACCGCGAATAACCGGCCCGCGGTACCCATGCGCCATGCCATTGCACGCGACTGGATCGATGACTACCGATGGACACGGCTCATGCAGCTCTTGCGTTCGCGACCGCGGCATACCCTGGAAGACTTCAAGACCATGCAGCAAGATGTGATTTCAGTGGCGGCCCAGCAGGTCGCCGCCCGGCTCGCACGGCTGGCTCCGGGGGATGGGCTGGCACCGGACGTCCTGGCGCGGCTGCGAGGATGGGATGGCCGCCTCGATGCAGAATCAGCGGAGGGCGCGATCTACCAGGTGTTTCGGATCGAGCTGGTCCGTGCGCTCTATCGAGAACTTGGCGACGAGCCGATCCTCCGCGTGCTGGGGCGGGGTCCCGATCCGGTGCTCGCCCCAGTGACCGCGTTCTTCTTCCGCGGGTCGAGCGAGCTGCTCGTTCGTCTGGACCAGGCGGACGAGTCACTCATCCGGGCCGCCCTGCTGGCGGCGCTGCGGTTTCTCGGTGACCGGTTGGGGCCCGACATGGAGCGCTGGCGCTGGGGCGACCTCCACCGAATCGGCTTCAGGCATCCGCTCGGTCTGGGCGTCCCCGTCCTGGATCGCCTCCTCCAGCTGAGCCGCGGGCCCTACCCGATCGGCGGTGATGCCGACACCGTGGCCCAGGCCGGCGTTGATCCCTGGAACCCCTTTACCGCGACGTCGTACTCGGTGTCGTATCGCCAGGTGTTCGATACGGGGGACTGGGACCGCGGGGTCTTCATCCTGCCCACCGGGCAGTCAGTGCACCCGGCGAGCCCGCACTACGCCGACATGGTCTCCGCCTGGCGCAACGGCGAATATCGTCCGCTGCCCTTCAGCCCCCACGCGGTGCGGGACCAGGTTGAAGAAACGATCCAGCTGACGCCATAAGCCGAATCGAAACTCGGGGCTTACGAACTCTACGCAGATGTACGGCTATCACTGTTCCATCCACTGGCGCCGCGACTTTCTCAACGAACTTCCGACTCGGGACACTACAGTGGAAGCCATGCCTGAAGGCGCCGTCGCTCAGATCCCCGGCCCAGGGCGCGTGATCCACAACCCGATCAGCGGCGAGCGGATCGTGATCCGCCAAAGCGCCGCCGAGACGGGCGGGCGACTACTCGTGTTCGATCTCTTCCTGCCACCCGGCGGCCATGTGCCGGCTCGCCACGCCCATCCCCTGCAGGAGGAGCGGTTCACGGTGCTGGCCGGCAGCATGCGTTTCAGCTTCGGCGCCCGCAGCATCGTGGCGCGCCCCGGCGAGACGGTGGTCGTACCCGTGGGCACATCGCACTGGTTTGGCAATCCCGGAACCGAAGAGTCCCAGGCGCGGGTGGAGGTCCGGCCGGCGCTGCGCACCGAGGAGTTCTTCGAGGCGAACGAGCGGATGACCAGGGCCGGCCACTTTCTGGGCACCCGGCTGCCCCGGTTGTCCGACCTGGCGCTCGTGCTCCTCGACTTCCAGCGTGAGGTCTCCGTCCCAAGCATGCCAGGCTTCGTCGTCCGAGGGCTTCTCGCCCCGCTCGCCTGGTTGGGACGGCGTCGGGTTCGCACCCGCTGAGTCCTCGGGCTGGCGTTGGAGATCTCCAACGGTTCAAGAATGTCCTCGCCATCTTTCCCCACCCGGACGATGAGACCATCACCTGCGGCGGTACCCTTCGCCGCTTCGCCGACGTCGGCGCCACGGTCAGCCTCGTGCTGCTGACCGGCGGCGCACGCGGCAACCCGAGCGGGATCCTCGATCCCCAGCTGAAAGCGATTCGCCGGAGCGAAGCCCAGCGGGCGGCTCGCATCCTTGGCATCGCGCGGCTGATCCAAGAGGACTTCGGCGACAACCACCTGCGAGAAGAGGCCGAGCAGGTCCGGCCGTCCCTGTCACGGACGTTCGGGGAGGTCGATCCTGACCTGATCCTGACCCATGACCGCTCCGGCCTGTACGGCCACCCGGATCATATCGCCTGTTCCGAGATGGTCACCGACCTCAGGAATGCGGTCCTCCCGGGCGTCCCGCTCTGGTACGTGGCGCTGCCGGCCATGCTGCTGCGGACGCTGCAACTCGCCGGGCAGATGACTCGTGACCAGCGCCTGGACACCAGCCGGGCAACCCCCACCCACCGGCTCTTCCTGGGAACGGCCGTCGTGGCCAAGGCCCGGGCCGTGCGCGCGTATCGCAGTCAGCGGGGCGCCATCGGCAAGCGCTTCGGCCGGCTCGTTCCGCCCTGGATCGCCGTCGGTCTGCTGCCCTTCGAATATTTCGCCGAGGCCTGATGTGGAACTCCGGCTGAAGCGACCCGAGCAGCCGCTGACCGCCCGGTGGCGGGAGCTGCCAATCGCGCGACGCGGTTCGACGCTGCTCGGGATCAGCTTCCGGCCACGCCAGGTCGAAGCCCTCGGCCTGGACGGGCCGGAGACGCTCCGTCGCCTGCTCGCCTATCCGTTTCAGATGATTCGCCTGGGTGCGTACTGGAATCGCATCGAGGCGACGCCGGCCGCGTTCGACACCAGTGAGTTGGACTGGCAGCTGGATGCCGCGGAGCGTGCCGGCAAACAGGTCATCGTGGCGGTCGGTGCCGTCAAGACGTTCGGCTACCCCGAGTTCTTCGTGCCCGCCCATTGCTTGCCGCAGCCGTTGCGGGAGGGATCGCTGGTCGAGCCTACCGCCTATCCCACGCTGATCGACCGTGCCAGCCAGTTCATCACCCGGCTGGTGACCCGGTATCGAGATCGGCCGTCCGTCGTCGCGTGGCAACTGGAGCACGAGGCGGTCGACCCCCTCGGCGTAGAGCACACCTGGAGGCTGGCGGTTTCATTCGTCGAGCGGGAGCTGAAGGCGCTCCGGGCAGCCGATCCGTCGCGCCCGGTCCTGATGAACGGGTTCTTGCCCACGTCGTCCTTGGTCCGGGTCTCGCAGTGGTGGCGGACACGCGACCAGGGTGACTCGCTGGTGGTGGCCGCGCGTCTGGCCGACATCATCGGCATCGACTACTACCCACGGCACGCCCTGCGCCGTCTGGGTAGCAGAACCCTGTACCTGGACGGCGGGGACGGTCCGTCGCGACGCGCGCGCCGCCCGAAGCAGTTGGCGGCGGCGCGCGCACGAGGCGCCCGGGTGATGGTTTCCGAAGGCCAGGCCGAGCCCTGGGAAGCGGTCACGGTCCCGCCCAACCCTGCCCGGCAGGCCCTCTACAGCTGCCCGCCGGAACAGCTGATTCGGGCTTACAACGCCGCCATCGGCTGGTCCCGGCCCGAGACTCCCCTACACGCCTACCTCTTCTGGGGTGCCGAGTACTGGGTCGTGCGCGACCGCTCTGGGGACCCAAGCTACTTGCAGGCGTTTGAGCGCGTGCTGACGTCGGCGTGATTAGCTTTAGCTGACGTTGGGCCCGCACAGGCTACCCTCTTCTCAGAACCATGCCAAGCGTTGACGGGCACGAGATCACCATCACCAACCCGGACAAGGTCCTCTTTCCGGATGACGGCATCACTAAGGGCGATCTAGTCGATTACTACGGACGCATCGCCGAGCGCATGCTGCCCCTCGTCCGCGACCGCCCGCTGCACATGAACCGCTTCCCGGACGGGATTGGCGGCATTGCCATCCAGCAGAAGCGGGTGCCCGATTCCTTCCCGCCCTGGATCACGCGGGCGACGGTCGACCTTCATAAAGGCGGCACCATCACCCATGCCGTGATCGACAACGCGGCGACCCTGGTCTACCTGGCGAACTACAACATGATCACCGCGCACGTCTGGCTCTCGCGGATCCAGGCACCCGAACAGCCCGACCAGGTGATGTTCGATCTCGACCCGTCCGATGAGGACTTCCGCCTGGTCCGCACCACTGCGCTCAGCCTCAAAGCCCTCCTCGAGCAGCTCGGCTTCGTCCCGTTCGTCAAGACCACGGGCTCGCGCGGTCTGCACGTCGTCGTGCCGATCACCGTCGGGCCCACCTTCGAGGAGGCGCACCTCTTTGCCGACTCTGTCGGTCAGCGGCTGGCCGCCGGCGATCCCGACCACCTCACGACCGAGTTCATCAAGCAGAGCCGGAAAGGACGTCTATTCATCGACGTCAATCGAAACGCCTACGCGCAGACGGCGGTAGCGCCCTACGCCGTCCGAGCCCGCCGGACCGCGCCCATCGCCGTGCCCATCCACTGGGCCGAGGTCGGGCGCGACACGCTCCGTCCGGACGGCATCAACATCCGCAATATCTGGGACTGGCTGCGCGACCGTGACGATCCCTGGAAGCAGATGGAAAGGTCAGCCCGACCGCTACCGGCTCTCACCGAAGTGGACAGGCCAGATCGGTCTGGCCGCCGTCGAGGCGTGACTCGCAAGGAACGTCCTCGTAACTGAAGGCCAAAATGGTGGCCGGCGGAGCCCGGTCGGCCCTGCTGACCCGCTGTTTACAAATCAGTATTTAAGCCGTCCGTCTGTGTCGCGGTACGCGGCGAGCTGCCGCTTCGCGAGAAGGTTATCCGTCCACAGCGGACGATGAGGAAAGGGGTTAACCACTCCTCTCCAGTTTCAGTTTATACCGCACAGGGGGCTTGCGGCAAGCCCCGGGTCGTGCCGCATAATCGCCGGCTGAGGCCAGACTTACGGAAATGGGAGTCGTGAAATGCGTGTGTTGTTGAGGACGTATGGGTCGCGCGGGGAAGCGACGAAAGACTGCGACGGGAGTGGCCAGTGATGGACGCCGACGTGATCATCGTGGGCGCCGGCCCGACCGGCCTGATGCGGGCGTCCACTCGGTTACCTCCAGCGTCTTGGCCACCTCGGCGTTGGTCTTGCCCTCCGCCAACAGGCGCTCGGCCTCTCGAAGCTTCCGGATGATCTGCTCCGGTGAGTGCTTCCTTCCTTTCAACTGGTTCCTCCTGCCCGATGGTCGGGCGGTAAGGACTCATATCACGTGGACCAGTCTCCGGGGGTCACGCCAACCGGGGGGTCTTGCTGCAAGGACCCCTGGTGTGCTGACAATGCACGCCACAAACCGGACCACAGGCGTCCGCGCGACCGACAGTAGGAATTAGAGAGGCCCGAGGGGGCTCAAGGGGGAGGTGGACGGATGGGCAACTACGTGCTGGGTTTCCAGGAGATCGACCAGACGCAGGTCGCGGTCGTTGGCGGCAAGGGCGCGCACCTCGGGGAGCTTTCGCGGATCGAAGGCATCCGCGTACCGGCTGGCTTCTGTGTGACGACGGATGCCTTCCGGCGGATCATGGCGGAAGCGCCGTCGATCGACGATCGGCTTGATCGGCTGTCGCGCCTGAACCCGGATGACCGGGAGACGATCCGCACGCTCAGCGCGGAGATCCGCCGGACCCTCGAAGGGATCGCCATCCCCGACGATCTTGTGGCGGCGATCACCCGCTCGCTCGCCCGGCTCGGCGAGCGAGCCGCCTACGCGGTCCGATCGAGTGCGACGGCAGAGGACCTGCGGACGGCATCCTTCGCTGGCCAGCAGGACACCTACCTGAACGTTGTGGGGCCGGCGGCGATCCTCGAGCACATCAGCCGGTGCTGGGCATCGCTTTTCACTGAGCGGGCCGTGACCTACCGCCTGCGGAACGGATTCGACCACCGGAAGGTCCACATGGCCGTGGTCGTGCAGCGAATGGTCTTCCCGCATGCGGCCGGCATCCTGTTCACGGCCGACCCGGTCACGTCAAACCGAAAGGTCACCTCCGTGGAGGCCACCTTCGGCCTCGGCGAGGCCCTGGTCTCCGGCCTGGTGAACGCGGACATGTACAAGGTGCGGGACGGCGAGGTCGTCGCCAAGGCGGTTGCCACCAAGCGGCTTGCCATCCGCGCCTCGCCGGCAGGCGGGACGCACGAAGAAGCGATCGACCCGGAGGGGCAGGACCAGCCAGCACTGAGGGATGCGCAGGTCATACGAGTCGCGCAACTGGGACGGCGGATCGAAGCGCACTTCGGCCGCCCCCAGGACATCGAATGGTGCCTGGTCGATGATGAATTCCAGATCGTCCAGAGCCGGCCGATCACCACGCTGTTCCCCATCCCCGCGGCCGGCGACCAGGAGAACCACGTCTACGTCTCCGTCGGTCATCAGCAGATGATGACCGACCCGATGAAACCCCTCGGTCTCTCTTTCTGGCAGATGACGACGCCGCGGCCGATGTACGAGGCCGGCGGGAGGCTGTTCGTCGA
>Ga0099829_10001823_pt1 | contig 12011 bp, 10 predicted proteins | sample CZO8metaG_3_FD_79336 | JGI IMG/M metagenome (GOLD analysis project Ga0099829, IMG submission 79336) | Vadose zone soil microbial communities from the Eel River Critical Zone Observatory, Northern California, USA - CZOApr15con2H2.8 metaG | ecosystem: Environmental > Terrestrial > Soil > Vadose...
CGTCATTACGGGTGGCTGGTGCCGGGCCGGCGACATGGTCAGCATGGATGAGGACGGCTACGTCTGGTTCCTCTCTCGCGAGGACGATCTGATCAAATCCTCCGGCTACCGGATCGGGCCAGAGGAGATCGAGGACGTCCTGGTCACCCATCCGGCAGTGGCAGATGCGGGGGTGGTCGGGGTGCCCGATCCAGTGACCGGACAGAAGACGAAGGCCTTCGTCCAGCTCAAAGCGGGCACACAGCCGTCCGAGGGCTTGCGGCAGGAGCTGATCGAATTCTGCCGAGGGAAGATCGCGGTCTACAAGTTTCCGCGCGAGGTGGAATTCGTCGACAAGCTACCTCGAGCGCCGGGCCCTGGAGGCCCAGGAACGGGTAAGCTCCTTCGGCGCCTGCTTCGGCAGCGGAAGGCGGAACAGGCCACGGCCTAGTCGAGGCGCCGGGGAAGGTCCAAGAGCACAAGAGGACGGAGAGGCCCTTCTCGTTGGTGCACGGTCGAGGGCGCGGGAGGGATTCGTGGTCTGTAGGCGGTGCGGGGTTGCGGAGCAATTTCACCGGATCGACAGCTTCGAGCGGATCTCGTTAGCGGACGATCCCGCTGATCCCAACTGCGGCCACTACTATATCGATATGGTGCACGTGATGCGATGTTCCAACTGCGGTCATCCACAGGAAAGGGTGGAGAAACGGTCGCCCTTCCAACGCTTGAGGGAGGCTGAGAAGGAGTTGGATAGCCATCTCATCGGCAAGGGCTGACGTTGATGTCGCGACCCACGACGCTGGCGCGTTCGGCGGGTTTTTCGATGTCACCGAGGTTCCGTTTCGCGAAGTCATGTGGGCGAGTCGGAGACGGCATGCCAGGAGGTCCGGGCATCACCTAACGCGCCGGCGCGTAGCAGCGGATCTGGTCCTCTGCCTCCCGGTAGCTCGTCCGCCGCGTCTCCATCAGAAGCATCCCGCCCAACAGCGCCCGCAGGTGCGGAGGGCGACCCGCCGCGCTCTTCAACACGGGAAGCTGCTATACTTCGACGACGTTCTCCCGGCCGGCCATGAATCGGTCGCACACTTTTCGCCCGCTGGCAGAGGTCAGGTCTTGATGAAGTGGTCGGCGTAGCTGGTTTTGCTTCGGGCAGGGTCTCTGGCCACACCACGGGTTTCCCATGATCGAACGTCGGAGGGACTGGTGATGGACAAGGAGCGAATCGCCAAGGTGTTGATCGGAATCGTCAGCTCAGACGGTGTCGTCACCGATCCCGGCGAGCTCCAGGTCTACGAGGCGGACGGCTTGACCGTCTTCAAGGCCACGCCGGAGATCGTCGTCCTGCCCCGCTCGGCGGAACAGGTGGCCGAGGTCGTGAAGGTCTGCCAGCGAGAGAGGATCCCCTTTGTGGCGAGGGGAGCGGGAACAGGGCTTTCGGGAGGGGCCCTTGCAGTCGAGGGGGGGATTCTCATCGGGCTCAACCGGATGAATCGGATCCTGGAGATCGACTACGCGAACCAGCGGGCCGTGGTGGAGCCCGGTCTGGTGAACGTCTGGCTCACGAACGCCCTCGCCCCGGGGGGCTATTATTACTCGCCCGATCCAGCGAGCCAGACGGCGTGCAGCATCGGGGGGAACGTCGCCGAGAACTCTGGCGGCCCCCGCACCCCGAAGTACGGGGTAACGACGAACCACGTCCTCGGATTGGAGGTCGTCCTTCCCAACGGGGAGATCGTTAACCTCGGAGGGAGAACACTGGACCCTCTCGGCTACGACTTCACCGGGATCTTCGTCGGCTCGGAGGGGACCTTTGGGATCGCCACCAAGGTCATCGTCAGAATCATGCGCAAGCCCGAGGCGGTCAAGACGATGATGGGCGTCTTCGAGACCATCGAGGATGCGTCCAACACCGTCTCGGGAATCGTGGCACGAGGGATCATCCCGGTCGCCATCGAAATGATGGACAACAACAGTATCCAGGCGGTGGAGAAAGGAGTGGCGGCGGGGTATCCCCTGGACGCCGTGGCAGTCCTCCTCGTCGAAGTGGACGGGCCGAAAGACGAGGTGGAGGCCCTGGTCGGTCCTATCATCGAGGTCTGCAAAGAGAACCACGTCCGGGAGGTCCGCCTGGCGAAGGACGAAAACGAGCGGCTGTTACTCTGGAAGGGACGGAAAGCCGCCTTCGCCGCCATGGGGCAGATCAGCCCCGAATATTACGTGCAGGACTCGGTGATCCCGAGGACAAAGCTTCCCTCGATCATGAAATTCATCGGGGAGCTTTCCCAGAAGTACGGCCTTCGCGTGGCCAACGTCTTTCACGCCGGCGACGGGAACCTTCACCCCCTCATCCTCTACAACTCCGCAAACGACGGGGAGCTGCGCAAAGCAGAAGAAATGGGCGCGGAGATCATCAAGGCCTGCGTCGAGATGGGCGGCAGTCTCACCGGGGAACATGGAATCGGCCTCGAGAAGCGGGACTTCATGCCGCTCATGTTCACCGAGGACGACCTGGGGGCGATGCGGAAGGTGAAGAGGGTCTTTGACCCCGATGGGCTCGTGAACCCCGGGAAGATCTTCCCCGCGGCCAGGCCAGGTGGAGAGGTCGGTCCTACGGTGCAGCGCGAAGCGTTGGATACGGTGCTCGGGCGCGCGTTGTCGGGGTAGAAATGACGGTTGGCTTGGCGGAAGGCGTTCAACCGGCGCACGGAGGAGACCATGCTCTCTGAAGGGGCGTTGGTCCAACGCTTGAGCGACCTGGTGGGCGCAGACCACGTCGTGGCCGGCCCGGGAGCCTCACCGTACGTCGTCGATGGCAAGTTCGCCCGGGCTGTCGTCTTTCCAGGATCGGTGGAGGAAGTCTCGGCGATCATGACTTTCGCCTCCGCCGAGGGCTTGAAGGTCGTTCCCTGGGGAAGCGGGACGAAGATGGCGTTAGGCGGTATCCCGGAACGAGTCGACCTCGTGGTCGTTCTGTCTCGCCTGAACGGGGTGGTGGACTACGAGCCAGCAGACATGACCGCCACCTTCCGGGCGGGAAGCCTGCTCAGGGAGGCCCAGGCCATTCTAGGTCGGAACGGGCAGTTCATCGGCCTGGATCCGCCTCATGCCGACCTCGCCACGCTCGGTGGCATCCTGGCGACGAACTCGAGCGGTCCGCGGCGGCTCCGGTACGGGGCCTCGAGGGATCTCGTGATTGCGATCCGAGTCGCCCACGCCGATGGGAAGGTGACCAAAGGGGGGGCAAAGGTCGTCAAGAACGTGACCGGGTACGACATGAACAAGCTGTACATCGGCTCCCTCGGGACTCTGGGGATCATCGTCGAAGCGACCTTCCGGCTTCACCCCAGGCCCGCTGTCGAAAAGACTTGCCTTGCCCCGCTCGATTCGATCGACGCGGTGCGGGGAGTTGTCGCGCGGATCCTCGACTCGACGTTGGTTCCGTTCGCAGTGGAGCTCTTGAACCAGGAGGCGTCCCGTCGGGTCGCGGAGCAGGCCGGGCTCCCTTGGCCGAAAGAACGTTATGGACTGGCCGTCGCGATCGGCAGCATTCGCCCCGAGGCGGTCGATGCCCAACTCGAAACGGTGAGACGCCTCTGCCGTGAAGCGGGCAGCACCGAGGGATCTGTCTTGGATGGCCGGGTCCACGACGCCTTCTGGCGCGCGACCCGGGACTTCGCCTTGGGCGATGGCCTTCAGGCGGTCCTCAAGGCGAGCGTGCTGCTCGCCAAAGTGGCCGACGCAGTGAGGGTGGGGGAGGAGGTGGCCGCGAAGCAGGGTTTGCGTCTTGGGGTCGTCTCCGAAGCGGGGTCGGGGATCGTCCGGTACCACCTCGCGGGCGAGACCGCCTCAGATGAGCGGTTCCGGCAAGGCGTGGCCGAAGCGGTGAACCGGCTTCGCGCCTTTGCCCAGGAGGCCGAGGGAAACGTCGTCGTCCTCAAAGCGCCGCCCGAGCTCAAGAGTCGTGTAGACGTCTGGGGATTGGCAGAGAAGGCCCTTGCGCTCATGCGGCGGCCAAAGGCAGAGTTCGATCCCCAGAGGATCTTGAACCCGGGACGGTTCGTGGGAGGCATCTGAGATGAGCGTCCAACCGACGGGGGAGATCGCCGCCAGCGCTTTCGATCGGATCGATCCGCCCGACACCGAACTCGAACTCGACTGCGTCCACTGCGGCTTTTGTCTTCCCACGTGTCCCACCTACCTCGTCCTCGGCAACGAGATGGATAGTCCACGCGGACGGATCTATCTCATACGGGCGGCTTCAGAGGGAAAGATCGGCATCTCCGACCAATTCGCGAAGCACATGAACCTCTGCCTGCTCTGCCGGGCCTGCGAGACGGCCTGCCCGTCGGGTGTCAAATTCGGCTTCCTGATGGAGAGCGCCAGGGGCCAGATCGAACGCCACTATCAGTATTCTGCGGCCGATCGACGTTTCCGGCATCTCATCCTCCGTACGTTCACCGACCGCAGGCGCTTACGCGCCGTTACCGGACTTCTGAGCTTTTATCAGCGCTCGGGCTTCCAGAAGCTGGTCCGGGCCTCAGGGACCCTAGGCTTGTTCGGTCGCCTGGGAAAGATGGAGGCTCTGCTCCCCGCCATCCCCGACAAGCTCCGGCGCAAGGAGCTGCCCGAGGTCATGCCGGCCAAGGGCGAAAAGCGAGGGCGGGTGGGGCTGCTCGTGGGCTGTGTCCAACGCTTCTTCTTCGCCGACGTGAACAGCGCGACGGCCCGGGTCTTGAGCGAGAACGGGTATGACGTGGTGGTGCCCCGCGATCAAGGCTGCTGCGGCTCGCTCCTCGTGCACGAAGGAGAGCGCGAACAGGCCAAGGCGCTGGCGAGGAAGACCATCGACATCTTCGAGCGGGCTCACGTGGATCTCGTCGTGGTCAACGCGGCGGGGTGCGGCTCGGTCATGAAGGAGTACTGGGAGTTGCTCCATACCGAGCCGGCCTACGCGCAGCGGGCGGAGGCTTTCAGCAAGAAGGTGCGCGATGTCTCCCAGCTCCTGGCCCAGGTTCCACTGAACGGCCGGCTCCGAGCGCTGAAGCGCATCGTCACGTACCACGACGCCTGCCACCTCGCGCATGGTCAGAGGGTTCGGCAGGAACCCAGGACGATCCTGAAAGCGATCCCTGGACTCCAGTTCGTCGAGCTGAGAGAATCGGACTTCTGTTGCGGAAGCGCCGGAATCTACAATCTCCTCTATCCGGAGCTGGCCCAGCAGTTTCTCGATCGGAAGATCGAGCGGATCAAAGAGACGGGGGCCGAGGTGGTGGTGAGCGGGAATCCCGGCTGCTCCCTCCAGATCGAGAAGGGCCTGAAGGAGCGAGGGCTGAACATCCGCGTGGTGCACCCTGTAGAGCTTCTGGACTGGTCGTATCAGGGTACGGAGGGCTAGCCTGTTCAAGGAGATCGACCTCTCGGAGGCGGTGCCCCCGAACACGGTCGCTATCACCTTTCGGTATCAGATCGCGAGTCGGGCCGACGAAGGCCCGCCTCTCGCTGAGCTGGCGGACAACGCCCAGGGCGAAGACCCCGTCGTGCTGGCCGGGGATTCGGGGAACGTGACCGTTCGCCTGCGGACGCCTCAAAAGCTCTATTACAGCCTCAGGGACCGGCAGCTCCACCTGAACCTGTGGATCGTCGGGTATCAGGCGCTCAACAAGTATTCGTGTTGACGCGGGCGCGCCTCATCGGGCGCCGTCGACCGGGACGACCCGGGCATCCACGATGTTCAGTCCCTTCTCGTAAACGATCACCGGGTTGAGGTCCATTTGCCCGATCTCCGGGTGCTTCATCACGAGATCGGACACCCGAACGAGGAGGTGTCGGAGGCCTGCCACATCGGCCGGCTTTCCGCCTCGAACACCTCCGAGAACCGGAGCTCCACGGATTTCCGCGATCATCTCCGCCGCATCCTTCTCCGTGAGCGGCACGACCCGAAACGCGACGTCCCCGAGGATTTCGACCAGGACGCCGCCGAGGCCGAACATCACCGCGTGGCCGAACTGGAGGTCTCTGGTCACCCCGACGACAACTTCCAGGCCCGGGGGCGCCATCGCGCTCACCAGCACTCCCCCGTCCCTCGCCCCGATCCGTCTCACGATTTCGGCGACGGTACGAAACGCTGCCCGGACGCCCGCCTCGTCGATCACGTTCAGGATGACTCCGCCGACGTCGCTTTTGTGCGTCACGTCCGGAGAGTTTGTCTTCACCGCGACCGGAAATCCGATCGCCCGGGCGGCGGCGGTAGCCTCCTCGACAGTCCCTGCGCGCCGGAACGAGACGACCGGGAAGCCGTTCCGGGCGAGAAGCTCCATCGATTCCACCGGGGAGAGGGCCGCGCTTGCCTCCGCGCTTGCTGGCCGGATTTCCTGCCGCTCGGGCTCCCGGGGAAACCTCGAGCGATCAAAGCGCGCGTGGCAGGCGAGCGCCCGAACCGCGCGCTCGGGCGTCGGAAAGACCGCGATTTTCTTCTCGTGTAGGAGCAGGCGCTCCGCCCGCTCAACCTCCGCGCCACCCAGATAGGCCACCAGATCGCACCGGCCCGGAGGCATGACCGTGCTCGCCCCGGGGATCGGGTCGCCGAAAATCGACATCATCACGTCGTAATGTCCCTCGGCCGCCGTCAAGACCTCTCTGTAACGCTCGGCGTCGGCGTCACCGGTCAGGTCGAGGGGGTTGCCGATGATGCAATGCGACGGAAGGATTTCCCGCAAACGCTCGGCCAGGTTCGGTGGGAGCGGGCTCACGCTGAACCCCTCCTCCTCGGCGACGTCCGTGGCGATGATCGCGGATCCTCCCGAGCTGGTGACGATGAGCATGCGCGGGCCCCTTGGCGCCGGAAGATAGGCCAAGGCTTTGGCGAAGTCGTACAGGTCTTCGAGTGACGAGGCGCGGTGGATCCCGAGCTGTCGGAAGACGCCGTCATAAATCGCGTCGCTCCCGGCGAGCGAACGAGTGTGTGACTCGGCGGCCTTCCGGCCTCGCGCGGTCCGCCCGGCCTTGAAGATCACGATCGGCTTCCGGCAGCTCCGAACGGCGGAAAGGAATTTCGCCGCGTCCTTCACCCCCTCGATGTAGAGGGCGATCGCCTTCGTGCTCACGTCGTCGGCGAAAAAGTCGATGAGCTCGGCTTCATCGACGTCGGCCCGGTTCCCCATGCTCACGAACGCCGAGAAGCCGAGCGCCTCCTCAGAGGCCCAGTCGATCAGCGCCGCGCCGACCGTCCCGCTCTGGGAGACGATCGCGATCTCCCCTCGCCTGGTTATGAGCGGCCAGGAGGCGCAGAGGTTGTGGTACGGATAGTTCACGCCCTGGCAGTTCGGGCCAAGCAGCCGGACCCCGCAACGCCGGGCATTCCGGACAAGCTCTTCCTGGAGGGCCGCACCCTCGTCTCCGGATTCGGCGAATCCCCCGCTGATAATGATCGCGGCGGGAACTTTCCGCTTTCCCAGCTCGAGGACGGCGGCGGGGACGAGCTTCGCCGGGATGATGACGACGGCGAGGTCGACGCCGTCGGGGAGATCCACCACAGACTTGAGGGAAGGCGTACCCAGGATCGCCTCCCCCTTCGGGTTGACGGGGATGATCTCCCCCGGGAACCCGGCGTCGCGGAGATTTCGGAATATCTGGAACCCCTTCTTTTCGGGATTGGTGGATGCCCCGATGACGGCGATCCGTGCGGGGTGGAAGAGGGGCCGTAGCGACATCAACGTCAGCCCTTACCGATGATATAGCTATCCAATTCCTTCTGGGCCTCCTTCAAGCTCGGGAAGGGCGATCGTTTCGCCACCTTCTCCTGGCGATGGCCGCAGGCGGAGCATCGCACCACGTGCACCATGTCGACATAGTAGTGGCCGCAGTTGGGATCGGCGGGATCGTCCGCTAACGAGATCCGCTCGAAGCTATCCACCCGGCGAAGTTGCTCGACCCCGCACCGCCTACAGACCACGAATCCCTCCCGATCCTTCGATCGTGCACTAAAACGAAGGGCCCGTAATCGGAACGGGCCCTCCTTCCGTCTGTGCTCTTCGAACTTCGCGTCGCTCGTCGACTACGCCTTCGCCCTCTCCTCCTCACGCTGCCGCAGCACCCGCCGAAGGAGCTTACCGGTTCCGGGGCCCCCGGGCCCCGGCGCTCGAGGGAGCTTGTCCATGAATTCCACCTCGCGCGGAAGCTTGTAGACCGCGATCTTGCCCCGGCAGAATTCGATCAGCTCCTGCGGCAAGGCCTCGGACGGCTGTGTTCCCTCCTTGAGCTGGACGAAGGCCTTCGTCTTCTGTCCCATCACGGGATCGGGCACCCCGACCACCCCCGCATCGGCCACCGCCGGATGGGTGACCAGAACGTCCTCGATCTCCTCTGGCCCGATTCGATAGCCCGAGGACTTGATCAGATCATCCTCGCGGGACAGGAACCAGATGTAGCCATCCTCGTCCACACTGACCATGTCGCCGGCCCGGCACCAGCCGTCGCGGACTGAGGCTTTCTGCTTATCATTGTCCCGCCAGTACACGGTCCCCGTGGGTCCCCGGGCGAAGAGCTGTCCGGTTTCTCCTGGCTTGCAGTCCTTTCCCTCCTCGTTGACCACCTTGAGCTCGTATCCCGGGATAGCGGGCCCGATAGCGCCGGGCTTGACCCTCTTCGTGGCCGCGGAGGAGATGAAGACGAACATCATCTCGGTGGTTCCCAGCCCCTCGAAGATCTCCTGACCGAACTTCGCCTTCCAATCCAAATAGGTCTTGGCCGTGAGCGATTCGCCCCCGCCCGTGCAGAGCCGAAGGGAAGTAATGTCGTACTTCTTCTCGGCGCCCGGCACCTGGAGCATCTTCCGGTAGGCCGTGGGGAGGGCCGAGAGAATGGTCGCCTTGTGGCTCTGGATCTGCTCGAGCATCCCCTCCGGGGTGAACCGGGCGAAGATCGAGGCAGCGGCCCCGAACCGGTAAGGGATCGTGGCTACCGCTGAGTACCCTGCCGCCATGGCCATGGGCGCGGCGCTCAGGATGACGTCGCTCTCGGTGACGCCCCAGCAGTACTTGCCGAACGAGTCGGGAACGATGAGCGCCTCTTCCATGAAGTGGGCTGTCCCCTTGGGGGGCCCGGTGGTCCCGGAAGTGTAGATGAGAACCGAGATGTCCATCCGATCGCGGCGGACCGGGTCACACTCTGGCTTCCCGCCGTCGAGTAGCTCCTGGTACGGCAAGTAGCCCTGTCGCTTGTATTGCGCCTGCTGCTCCGGCGTCCCGCCGATGACGATGATGTGCTCGAGGGTCTTGAGGTCGGGCTTGGCCTTCTCCAGTTCCTCCAGGAGCGGTGCCGCCACGACCACCGCCTTGACCTCGGCATTGTTGAAGACATGGGCGATCTCGGCTCTTGAAAACAAGCCGGAGGTCGGCAGGAAGATGCCGCCGATCTTCAGCACGGCGAAGTTGACCACCAGGGCGGGCGGGATATTGGGCGCTCGCAGGGCGACCCGGTCGCCCTCATCGATGCCCAAGGCCTTCAGGCTGCTCCCAACCCTGTTCACCATGCCAAGGAGCGCCTTGTAGGGGAGCTTCTTATCCTCGAAGAGCACAGCGGGGCGATCTCCCTTACCCGCTGCAACCTGCTTGTCTAACAGCTCCTCGGTGCTGTTGAGCCTCTGCGGGTAGGTCCGGTACTCCGGAAGCGTCCAGATGCGGGTCGGCCAGAGCTCCCTCGGCGGGAGGTATCCTTCTGGAATCTTCCCCATCCCTGCGACTCCTCCTTTCGGTCCTTCAGGACTTGCTCAGGAGATTCTGCAGGGCTTCCTCGATCCCAACCACCCTATTCAGGTCTCGATCGCTCCTCGGAAAGACCTCGGTGGGGTACCGCTCCGCATCCTTCTCGAAGACGAGCAGCGCAGGAACGGTCTTCCCGAAATCCTCCTCCAGCGCGCCTTTGGCCCCGAAGACCGCGCGCTTTGCGGAGGGGGGACCGGTCACGGCGGCATTGTAGGTCATGAAGACGGCCGGCTGCTCGCCGCAGTCCTGGGTCTTGACGGTGACCCCCTTCTTCACCAACTGCTTGCAGAGCTCGAGGGCCTTCGCATTATCACAAGGGAACTGCGGCCCAGGCGCCTGCTTACCGCTGTAGTAGAACTCTACCTTCACCCGAATCACCTCCGCTCTGCACGCGCGGCCATAAGCACATCACGACCGCCGAAGCGGTCGTGATGGAGTTTTTGGATCCCTCGCAACAACCCCTACTCGAAGGGGAAGCCTTTCCGGATCGGAGTCGCCCCCTTGCAGTAGTCACACGCCGGCGGCTCACTCCCTTTCGGCACGCTCTTCGTGTACGGCCACTCGGACACGGCATCGTACCCCCAGTACGCCGAAGCGATATGAGGATCGAGCGCCCGCGTGTAATGCGGACATTCAAAAGGATACGTATCCTTTGGCCACGTCCCTTTCGCCATCCCGAGCTCCTCCTTTCCCGCCTCGCTTCCCCTTAGCTGGCGGACTTATAGGGTTTGCCCTCGATGATGAAGCGAGGCCGGCTCCCCGCCAGGTCGGCGGCCGCCAATTTGCCAGCCGATATCAAGTTCCCCCGGACATTCTTGTACGTGGGCCCATGCTTCTGGTCGGGGGCGCGAGCGTAGGACGGCGGGCTCACTTTGCCAGGCATCGAGTACTCGGTCTTGTAGTCCTTGGTCTGGGCCCAGCCGGGCAGCTTGTCGTGAGGACCCTGGGCCGGATCCGGCCCCATGACCCTCTGGCCGTTGGAGTACGCAACGGCAAAGATCGAATCACAGCCGGCGCACTTCATCTTCCCCTTGAAGTTCCAGAAGCTGAAGGGGTCCATGTAGTTCACCACCGAACACTTCGGACACTCCAACAGCAGGGAACACTGTTTGTAGCTCACCTCGGCCATCCGCATGCCTCCTTCATTATTGGGGCGTAGGTCGGGGCTTAGATGACCCCGTCCGCCTCCAGCTCTGCCATCTTGGTCTTGGAGAAGCCGCACAGCTTGCCGAGGATAAACTCGTTATCCGCCCCGACGGGCTTGAGGGCCCACTTGTGGCGGGGCGGGGAATCGGAAAGATGGAAGGCCGGCCCTTGGCTCTGGACTTCACCGAAGTTTGGATCGTCCAGCCACTCCAACTCCCCGCGGAGGTGGAAGTGCTCCTGATTCGAAACCTCTTTCGAGTTCCAGACCGGTTGGTTGTTGATCCCTTCTTTGCTGAGGATACCCGCGGCCTGCTCCTTGGTCTTGTCCTTGGCCCACCCTTCTATGGCGGGGTAGATCTCATACTGATTCTCAGCCTTGATCCGCTCATCGTGCGTCGCGTACTTCTTCGCCAGGTCCTCCCGCTTGATGACTCGCATCAGCTTGGCGAAGTCAGCATCGCTATACGCGCTGACCAGGATGAATCCCTCTTCCAGCTCTTGCGGGTTCTTGGAGTTCGGGTAGGACGACTTGCCGCACTTGATGATCCCGTGGACAGAGAGCAGGGTGTCCCAGTTTCCAAACCGCTGGGGCACCAGGCCGTGGCGGCCGTAGAGGGCGATGCAATCGGAGAGGTGCCGCTGGGCTCCCTGCACCTGGGAGTACTCCATGAAGTTCCCCAGGCCGGAGATGTTGTCGCGCCAGTACATGCAAGCGAGGATCTGGAAGGCGGCCATCATCCCGCCCCAGTAGTCCATGATCCAGATCGTCTGCTTCGAGGGGAGACCTCCCTTGTCGAGTGGCCAGCCAGTCACGGAGAAGCAGCCGCCCTGGGCTTGGCCGAGGATGTCGTAGCTGGCCCGCTTCCGGCCGGGGCCCCAGCCGCCGAAGCCGCCGAGCCACTGGTAGATGAGCCGGGGGTTTAACTGGCTCAGTTGCCGAAAACTGATCCCCCAGCGGTCGAAGGTACCGGCTCGGTAGTTTTCCACGATACCGTCGCATTTGACGGCCAGCTGCCGGATGATCTCTTGCCCTTCCGGCTTGTGGAAGTCAACGGCGAGGAAATACTCGTTGTGGTTGGCCCCAAAGAAGCCCAGGCCCGTGCCCATCTGCGGCATCCATTTGGA
>Ga0099829_10001826_pt1 | contig 12001 bp, 12 predicted proteins | sample CZO8metaG_3_FD_79336 | JGI IMG/M metagenome (GOLD analysis project Ga0099829, IMG submission 79336) | Vadose zone soil microbial communities from the Eel River Critical Zone Observatory, Northern California, USA - CZOApr15con2H2.8 metaG | ecosystem: Environmental > Terrestrial > Soil > Vadose...
ACCGCCCGCAACTCCGGGCGGCGCGTCTTGCCCAGCATGAACAGTTGAATCCTCACTTCAAACCGTACTTTTTGCGCTTTTCCAGCAGCGTCTTGCGGCTGATACCGAGAGCCTGGGCGGCCCGGCCGATGCGGTAGTGAGTAGCTTCGAGAGTGGCGGCGATGACTTCATGCTCGACATTCTCAAGCGAACGAAGGCCCGCGAGGGAACCCATGGCGCCCGGCGCCGCGGCGCGAATGTTCTCGGGAAAATCTTCGGGCTCGAGCGTGTCGCTTCGGGAGAATACGACGGCACGTTCAAGGGCGTTGCGAAGCTCCCGGATATTTCCGGGCCAAAGGTAAGCAGCAAACATGCGGCGCGTTGATTCGCTCAAGTGCGCGCCCGGGCGGCCGTGCACGGCGCGCAGCGTTGCCAGGAGATGATCGGCAATCAGCGGGATGTCCGCGCGGCGCTCCCGCAAGGGTGGAACATTGAGCGTGAGCACGTTCAACCGGAAATAAAGGTCTTCGCGGAAACGGCCGCTGGCCACTGCGGCGGGAAGATCAACATTGGTCAGAGCCACAAGCCGCGCTTCGATTCGAAGCGTTTCCGTGCCGCCGAGCCGTTCAAAGGTGCGCTCCTGCAACACCCGCAGCAGCTTGCCTTGCGCGCCGGGTGTGAGTGCCGCGATTTCGTCGAGGACGATTGTACCGGCGCCGCCAAGCTCAAAGCGCCCGAGCTTGCGCTCGACGGCGCCTGTAAAAGCGCCGAGCTCGTGACCAAAGAGCTCGCTTTCCACCAGTTGCGGAGGCAGGCTGGCGCAATCGATTTTCAGGAAGGGTGCATCTCGGCGCAGGCCCAGTTCGTGGATCAGGCGCGCAAGATGATCCTTCCCGGTGCCGCTTTCCCCGGTGATAAGCAGCGTGGTGGGAACGGTGGCTACTTTTTGGGCCAACTCAAACAGGCGTATGGAAGCGGGGTCTTCGGCGATCCACGGCAATCGTTCGGTCGTCATTTGGAATAGGCTTCGCCGGCGGCCTGCTGTCCACTCGAAAGGTGCTTTCCCACGCGCGGTCCGGGTTCGTTGGGAATCTCCAGCTTTGGCGCGGACCGCCAGAGGCGCTCCAAATCGTAGTAGCGGCGCGCCTGCTCGCTGAAGACGTGGACGATGAAGCTGCCGAAATCGAGCAACGCCCACTCGGCGGAACGCTGGCCCTCGCGGTGTTCGGGTGAGCGGCTGAGATGTCTGTAAAGCTGCTCTTCCACTTCCGTGCAGATGGCCTGCACCTGCGGTGTGCTGAAACCCGTGCAGATGACGAAGTAGTCCGTGAAGGCGCCGACGCCGCGAAGGTCGAGAACGGTAATGCCCGATGCCTTTTTGTTCTGCGCCGCCTCAACGGCAAGCTGGACGCCCTGGGACAACGAGTCGAATTTCACCGGTATAGGCCCTGTTTGAGAATGTATTCCTCGACGCGCGCCGAAACAAGCCCGTGAATGGATTGGCCGCGATTCACGCGCCGTCGAATGTCCGTCGCGGAAACGTCGCTCGAGACAGTTTCGAGAAGATAAACGGTGGTATGGCGGAGATGCGCAACCACCGGCGATGGCGGCGTCTCTTCTTCTTTCTTGGGGTCGGGCCGCGCAATCACGTCCGGCGGGATCACCAGCCGGAGCGCTTCGGAACGAATCCCCGGCCGGTTGGCGATGATGAAATCGCAAAGGCCGAGCAGCGTCTCGTATTCCTTCCACATGGGGATATCGAGAAAAGCGTCGGCGCCAATAATGAAAAGGATATGGTCACCTTGGCCGTGATACTTATGGCGAAAGTAACGCACGGTGTCGACGGAATAGTGGAGTTGCGTGCCGCTGAAGTCTTCTCCGGCTTCAGACAGCGAGGGAACGAAGTGGGGATGCTCCGCGCAGGCGAGCGCGACCATCGCGAAGCGGTGCGGGAACGGCGCCAAATGCTGCTTGAGCTTGTGCGGGGGCCGGCTCGCGGCGATGAAATGAATTTCGTCGAAGTTGAAGCGGCGGTCGGCGGCACGCGCAACGGCGAGATGGCCATTATGAATGGGATCGAAGGAACCGCCAAAGAGCGCGATGCGGCGCGGATGTTGTTTTGCGGCGGTGCGGTGCGCCTGCGTAATCGTCAATGCGCCTCCCGAGAGGGTTGCGTCGACCGCTTTGCGGTCGCACAGGACATGAGCAATTTTCTCACGAATTCTTGATCGGCGCAGGCGAGGAATCTTTCCTCGTTGCTTCTTCGTCATTTTCGGAAGAGGACGATTGCGTGTCCGGAGAAGACAAGTAGCTGGGACGGGGAATCTTGTCGAGAGCGTCGGCGATCGCACGAACCAAGTCCCGCACGCCTTCGCCGGTGGCCGCGGAAATGGCATGGAATTCAAGATGCTTGGCGCGGCAGAAATCACGCAAAGCCTGGAGGCGCGTGCGGTCCGTGGTGGCGTCGAGTTTCGTCGCCACCACCATCATGGGTTTCTCAGAGAGAGATTCGCTGAACGCGCGCAGCTCGCCGGCGATAATCTCAAAAGAGTGGATGGGGTCGGCGTCGTTCGTGTCGCTCGTATCGATAAGATGGACGAGCAGCCGCGTGCGCTCGACGTGGCGCAAGAAGCGAATCCCGAGACCCGCTCCTTCGTGCGCGCCTTCGATCAGGCCGGGCAAATCCGCGACGACAAAGGTCCGCCCGAGTTCCCTGCCCTCTTTTCCTGTGCCGCCGTCTGCGTTCACGACGCCGAGATTCGGCTCCAGTGTTGTGAAAGGATAGTCGGCGATTTTCGGGCGCGCGGCAGAAATGACGGAAATCAACGTGGACTTCCCGGCATTGGGGAAGCCCACAAGGCCCGCATCTGCAAGAAGTTTCAGTTCCAGGCGAAGATGGCGCTCTTCTCCCGGAAAACCGTCCTCGTGTTCGCGCGGGGCCTGATGCCACGGTTTAGCGAAATTCTGGTTGCCGCGGCCACCGCGCCCGCCGTGCGCCACCAGGACGCGCTGGCCCGGTGAAGCGAGGTCCGCGATCGTTTCGCCCGTTTGCCCGTCGTAAGCCAGCGTCCCTACGGGAACCTGCAAGATCATGTCCTCGCCCGAATGACCGGTGCAATTCGAGCCTTCGCCGTGCCGGCCGCGGTCCGCTTTGAATTCGCGATTGTAGCGGTAGCGAAGGAGCGTGTTGTCGTTGGGGTTGGCTTCCAGGTAGATGCTGCCGCCGTTGCCGCCATCGCCCCCGGACGGGCCGCCGCGCGGCACGAATTTCTCGCGGCGAAATGCTACGCACCCGTTTCCACCGTTTCCAGCTTTCACAAATATCTTGGCTTCATCAACAAACACAGCAATAAAACTCCAGGAAAAAAGATAACATAAGCGAACCAGCGAAACTTCGGAACCGAAGGCTCAAAACTGATGCTCAGAAAATGGCTGAAGCGCCTGACCGCTCTGCTCGTTGTCGTTCTTGCCGCGATAAGCGCTGCGTCCTACGTACTCTATTTCCGCCGAACCCCGCTGCCGCCGGCCGCCCCGCACGCGCGAGTTGCGCCCGTGATTCCGGCCATCTCCGGCCTCGCTGCGTGCTGGGTGGAAACCGCAAGCACGTTTAGCGATTTCCCATTCGGCGCGACTGCCGGAAGCATCCTTGTGCGCCATCCCGCAGGCGACCTGCTCATCGACACTGGTAATTCCAGCCACTTCGATGATGAAATCGGCGGCTTTCCGTTCCCCGTGCGGCTCAAACTCAAATCTCTTGCAGGGCAGTTGACCCCGGACGTCCCGCTCAAAGAGCTGCTGCCACTCGTTGGAGAAGAGCCTGCCAAGCTGCGTTGGGTCATACTCTCCCACGCTCATCTCGACCACGCAGGCGGGTTGATGGATCTGCCCAAGCTACCCGTTCTTCTTTCACGGGAAGAATTGCAGTTCGCCGCCGATCCCCGCGCGCAGGCCAAGGGCTACGTTATCCCCGCGCACGCGCTGAAATTTCCGCCCGCTGATAACCCCACCCTGCGCTTCGTTCCGCAACCCTACGAAACATTTGACGAGAGCGCCGATCTCTACGGAGACGGATCAGTAGTCGTCGTCCCGCTTCGTGGGCATACGCCTGGAAGTGTCGGAATCTTCGTCAATCTCTCGCCCGCGCAACGGCTGTTTTACGTTGGCGACTCGGTTGACGACGAGCGCGGATTCAAGCAACGCGTCGGCAAGTCCCTGATCCTCCGGGACAGTGACAACGACGCGCCGCGCGCAAATCAGATTGTCGCCAGACTCACCGATCTACACGAAAAGCTGCCGGGCCTGGCCATCATCCCCGCGCATGGACGCAGCGCCTACAAGAAATTCTTTCCGTCAGGACCCCTGAGCTGCGTTTCTGCCCAGGCGCCGCGCTGAAAACACGAAGGCGGTCCGCTTGATGCCGGACCGCCCCAAAATGAGTCCGTTTAGTTTGCGGCGGCCTTGGCCTGCGCCCCTGGCTGAATGCTGATGAACCGGCCGTGACGGCCCTTGTCTTCGAACCTGACGTAGCCGGTCACAAGCGCGAAAAGCGTGTCGTCTTTTCCCTGGCCGACATTTTCGCCGGCCTGGTGCTTGGTGCCGCGCTGCCGCACCAGAATCGTGCCCGCGTTTACGAGTTGTCCGCCAAAGCGCTTTACGCCCAGCCTCTGCCCGTGGGAATCGCGGCCGTTTGTAGAGGAGCCGCCGCCTTTCTTATGTGCCATGACGAATTTCCTTTTTCCTGCAACTTTTTCTGTAGCCGCGGTCTTTAGACCGCGGGCCTTTTGAAGCTACAGCTTGATTTCGTTGACCTGCACGGCCGTGTAATTCTGCCGGTGACCGCGCTGAATCTTGTACTGGTTGCCCTTCTTGAACTTGAGCACTGTGAGCTTCTTCGCCCGCCCTTGCTCGATGATCTTTCCGGTCACGGTCACTTTGGTGGCATCGGAACCCAGAACCATCTTCTTTTCGCCGGTTTGCACCGCGAGAACCTTCCCAAACGTCACTTTCTCCCCGACCTCGCCCGCAACTCGCTCGATTCGAATGGTGTCGCCGGGCGCGACGCGATACTGCTTTCCCCCGGTCTGAATCACGGCGTACATCTGCCCTCCAAGCGCTAGAGACAAACTTTAATTATACGGGTTTCGCGCTTCCACCGTCAACGCGAAGCCTCCGCGGGCGAAAATCGGCGCCGCCAGATCTACGCTTTAACCAACTATCGCGATCATCCGGAGGGCTTTGCGCTCTTATCGCTTTGAAGCACAGCGTTCGATATCGTATCGTACAGACGTGCCTCAGGTCATCGATTTGACGGCGTCTGCCTATTCCGCGGCTCCATCCTTCGGGGCTTCCTTGTAGATGCCATATCTCGACCTCCTCGAGTCGCCTCACGCGCCTGGAGTTCGCCCTGTCAACATTCATTACCGCACCTTTGGCAGCGGAACGCCTCTCATCTTCTTACATGGTGGGTGGGGCTACGAAGTGTACCCGTTCAACCCCCAGATCGCCGCGTTTCAAAACCAGTTTCGAATCCTGATCCCCGACCGCTCGGGCTACGGCCATTCCTCGCAAGTTACCGGCGACATGCCTCTCGATTTTCACCGAAGAGCCGCCGACGAAACGATTGCCTTTCTCGATGCCCTCGGCATCGAGCGAGCTGCTCTTTGGGGCCACAGTGACGGCGCAGTGATCGCCGCCATGATGGGTCTGTCCGCGCCCGAGCGTTGCGAGCGCCTGATTCTCGAAGCATTCCATTTCCTGCGAAAAAAGCCCGGCTCGCGCGCATTCTTCGAGCGATTTGCGGCTCATCCCGAAGATCTGGGAGAAGAAACGCGCAACCTGCTCGCGCAAGACCATGGAGAAACCAACTGGCAAACCGTCCTGCGCCGCAACTGTGCCGCTTGGTTTCGGATTGCCGACCACGTTCGGCGTGCGGACGAAGATTTATACGATGGCCGGCTGGGCGAACTCAGTGTCCCAACGCTGTTCCTCCACGGCCGCCTCGATCCGCGCACCGAGCCCGGCGAGATGGAGCGTGTCCGCGAAGCCCTACCGCATGTCTGGATACAATTCATCGAAAACGGCCGCCACAGCCCGCACAGCGAAGAGACGGCGTTTCAAGAATGCAATGAAATCGCGCGCCAGTTCCTCGCAGGTGGCTCGTGAGCCTCCCGCGGATTTCTCCGGCGCGGCTCAGAAATTGAAGCGATATCCGAGGATCATCTTGGCGATGAGATGGTCGGTAGAACGCGTGACGCCCACGCCAAACCCGAAATTGACCTCCCAATTAGGCGACAGATTGAGGTCGATGGCCGGAAAGATCTGGTGTTGCTGCTCGCTGACCGGGAAAAAACCCGTGGCGGGTCCCAGCGATCCGTAATACTCGATTCCCCCCGCGATTTTCTTGGTGAAATCGTAGCTGATTTTCACGTTCGGCGAAAAGACGAAGCCCTGGCGCACGCTCTCGCCGTGCAATGACTTGTCGAATGTCGGGTTGAACGACAAATACCACCTCCCGATTTGTTTGTCGATAATGGGTCGCATCTCCCAGGTCCAGGTGTCCGCGGAGAATTTCCGGCGCTGGTATCCAATCTCATTCGAAAGGCTGAGGCCCACGGGCCAATTCCATTTTTTAGGGATGCGCACGCGCGGCCGGATATGGTCTCCGACCCACTGGATTCCATTCCCGTTGCGCTGGTAGGTGAAGATGTAAAAGCCCGTTTCGAACCAATCCGTGAAGCCGTGCGTGATCTCGATGGTCTCGTGCTGCGCGTGATTCGTCGGCAGGATGCCGTCTTCGATCGTTTTGCTTCCGTTGATGGTGAAGTTGCTGTGCAGCTCAATCATCGTATGATGCGGCTCAACCTGGTCGTATGCGTACACCTGTATCTCATAGTTCTCTTGCGCGCCGGTGCGAAAGGCCATCGCGAGAAACAGTCCGCCCGCCGCCGTCAACGTTCGGGCCAGGTGCTTCGGCTTCACGAGGAATGCTTCGGAGTGAGTCACGGAATGAGATTAGCCCGTTTCCTTTTGACGCGGCAAAGCCGCCCCGCCGTTCCAGGAATTTTCCTCAGCGCCCCGGTCTCTAATTGATTGCTCTCTGAATGTTGATGTGCTAGAAACATAGGCTATCAGATGATGCCGAGGGGTGGTTCCAGCAACAAGATTTTAATGCAGAAGGCGAAGCCCCGCGCTCGTGCGTTAACCCCGCCGCGAGGAGCTTCTCTTCCGACAGTTGGTGCGCTTGTTGCTCCCAGTTTGAGCCTTGAAGGAGGTTCCTCCATGAAGAGGACAACAAGTTGGATTTCTACGATCGCGATGCTCGCGGCCCTGTTGGCTTTGCTCCCGGCGACGCCAGGCGCGAGTGCCCAGGCAGTCGCCGGACTGGGCGCAGTCGCAGGCACGGTTCGGGACGCCTCGGGCGCGCCAGTGCCAGGCGCGACCGTAGTGGTTTCCAACGATTCCAAAGGCATCCGGCGCACGATGGAGACCACCGACGCCGGTGTCTTTGCCGCTCCTGCACTGGTCCCCGCCACCGCCTACAGCATCCGGGTGACCAAGCAGGGATTCGCTAATTGGGAAATCAAGGATTTCCAGGTCCAAGTCGGCCAGGTGGTTGACTTCCCTATTACCCTACAAATTTCCACTGTCACTGCCCAGGTGGAAGTCGCGGCAGCGCCTCTCGTGGAAGACACCAAGACCGACGTTTCGCAAGTGGTTACCTCTCACCAGATTCTCGATCTTCCGATCAACGGTCGCCGTGTGGACTCGTTTGCGTTGTTGTCACCGGCCGTCGTGCCGGACGGCAACTTTGGCTTGCTGAGCTTTCGCGGCATCGCCGGCCACAATGCCTTCCTTACGGATGGAAACGATACAACCAACCAGTACTACAACGAGAACGCCGGCCGCACACGTATTCAGAGCCAGATTTCGCAAGAAGCCGTGCAAGAGTTCCAAGTGGTCTCCAATAGTTTCTCGGCGGAGTACGGCAATGCCATGGGTGGCGTAATCAACACCGTCACCAAGAGTGGGACGAATGACATTCACGGCACGGCTTACTGGTTTTTCCGTAATCGCACCTTGAACGCCCACGACCGCTACGCAAACTTCCTAGTGGCAGGTCAAATTGTGCCGCTTAATCCCCAGGATATACGGCATCAGGCCGGGGTCAGCCTCGGCGGTAGATTTATCAAGGACAAGTTGTTTTATTTCTTCAACTATGAGGCGACCCGCCGTGATTTTCCTGCAATTGCCTCGGTAACCACCGCGAATCTTTTTACGGCCACGGGCGCTCTCAATACAGCCGCGAACGCGAACCCTTGCCCAGGCACAACTGCGCCCATAGCAACCGCAGCGCAATGCCAGGCGGCGATACAGATGCTTACGACACGCAACTTCGGGACGGTTTCGCGCACTGTCACTCAGGACCTCGGATTTGGCAAGATCGACTACCGTCTGTCTGACAGGAACAGCCTGAGTTTCAGCCTGAGCGGGCTCCGCTGGATTTCCCCCCACGGCATACAAGCGACGGGAATCGTGTTCAACACTGGAAATGCGATTGGAAATAACGCCGACTCGACCGTCCGCAATGCCTATGGGCGTGCTCAGTGGACTAGCATCATTACGAACAGCCTGGTAAATGAGGCCCGGTTTGGCTGGTTTAAGGACCGCCTCTTTGATCCGGCCAGTGACGACTTCTTGTTCCCGGGTCTTGGAAGAGCCAGCTTGTCGATCAACGGCACTGGCAATCTGGGTGTTGCCGCGAACTATCCCCGCCTCAATCCCAGTGAGACTCGCTTTTCATTCGCCGACAACCTGAGTTGGACCAAAGGCGCGCATACCATGAAGTTCGGTATCGACATCGCACATACCGAGGACTTCCAGCGCCAGCTTATCAATCAATTTGGCACCTATTCCTATTCCAGCCTAAATGCGTTTGCCCTGGACTTCAGCGGGAACACCGCTGGAGCTAAGAACTGGAATACCTACTCCCAGCGTTTCGGGAATCCTGAGGTCGACACCAACCTCGTGACGTATGGCTTTTATGGGCAGGACCAATACCGCTTTAACTCCCGGCTGATGTTGAGCTTTGGCCTACGCTACGACTATTCCGCAATTCCGCAGCCGACCGTCGTGAATCCCGACTACCCACAAACCGGGGTGATCCACTCCACCAAAGACAACTTCGCCCCGCGTGCAGGTCTTTCCTATAGTCTTACGCACGATCGTAAGACGCTTCTGCGGGCCGGATATGGGATCTTTTTCGCGCGCTATCAAACAGGATTGATCAACACGCTCTTCTTGAATAACAACGTTTATCAGCAGGCGATCACCTATAACGCTAGTACCGCTGCTCAACTCGCGGCTGGGCCGGTCTACCCCAACAATCTGCCTTCTACCTCTTTTTCACCGCCTCCGGGGACTGTGGACATTGTTTTCGCAAGCCCTAATCTGCGCAATCCGTACACCTATCAGGCCAATGTGGGGATCGAACGCGAGCTCACCTCTAGCCTGAGCCTCAACGTTTCCTATCTCTGGAGCCGTGGCGTGCGCCTGTATGGTGTCTGGGACCGCAACGTTGGACCTCTGGGGCCTCCGGTTACCTATACGATTTCGGATCCATCGGGCAATGTGGCCGGCACTTACACGACGCCAACGTATCGCACACCGCGGCCAGATCCCAGATATCGTCGGGTCTCAGAAATCGATAATCCCGGCATGAGCTATTACGATGGGTTAGCCGTGCAGGTAAATAAGCGCCTGTCCAAAGGATTCCAGGCGTCGGCCGCCTACACCTGGTCTCACGTCATTGACCTCAATCAAAGCACCGCGGACAACAACATCTTCTTTGGTTCCACCCCGACGAGCTTCGCAAACGGTGACTTCCGGTCGGAAAAGGGCTCCGCTGCGAGCGACCTCCGTCACCGCTTCGTAGTCAGTTCTAGCTGGACCCCGGCCTTTACGAAGAGCACCAGTGCGTGGGCCCGCTACCTGGTGAACAACTGGGAGCTCAGCCAGGTTACGACGCTGCAGTCGGCAAAGCCGGCCAACTCTACCACCATCGTCAACGGCAACGCGTTTACGGGAGCTCTGGTCTCTGGATCGCTAAACGGGCTGGGCGGTGATTTCAGCCGCGTGCCTTTCCAGCCGGTTGACAACCTGAATCTCGATCAGGTCTATCGTGTGGATGCCCGCCTCGCGAAAAGGCTTCCCTTCACGGAGCGTGTTACGGGTTACCTGCAGTTCGAGGCCTTCAACCTGTTCAATACGCCATATGACACCAGCCGCCGCACGGACGAGTACAGCTTGAACAACGCCACCGGCAGGCTCAGCTTCATCGGCTCTTACGGAACTGGCAATTCAACGGCTACCAGCCCGGATGGCACCAACGCCCGGCGGGCCCAGCTGTCCCTGCGCATAGTATTCTAACGAGGCTGGGGGCGTGCCGATCTTCACCCGGCTCGTCTTTCGGCGCTCCCTGCGCTTCCAGTTCTAAGAAAAGTGTTTACGAAACCGACTAAACGCGGCGGCTTCGGCCGCCGCATCTTTTCACCCGCCCTGGCCGCAATTAACAATTCAGGGCATACTTGACAGCAATATAACTATCGTGGTACAATCTTTTTGTAAGCAACTGCGCCCCGGCGAAGCCGGGGCGTTTCTTTTTTGTACCGCCGGCATCCTTGTCGGCTTTTTTCTTTTTTAGTAGCACAGGCACTCCTGCCTGTGTTCTTTTTTCGTCAAGCAAATCCCAAAACTAAATCTAAGGAGATATCTATGTCCTCGCTCAGTTCCAAGGACCGCGTGTCCTTGTGTATCTTTACTTTCTCTGATGGCCGCCGTTGCCGCACTCCACGCACCGCCAACCATCCCCACTTCTGTTACTACCACTCCCGCAAAGAAGCCCAGGCCCGCACTGCCGAAAAGCTCGGCAACGACCTCGCCTACTTCTTCTCCGGCGACTACCTCTCCGCCTGCGATCTCTCGACCGCCCTTGGCCGCCTCATCCCCGCCGTGCTCCGGGGCGATCTAAAACCCCGTACCGCCCGCACCGTTGCCTACCTGGCGCAGACCCTCCTCCAGGCCATCCGCATCTCCCAGGACGAATACATCAACGCCTTCAGTACCGACGGCTGGCGCAAAGCCATCGCCAACTCCGTCACCGCCAACTACGACTACCGCTTCCCACCCGACCCCGACCCCAAACAACCCCAACCACCGGCTGCCACCACTCCACCGCAAGCCAGCTCCCCGACGAACCCAACTGTCTCGCCTGAATCTGTAGTGGCCGGACTTCAGTCCGGTTCTTCTCTCCCTACTCCGGCCAGCCAATCCCTGTCGTCAGCCTCAACCCCGCGGCCCGCAGCGGCGCCCCTTCAGCCCTCCCCTTCTTCCTCCGCTTCAACTCCCCCACAATCGTCTCCTCAACGCACCCTCGAACCCAGTCGCGTCCCTGTAGGGGCCGGGCTTGCCCGGCCCGACCTTCAACCAATACCCGCCACTCCGACGCTCCAAGAAAAACCCGCCCGATCAACTCCACTGTCGGCCCGACAAAAACCCTCCGCTCCAGCACCGCCGCCCTGTGCTCCCACTCCGCAACCTCGCACCCCAAACCGCGCCCCCTGCGCCGTCCACTTCGACCACAACTGCCGCCTCCTCATAGACGGAAAACCCTTTTAGAATCAACACTTACACGCTTCCTCGCAACTGTTGATTCTAAACGACTTGCTGATGTGCTAAGTCCTTTTAGATGTAACACTTACAAAAAACGGGGGAGGGGCCAACATAGTTAGCGAACCCTACCGAAAAATACCCATTCCTAGCTTACTGAAAACTGGGAACTAATGACTGACAACTCTGCCCCTCATGCGTGGGGATGCGACTTGTCGTAAATTTCCATCAACTGCCGGATCGACGCGTGCGTGTATTTCTGCGTTGTCGAGAGCGACTGGTGGCCGAGCAATTCCTGAATCGCCCGCAGATCCGCGCCATCCGCAAGCAGGTGCGTGGCGAAGGCGTGCCGCAATGA
>Ga0099829_10001828_pt1 | contig 11998 bp, 13 predicted proteins | sample CZO8metaG_3_FD_79336 | JGI IMG/M metagenome (GOLD analysis project Ga0099829, IMG submission 79336) | Vadose zone soil microbial communities from the Eel River Critical Zone Observatory, Northern California, USA - CZOApr15con2H2.8 metaG | ecosystem: Environmental > Terrestrial > Soil > Vadose...
AGAATGTGCAACGCTGGTTTCCACAAGTGCAATAGAATCACTGCGGAGGAGTGGCAGAGTGGTTAAATGCGGCGGTCTTGAAAACCGTTAGACTCGCAAGGGTCTCGGGGGTTCGAATCCGTCCTCCTCCGCCAGTAAACTGAAAGCTACGTTGAAGTTACGGAGATTTTTCTTTCGCTCAAAGACGGCGAATGCATGTCTCTTTTATCCCAGTTTTATCCCAACGGTGTCGAAAACCGTTAGGCTCGAAAGGGCGGCGGTTTGGAAAACCGCCGCGTAGAGATTGGATCGCTGGAATATACATTGATTCGACCCGCGTAGCGGTAATGCGACGACAGGACATGCACAGTTTGATTCCGCGTTTGCGTTTGGGTCTTGATCGCTGGGAAGTTTAAGCAGGTTTAGTTACCGGACTGGAGAGGCGACAAGAGCGGGATACGGACGGCTCCGAGCAGGAGGCCGCCGAAAACAAGTGCTACCGTGTAAGGAATCCTCAAGCGCTTCGCCAGCATCGCGATGACCGCGGCGGCGATGAGCAGCCAAACCAAGAATTCAATGGCTGATGTCGGCGTCATCCTAAATATTCCTAGATTTTCATCTGAAGTGGAATCCTAACCGACATGCGATGATTCACCGTGCGCGAAAGCAGACCGCAGCTGAGGTTGTAGGAGATAAAACAGCAAGGCCCCAGCGATTAGGAAGCCGATGCCACCGCGAAGCGGGTCGCCCCGAAAAATATTGACCAAATCACCCAAAACCTGCGTCGCGATTATGGCGACGGCCAACCGCCATCCCCAGCGGCGACGTTTGAACCAACCGAGGGACGCGACGGCAAGCGTCGCTCCGAGCAACAAGAATGGGATTCCCACGACTCTTCCGAACGGCACCAGTTCATCGTGAGCCCGCGGATTGAGATTCCAAATGCGGTCAAGAGCGCTGCCTGGCCAGACCAAGGTTGTCCCGGCAAGAGACGCCATTACTGCTCCAAATATCAAAAATATACCAACGGCGGTAATTCCTCTAGGATTTGGCGATCCGGATGAATGCCACTGAGGATTCATTGCGTATTTTTGCGGAACGTTGCTATCCGATCAAAAGTCAGCAACGAGGCCGATGGCGGCTGAGAAACGGTTGGCGCAGGCATAGAGCGAAGCGACAAGAACACCTTCCGTGATTTCCGCGTCGGTCCAACCAGCTTCACGCACAGTGTCGAAGTCCTGACGAACGATATCAGCGGGCTGACGCGAAACCTTGGCGACAAACTTGAATAGCGCCATCACTTTGGGCTCAACGGCCGCAGTCTCAAAATTCATGGCCAGTTTTCTGGCGAAAGCTCTGTCGAAACCCAGCCTTCCGAGAATTTCCAGATGTGCGGCCAAACAATAATTGGAGAGATTGATTCCGCTTACAACTAACGCGATCTGTTCTTTGATCTCGCGCGTCAGAGCCCGTTCAACGAACATGACATGGGTAAACATGTCGACCTGGTCCTTGAGTAGCTGCGGATACGGGCCCAGGGCCTGATAGTAGTTCGGCACGAATCCCCAGTTATTTTGGAGAAAGTCGTAAATGTTCTTTGTTTCTGAAGTCGCCTCTTCAACTGTAACTAGGGGCACCCATGACATGCGAATCCTCCGTCAAAGGACTGAATGGGAGTCAGGCGGCACCGAAAGCTGGGGCCGCGCGGTAATTTCCCCGAATGATAACAGATTTAGGTAAACCTTTAGATAGCCGATCGCCGGGAGGGGTTCAGGAAGGGTCGTGATTGATTTTGCGATGCAACGCCGTATGAAGCCGCGCCCGCACGTCACTGGACAGCGAAACGGGGCGCGAGTCACAGAGAATTTTAATCGACTTGCGCGTTTGATCCACGATCATGGTGCAGTCTTCGCAGTGCTCGAGATGGCGCTCGAGTTCCTTCCGCACGACGGGATCGAGATCGCCATCGATGTAGTTCGAAATCTCGCGGATGACGCCTTTGCAGTTCAATTCTCCGCACCTTGCCGAAAATGTCGGCTCAGCTTTTCCCTGAGTTTCAAACGGGCCCGAAGCAAACGTGATTTCACGGCCGGAATCGAAATGCCCAATGCATCGGCGGTTTCCTGGGTGGACAGTTCTTCGACATCGCGCAAGACGAGGACGATTCTGTACTCATCCTCCAGCTGTTCTACAAACGCGGAAACGATGTTGTCTATTTCGGACTTGGCGTAGAGCTGTTCAGGATTGGGGCTCCATTCTTCAAGTTCGCGCGGCATGAGTTCCGAGTCGCCTACGATGGGCTGATCGAGGGAAAAATGATTGGGACGCCGCTTACGGAGGCGCATCAGTGCCTCGTTGGCTGCAATCCGCACAAGCCAGGTGTAGAAACGGGATTCGCCGTGGAAACCATCGAGGTGTGCGAAAGCCTTCAAAAAAGCATCCTGCATCGCGTCTTCGGCGTCTTCGCGATTTCCGGTGATGTTACTGGTCAGGCGGAAGATCTTATCTTCATAGCGCGCGACAAGCTCTTCGAACGCGGCAGCGTCGCCGGCGCGAGCGGACGCGACAAGCAGCGGCTCGTCTTCGCGAACGACGCTCGAGGGGAGCGGATGAGGGTTTGGCGCACTCACAAAGTGCAACGGCCTCCAGACCACGATCTCGGGTGTGGATTTGCCGCTAAATATAGCACCAAACATCTTATGTCATCCCCTGTTGGCCCTTTTGGATGCGGAGCGAGGGGTCCACGATTCAGAAAAGTAGTCCTACTGACGCTGAATAAATCGGCCATGATAGTCGGTCGTTTCATGGGTTTCGCGCAGTCATTCAGGGGAGCGTGGCTCTCCACGAACGCAGGACTTCCCCGACGGTCCAGGCCTGCGCGATACAGCCTCGCGGATGGAACGGCGCGTCTCCGTCGAAGATTTCACTCAGTGTACCGAGACCGGCGGTCGTAATTTGGTTCCCCATAGGTTCGAGAAAACGGCGCGATATTTCCGGGTTCTTGTAAACGCGCAAATGGGCGAGGACAAACGGGCCGATCAGCCAACCCCAAACAGTGCCTTGATGATAGATGCCGTCGCGATGTTGCGGCGATCCGCCGTAGTGCCCGTCATACTCGGAGACACCCATGGCCAGACTCCGCAAACCGTGCGAGGTCAACAAGCGCCTCGCGCAGACATCGACAACAGATTTTTGTTGGGATGGCGAAAGCGGTGACTCGGGCAGAGAAACTGCGAAGATTTGGTTGGGTCTGAGCGACGAATCGTTGCCGATGCCTGGAGCGTCAATCACGTCGTAGCAGTAGCCTTGCGTCTCGTCCCAGAATTTTGAAAAACTGGTTTTCACCCTGTCGGCCAGCTTGTGAAACGGCTCAGCGGCCTGGCCTGCGGCGGGAGCGAGCGTTGCCATCGTGCGCAGCGCGTTGTACCAGAGTGCGTTGATTTCTACCGGCTTGCCGATCCTCGGCGTGATGACCTTGCTGCCTACCCGCGCATCCATCCATGTCAGTTGAACGCCCTCTTCGCCGGCGTAGAGGAGTCCATCGGAACCGTCGGCATGAATGTTGTAACGGGTTCCCTGGAGATGCGCGTCGATGATTTCGGAAAGCGCGGGAAAGAGCTTCACGAGGGTTTCGGTATCGTGAGTTGCGTCGAAGTATTGCCGCACGGCTTCGAAATACCACAGTGCGGCATCGACCGTGTTGTACTCAGGGGTTCCGCCCGCGTCCGGGAAATTGTTGGGCAGCATTCCCCGGTCGATGTAGCGCGCGAATGCGAGAAGTACTGTTCTCGCGATATCGAAATGGCCTGTGGTGATGAGAAGGCCGGGCAACGCAATCATCGTGTCGCGGCCCCAGTCGCCAAACCAGTGATAGCCCGCGATGATGGAACGAGCGTCGGGATCGCCGGGCAGCTCGCGCTTCACGACGAACTGGTTCGCGTTCAGCACCAACTGCTCGATCCAGACCGGCGCGGACGAAGCCAGCTTGTTCGTATTCTCCCAAACCGCGAGAAGCGAGTCCTCCAACCGCTTGCGGTCGGCGAGACTTTTTATTCCATCGAGTTCAGCGTCCGGGTTCGTCGACAGAACAAGGGTGGCACTCTGTCCCTGCTGGAGCTGCAAACGAAAGACTCCGGCAAGGAGGTGGTCTTCGCTGGTATCGAGGCCGCGATATTGCTCAAGCGGCAGAAAATAATCGCGGTGCCAGTCGTGCCGCGTTTCGATGGAGGCTTCGCGGCTCGAAAGATAGAAGGGGGTCGCTCCGTCGAACGCCATAATCTTGATCCCATGCCCGATGGGTTCGACCTGCATCTGCCAATTGCCGGCGTGCGTCGTGGAATGGTAGTCGCGGTAGTTGACGAGCGCTTTGCATTCAAGTTCCAGGGCGTTGCTTGCCCGGATCAGGGAGTACTGCACAAACGTGGTGTTCTCCCCTTGTTGCATCCATATGTGTTTCTCAAGCAGCGCATCACCGATCGCGAATCGCCAAACGGGCGTTGTGCCCTCCAGATGAAAGCTCTCAATGTTCAAGTAGCCTTTGGGTTCAACCGTGCCGCTCACCCACCGATTTGTCGAGAGTGGATAATCTGCTCCGTTATAGCGGGCTGTTTCATCGAATTTCGCAACCATTTGCGTTCGCCCGACCGGTGGATGGAGAGCGGCGAGCAATAGCCCGTGGTAGCGGCGGGTCAAATTGCCGCTGACCGTTCCGGAAGCGAAGCCGCCGATTCCGTTCGTGACGAGCCACTCGCGCTGTTCCGCCTGTTCGAGTGAACCGCAGGTTTCGCGGCCGAAACTGACAGCGGCGATCCGCGGCATGCGTATGGACGGCGATTCGCCGTCCGGCATTTGGCGCTTCTGCGCCGATGTGACGGGACTGCCGGATAGTTTCTTGATTTGTGTAGCCATCGCGTCCGTCCTCCAAGACAAAACTGATTACTGTGGTTGCCCTGCCCCGGGAATATTCACCGAAATCCGATAGAGTCCTGTTTGTGCAGCCAGATAAAGGGTTTTGCGGTCTTCTCCGCCCCACGCGAGATTGTGCGGATGCTCTGGACCGACAATCGTTCCGAGGTGTTTTCCTTCAGGCGAAATGATCCAGAGTCCGCCCGGGCCGGAGGCATAGACGTTGCCGAGGCGATCGACTTTCAAACCATCCCAGGCGTCCTCACCCGGCTCGCTGGTTGCGTCGAGAAAGGTGGATTTGTTTGTAAGTGATCCGTCCGGCTGGACTTCGTAACGTAGGATAATTTTTTCCTTGTCGTCCCAATCGTCCACATAGAGATATTTCTCGTCGGGAGAGAACGCGAGCCCATTCGGGCCCGTCAGGTCGGTGCTGACAAGTTTTAGTTCGCCACGCATCAGGCAATAGACGCCGCTGAAGGGAAGCTCCTTGCGCGGGTCGTCGAAGAACTTCGGCAAGCCGAAGGGCGGATCGGTAAAGTACAGCGCGCCGTCGGAGCGATACACGAGATCGTTCGGGCTGTTGAGCCTCTTGCCCTCGTAGCGATCGGCGAGAACGGTCAACTGGCCGTTCTTCTCAAGCCGCGTAACGCGGCGATTGCCGTGTTCGTTGATGGTGACTCGGCCTTGCGCGTCGAGAGTAAGTCCATTCGAACCGGGCTGGCCGTATTCGCCGATATCGGTTCCGGAATATCCACTGTGCGTGCGATAGATGGAAACGCCGTCGTCTTCCGACCATCGATAGATCAGATTGTTGTTGGGGTCGCTGAAGAGAAGGTAACTGCCTTCGCGCACCCAGACCGGGCCTTCGGTGAACTGGAATCCCCCGGCAAGTTTGTCGATCTTCGCGTCGGGCGAGATGATGGTATCGAGGGCCGGGTCTTTGCGGATGATTTTCGTTTCGACCGGCTGAATGCCGGAGCCATGTCCAGGTTTATAGAAGTCGAGTGTCGCCGACTTCACCCAGATGAAATTTTCCGGAGCACGGGACACGGGGCCGTTGTAACCGAATACAGCAATGTCGAATTGTTCTCCAGGTTTCGCGTTTCGGGTGAGAGTCACCTTGTTGGGTGCGTTCCAGCCTTTGACGACGGATCCGCCGCTTTGGCCGAGAACCGTTGTGAGTTTTCCGTTCACCCAAATCTCGGCATAATCGTCGATGACAATTTCAAACGAAACCGTCGAACCTGCCACGGAAAGAGCGGCGACGGTTTGCGGCAACGTAACGCCAAGGCGATACCAGTTGAAACTGACCTTCCCGTTGCCACGTCGTGCGTCGAGCGTTACTGGATCGAGAACGGCCCACTTCGAATCGTCGAATCCGGCGATGCCAGCGTGCGGCGCGTAGTCGTACGTCGTGACGGGTGCTCCGGAGGGTTTCAGATCGGCCCCTGGGCCCTTTGAATCTATCTGGAGAATCTGCACATCGCTGTAGCGCCACTCGCCCTTAATCAGCTGCACGCCTTCCCTGGTTCGCAGGTCGATCGTTGCGTCCGGGCGGCCATACGGCGGAGCTTGCGCCGCCCAGTTCTGAGCCGTGACTGGTTGAACGGAGAAGGTGAGGCTCGCGCAGAGAGAGAGAAAGAACAGACGAGTTTTCATGGGAATCTCTCCGACCTAGCGAACTTTCACGACGTAGTAAAGAAACGGAGCCTGAACTTCCTTGAACCAATGTGGAACTCCGTTCGGGATGATCATGGCATCGCCGGGAACAAGTTTTCTGGTTTCGCCGCCGGTGATTTCGCGACCGCGAATCTCGTCGAGTGCAATGTTCTTTCCATCAATCATGGTTCCGCCGGTGACGACGGTAGCCGTACCTTTGAGGACGTAGAGAATGTCCGTGTCCTTCGTGTGCACTTCGACCATGCCCGGAGTCTCGCGGCGGCTGGCATGAACCATGTAGTTGCGTCCGCCAGCACCGTCGAACAGCACTGAACCTTTCGCAAAGCCTTCATCGACATCCTTCCTGTCGAAGTAAATGACGGGAAGAAGAGTAGCGGCAGCTCCTTCGGAACCGAAGGTCTTCGCGGCTTCGGCGCCAGCGATGGCGAGATCTTCGTCCTGCGTGGCGCTTGACGCGCCACTCACTCCGACGCCGCCAATGATTTGTCCGTTGAGAACAACGGGAATTCCGCCCTGCAGTGGAGTAAAGAATGAATCGGGCAGCGCTGCCATGGCTGTGCGCCCCTTGTTGATGATGTCTTCAAATACTTTGGTCGGTTTTTGAAACAGGACCGCGGTGCGCGCTTTGCCAATGGAAATGTTTGCGCCGGCGGCAAACGTGCCGTCCAGCCGGGCCAGCGCCATCAGATTGCCGCCCGCATCCACGACAGCGATCACGCCGCCGGGAGATTTCACTTCCTGCGCTTTTGCTTTTGCCGCGGCGATGACGCGTTCCGCGCCGTCGAGCGTCAAGGTCTTTCTTTCGGCGGTTTGGCCGAAAGTAACCGAGCCGGAGAGAAGCCACACTGCGAGAAACACGATCTTGCGAAAAGTCATAACGATTCTCTTTCCTTGCGAGATTTGGATAGCGGGCCGTCTATTCCAGCTGGAACGACGGCCCACCCCTGGAGCTGTGCCCCGAACTACATCACCGGGGAGCTGAAGCTTGCTTCCCCGAGATTTACTTCCGCGAAGGCGCACCAGATCACGACCTTCTTGACGTTCTTCACATAACTGGGCAGAACGATTTCTTTCTTGTAGTTCGTTCCGATGAACGCCTTGGTCTTGAGCTTGTCGAGCAGGTAGACGTTTCCATCGGAATCGACAACCTGCCAGTGCGGGTCGGGTGTATCGGGAACTACAAAGTCGTCCGACAGCGTCAGAACGCTTTTGCCGTCCTTCGTGCTGTGGGTAACGGTGCCTTTGTTGGCTTTGGGGCCTTGGAATTGCGATGAAGCATGCGAGCCGCTCTGCGCGAACGAGCCAGAAGCCGCGATACCCAACGCCGTGACGACGAGAGCGACAACCATTACTTTCAAGATGCGAGACATTTTCATGAACCTTCCTCTTTTTGTTTTCGACGTGGACTTTGGAGACCCGATCTGAATCGCAAACGATTCACGGATGCTTTTTCTCGCATCCTGTTGTGAGTCTCTGTAGTTCGCCGTGCAGTGGTGGGATACGCAGGTTCGCGGAATGTTTCACATTTTGCCGCAAAAACAATCGCGCAGAAATTCGCGACTTTTTGGACTCTCGTGAATCTGATGATAATTCGCTTCGTCGATCTGCATGTTTCAAGGCGCGGCAGGAAGGCGTTCAAAATGGAGATCAGCTGCCGGGAAGTACGTCAGGAACTGGCGAACTATATGGAAAACGACATTACAGTAGAGCTGCGGCTGCGAATCGAGCGGCATTTCCAGCGGTGCGACGGCTGCAGCGCGTTGTACGACGGACTTCGTCAGATCATTTATCTAGTGAACGAGGGCGATTTGATCGAGTTGCCGGTTGGATTGAGTCAGCGTCTGTTTCAACGGTTAAACATGAAGCCTGCAAACCCTGCCTGCTGATTAAACCGGGTGGGCAGATTTTCAGAAGAGAAAACGCGAGCGGGCGCAGCTGGACATCGACTCCAGATCCAGCAACGTCAGGAAATCGATGGTTTTGAACTCGCGGTCGAGCGCGGGCCTACCGCAAATGTTTGCTCCGATCGAAAGGTACGCCCGAAGTAGTTTGGGCGGCTGGACCTCTGCATTGGTCGAATCGATCTGAAGCAGTGGCATGTCGTAATCCGGAAGGGGCGTAGTTCTGAATTTGTGGTGCGCCAAATGGCCTTGGAGCGAGCCATACATTGCAGAACCGACTTGGGGATCTTGCGAAGTTAGCGATGAACAACCAATGAGGTAGCGCGTCTGGCGTCCTTTGGCATAAGCGGCGATGCCTCTCCAGAGAAGCGAAAGCACCTGAAACGACCGATGCTCGCGATGTATGGACGCACGACCAAGTTCGACGATGGAACTGCGCAGCGACTCATACGGCGTGAAATCGAACTCGCGCGCGCTGTAGTAACCCAAGTTTCTCGCGGCGGAAGTTCCGGTTTGCAGGCGATACGTCCCCACGACCTGATGGGTTCGGCAATGTTCGACGATGAGGTGGTCGCAAACGGGATCGAATTCATCGGTATCGTAGCCGTGTTCGTACGCGGTTTCGAGGCCCTCCCCAAGTTCAAGGTTGAATACGAGAAAGCGCAGCCGGTAGGCCGCTTCGAGGTCCTGCAGGGATTCGGCAAAGCGCAGCCGATAGACTCCTGCGGTCAGGCTCAGGCTGTCCTTGTCGAGCCCCGCTGCGATGCCCGAAGTTTGCGGCTCTCTGAGAACGAATGTATTGGGCATCTGCGCGACCTGTACTCCTAAAAGGTTGGTAAGCGGTTAAGGCTGCCCTTCCGCCATTACATCTGATCGGCGGACCCGGTTAAAGTTTCAAAAAAAGCTCGGCCTCTATCTCCTGCAAAAAGTGAAACTTTTGTCCTGGCACCGACTCCCAGTAAGCAACGGCACCGATATACGCCGTATTCAGAAGGGAACGATGAACATGAGTAAGATGAGAATGCCACTGGGTCTCAACATTCTGAGCTGGGTGCTCAGAGCTACCGCAGCGGCAATCCTGATACAAACACTATTCTTCAAATTTACTGCCGCACCGGAGTCGGTCTACATCTTTACCAAAGTCGGCGCGGAGCCCTGGGGCCGTATTGGGTCGGGAGTCGTCGAGCTCATCGCAGCCGTGCTGATTCTCACACCGCGGTTCACTTGGCTGGGTTCGGTTCTCGCGCTCGGCGTAATGACCGGCGCAATTCTGAGTCACCTGACGATTCTCGGAATCGAGGTACAGGGCGACAAAGGATTGTTGTTCGCTTTGGCGGTCATTGTGTTCGTTTCCTCAGCGGCCAATCTTGTGTTGCACCGGAACGCCATTCCTCTGATTGGAAGGAGACTCGCACGAGCGCCGTACTGCAGATGGAAGTACTCCAGAGTTTGCCGAAAGCCGTGGAGCCAGCGATGAAGACATCCACCTTGATGACCGACGCTCGAGAGGTACTGCTTCAGGGACTTACTTTATTATTTGACCTGGATGACCACAGGTACTCACAGGGTGGGGGCGCTCCATTCAACGCCTCGATCGGTCAGCACTACCGACACGTCATCGAACACTTCCAGAGCCTTATGCGAGGACTGCAAAGCGGCGAAATAAATTACGATGCGCGGGGAAGGAATGTCCGGCTGCAGAGTGAAGTTACCTACGGCAGCATCGCGACCTGCGACATCTTGAGGGTTCTGAAGCGCTACACGGACGAAACTCTCTTACGCGAGTGCACAGTAATCAACAGCGTAGGCTACGGCAGTGCCGGAGCGTCCACATTCCAATCGAACATCAGCCGGGAACTCGCTTATTGCGCCGGCCATGCAATTCATCACTACGCGATCATTCGGCTGCTCTGCCACGAGATCGGAGTCAGCGTTCCGGCGGAATTCGGATTCGCACCGTCCACGCTGAAGCACATGTCTTCCTTGGCGGCAGTCTAGGAGACCTGTGACATCGATCCCTTCCATGAACGAATACGGCGCGCTGTTTCTGATGGCGGCGATTATTTTCGGCGCGTTCATTTCGGAAGACGGTGCCACCATCACGGCGGCAACACTCGCGGCTTCGAAGCTGCTCGATCCGCGCCTGGCATTTGTGAGTGCCTTCGCAGGCTTGTGGGCAGGGGATCTCGGGATGTACGCCCTAGCGCGCAGCATGGGTCCCTCGCTCGTTCAACATCCTTGGTTTGCACATTGGTTTTCGAAACCTGGTTCCGACGAAGGTTCGCGAGCGCGGGGCGAAGGCCAATTGGCCTTGGCGGTGAGTCGATTTTTTCCGGGGACGCGTTTACCGGCATACCTTTCCGCGGGCTTTCGTCGCATGCCGCTTCCCACTTTTTTGGCCATCACGGCTCTCACGGCCGCAGCGTGGGTGTTGCTGACGTTCTTGGTGATTCGTTTGGCGCCTTCGCACGCCGGTAGTCTTGCGCATGAGCTGGAAGTATTGAGCCTAGTTGGACTGTCCCTGTACGCGTCGCTGACCTTGCTTCGAAGACTCGGTCCGGCAGCCTACGCTCGGTTTTCTGTTCTTTCGGAGAGAATGCACCGCTGGGAGTTTTGGCCAGCTTGGCTCTTCTACCTCCCTGTGGCGGGTTTCTGCGCATGGCTGGGAATCCGATTCCGTGGCTTGGCCTTGCCAACCGTTGCGAATCCAAGCCAGAAGAACGGCGGCGTTGTAGGCGAATCCAAAAGTGAAATTCTTCGCACATTGATGGAAACTTCGCCAGAACTTACCGCCGATGCGTTGTTAATTCCCGCGGGTAGCGAATGGCAGAGGTACAGCAGGCTCCGGGAAGTCTGCGACGAGAATCAGATCGAGTTTCCCTTCGTGCTGAAGCCCGATACCGGGCAACGAGGAGCAGGCTTCAAGAAACTCAACTCCTTCGAGGAAGCTCGCGGATATCTGGCAAAGGTTTCTGCCCCGCTCGTGGTCCAACGATATGTGCCTGGCCCCAAAGAGGCGGGAATTTTCTACTATCGTTTCCCGGGTGAAGAACGCGGCCATATTTTTGGCATTACGAGGAAAGAATTCCCTGCGGTTGTAGGAGACGGCGTCAGAACGTTGCGGGAGCTGGTCGAAGCGGATCCGAGAGCGCGCCTGATTTCGCAAACCTATCTAAAGCGGTTCAAAGCAGCCGCGGATGAAGTCCTGGAAGCCGGAAGGAGCCTCAGGCTGGTTGAGGCGGGAAACCATTGTCAGGGATGCATTTTCCTCGATGGAGCGGATCTTCTAACGGAAGAACTGCGGGAAACCTTTGACGCGGTCAGCCGGAAGCTGCCGGGATTTTTCGTGGGCCGCTATGACATTCGGTATGCAAGCGACAGCGAACTGCGCGCAGGGCGAAATTTCAAAATCATCGAACTCAACGGGGCGGCCTCCGAAGCGACCAACATTTATGATTCGTCGAATTCGATCTGGTCGGCCTATGCCACGTTGTATCGGCAATGGGAGATTGTTTACCGAATCGGCGCAGAAA